>Ga0210398_10001991_pt1 | contig 20374 bp, 14 predicted proteins | sample IncBWC4OmetaG_FD_161047 | JGI IMG/M metagenome (GOLD analysis project Ga0210398, IMG submission 161047) | Forest soil microbial communities from Barre Woods Harvard Forest LTER site, Petersham, Massachusetts, United States - Inc-BW-C-4-O | ecosystem: Environmental > Terrestrial > Soil >...
ATTTTGTCTTACGGTACAATCCGTCTCATGATCGCCAAGGAATTGCTTGAAATTCTGGTCTGTCCGGCCTGCAAGCAGGCTCTCGCCTACCGGGAGGAACCAGAAAGCTTGAAGTGCACGCAGTGCCACCGGGTGTATCGAGTGAAGGACGACATTCCCATCATGCTGGTGGACGAGGCAACGATCGAGACCGCCTGATTCCGATTTCCCAGCTCAGAAAATCTTCAGGCGCCCGCCCTGTCTTCGCCGCGCCGCCGGATTCACCGGTTTGATCGCCTTCAATTCTTGTATCCATCTCATCTCCGCGACACCTCCTTCGGGTATCTTCGTTGCTTGTTCCTTGGCTCCGGAGGAGGCGAGCAAATCAGTCAGCGGGTCGTATTCCCGACGGAAATGACACTTCCTGTCAGTTTTTGAGACGTTCGGGGCTACCAGGGACACCTTACGGAGGGCTCGGCAGCCCTGTCAGTTGACTGCAACTTCTCATATCGAGAGGGGTTTATGAATCTAAATCGGCTCGCTCTACGTATCTGGAACTAGAGGGCAGCTGCGGCAGCTGAATTGCAAGCAACTTCGGTGGCTGCTGGTGAGTCTAATAGCCAAAGTGGTAGGTAGGTCGGAATCGGAGGTGATGACGGCCATGTTTGAAAACGTGACGAACCGCAGAGTCAACAACGACAAGGACAGATTTACGGCAACCGAGCTTGCGGCCTTGCGCAGCGATCTGATGCAGGGCGGCATGATCGATTCTTACGAGGCCGCCGAATTGCTCCAGGTGTTCCTGATGGGCCGGGGATACGGGGTTTCGCCCAAGGCAGCACTCGATGCGGCTGGCCGCGTGGAGATGGCTGGGTGCGCCATGCCAGTGCTGCAATATGAACTGGAGAATCTGGCGCTGGTCATGTAACAGGGCTGCTTCTGTGGGCCGGTGAACCCGCGGATTCGAGACTTGGGCTGCAGAACGGACAACGAGTGAAAGCGTTAGAAGTTCGCAGAAGCTGCGAGCAGGAAGTCTCAAGTCAGCCAGCATTTCGGGAATTTTTGACATTCTGGGTCGGTGTGTCCAAACAAGGTTGACCGAACCAGTTCCACGTAAAGAGAGCCGGGCCAACCAGCCCGGCTTTGTGGCGTCTGGGGTTAGTGTGTACGCGCGCACGCGGCGTATATCCCGGTGGACAGCCAGATGGGCGGCAAAGAACTTCGTTTTATCGGACCGTGGTCTGGCAGCTGATCTGCTAAGGACGATTTTTCTTTGCTTCCGACGGTGAGGACTGCGGCGAAAAAGCTTACACCTTGACCGTAAGCGACTGCGCCGGAGCAACTGCCAGCAGTAGACGATCGAAAACTAAGGACTAAGGATCGAAAACTAAAACTAAGAAAAAGATCATTCAGGAAGCGATCCCCATTGTGGACTCAATCGACTAGAAGCGCTGTGCGCTCGCCAGCCTGCAGCAGGTGCTATTTTTTCTTCGTCGGCGCGGCCGCAGCTCGCGCGGCGCGTTCCTGTAGGGACAGGGTGACAACCTGCAGCATGTCGTCCTGGGGGGCCGGTTTCCCGGTCCAGATCTCGAACTGGCGGGCGGCCTGGTGAACGAACATTTCTATCCCCGGGATGATCTGTGCGCCGCGCTCTTTTGCCAGTTGCAGCAGGCGCGTTTCCGCCGGATCGTAAATCATGTCGAAAACGTAGCGCGCATTGATTTCCTTCTCCTGCAGCGGAGTCTCACGCGGGTTGCCCATTCCCACGGGCGTGGCGTTGATGATCACGTCAAAGGCGTACTTCTTCAGGTCGGCCCGTTTCAGCGAGCGGGCATGAGCGCGGCGGGCAAGTTTCTGAGCAGGAGCCGCACTGCGGTTCAGGATGAAGACCTCCGCGCCGCGTTCTTTCAGACCAAAAACTGCGGCTCGAGCTGCGCCTCCCGCACCGAGAACCAGGATCTTCGCGTCCTGCAGCGTGCTCAATCGGCGCTCGAGCGGCCGCACCACTCCAGACGTGTCAGTGTTGAAGCCGTAGAGTTTTCCATCCTGGGCGCGCACCACGGTGTTGCAGGCACCGATCTTGGTGGTATGCGAATCGGTGTTATCCAGGAAGGGAAGGATCGCTTCCTTATACGGCATCGTGATACTCAAGCCGTGAATGGGAATCGCGCGCACGCAGTTGAGGAGATCTTTAAGAGTCTTGGCGTGCAGCGACAGATAGACGGCGTTCACGTTCTCGCGACGGAAGGCCGCATTCATAATGGCCGGGGAAAGCGAGTGCGCCACCGGGTCTCCAGCCACGGCGTAGACGCGGGTGGCTACATCCACCTGCTCAATGCGGTAGACGCTGCGCAAATCCTGCGCCGTGACTTGTCCGGGGGCGGTTTCTTCTCCGGGACTGACGGCGGCAAAGGTGAAGACGCTGCCGCCGCGGACGCCCAGCACACGGCTGATGATGCCCTGCTCTCCCATGCATAGTCCGATAATGGAATGGTTATCGCTTTCCCGTCCCAGGAACTGGATCATGGAAACGTTGTCGGAGAGAGTGGTCGCCGTGCCGACCACTTTGTAGAAGTCGGCGGGAAAATGGCGCATCTTCTCCAAAGTCTCATCGAGCCTCTTCGTCGCGCGAAAATCGTGAAAAGAAAGAATCAGACCGGCGCGGCCTCGAAGTTTCTGCAATTGCTCGGGCTTGCACTTTTGCGCGGTCTGCAATTCCACGTCGACTAATTGACACCCCAGCGCCGCAGCTTTCGCCAAGATATCCAGTTGCGCGGCAAGGGAGCCGCGAAACTTGCCCCCGCTGGCCACCCGGCGGCAGGTGGCAATCAGGGTCACGCCGGAGTGTGTTTCCAGAAATTGCTTGATCTTCGGAAGCGCTAAGGCAGGCTTCGAAATATGGTCTAACCTAAACTCTAAAAAGGGGTTATCGCGAATCAAGCCCTCCGCTTTTTCCACCAGTTCGCCAGGGTCGGAGGCAGAGACGGCAACGCAAACCCGCGGCAGCCTCAAGGGCAACAGGCGCGGCGAGTAGCTTCTAGGAGCAGAAATCATCTTGAATCAACAGCTTCGCAAAACAATAGGGTCGGCGCGAATCTTACAGGGGTCGAATTCCAGATGCAACAGGGATTCGCAAAAATGCCCGGAAAAACTGTTTTCACGTTCCGTCTGACACCCTCGTAACCTTGACCCCCTCTTACCCCCTTGTTACCTTCCATCTGGAGTAATGCTTTCAATGGGATGGAATTGTGGAGGGTGCCGACGGGTGCCGCTTCTGGGAGGTAACATGAACAAAGTAGGAGTTTTATTGTTGTTGGCCGCGACGGCCACCTGGGCTCAGTCCTCCGCCGACAGCGGTGCTGCGGACACCACCGCGCCTCAGGGTGTGATTGTGAGCACGGGCAGTTTTCCCGTGCAGCGGGTGCAAATGCCCACTTACGCCGATGTTTACTGCGCTGGTTTCATCAGCCGCCAGACCTTGCCTGACGTCCACTTTGTGGCCGGCGGACTGCAGACGCCCGCCACCACCAAGTTTGTTCGTGGCGACATCGTCTTCCTCGAAGGCTCAGGATACACGGCCGGCGCGGAGTATGAGATTGTCCGCGCGCTGCGCGACATCAACGAATATGAAATGTTTCCCGGACAGAAGAAGCTGATGAAGGACACCGGACAGCCCTACGCCGAAATCGGACGCGTACGCATCCTTGATACCCGCAGCAGGACTGCCGTCGCCCATATTGAATACGCTTGTGACCCGATCAATCCCGGCGACACCGCAATTCCTTTTGCCGAGAAATCCATGGTGGCCTTCCATCCACCGCTGCACTTTGATCGCTTTCTGCCCACTGGCAGCAAGGTTTCCGGACGCATTGTGATGGGAAGAGACTTTGACTCGGAGCTGGGCACGGGCCAGAAGGTTTATCTGAACGTTGGCACGAACCAGGGCGTCAAGGTCGGCGATTATTTCCGTGCCGTGCGCTCCTATGTAGCCGATCTGAACGATCCCGTGGATTCGCTCTCGTTCAAGGCTGCCATCAGTGAAGACACCCAGATGAAGTCACCTTCGTTCGATCCCCGGATGTTCACCAAAGGGAACGGCCCGGTGATTCACGTCCGCGATCTGCCACGGCGCGCCGTCGGCGAGATTGTGATCATCGGAACTACACCCACCACGGCAACTGGAATGATCGTGTTCGCCATGGAAGACGTTCATGCCGGTGACGGAGTGGAGCTGGACGAGCAAACGCAAGCTCAGGCGCAGCAGCAATAATTCTCGCAAGCAAGCAGAAAGTCAGACCGGGGACGGGCGACCGTCCCCGGTTTTGTTCTGCTTGCGACGTTTCCTGTATGGCCGGCCGATGGTTGCCGATAAACTCATGACAAAATAGCTCTATGTCTCGCCCGCAACCGTCGATTCCCGATTTTCTTTACGGCACCGCCTGGAAGGAAGAACGTACTCCGGCCCTGGTTGAACTCGCGCTGCGCGCGGGTTTTCGCGGCATCGACACCGCCAACCAGCGGCGACATTATTTCGAAGCGGGAGTCGGTCAGGGATTAGCGGCCGCCTATGGCGCGGGAGTAGTCACGCGGGCTGATCTTTTCCTGCAAACCAAATTTACCTACCGGCCCGGCCAGGACCACCGGCTACCCTATGATCCCGCCGCCAGCCTCTCGGTTCAGGTCGCGCAGTCGCTGGCCAGTTCGCTCGAACATCTCGGCGCCGACCACGTCGACAGCTTCGTGCTGCACGGCCCTTCATCAGGATACAGCTGGACCGACGCCGACGCTGAGGTGTGGGAAGCGATGAGCAAAGAGCGTGCAGCTGGCCGCACGCACCGGCTGGGAGTGAGCAATGTTTCTCTGGCCCATCTCGAGCCAATGGCGGCTATCTCCGAGCTTCCTGCCTTCGTGCAAAACCGCTGCTACGCCCGCTTGGGATGGGATCGGGATGTGCGCTTATTCTGCCGTGAGCACAAGATTATCTATCAGGGATTTTCGCTGCTCACGGCGAACCCGGAAGTACTCGACCATCCCGCCGTCATCGAGCTCGGGTGGCGCGAGAATCTCACTCCGGCTCAGATCATTTTCGCCTTCGCCCGCGCGGTGGGGATGCTACCTCTCACGGGCACTTCCAGCGCGGAACATATGAAACAGGATCTGGCCAGTTCCAAGCTGACACTCCCCCCCGAGGCGGTGCAAGCGATCGAAACTCTCGCAGGCTAATCGGGCCAGCAAGTCTTACTTCAATCCCGTCACCACGTAGGCCTGCGACAAAGTTATCGCGTAGATGTAAGCGTATGCCGTCCCGTCGCTCGAAATCCGAATCCCCCCAATATTTCTGAGCCCCGCCGAGGTTGCTTCCCCGAAGCTCTTCCACAAGTCCATTTTTCCAGTCATGGCATTCACCTTGTAAATCTTCGCCGTCTTTTCCGTCGCGCGACTGGAGACGGTGTACACCGATCCCCCATCCCCCGACCAACCGATCACATGGTAGACCGAGTCCAGCCCCGGAATTGGACGAATGCCGCTTCCCTCGAGCGGCCAAACTCCCCAGTGTCGATCGGCACCCAACACCACCGTGCTTCTGCCATCCGGCGATAGGTACACGCCGGAAACGCCGTCCGGGGTGATCGCTTTGGCGTCGCCGGTCCCTACGTCAACCATGTAGTCCCGCGCTCCGTGCCCGCTTTCAATCCCGCTCGCCAGCAGCTGCTTACCCTCCGGAAGCCAGGAGGCAGCATCGTAAGTAATGGCGTCGTGCGTAAGTTTCCTTATCTCTCCGGCTCCGGTTGGCACCAGATTCAGCGGCCCTCCCTTCGGCGGCTTGGTGATCGCCCATGTTCCGTCCGGCGAAAGGGACATGGCATCGCCTTCGCCAATGCGCACCGGCGGCGATCCATCAGTGTCCCGCAGAAACACGGTATAGTTCGGCCCGCCCCCGTCACCCGCTTCGGTGAACAGGATCTTGCGCCCATCCCGGCTCATGTCAGCCAGAAGCGACCATCCAAACCACCCGAGTTCTCGCTCCTCTTTTCCACCTGGGGCAAGCCCGCGAATCCCTATCCGGGAATGATGCGCTACTGTCAGCGTCGTTCCATTCCGCAGATCCTCCAGCCACATGCCTCCGGGTACGTTGGTAATGTTCCGTAGCTTGCCCGATAGACTTACCGCCCGTGGATTGTCGCCGCTTCCGCTGCCGGTGGATGTGAACCAGACCTCGTCGCCCGCGGGCGACCAGAGAATTCCTTGCACAGATTCCCACCCGGAAGCGAGCTTCCTCTCCTTTTCCTTGCCATCGGCGCCAATCACCGCGACCGACCCCTCGTCGTCCCCTCCCGTATTCTCATGGTCGGCAAACGCCACCCACTTGCCGTCCGGAGAAATCTTCGGGTGGCTGATCCAGGTGATGCTGTCGACGAGCACTTTGCCAATGGGATATTCCAGACGCCAATGGCTATTCTCTGGAACATAGCGAACCACCGCCAGACTGTCGCCGTTGGCGTCCCAGTCCGCGTCCTGCACATTGTCCAACACTTCTCTCGGAGTTCCTCCGCTCAGCGGAACCCGCGCCAGCGTTCCACTGCGTGCGTACCCGGGAAAGATTACGGTTTTGAGCCGAACCGCCAGCTCCCCGTTCTTGGAGATGGCAAGCAGTTCTGCATCTTTCAGCCCCAGCTCGCGCGAGCCCGGATCGTCGGTTCGAGCCAGATAGAGCTCGCTCTGGCCGCCATCCCAGGCAGCGCTGTAGACAATGCTGCCGTCGGGCGTGAAGCGGGCTTTCCCGATGGTCCCGGTACGAAAAGTGACCTGCTTGTACTCCGCCAACGGTGCCTGGCCGCTACCTCGGCCCAGCCACCATCCCAGACCCAGCATCCCCAGCGCGATGGCCGCCGCTGTCGCGATCCGGACCAACCGCCTGCTCCGAGGCGGCGCCCCGCCCCCGACCGCCATCATCCTGGTGCTCGTGCCGGAAATTCCCGTGAGGTGTTCCAGATCAAATGCAATGTCGCTGGCGGAATGGAACCGCTGCTCCGGATTTTTCTCCAGGCAGTGCTCGACAATCCGCTCCAGCGCGGGAGAGAGGTTGCGGTTCGTCTCGCTCAAATCCGCGGGATCTTCCTTCAGAATCGCGCTCATCGTATCGGCTGCCGTCTCCCGATGAAAGGCGCGTTTGCCGGAGATCATTTCGTAGAGAATCGCGCCAAAGCTGAAGATGTCGGAGCGCGCATCCACGACAACGCCGCGCACCTGCTCCGGAGACATATACCCCGCCGTCCCCATCACCACGCCCGCTTCCGTGGCGTGGGTCATGGTGGGCAGTGAAGTGTGGAAGCCAGCTCCATCCTGGTTCAGATCGGGCTGAGTCAGCTTGGCCAGACCGAAGTCCAGAATTTTGACGCGGCCATCCTTCGTAAGAAATAAATTTTCCGGTTTCAGGTCGCGATGAATGATCCCTTTGGCATGAGCTGCGGCCAGTCCATGCGCGATCTGCAGGGCATAATCCAAGGTCTTGCGCACGGCGACCGCCCCGGCGCGCAGCCGCTCGCGCAGCGTTTCGCCCTCCAGCAATTCCGAGACTACGTAAGGCGCGCCTTCGTGCGTGCCGATATCGAATACCGCCAGAATGTTGGGATGGTTCAGCGCCGCGGTGGCGAGCGCCTCTTGTTCAAAACGGCGGAACCGGTCAGCGTCGGGAGAAAGCGCTTGCGGCAAAACTTTGATCGCCACCTCGCGCTTGAGACGGGGGTCGCGGGCGCGATACACCTCGCCCATGCCTCCTGCGCCCAGCAGGGTGACGATCTCATACGGCCCTAGTTTCGTGCCCGGGGTCCGGTTCATCGGTGGGGCGGATTATAAACCACGAGCGAAACGGCCAAGCTATTTCGCATCATCAAGTAGCGCCAGCGCTTCGTCGGTGGTCAGAAATCGCGCGCCCAGCCCAACCAGTTCGGCCACCGTGTGTTGCCCGTCTTCCGCCTTCAAAGTTTCAATCGCATCCTGAACCACAAAGACGCGGCGGCCGCGATCCAGTAATCCCTTCGCGGCCAGACGAACACAATATTCCGTCACTACGCCAAAGACTACAAATTCAACCTCGTCCCCAAATTGCTCCAGCAATTTTGCGGCGTGCCGGCTTTGAAAGATATCGAGGGTCTGTTTCTCTAGCAGAATCTGTTGGTATGCTGAAAGATCGCGCGGCAGGGTTGCGGAAGCTTCGTTCGGCAGGGTGAGAATTCGGTCGGTCAAGGCTTCCGGAAGCAATGCGGAACCTGCGGTCCCTTTGATGCAATGCGGCGGGAAGGTCTGGAATTCGGGATCGTCTTGGGTATGGTAGCAGCCGTGCGAAACCAGAAAGACGCGGCCTTGCCGCGCGGCATCGGTAAGCTTGCGAATGTTAGGCAGCAGTCGTTCAGCCCCCGGCACGTATAGCTTTCCCCCGGGCAGCATAAAGTCAGCCTGCGTGTCCACTTCCCAGAAAACTACCTTGCGCGAACGCATGCCGGCCCACGGATTCCTTTCCTAAGAGCAAGCTTATAACAAAGTTTCCGAACCATGGGACCTCCGTCAGAGGTTTGAAATCCTAGGCGCAACCGCGCGAAGACGCCGCTTCTTTCGAGGGAGAGAGCCGGATAATGTCAGTTCGCAAAGACCCTCCACGAATTCCGGCGTCAAACGATCGTGGCCAATCAGAAAGCGCATGTAGATTGGGCCGTAGAGCGAATCGAGAAGCAGATCCATGTCTATATTCTTACGCAGTTGCCCCCGCAGGATACCGCGCCGGAGTGTGGCGTAGGCTTCCCGGCGGCGTGGCATCATGAAACGTTCCCGAAATGCGGCGATGACATTTCTGTCACTCTGGCCGGCGGCAAGAATAGCGGAAACAATGCGGCCGCGGCGGCTGCGAAAGACTTTGACGAGCTGGCGCATCTGCTGGCTCATGTCAGTCCGCACCGAACCGGTATCGGGAAAGTGAAGGTTCCGCTTTGTGCTGCAGGCAAACGCGTCGGCGATGAGGGCCGCCTTATCGGGCCACCAGCGGTAGACGGTGGCCTTGCCAACACCTGCGTGGTCGGCTACGGACTCGATGGTCAGATCCGAAAAGCCCTTGTCCGCAAGCAGCTTCAACGTGCTGCGCTGGATGGCCAGACGGGCCTGTTCACTCCGCGGTCGCCCTGGAGCACGCTTTTTTCTCGCCGAGTCAGCACCCTTTTGAGCAGAAGGCTTCTGGCGCATGGGGTTACCCTATCATATAATCCTCCCATGGCTTTAGAATCCAATACGGGCAGTATCGAATCTAGAGCTAATCGATGGGTTCGCTCCGCATCCATGCAGGGACCCCTCTTCCTTAATTCATTCGAAGCTTACATTTGAACGCCGGTGCCTGACCGATGTGGATTGTTGCGTTAGCTTTAAGACGTCCCTACACCTTTATTGTGATGGCGCTCGTCATTATTATTCTGACGCCGATCACGGTTTTGCGAACCCCCACGGATATTTTTCCGGACATCGATATTCCGGTGGTTTCCGTAGTTTGGTTCTATGCGGGCATGTCGCCGCAAGACATGGCCGACCGCATCGTGGCCAACTCCGAACGCAGTATCACCACCACCGTCAACGACATCGAGCACATGGAATCGCAGTCGGTGTACGGCCTGGGCGTCATCAAGGTTTTCTTCCGCCCGGGCACGAACGTGCAAGGAGCCATCGCGCAAATCACCGCCATCGGGCAAACCACAGTGCGCAGTCTGCCCGTCGGCACCACGCCCCCGTTGATCATTTCCTATAGCGCCTCGACCACGCCCATCATTCAACTTGGCCTGAGCAGTAAGACTTTGCCCGAGCAACAGCTCTTCGATCTTGGTCAAAACTTCCTGCGTAACTATCTGGCCACGGTGCCGGGAGCGGCTACGCCTTATCCTTATGGCGGCAAGATTCGTCAGATTCAGGTGGATCTGGATTTGCCCAGGTTGCAATCCTACGGCCTCCAGCCCAATGACATCGTAAACGCGGTCAACGCCCAGAACATTGTTCTTCCGAGCGGCACCATAAAGCTCGGTCCACTGGAATACAACGTGGAGATGAATGGGACGCCGCAGACCATCGCGGAGTTGAACGACTTGCCGGTCACGACCGTCCGTGGTTCCACGCTCTACATGCGGGATGTGGCGCACATTCGCGACGGCTTTTCGCCGCAGACGAACATTGTGCGGGCCGATGGGAACCGTGGCGCGCTGATGTCGATTTACAAGAATGGCAACGCGTCCACGCTGCAAATCGTCGCTGGCATCAAGAACATCGTGGCGCAGGCGGCGCAGTCGTTGCCGCCGGCTCTGCGCATCACCTCGCTGTTCGATCAGTCTCTGTTCGTGCGCGCATCGATTGAGGGCGTGCTGCGGGAGGGCCTGATTGCCGCCGCTCTTACCGCGGTGATGATCCTCATCTTTCTGGGCGATTGGCGCCCCACGATCGTGATTTCCATCTCGATTCCACTTTCGATTTTCGTGTCGATCATCCTTCTGGGCGCGATTGGACAGACCATCAACATCATGACCTTGGGAGGATTGGCCCTGGCGGTCGGCATCCTGGTCGATGACGCCACCGTGGAAATCGAAAACATTGAGCGCAACCTGGCCATGGGCAAGGAGATGAAGCAGGCGATCCTAGACGGCGCGCAACAGATTGCCGTGCCCGCGTTCGTGTCCACCCTCTCCATCTGCATCGTGTTCGTGCCCATGTTCTTTTTGACGGGCGTCGCCAAGTTCCTGTTCGTGCCGCTGGCCGAGGCGGTGAGCTTCGCCATGCTGGCCAGCTACCTGCTTTCGCGCACTCTGATTCCAACCCTGGTCATGTACATCATGCGCGGGCACGAACATCGCGCCGAGGCGCCTAGGTCCTTCCTCGGTCGCTTCCAGCGGGGCTTTGAGCACAAGTTTGAAGATTTCCGCCGCGGCTATGAGCGGTTGCTGGAAACCACCCTCGAGCATCGCGGCTTCTTCGTGCTTTGCTTCCTGGCTTTTTGTCTACTGTCGCTCGGGTTGTTTTTCTTCCTCGGACAAGACTTCTTCCCGCAGGTGGATGCCGGTCTCTTGCGCCTTCATGTGCGGGCTCGGCCCGGCTTGCGGGTGGAAGAAACGGCGCGTCTCTGCGACGAAATCGAAGCTGTCCTGCGCGAGGAGATTCCGAAGGGGCAATTGCAAACCATTCTGGATAACATCGGCCTGCCGAATTCGGGAATCAATCAGTCTTACAGCTCAAATGGAACCATTGGCACCAGCGATGCCGAGATTCTCATTGCGCTCGACCCTGAACATCACCTCCCCACCGCCGGGCTTACGCGACATCTGCGCGAGCTTTTGCCGCGGCGCTTTCCCGGAACGGAGTTCTTCTTCCAGCCCGCCGATATCGTTACCCAGATTCTGAACTTCGGCCTGCCCGCGCCCATTGACGTCCAGATCATCGGCGCCGACATGCAAAGCAGTTATGTGATCGCCCAGCAGATCGCCAACAAAATGCGCCACATCCCCGGCACCGCCGATGTGCACGTCCAGCAGTTGCTCTCTCTGCCCACGTTGCACATGGATATTGACCGCACCCGCGCCACCCAGTTGGGGATCACGGCAGGCAACGTGGCGCAGAGCGTTCTGATCTCGTTGAGCGGCAGCTTTCAGACCTCGCCAAATTTCTGGCTGAACCCGAAAAACGAAGTTACCTACCAGATGGCGGTGCAGTCTCCGCAATACCGCATGACCAGCATGCAGGATTTGATGACCATCCCGGTCACCTCGCCGCAGGGGCCGCAATTGCTGAGCAATCTGGTGCAGGTCTACCCGGTATCGCGGGCGGCCACGGTAAATCACTGGAACGTCGCGCCTGTGATCGACGTCTACGCCAGCACCCAGGATCGCGACCTAGGCGCCGTGGCTACGGATACGGATAAGGTTCTCAAGACCTTCGATGGTCATTTGCCACGGGGCACTCGCATCGTGGTGCGCGGGCAGGTGGCCACCATGCGCTCCTCATTTTTTGGTCTCGGTGTAGGATTGGTGGGCGCGATTCTGCTGGTCTACTTGCTCATCGTCATCAACTTTCAGTCCTGGCTCGATCCTTTCATCATCATCGCCGCGTTGCCGGGAGCGCTGGCGGGAATCTGCTGGTTTCTGTTGCTGACGCGCACTACTCTGAGCGTGCCCTCGCTGACCGGCGCGGTCATGTGCATGGGCGTGGCCACGGCGAATTCCATCCTGATGGTAAGTTTTGCGCGAGAGCAGCTCGACGAAGGTGTTCCGGCCGTAAAAGCCGCTGTGGCCGCGGGATATACGCGCATGCGTCCGGTACTGATGACGGCGCTGGCCATGATCATCGGTATGGTGCCAATGGCACTGGGTTTTGGAGAGGGTGGCGAGCAGAACGCCCCGCTGGGCCGAGCTGTGATCGGCGGGCTGCTGTTTGCCACGGTTGCCACTTTGTTTTTCGTGCCCAGCGTATTCGCCATCTTCCATGGCCGCCGGGAGGCGAAGCGGGCACGAGAGCAGGCATAAGGTTTTCGGGAGAATCGGGAGTCGAGCATGACTGCAGAAGGCAAGTCTAATTCTATGGCGGAAGAACAGCGGCCCTTAGCCGACGCCGGTCGTCCACCGTCACCGCACGAGCAAAGTGAAGCGCATGATGCTCTAGGCCCGCAAGCTCAGCGTGATGAGGAGATTGAAGCGATCCGGCAGCATTCCCGGCACCAGCCGCCCGGGATTCAGAGACCACCGGACGTCCCTCCCGCGCCGCCGCGCAAGGCTTTGACGCTGGTGGGGATAGCGGTGCTGGTACTGCTGGCCGCCGGGGGTCTCACCATGTTGTCGCGGATGAGTCACGAGCGAGCTCTGGCCAACGAAACCGAGCGCGAGACGGTGCCCACCGTTGCCGTCGTAAATCCCGTATCGGAAAAGCCCGACGAAGAGTTGATCCTGCCCGGCTCGCTGCTGGCCTATGAAGAATCTCCCATTTATGCCCGCACCAACGGCTACCTGGTGCGCTGGTACAAGGACATCGGCAGCCGCGTAACCCAAGGCGAGTTGCTGGCCAAGATCGACACGCCAGAGGTCGATCAGGAATTGAACCAGAGCCGGGCCGCGCGTCAGCAGATTGTCGCTCAAATGGAGCTGGCGAAAATTACCGCGGACCGCTGGCAGAACCTTCTCAAGACCGACTCCGTCTCCGCGCAGGAAGTGGATCAGAATACCAGCGGCTACAAGCAAGCGCAGGCCAACCTGGCGGCTTCCGACGCGAACGTGCGCCGCCTCGAACAGCTCGAAGGATTCAAAGAGGTCTACGCGCCGTTTACCGGTGTGCTCACCCGACGAAATGTCGATCCCGGCGCGCTGATCAATGCCGGCGCTCAGGCCGCGGGCCGCGAGCTGTTTGATATTGCGCGCGTCGATCCTCTGAGGGTTTATACCAGCGTTCCGCAAGCCTATGCACCTTTCATAAGAGTCGGCGCCAAGACCTTTGTCACCCTGCAGGAACTTCCCGGTCAGAAGTTTCTCGCCATCGTAGCCCGAACCGCCGAAGCCATTGACCCGGCCACTCGCACGCTGCTTACCGAAGTCGATGTACCCAACAAAGATGGACGCTTGCTACCGGGATCATTCGGCGAGGTGCACTTCGCGGTCGGCAATGGAGTGAACAAGGTTACGGTTCCGGTGAACACCATGTTATTCCGCGCCGAAGGTCCGCGGGTGGCGGTCGTCGGACCAGACCGCAAGGTGCAACTACGTCCCATCAACATTGGACGCGACTACGGCACGACCCTGGAGATTCTCGGCGGCGTCTTGCCCACGGACCAAATCGTGGTCAATCCAGCCGACTCGCTCGAGGATGGCCAGCCGGTGAACCTGGCGCAACCCCAGCCGCAGCCTGGGCAAGCACAGCCCGCTCAACCGAAGGGCGGCGCGTCGTGAAGCCAGCCGCACTCCTGGCCGCTCTGGTTATGATGGCTTTTACCCCGGGATGCACCGTCGGTCCGCGTTATAGCCGCCCCGCGGCTCCAACTCCCGCGCCGGATGCCTGGAAGGGGCAACCACCGTGGCAGCAGGCTGCCCCCAAGGACGCCGTTCCCAAGGGTGAGTGGTGGAAAATCTTTAACGACGCCGACCTCAACGCCTACGAGCAACAACTGCTCAAGGCGAACCAGTCCCTGGAGGCGGCTCGCGACCGCTTGAATCAAGCTCGTTCCTTGGCACGTGTAGCCACGGCTGATTTTTTCCCTCAACTCTCGACCGATCCTTCTGCCCTGCGCCAGCGCGGTTCCGCGAATCGGCCGCTGAACGGCGAGCAGCCGGTCATTGTCAACGGCGTAACCCAAACCGTTCCGCCCTATACCCAGAGTGTCTACACGATTCCGTTCTCCATCAGCTATGAGCCCGATCTGTTCGGACGGGTGCGGCACAACCTGGAAGCGGCCAATGCTTCTCTTCAGTCCACGGCTGCCGATCTTCAAAACGTGCAGTTGGTGCTCACCGCCGAACTCGCCGCAGACTACTTCAGCTTGCGCGAGCTGGATGCTGAATTCAATGTAGTCGAGGAATCGGTGGGCTATCAACGCAGGGGTCTGGATCTGGTGAACCACCGTCACGATGGCGGTATTGCCAACGGACTCGACGTGGCGCAGCAGGCGGCTCTACTCGATTCAACCCTGTCGCAGCTGGCACTGGTGCAGCAGACGCGAGCCCAATACGAACACGCCATCGCCGTTCTGCTGGGCCAGTCGGCCTCCGCTCTCGCCGTGCGGGTTGCGCCCTTAGAGGCCACGCCTCCGCCCGTCCCGCTGGGAGTTCCTTCGGACGTGCTCGAGCGCCGACCTGATATCTCCACCGCCGAACGGCAAATGGCCTTCCAGAATGCCCAGGTGGGCATCGCGCGTACGGCCTTCTATCCCAATATTACCCTCAGTGGCTCGGGAGGCTGGCAGAGTGTCGAACTGGGGCCGCTGTTGAGCGCGCCCAGCCTTTTCTGGTCGCTCGGGGTGGATGCGCTCGAGCCGATCCTCGAGGGTGGACGCTATCGAGCCAACCTGGCGGCCGCGCGGGCAGCCTACGACCAATCGGTGGCGAACTACCGCCAGGCGGTGCTGACTGCCTTCCAGCAGGTGGAGGACGGCATCAGCAATCTGAGCACGCTTTCCCAGGCTCTCACCACCCAAGGCGCTGCCGTCGAGGATGCGCGCCGCGCCCTCGCCATTGCCAACAATCGGTACATCGGCGGAGTCACTAGTTATCTCGACGTCATCACCGCCCAGACTACGCTGCTGAGCAGCGAGCGGTTGGAGACGCAGTTACTCGGCCAGCAAATGGTGAGCTCCGTCTACCTGGTAAAGGCTCTCGGGGGCGGCTGGGATTCCAGCCAGATCAAGGATCAACAGGTTCATCCCCGGGCAATTCAGGCACTGCAGCCGTGAGCTCTGAACCACGACCTCTGAACCTGACCTACATGGCCTCCATGACCTCTTAACTAGTTGACAAACACCTGCTGCAAGCCTAAAATCAGGATTAGTTCTTCATCTCCTCATTATTGTAGTTTCTTTCGGCTATTCAGAAGCAAGACCGGTCCATCATAGCCTTATCGCACTCAGCGACTTCTGAGGGAAACGACGCTAGCGGATTTTAACTTGGGATATTTTCGATCGTATCCCGGTTGTTTGGTTTGCGGTTACCAACCTGAGCCAAAGGGAGCCCATGAAAAATACAAAGTTTCTCGTAAAGGTGAATCGCGGCGGTGCGCGTGCTGCGGAATACGTTTTGCGCATCGACCGTAGCCCCATCCAGACCACCACCAACAAAAAGCTGGCTCTGGCCATGGGACGATTCACCGCCGAAGACGCTGTCAAAGTGATGCAGAATTCCCGCTGCACTCCGGAACTGATTTCGGTACAGGTCTAACCGATCGAGCCTGTTCCGAGCGACTCGGCACTGCCGAAACCTATCTTGAAGTTGCTCCCGGCTAGTCCCGCTGGCTAATGAGCGTGGCGTTCGCTATTGGCCTTGGAACCGCTCATCGCGAAGAACAAGATATACAGGTAGCAGATCACCGGCAGAAAGAACGCGTGGTGAATTCCGATCCGGTCGGCGATCGCGCCCTGTACAAGGGGAATAATCGCTCCGCCGACAATCGCCATGATCATGATTCCGGAGCCGTCCCCGGTCAGTGGACCGAGTTCCGCCACGCCCAGCGTGAAAATGCTCGGGAACATGATGGAGTTGAAGAAGCCCACCAGGATGATGCTCCACATGGCAAAGTGTCCCGTGCCGATCATGGAAATGGTCACCAGGGCGGCAGCGCATACCGCGCAAATGGCCAGCAGTCGCCCGGTCTTCATCTTTTGCAACAGCCCCGATCCGATAAACCGCCCCACCATCGCTCCACCCCAGTAGAAGGAAACGAAACCCGCGGCAACTTTTTCGGTCAATCCACCGATGTCTGGCTGGCTGAAATAGTTGACCAGAAAACTTCCGATCGCAACCTCTGCCCCGACATAGACGAAGATGCCGATCGCGCCAAAAACCAGGTTGGGATGCCTCCAAATCGAGTCGTCGACTTTTTCGCCTACCTTGTGTTGAGCCTGGGGAATTTTCGGCAACTTGAAGCTTCCGATGGCGACCGCCAGCACCACCAGGGCGATGCCTAGTCCCACGTAGGGCGTCTTCACCGTCGCCGCTTCGTGCAGTCGATAGGCGCGCAGAGCATCCGGCGCCATCGCCCGGATTTCCTCCATGGATTTCGGAGCGGCGCTCAGAATCAGCAGGCCGCCGAAGGATGGCGCCAAAGAAGTCCCCAGCGAATTGAACGCCTGGGTCAGAGTCAGCCGGCTGGAAGCGGTTTGGGGCCTGCCCAGCACGGTTACGTAGGGATTGGCCGCGACCTGCAAACACGTGATGCCGGCCGCAAGCACGATGAGAGCCATCAGGAATAACGGATACGACGGAACACTGGCCGCCGGAACGAAGAGAAATGCGCCCACCCCCATGGTGAGCAAACCCACGACCATCGAGCGCTGATAGCCGATCCAGTCAATGATCTTGGCCGAAGGGATGGAAAAAAGAAAATATGCTCCGAAGAAGGCGAACTGAATGAGCATGATCTCTTTGTAATTGAGATCGAAAATCGGCTTCAGATGCGGGACCAGAATGTCATTGAGGCAAGTCAGAAAGCCCCACATGAAAAACAATGTGGTCACAACCGCCAGCGGTCCGGTGTAGGACGAAGGCGCATCAGGAGAAATTGCAGCAGAACGGCTCGGCGTCGCGATTGACATGGGGAAAGCTTCCGCTCGGCATCATAGCACCGAGAGACGCGACCAAGCATTTCTCTGAGCCGAATTCCTGGCCGACCGCCGCTCGCGAGTCACACCGTATTCCCGCTCAGGTCCTGCAATTTCACCAGCCAGTTCGGGGGCTCGGGCAGAATGGCGAAGGTGGGGAGCTTGCCGCGCACCATCGCGACTTCATCGCACTGATGAAATCTGGGACAGACGTGACAATCCTTGTAGATTTTATCGGGAAGATCTTCGCGCTGGGCAATGTGGAATCCCTGCCGGGCAAAAAACTCGGGAGCTCGCGTGAACAGGCAGATGCAATGCACCCGATGCCGTTTCGCCTCCGCCATCAAAGCCTTCATCAGCCGGCTGCCCCCGCCCTGGCCCTGCGTGCGTGGCGAAACCGTGATCGACCGGATCTCGGCCAGGTGCGTGCCATAGAGATGGAGCGCGCCGCAGCCGATGATGCTTCCTTCCTCTTCGAGGACGACGAAATCTCTGACGTTCTCGCAGATCTCCGCCAGCGTGCGGGGCAGCAAAGTGCCGTCACCGGAATAGGACGAGATCAGATCGTGGATGTGTTGAGCATCCGGCAAAATGGCTTTACGCGTGCGCATGGACCTCCTCGCGCAGGGACTCAATTTTCTCTTTCGCCGCCGCAATCGCCTGCCGCACTCGGGCTGGTGCCGTACCGCCAACCACATCGTGGATCGCCAGCCCGGCTGCCGGCTGCAGGCAGTCATAGAAGCCCTGGTCGAACGCCGGGTGTAAACCATGCAAATCATCCAGGCTTAGATCCTGAAGCGCACAACCCTTCTCCAGACATAGCTTCACCGCTTTGCCGATCTGCTGGTGCGCCAGCCGTGACGGAACGCCGCGATTCACCAGATACGTTGCCGCCGCCCAGGCGTTCATGAATCCCACCTGCGCTGCCTGGTTCATCCGCGCCTGGTCGAACTCGACCGCTTTCATAAAATCGGCAACCAGCGGCAACAGCGCAAGCGCAGTATCGGCGGCATCAAACAGAGGTTGCTGCGTCTCCTGTAAATCTTTGTTGTAAGCCAGAGGCAAGCCTTTCAATGTCACCATCAGTGCCGTCGCGCTTCCCATCACGCGGCCAGTCTTGCCCCGCACCAGTTCCAGAAGATCGGGATTTTTCTTCTGCGGCATGGCGCTGCTGCCTGTCGAATAAGCCTCCGGCAACCGCACAAAGCCGAATTCCTGCGAAGCGAAAAGAATCATCTCCTCGGCCCAACGGCTCAAGTGCAGACTCAACAACGAAAGCAGGTTGACGAATTCAAGCGCGAAATCGCGATCGCTGGTAGCGTCGATACTGTTCGCCGTCGGCGCAGCGAAATCGAGTTCCTGCGCCATGAAAACCCGATCCAGGGGCAGAGTCGCGCCGGCTACAGCGCCCGACCCCAGCGGACATAGGTTCACCCGCTTGCGGCAATCGGCGAGACGATCGGCATCGCGCAAAAACATCTCGACGTAGGCCAGCAGCCAATGCGCCATCAGCACCGGCTCAGCATGCTGCAAATGGGTATAAGCAGGCATCGCGGCATCGCCGGCCTGTTCCGCACGATCGGTAAAAACCGCACAGACTCCAGCTAGTTCCCGGTGCAGCTCATCGATCGCCGCCCTCACGTAAAGGCGCAGGTCGGTGGCAATCTGCTCGTTGCGGCTGCGCCCGCTGTGCAACTTGTATCCCACTTCTCCGATCCGTGCGGCCAACTGCTTCTCTACGAAATGATGCACGTCCTCAGCTTCGCCGTCCTCGACAAATTCCTGGGCGGCCGCGGCCATCTCGCCGATCTGCTCTAATCCTTGCAGAATGCTGATGAGTTCATCCGCTGACAAAACTCCGGCGTGCTTCAGGGCTCGCGCATGGGCTCGGCTGGCCACCAGCTCGTAGCCAAGCAGCCGCCGGTCGAAATCGAAGGACCGCTGCCAACGCTCGAACCGCGGATCCAGCTGCGGGCGGAACCGGCCCGACCACATCTTCATCGGGCCACCTCCTGACGTCGACGAGCCCGGGTGCGCGAGGGCAGCCCGAGGATTCGGATAAAACCTTCGGCATCTTTCTGGTCGTAATTGTCGCCCATGGTGAAAGACGAGAGATCGGTGCGGTAAAGCGAGTGCTCCGATTGGCGGCTCACCAGCGAGACATTTCCCTTGTACAGAGACAGTGTCACGCTTCCGGTCACCTCCGCCTGCGTGCTCGAGACGAACGCGTCCAGGGCCTCGCGCAGTGGCGTGAACCACAAGCCGAAGTAGACGAGCTCGGCATATTTCAGTCCGACGTGCTGCTTGAAGTGCGCCACTTCACGCTCCAGACACAGTGCTTCCAGTTCGCGATGCGCCGCGATCAGCAAGGTTCCGCCGGGGGTTTCATAACATCCGCGTGACTTCATTCCCACGAAGCGGTTCTCCACCAGATCCACGCGGCCGATGGCATTGCGGGCGCCGACTTCGTTCAGCAACTCGACCAGCGACACTGGATCAAGCTTCATCCCGTCCACCGCGACCGGGATCCCTTTCTCGAAACCAAGGGTTACCAGCTCGTCTTTGTCCGGCGCCTCCTGGGGCGAGCGCGTCATCTGCCAGGTGGTCGCGAGCGGCGCATTCGCCGCGTCCTCCAGCTCTCCGCCTTCATGGCTGAGGTGCCAAAGATTTCGGTCGCGGCTGTGAATTTTTGTCCGGCTGGCCTCGACCGCTATCCCGTGCTGCTCGGCATAGTCCAGGCAGTCTTCGCGGGATTTCAGCGTCCACTCCCGCCAGGGCGCAACCACTTTCAACTCCGGAGCAAGCGCCTGATAGGTCAACTCGAAGCGAACTTGGTCGTTGCCTTTTCCGGTGCAGCCATGCGCCACGGCGGTCGCGCCCTCGCGCCAAGCAACTTCCACCTGCCGCTGGGCAATCGCCGGACGGGCCAGCGACGTGCCCAGCAAGTATTTGTGCTCGTAAACCGCGCCCGCCTGCAGCGCCGGAAAAACGTATCCCGAAAGAAATTCTTCACGCAGATCTTCCACCACCACCTTGCTTGCGCCCGTGGCATATGCCTTCTCCACCACGGCTGCGATGTCGTCGCCCTGG
>Ga0210398_10001992_pt1 | contig 20369 bp, 13 predicted proteins | sample IncBWC4OmetaG_FD_161047 | JGI IMG/M metagenome (GOLD analysis project Ga0210398, IMG submission 161047) | Forest soil microbial communities from Barre Woods Harvard Forest LTER site, Petersham, Massachusetts, United States - Inc-BW-C-4-O | ecosystem: Environmental > Terrestrial > Soil >...
TGGCCGCTATCGAAGAGCGCCGCATTGCTGGATTGATCGACGCCGGTTGCCTGCTCTTCGCCTACGGTGCTTTCCTCACACTCTTCGGTTCACTTGGCGGACAGTTTACGTTCAGCAAGCTGAGCGCCGCTGTGTGCATCGCAACCTTCGTCATCGTGTACTTGCAATATTTTGCCCTATTCACGGTTTTCGGCGGCACAACTCCCGGCATGATGCTTCGCGGTTTGCACGTCGTCAACTTTTCCGGCGAAACTCCGTCTCCGCGGCAGATGCTGTGGCGTAGCGTGGGTTACATGCTTTCGGCTGGCACTTTTTTCATGGGTTTTCTGTGGGCCCTGTGGGATGAAGATGCCCTGACCTGGCACGATCGTTTGTCGCACACCTATCTTTGCCCGGCTCCAACGCTCGCCGACATAGAGGCCACCCACGTCGCTCATAGCCGCTGAACCCGGCGCCGGACCATCTCTTTCTGTGCGATCTTTTTTAACCGCGGCACTCTCGCGCGATGCGCAGAATGGTCCGAAGGCTGTGTTCGACATCGGCTTCCGTCGTCGCCCAGGAACAGACGCTTACTCTCATCGCGGACTTTCCTTGCCACTCCGTTCCGCCACACCAGCATGTGCCGTCTTCCTGAACGGCGCGAATCACTTTCTGCGTAATCCCCGCGCTGCCAAAAGAAACAAGCACTTGGTTGATCACCACGTCGTTTAGCACTTCGCAGCCTGCCTCGCGAAATCCTTCTTCGAATCGTTGCGCGTACGTGCAAGTTCGCTCAATCAGGGCGCGGAGGCCCGCGCGCCCCATGGACTTCAGCGCCGCCCACAATTCCACACCGCGTGCTCTTCGCGACGACTCGGGAGTGTGGTGCATTGGCTCGCGGCGCGCGCTTCCCTCAAGGTAGGCGGCGGTAATGGTCATCGCAGAGCGTAACGCCGCGCCGTCTTTCACCAGGACAATCCCGCTGTCGTAATTGACGTTCGGCCATTTGTGCGCATCCGTGGCCCAGGAGTCCGCTTGTTCGAATCCTTTCGTCAAGTGCGAATACTTCGGCGAAACGGCAGCCCACAAACCAAACGCGCCGTCCACGTGAACCCACGCCCCTTGCTCCCGGGCACGAGCGCAGATCTCTGTGGCCGGATCAAATGCCCCGGTGTTCACATTGCCGGCCTGCATACAAAGGACTGTCCGTTCCGTGAGTCGCGGCAGCTTGTCGGCGCGCATTCGCCCTTGGCCGTCGACTTCTACGCGCTTCAGACGTTTTTTCCCGAACCCTGCAAGACTCAGCGCCTTCAGAATGGACACATGCACCTCGTCACTCACAACGACATCGATTGGAGGCGCACCAAACATCCCATCGTCCACAACGTTCCACCCCGCGCGTGCAAGAAGAGCGTGCCGTGCCGCCAGAAGGGCCGCAAAATTCGCAGTCGTCGCACAGGTCACGAGCCCGCCCGGGCAGTTCTCCGGCAAGCCAAGCGCCTCCGATACCCAGCCGAGCACCACCTCTTCGAGCTCTGCCGCCAGCGGCGACATGACGCGCAGTGCAGCATTTTGATCCCACGCTCCCGCCACCCAATTTGCCGCAAGAGACGCGGGCAGGGTTCCGCCATTTACGAAACCGAAGTATCGGCCGCCGGTCGTCGCTACCGTTGCTGGAGAGCCGATTTGATCTAACCGCTCGAGGATCTGCCGAGGATCGCTCGCCGATGTAGGGAAAGGTTCGCGGAACTTTAGAAGGTTCTCCAAGTCCTTTTGAGCTGGCGCAACTCGGCGTTCACCGATTCCCAGCGCGTATTTGCGCGCGATCTCTGCTGCTTGCTGTAAGAGTTCATCTCTCTTGGATAGTTCATGCACACCAGTTTCGATCGCCATTCGGCACCTTTCCAGGTGCCATGTCTTGAAGCAGCAAAACATGTGCACCTACGGCGCGGGGCGCCGGTCTTTTCGAGAGTAGAGGATTACCAAAGGAAGGAAAGAGCCGAATTGTCTGCTACTTCTTGATGACCGCTTCGTCGGAAGCGATCTTTCCATCGCGAATGAAGATGATTCGGTGCGCGTGCTGCGCGATATCATTCTCATGCGTGACCAGAATAATTGTGTTGCCTTGCTGATAGAGATTCTCGAACAACGCCATGATCTCTTCGCCGGTTTTCGAATCGAGGTTGCCAGTCGGTTCGTCCGCCAGGACAATCGACGGCGAATTGACGAGGGCCCTCGCAATGGCAACGCGCTGCCTTTGACCACCAGAGAGTTCGTTCGGCTTGTGCGTCATCCGATCCAGCAAATCCACGCGCTCCAGAGCCTTTTTTGCTTTCTCGATGCGTTCCTCGGCCGGCGTTCCGTTATAGATCAGCGGAAGTTCCACGTTGTGCAGCGCCGTCGCCCGTGGCAGCAAATTAAAGGTTTGAAAGACGAACCCAATCTCTTTGTTCCGAATGTAGGCCAGCTCGTCATCGTCCAAATCGCTCACCAAGCGCCCCGCAAGCCAGTATTTTCCCGCGCTTGGTGAATCCAGACATCCTATGAGGTTCATCAGCGTGGACTTCCCCGAACCGGAAGGCCCCATGATGGCGACGTACTCGCCCTTGCGAATTTGCACGTCAATACCGCTGAGAGCGTGCACCTGCTCCGCGCCCATCTCATATACTTTTGTGAGGGCTTCCGTCTTGATCACGATACCGGAGCTGACCAGATCCTCGCGGTACGTATCCGTTGCTGTGGTCTCCACGGGCATTCGAGTTTCCCTCGCTACTCCAGCTTCGTCAGCTCTAAGTCTGTTGATCGTCCTGTTTCTTGGGCGCGGAATTATCTATCTTCACGCTGGCTTCCGGCTTCAACGTTCGGAGCGCTTTGTAGCTCCCCACAACGATCTCGTCACCAACTTGCAAGCCCTTGGTGACTTCGATGTCAGTAACGCCAGTAATTCCTGTTTCCACCGGCCGGAAGAAGGCTTTCTTGCCGTTTACGACGAAAACGCCCTGGACCTCGTCCTTCTTAGGATCGCCAGGGGCAGCCGGCGGGGGAGCTGCTAGTGTTACCCCCGAGTTGCTTTGGCCTTTCGCATTCTTGGCCGCTTCTTCAAGGTCCTTGCGCGTGCGCACTGCCAGCGCCTGAATCGGAATGGCAATTACGCTCTTCTTCTCCGCAGTCTTAATTTTCGCTGTCGTCGAAAGTCCCGGACGCAGATTGTCCGGCGGATTATCAAGTCTCACGACCACCTTAAAATCCTTCGCCTCTTGCGTGCTGGTCGTGGACTGCGTCGTGGCGAGGCCGGAGCTCCGCAGCGTCGCCTGCGAACCAATCTCGGTCACCTTGCCCTTGAAGATTTTCCCGGGCACGGCGTCGATGGTTATATCAGCATCTTGCCCCAGCTTCACGTTAACGATGTCCGTCTCGTCCACTTTGACTTCCGCGGTTACCACGGACATGTCCGAGAGCGTCATCAAGAAACTGCCGTTGGAATTCTGAATGCCCGGCACGACATAGTCGCCTACGCGCTCCGGTAAATAGCTCACGATTCCGTTGATCGGCGAGGTGTAGGTGGTCTTCGACAATACGTCCTTTGTCCGAACCAGCATTGCCTCGTTCTGATTCACCTGCGACCTTGTCTGATCCAATTGCGCTTTCAGCGATTCTACTTTAGCCCGAGCCGAATCCACCGCCGCTGCGGCGCCATCATAGGTGGTCTTCCGCTGATCAAAATCCTGCTTGGGGATCAAACCGTCCTTGAAAAGCCCTTGCCCGCGCTCCCAATCGAGCTTGGCCTTTTCCATGTTCGCCTGCGCGGAAACCAGGTCCGCCCGCGCTGCCGTGTAACTCGCCTCAGCTGCCTGCACGCCGGATTCCGCAGTATGAATCGCCGCCGACTGCGCTTGCACGTCCGCGCTGGCCTGAACGTTTTCCTGCAGTAATAACCGGTCGCCCTTCTTGATATGGTCGCCTTCTTTGACGAGGATCTCAGTGATTCTGCCGAATCCCTGAGCCGTCACGTTCGTATAGGTGGTCGGCTTTATCTCTCCCGAGGCCGTCACGATCGATACCAAGTCGTCCGACGTCGCAACTTTAGCGGTCTGCACCGTCACCACACCCTTGTTGGCCTGGTTGACGCTGAACACCACAATCCCGATCAGCACCGCGACCGCCACCAACCCGATCACTACCTTTTTCCACGTCTTCATGTGATTCCTCTTCCATCCACCCTGGCAAGGTCACCCTAAGCAATCCCTGGACAGACTCCCGGGGATAGGACACGATTTCTTTGTTTTCTGGCCCGTCCGCTACAATACATACGCCCATATGGGCCGAAATGTTTCGCGAGAGGTCGCTGCGTACGGCGCGGTTTGAGCTCCCGCCAGGAGCACGTGGGCCGACCGACGGGCAATTCGACCCAACTTCTTCAAGTCGGGCGTGGATCTCCCTATATTCTAGATTCAAAACAGCCCAAAGGAAAGAACTCCTCTCGAAATCTGCCAAATACCCTCGCGGCAACCCGACCTACCCCCTTATGACGTATCACTCCGCATTTTGTTAACGGCCAGCCGCACCTTCCGCGGCATTTTGGCCGTCCGTTTGCTCAAACTAGTTTGATGCTATATTCTTGCTATTCGTCGGGCGGGCTTCTCTCGGTCCGCAGCGTGTTAACAGTAATTCGGCCCAAAAACCGCACAAGTTCTGACAAACGGGACACATGTCCCGGTTCGAGAGAGTATGTCGTGGCATTGCGACTCGCTAGGACAGATCGCGCCCTGCAATGGGCCGAGGCGACCCGAGTTGTGCTTCGGCCGCATGGCCAGAGTCACCGGCCTACCGTCCCGAGGGAGAAGTCAGGCGATGTGTAAACAACCTCGCCCTCGAACAGCGTCATCAGGCATTTCATGTCTTTGATCTGGTCGGTCGTTAGCTCATAGAGGTTGCGATCCCAGATCGCAATGTCAGCTTTCTTGCCCACCTCAAGCGATCCGATCTTTTGTTCCAGGAACATCTGACGCGAGCCCCAGGCAGTGTAGCTCCGCAGGCCTGTGTGTATGTCTACGGCCTCGGCCATCCCGAAGGGGCGCAGGCCGTAAGTGCCTTTGGCGGTTTGGCGTGCTGCGGAAGCCCACAGGCCGTAGCGGGCGGCAACCGGGGTGACGAAGTAGTCTGACCCACTGGACCAGAGTATGCCGCGGGCTTGCAGCGTTTTGAAAGGTTCCAGATGCTGGCCGCGTCTCGGACCATAACTGGCTGCATAGATGTCGCCAATCCACCATAGGAATCCAGGCTGCATTTCCGGATAACCCGCATCGTATTTTTTCTGCAGGGCGGCCATCACGTCGAGGGCATGGGGCGTGGGCAGGTTGGCGTGAATGATGCTGTGTCGAAGGCCGGAATGAGGCTGCTCCCGCTCGACCAGGGCGTAGCTATCGACCACCCAATCCATCGCTCGATCGCCGACCGCATGGGTTCCGACGGGGACGCCATTCTGATGAAAGAGCCGGACCATTTCTCGATAGACAGCAGGATCTGTCTGCGGGTAGCCACGATTGTTCGCACCCGAACTTGTAATGTCAGGCGTCGTCGCATTCTTCAGCCAGTCGTCATAGACCCAGCCAGTGCGTGCGCCACCGGATCCGTCCATGTAAATTTTGGCCCCGCAGGAGAGCAGGCGGTCGTCCCCGAGACTGGAGGGCAGGCGCGGAACGGCATTGATCTCGGCCAGCGCCTTGCGTGCCGACTCTAGCGTTGAACCTGCGTGCCACAGAACGCAGATATGCTCCTTGAGCTGGCCCCCGTCGAGGAGGGACTTGTAAGCGTCCCAGTGGATCTGTTCGATATCAGGGTCTTTGACGGCGGTCATGCCTTCGCTGTGCAGCAATTGTTGTATGTAAAGAATCCCCTGCCGCATCTGTTCGAGAGTGACAGGCGGGATAAGGCTGGTGACCGTCTCCATGGCCGACTCTTCCTTGAGGACGCCGGTGGGATTGCCGTGGGCGTCGCGGTCAATGGTACCGGCGCTCGGATCGGGTGTGGCGGCAGTGATGTGCGCAAGCTTGAGCGCGAGCGAGTTGGCAACTCCGTAATGGCCGGTGGTGTGGGTGAGCCAGACGGGGTTGTTCGGGGAAACCGTGTCGAGATCGGCGGCCATGACATAGCGCTGTTCGGCGAGCTTGCCCTCGTCCCATCCCGAGCCCGTAACCCATTCTCCGGGCTTAACCTGGGGGATCTTGGCCTTTACACGGGCAACGATTTCAGCTACTGAAGCAGCATCGGACAACGTAACACCATAGAGTTCTTCGACGCCTCCATCGGCGATGTGGGCATGCGTATCGATTAGGCCGGGTGAGGCGGAAAGACCGTGGAGATCGATGATGTGGATGCCGGGAGCATGGCCTGCGAATGCCAGAACTTCGGCGTCGGTGCCGACTTTCACGATGATGCCGTTGCGGATTGCGAGAGCCTGGACCTCAGAGTCCTTGGCATCCACCGTAAGAATGTGGCCGTGAAGCAAGAGCAGGTCGGCATTTGGGCTTTGCGCGAGGAGACTTGTAGTCAGCAGCAGGTTGATTAGCAGCGTACTTATCAATCTGATCTTGCCGTGCAGTGACATCGTTGGATTCTCCTCCCCGGTGGGTTCAACCACTATGGCACATCCTGAGGCTGAGGCCTGCGGTGCTTACCGCAGGCTGCCGGTTGAAACCCAAGGTATGCGGTGGGCCATAAACAAACAGTAGTCGGACGAACTCGCGTGACAATTCCCAATAGGTCGCTAGCCAGAAACGGGCTGCGAGGAGATCAGCAACACATGACCGCCTCAGCGCTCATGACTTCGCCTCCCTGTCTTTTCCAGCCAGCTTCTCAACCAGCCACGACCGGCGTCGCACAGATGTCTCGTAAGCCCGCGATGCAGGAATGCTCAGCTCAAGCTCTGTACCCGAACGAAGCTCGCTCCACACCTCCAGTTTGCCACCCATCACCTTGGCGCGTTCCCGCATGCCGCGCAAACCGTAGTGTCCGGGTTGTCCGTCTTTACCGAGAACCTTCGGGTCAATGCCCTTTCCGTTATCCCAGACCCGCAACCGAAGCTGCCGGTCGTCATAGCGAACTTTGACTTCAATCCTCTGCGCGTGTGCGTGCTTGAAGGCATTGCGCACAGCCTCACCTACAATCCGGTAGACTTCGTCCCGCGGGATCGGACGGAGATCCCGCGATGTCCCTTCCACTTCCACATAAAACTCGGCTCCATTTGGGTTCGTTTCACCTGAGGCAAGTTCCTTACCCAAAGTATTTATCGCCTGTGCAAGATCGTTGGGAACGACCATAGAGGAGCGCAACCCCTGGACCGCATCGCGCCCCTCGGTAATCGCTTGCGCGGCTTGATCGATCGCACTCTCAAATCTTTGTTTGGCCTCACCCGGCGAGAGTATGTTAGTAGCTGCTTGAAACTGCAGCATCAGGCCGTGAAAACTCTGCAGCAGCGTATCGTGCAGTTCTCGCGCGATGCGCGTCCGCTCGTTTACGCGCTCTTCCAAGCGCACATTGAATTGGATCGTGAGTTGATGCAAGTGGTAGCGATGCACACTCCATACCAAAAGAAGAACTAGCACCAGGGATGTGATCCGAAACCACCAGGTGGCCCACCAAGATGGCAGGATCTCTATGCGCAGATGTGCGCCGGGTTCGCTCCATGGACCTCGGCGGCTCGCACCCTGCACATGAAACGTGTAAGTACCCGTCGGCAGCGTCGTGTAACTCGCAAGCCGTTGGTCGCTTCCCACCTCATTCCACTTTTTGTCCAATCCTTCCAACATGTAGCGGTAGCGGTTAGTCGCAGCATTGGAATAGCTCAATGCGGAAAACCCGATGGAGAAAATGTTTTGCGAGTGAGAGAGTGTGATCGTATCGGTGTAGTTGACAGCTTTCTTCAGCGGCGAGCCCGGGCTGAGGGTGACCGGCCTTCCGAATAATCGGAGATCGGTCAAGACAATCGGCGGGACAAACTCGTTCGCAACGACCCCGTCGGCCACTACCTGGTCGGGAGAGAATGAGGTCACTCCGCTGAAGCCTCCAAAAAACATCTCACCCGCGGCACTCTTGAAGCACGCGCCCCACCCGGTTAGATCTGGACCGGGAAGACCGTCTGCCACGGTGTAGTTGCTGAATTTCTGGGTTCGCGGGTCAAAGCTCGATACCCCTTTATTCGTGCTCATCCAAAGCAGACTGCGCTGGTCTTCGAGAATGCAGCTGACAACGTTCCCCCCCATGCCATCGCGCTCGTTGTAAACCACAAAGGTGCTTGTTCTGGGATCGAATTTGTCCAGTCCGTCTTGCGTGCCAACCCACATGCCTCCTGCGTGATCGAAATGGATGGCGACTACGCGGTTGTCGCTGAGACTGTGCGGGTCGTCGGACTTGTGGCTGTAGAGTGTGAACTGGTCGGTGTTTGGATCGAATCGGTGCAGCCCTAAATTGCCGCCAAGCCACAAGTTTCCCTGTGGGTCTTCCGCGATGGCGTAGTAGTTCAGGCCTCGGGTTTTCGGGTCTGGCTTGTAGGTTGTGAACCGCTGTGTGAGTGGTTGGAAACGACAGAGACCGTCCCACGTTGCAGCCCACAAGGTACCCCGACGATCGATAAGCAACCGCTGTACGACACCGCTACACAAGGTTGAGGGATCGGAGCGGTCGTGGATGTAGCGTCGAAGTTCTCCCGTTTTCCGGTTGTAACGCAACAGCGGATTCGTGCCTGCTATCCAAAGAACATCTGGTCCGTCTTCGATGATCGAAAGCACTTCAGACCCGGCGTCTGGCTGGAAGCTGGAGGACAAGCCGGTCTTGCGATCGATTCGCACCAGCGAACGATTGACGCCGACCCACAAAACGCCTTGCCGATCCTCATAGACGGCCCCAACGAGACCCGGACTTATGCTGTTACGACTGCCGGAGGGGTTCGTAAATTTTGTAAACGGCGGTGGCCTGGTAGCAAAGAATTGTGGCTCCACGTCGTGCATACCGACCCAAATGTTCTTTTCGCGGTCCTCGAATAGGGCTATGACTCGGTTGTCGGCCAGACTGTCGCTATCACCAGGAAGGTTGTGGTAGATGATGAAACGCCGATGCTCGCGGTCGAACTTGAGCAATCCAAGGACCGCCGTTCCAAACCACATGGTGCCTTCGTGGTCCTCCAGCAGGGCGTAGGCCGGGTTCTTCAAGTTGCTCTCGGGGCTTCGTGAGTCGAATCCGTAGCGAGTCAGTTTGTTCGTCTTGGGATCGAACGTGGCGATGGAGCCGTCCGGGCCGTAGACGATCCAAAACACGCCGAAACGGTCTTCGTGGAACCAGAGCCCGATACCCGACTCCCCTGTAAGGACGTGCCTCTTCACTTTTCCGGTGTTCCTATCAAATTCGTCGAGCGTCTGGCTGGTGCCGACCCAAAACCGGCCTTCTCTGTCCTCACCGGTGGATTTGATAGCGTTATCCCCGAGGCTGGAAGGGTCTCCCGGGTCGTGATAAAAGTGACTGGTCTTACCCGTGACGGGATCCAGTCGGAATAGCCCCTTCCGAGTGGACAGCCATAACATGCCCGACGAGTCCTGGCTGATCTGGCTGACGGTCGTCGTTAAGCCACCTGAATCCGGGGCATCGAAATGATAGTGACTGAATTTTTCCGTAAGCGGGTCAAAGCGGTCGAGAAACTGGTCGGTTCCGACCCAAATCGTGCCGGCGCGGTCCTTAAATAACGAAGAGATGAAAACCCCACTGAGGCTGTCCTGGCTTTCCGGATCATGTTTGAAGACTTTGAAATTGTAACCGTCATAGCGATTCAGGCCGTTCCATGTTCCGAACCAAATAAACCCCTGGTCGTCCTGAACGATATCCGAAACTCTAACTTCAGAGAGGCCTTGGGAGATGGACATCCGTGCAAAGCGGATATCCTTACCCTCGACGACGGGAAGCCGGATGGTTTCAGTGTCCACCGGAGAATCGAGCGAGGAGCTATCAGCACGATCGCCCGCTCTTGCCCAGGCTAAGGCGCAGACCGGGACTAAAAGCAGAACGGCCAAGGCCAGTTCGAGCGCAGGGCAGCGACCTAAACTCATGCTCATCTTTGATGAACTTCCGGCAGAACATTCACTAGGGGCGATACCACCGAACCTTCGTGTCTAGGCACACTGCGCGTTTCTACCGATCGCGCCAAAACGAGTCAAATTTAAGGGCTCGCACCGGACCGCAATGACGCCCAGGTATTCGAGCCAACGTTTGTTGAAGTAATCGAGGTAGCCGTCAGGCCTAGCGGTGTGAATCATCGCGGGCATAGAGTCGACGAGGAACTGACTATTCAACGACTCGGATTCCTGTCCTGGCGAGGCCATGGCGCGTATCATACACCCAGAGAATCCGCACTGGGCAACGATCCAGTTGTTTATACGAAAGCCGGCCAAGCCTGTCCCTCTGAACAAACATCGAACTCCTCCACGAATCACGGCTCCTGACGAGAGGCTGAAGGCGGCGGTTTGCTTGCCTTGACCGGTTCGCGCAGACCGATTTTCATCTGTTTTGTTTGCGTTAGACACTTCGCAGTTGCCGCGGAATACCCTCATTTGCAGTTTAAAGTTCGGCGAATGTTCAGGAAGAAGTGGCTCGGTTTTTAGTATCGAGACCTTGTACGCCACAGCTCCGTGGTCTTCCTTGGCCAGAGCTTCCTCGCCTTGTAACGCTTTCCACACTTCCGTCACCACTTCTTGAAACACTCCAGAGCCGCGATGGAAATGTCTCTGGAGCCAAACGAACGAGCAAGCCTGTGCCGGAATCCCGCGCGACAGCCGCGGCTTCGCCCCTCGACTCCGGCAGGCAGGAGATCAGCATGGACAAATCCAAGCGCGGCGATCACGACAAAGAGCGTCATCGCAAGCACGAACATGAGCATCACCACCGCGAACATGAACGCGAAGAGAGTGGCGACGACCCGCGCAGACATGCGGCCATACTCGAACGCCGCTGGCTCGGCAGTCCCCCTCCTACCGCAGAAAGGTATGCCCACGCGCTGAAACAATGGAAGGCGCTGCCTGGTGCCGTGGTGCAGTCCGCGCCAGAGTTAGCCGCCGCCCAACTCGCCGCACAAGGAGAGCATAAAGGTCATAGCCCCCGGCGAAAGGAGCACCAGTCATGAGCCTCAAAGGAACCGTTTGGGCTCCGATTGGTCCGAGCCCCATGTCGGAAAGCGGCACGCAGGACAATGGCTTGGCTACGGCCATCGCCGTCAATCCCAACAACCTGAACGTCCTCTACCTCGGCACGGCTCTGGGCGGAGTCTGGCGCAGCGGCGATGGCGGCAACACCTGGACGCCTCTATTTGACCGCGCGCTGTCGCTCGGCATCGGCGAACCCGCCGGCGTAGCCATCGATCCCAGCAACACCAACACCATTTATGTCGGAACCAGCGGTGGCGTGGAAAGCAACGAACCTGACATCATTAATCAGCCCACCTCCGGTCTCTACAAGTCCACCGACGGCGGCGCCAGTTGGATCCTGCTCGGCTTGGGCTATCCGGCCGGCAACACTGGCAACGCCACACAGTTCATCGGGCAAAATATCAACGTCATCATCGTCGATCCGGCGAACGGCGTCCTCTATCTCGGCGCCCAGAATGGAGCATTCACGTCCTCCGACGGCGGCCAAAACTGGACTCGCGCCATCGGGCTGAGCGGAAACGTGCGCTCCTTGGCGCTCGATCTTTCCACACCTCCCTCCGCGCGCATTCTTCATGCTGGTGTTGCCGGCGTGGGCGTATTCATTTCCAAAAACGGCGGCAGCACCTTTACCGAGACCCTGAGCGCGACGACACCCGCCGTTGCCTCGGCCTTGGCTGGGGGCAATTTCAATCGCGTGGTAGTTGCGTTGGCTCCGCCGACTTCTCCGCCCAATGCCAGCGGCGTTCAAGTGCTCTACGCCACGATGTCGGGAGGCGGCGGCGCACCGGATCCCCTCGGCGTGTTCGTGAGCACCAACCAGGGAGCCACGTGGGCCCAACAGTCCGCCTCTGGTGTCTCCGGCACCACCTATGGCGGCTACGCTTTGAACATGATCGTCGACCCGCAATCTCCGGGCGACGGTATCAACGACATCCTCTATTTCGGGTGCCTCGGTCAGTTCAAGTCCACCAACTCGGGAAATAGTTTTTCGGGCATGAGCGTCGGCCACGCGGATACCCACACTTGGACAGCCCTGGTCCCCTCCGGCGGAGGCAGCACCATCCTTTACTGTGGATGCGACGGCGGCATCCGCGTCTCCACCAATGCCGGAGGCTCCTGGACTCCTCTCAACGGCGGCGGTCTGCAAACCGGCCTCTTCTACAATATCGCCGTAAAGCCCGACTCCACTGCGAGCGTCACCGTCGGCGCGCTTCAGGACAACGAACTCCAGACCACAGCTGGCGCCAGCGGTCTCGGCTGGGACGCCACCTTTGGCGGCGACGGCTGGGACGTGGCCTACGACGGCAGCAGCCCGCCAGTCCTCTACGCCACCAGCGGCGGCCCCGCCACCACCGTCTCGGTGTCCAACAACGATGGCGCTTCCTACACCAGCACGGTGACTCCGCCTTGGACTTCCGCCGACACCGGCGGCTTCTTGCTGACCCAAATTACCGCGGACCCCAGTGCTTCCGGAACGCTCTACGTCAGTGGTGCGCAGAATTTGTGGCAGCTGCTCAGCGGAACCTGGCGCATCATCGCGACGCCGAACACGAGCGGCAACGTAGACGTCGCGCCCACCAACGGCAACAACGTCGTGATCGCTGCCGGAACTCAGGTGTTAGTTACCACCAATGCGCTCGCCACGGTCGGCGTAACGTTCGCCAACATCACGCGCAACTTGCCCAGCCGCAACGTGGCCCGCGCCGTCTTCGATCCTGTCGATCCCACCGTGATTTATGCCGTTCTCACCGGCTTTGATGCCGGCTCCGGACAAAATGTATTTCGCACCACCATTGGCGGCACCGCCTGGACCAATATCTCTCCGCCGGTCGACGTGCCCTGCGGCGCGATCGCCGTCGACGGCACCACCACCCCAAGCACTCTCTACGTCGGCACTGACCTCGGCGTCATCCGTTCCGTCGACGCCGGCGCCACTTGGTCCGTGCTCGATGACATTCATTTTCCTCACGCTCCCGTTTTCGATCTAGCCTTCAACGCCAAAGCCGGCGTGCTCGTCGCCGGCACCTATGGCCGCGGCGTTTTCAAATTCATGAAGCCTGCCGGCCCATCCATCGCCATTAATTTGCAGAACGGTCTGCAGTTTGGCACGGTTTGCCACGGTCCGGACTTCCTCACGATCACCGTGTACAACGTCGGCACCGCCGACCTCATCATCAACAGCGTCCAGCGCCTCCTGGGCTCCGCGGACTTTTCCGTCCTGCCAACGCCAGGCACTCCGGTCGTCGTCGATCCTGGCGACAGTATCCAATTCACCGTTGCATTCAACCCCACCGTGCCGGGCCTCGCCGCGGCCACCATTCGCATCAGCAGCAACGATCCCACCGCGCCTTTTGTTGATGTCTTGGTCACCGGAACTTTGGGAACGGGCACAATCGCTACCGCCATTGCCGGTAACGGCGATTTCGGCAATGTCTGCCTCGGCTCCTTCAAGGACGAGATTCTCACCATCAATAACCCGGGGCATTGCCCGCTCAGCATTTTCAACATCATCGGCTCACTGGACTTTATTCCGCCGGGCGTCGTGTCTTATCCGCTGGCAGTGGGTCCCGGCGACTCCATTGACGTCGTCGCGCGCTTCCAGCCCACCGGTTTTGGCGCCAAGTCTGGCTCCCTAACGATTTACAGCAGCGATCCCGTCAGTCCCTCCACTGTATTTGTTTCCGGTTATGCTCCTCCGCCGAAGCTGAATTTGCTCATCGCCAACACCGGCAATTTTGGCAAGTGCTGTGTCGGCAGCTTCGTGGATGAGCCGCTCATTCTGACCAACAGCGGAAAATGCACTCTGACCATCAGAGGCATCGCCTCAAGTTCGCCGGACTTCATCGTCGCCGAAGTTTTGTCTTATCCGCTCACCATCGCGCCCGGCGATTGCTTGCCTGTGCCCATCCGCTTTCAACCCTTGCGTTTCGGCCCTAAAGCCGCCACCATCACCGTGACCAGTGACGATCCGTCCAGTCCGGCCACCATCCGCGTCTCCGGTGACGCCCCTGCAGGCAAACTCGCCGTGACCGGTTCCACCACCTTCGGCGGCGTCACTGCCTGCTGCTGCGCTGACCGCACCCTAACCATCTCCAACGTTGGCGATTGCGCGCTGCACGTGAAAAGCGTTCACTTCCGCCGCGGGAGCCGCCACTGGAAACTGCTTCACAATCCGTTCCCCGCAACGTTGCGTCCAGGCTCGTCTCTCTCGGTCGTGATTCAATATCGCGCCACGGAAAAATGTCCCCGTTGCTGTGAATTGGTGATCGAAAGCGACGATCCGGCTACCCCGGTCAAAGTCCTCGACGTGCTCGCCTACACCGTCTGGGATACCTGCTGTAAGGAACACTGCGACGACTGCAGCAAGGGATGCTGCGACAAGCCGCACAAGGAATCTTGTTGCCAAGGCTATCCCTGCTGCTGTGAAGATGACGAAGAGGCAAGCTAACCGCGACAACTTGGAGGAGAATATGGATTTCATCGAACGCATCTTTCATCTCGCGCCCGACGGCGGCTCCGGCAGCCTCGAACTGGCCATCCTGCTGGTCCTGGTCGTCTTCCCGGCCGTAGCCTTGCTTCTGCGCAAAAAATGCGCCACCCATTCCGGCAACGGCCCCGCTCAGGCCTGAGCCGTTTCAGCGCCTTGCTCGTCCGCAGATTAGTGGGCGTGAACCGCTGGCAGCCCAGCTCCCCAGACCGGGCTCGTGACGGCGATCTTCTCGAAATTCGAAACGATCGCTTTGCCTCGAGGTATCGCGATCTTCACGGCGGGCAAAGATAGGGACGCGTCGTGACTGGCCATGCTGTCCCACACTTCAGTTACCCAAATCGTATTTTCGTCACTAGCGTCTTTGGCCACGACGTAGCTGAGACAACCTGGCATACCGGCTGCGCTCTCCTTCAAGATTTCGACCATTTCGTCGCGCCTGCCAGGGAGAAGTGTTATCTTTGCAATTAATCCCCACATACTGCTCGCCTCCTGTGAACCCGTCAGAACGGGCGGGAGCGCCACCGCGCCGAGGTACTCCAAAAATGTCCGTCGGTCCATTTGCACCCTGTAAATATACGTGTCCTGATTGAGGAATGGAATGACCTCCGAGTGGATTAGCCAACCGGAAATTGGAATCCAAGCGATAACTTCAGGGTAGTCCGTGAGCAAACGCCAACGATAGTGGACATGCCACATCTCGGGCATTCCCAGAAGACCGCCGTCCTTATGTCGCCTTGACGGAGTAAATTCCGTAGTGTGTAATTTGCATCCTGGCTCCCAGGACCACAAATGGTCACTACGCCAACGCAGGGGAGGACAGAGTGACAGCCAAGAACTGGGTGTTTTCCTGTTCTCTAGCACTCCTGCTTCTCATCGAGTGTGCCGCGACAACATCCGCCGCTCCAATGGCGAGCGTCACTTCTGGCAATGCGCAGATCACTGTTCTTTATGATGCATTCGGCAAAACATCCACGATGCTGAAAGACTGGGGCTATTCTGCGTTTGTCGAATACGCCGGAAAACGGATTCTATTCGACACTGGCAACAACCCTGAAATCCTTGCGCAGAACGCGAAAGCGAAGGGCGTCGACTTGACGAAGCTGGACTTCGTTGTGATGTCGCACCGACACGGCGATCACATGGGAGGACTGACCTACCTATTAAAGGTGAACCCCACGGTGAAGATTTACGCCCCTAAGGAGGGGTTCGGGGTTTACGGTGCCGACTTACCGAGCAGTTTTTATCGCAAGGACCCATCTCTCCCTCCGGAGCAGCGCTACTACGATGGCCAGCCGCCAGAAGTCATGCGATTTGGATCGGCCTGGCCCGGAGCTAACTTTCAACTGGTCGACAAGAACATCGAGATTACTCCCGATATCCATCTGATCGCATTGGTGTCCGATAAGCCGGGAACTCTGGAATTGCGTGAGCTGTCGCTCGCTATCAATACTCCCGACGGCATGGTGATCGTGGTAGGCTGTTCGCATCCCGGCATCGACAAGATTGTCGGAGCGGTCGGCGCAATCAACCCACGAATCCACTTGATCGTCGGCGGATTTCACCTCGTGGTGGCAAGCGACTCAGACATTGAAGAGATCGTTACCGCCCTGCGCGATAGATTCAAGGTAGAGTATGTCGCACCTGGCCACTGCACCGGTGAGCCCGCGTTTACGGCGCTCAAGAAGGCCTTCAGTGATCGGTATCTTTACGCTGGAATCGGTACAACATTGGCGCTGACTGCTTCGCAGAAGTAAAGGTTGCCCGTCATGCCAGCTTAGTTCGCGAGTCGTCGGCATAACCGGAAGTAATAGTGCGATCGGTTTTATTGGGACAACTTCCGCATAGTCCGTGATCCGGGCACAATCCCCAAGTTGACAAGGCGAACCAAGTCTCCGGTTGGCACGTCTAAGTGATTTTAGGTGCGCGAACAGAAGGGTGATCGGAGAACCTTGAAAACCAGCTGGACTGAACGACAGTCGACCCGCTTTTCTTATTCCAAATCAAGGGTCTTGCCCCGGTCGTCCTTGAGGTGTTGTCAGTTCATTGACTTTTCTGCTGGGCGATCTGCCATTGGGCGAAGTGATTGGCGGCGAAACGCGCCCCAGCCCCCGGCACGTTTTCAATTTCCTGCAAGGCTTTCGTATCGGGTTCACCGCCAGAAGCCAAGTGGAGCCTGTAGTATCCGCGGCTGTGGAGGAAAATGGTTCGGTCCGTGCCAGCATGACGAGAAGGGACAGGGAAGGTCAAATCGGCGGTGTCGCCAATGTTGGGCATCGCCAAGTACCGATCATCGCTGGCCATCAAGTCCGGCAGCACGTCTTTCCCGTCCAGGTCTCGCGCCGTCAGCGGTTTGAACTTTTCAACACTTACGGAACGGTCTTGGCTGTAATCCACTGCAAACGAATTGAGAGCCCAAAAGCCAGCAGGCGGACGAATCCGAACGCGCAGCTGATCTCCCTGGACGCGACTTACATCAAGAGGGATGACGCGATCCTTCGAGATAAGCGGTCCCACTCCCGGAAGAACGGCGCGCACTTCCCAACCGGTGGGTTCCTCGACATAGATCTTCAGCGCGAAGAGTTGCTCCCGCACTTCCCAAGCAAACAAATCATCCCGTGCGGATTGGCTTTGATCCATCAAGCTGTACCATGCTCCCACATCTCTACCGCGAAGCTCGACCATTTTCTTGATCATGTAGGAACCCCAAAGCCCGGTCGCGACGTTGGCGACCAGTTTCGCCTGAGTCACACCAGGCGGCTTTGGGAAGGTCATTACAATCTCATCCTGGAGGTTGCCTTTTGCGTCTGGGACAGCCGAAGGTTCCCAAATAAGGCGGTCTGTGGCGCGAAGCCAAGGAAGCAAATCATGTCCGGCGGCATCACGTGCGGAAAGCAGACTCTGAGGCGCTGCTACGGTGTGCAGGTTTCCTTGCACATCTGCAACGACGCGGGTTCCTACGGGGTGATCAACAACCCATAGCTCGGTAAGATTCGTGAACTGGGTTTCGTCAACTTCGTTGGTAAGTTTCAGACGATAGAGGCCATCCTGTTCGCGTAGTCGGTCCAGTGGTGTAAAGTCGTCCTTCTCCAGGCCCCGAGTGATGGCGCCGCCGTATGGTTCGGCGTCAAACACATATTGGGTACCATCCCATGAATAGACGAAAGGGCAAGATTGCTTCGTCTTGGCGACGATGACCGCGGCTATCACGATCGCGCCGACGGCAATGGCTGCAACTAAGCCGATCGTTCGGGACTTTGATAGCTCTTTTCGCTCGACCCAGAACCGCTGCACCTGGTCCAACGGAAGTTCATAGGGTGTCTTCTTCACAGAAGCGTACAGGGTCTTGTCTCGTATGGACGCGCCCGGTGGATCGAACGAAACTTCCTCTCCCTTGAGGGTCGTAACCCCGACGATCGTTTCCTTTTCTGGCTGGGTTACGCTTGTGGGAGGCAGCTGCTGAACTTTTTGCACGTGGCATCCGGAGCCCAGACAAAGCAAAGCTGCGAGAACGATCGCAACCATTCGTTTTGGCATGGAGGACCTTTCATGGCAAGTGAGTGATATTCAAGGGAGCCGTTGCGAGGAACTATACGCTGCGCGATACTTCAAGTCTATTTCAGATCGCGAGAGCCGGTCCGACTGGTATCGGCAACCGATTCTTGCCACGCTGCTTTCATTGCCTGGACGATTCCTGTTGGCGGCACTTCTCACAACCGGTGAAACCGCGCCGGACAACGGGCTAGGGTGGAAGCGTGATCCGCCCTCCGAAACGGCTGGTTGGCAAAACTCCGGTTTGACAGTGCCGTGGCAGGTTGCGGATACTACCGACAGCGTGCGACAGGGCACCACCGACCCGCGGCAAGGGAACAATCCCACCTGCTTTGATTGACACAGCGTGCATTGCACCTTCTTTCAGCCTGTATCAGCGGGTCACAGGCGCTCATGAAAGGAGGTCGTAATGACCACATCCAAGCTTCCCACTCGTCCCTCCCTGGAGTCCCTGCGCAAGCAAGCCAAGAAACTGGCGCGCGGCATCGTAGCCGGCGAGGCAAGCGCCGTCGCCCGGGCGCGTGCCCAGCTGCCGCAAGCTGAGTTGCCGTTGTCACAGCGTGATGCCCAGTTGGTGCTGGCGCGCGAATATGGGTTTCCAGGCTGGCAGGAGCTGGTAAGAGAAGTAGAGCAACGCCTGGGCAAGGGACTCGAGTGGGCCGTGTCCCAAGCCCGTCGCCGCATCCATGACAGTGACATCGAAGGTCTGCGGCAGCTGTTGGCTGAATACCCGGCCCTATTGTCGTGGACGGCGGATGAAAACGACGGCGGGCTGCTCGGGATGGCTACCGAGTCCTACGGCGACAGCTTCGACCCGTCCCGGGAGCAGATCTTCACGCGCGCGGCATGTGCCGAGCTCCTGATCGATGCAGGCGCAGTGGTCACGCCGTCGGTATGCGATGGGCTCATCGCTTCCCGCACAAAGGGACTGCTCGACCTCTTCCACCGCAGATGCCTTCTTCCCCAATCGCTCCGGTTCTTTGCCGCGCTCGGCGACGTCAATGGCATTCGCGCCTGTCTTGATGCGAATGGCGACGATCTTGCCGCGGTGAACCAGGCGTTCATGTGTGCCTGCCATTTCCAGCACGCGACCGCAGCGGCGCTACTGCTGAATCTGTCCATCACGCTCGATGCCGAGCTGGGAAGGCAGATCGATGGCGGGCCGGGACGTTCCGCATTTGTCCAATGCATCATGGCGGAAAGTGAGGCGCTCGCCTTCACCAACGCCGACCCGGCCGGGCCCTGGCAGGCTTTTGTCATGCGACAGGTGGTGCGCGCGGTGAACGACGGCGACCTGACATCCTTTGTCGGCGGTTTGCGGGGCGAAGCATGGATGCTGGCAGACGCATGCGTGAAATTCCAGGTCGGATTGATCGAGCGGGCGGTGCTGCGCGATCGCGAAGCTTTCATTATTGCTTTTCTTGATCTGGATCCTGCTCTGCTGCGACGTCGCGTGCCGCCGCCATCGCAGGCCATTGAATTCGCGTTCACGTATGCCAAGACTCATCTGCTTCCGACGCTGCTGCACATCTGGCGCCTGCCCGACGATCTGCCACACGCAGCCGGGAATGGGGATTTCGCACGCGTGCAAAGCTGGTTCGACGCCGAGGGCAAGCCTGCACTGGGCGACCTGGCGAATCATTCTCCCGCCAACAGCGTACACACGCGGGAAGCTGCATGGGGCGAGCCCAGTGTGCAGCAGGTTCTCGACACCGCGCTCGCCTGGGCGGTCCTCAACAATCACTTCGAGATCGCCGACTTTCTTCTCAGTCACGGGGCTGATATCAACACGAACTGGGGCTCCCATGAGCCCGCCAGCATCCTGCATGAGCTGGTGTATTTCCACAAAAATTACGAAGCCATGCAATTCCTCATCGACCGCGGCATCGACATGACGATCGTCGATTATCGCTGGCGCTCTACCGCCCAGGGTTGGGCATCTTACGCTGTGAAGGACGAGAAGATGGCGCAGTGGCTGCGCGAGGCGCAACAACGGCGGGAGCAGGCATCGCGCTGAGAGCGGCCAGGCGGATCAGTTGGAAGAAGCTCAGTAACAGGCTGAAGGCGAAGATGGCACCAAGGCACGGGGGACCCGTGGTTCGGAAAACCTCTCACGTTGCGGATCCGATCCCAGGGCCAGCCGGATGCCTAATTCCCGCGTCCGC
>Ga0210398_10001993_pt1 | contig 20342 bp, 11 predicted proteins | sample IncBWC4OmetaG_FD_161047 | JGI IMG/M metagenome (GOLD analysis project Ga0210398, IMG submission 161047) | Forest soil microbial communities from Barre Woods Harvard Forest LTER site, Petersham, Massachusetts, United States - Inc-BW-C-4-O | ecosystem: Environmental > Terrestrial > Soil >...
CCACGTGTTCAAAAATATTAATCCGGTCCCTTTTGAAAATGAAAAACCACTAAACTACCTTTAGAAAACTGTCCAGGTTATAAGGGGTCGAGACAATAGACCTTCTTCTCTTTTTAAATGAAGCATTTGGATTAATTCCAATACTAAGAGCGTAATTGCGATAGCAAAAACCCCATCGCTAAAGGTCTCTAATCTGGTTGTACCATAGTACTGTTTTTTATCAATTTTCATGAAGTTGATTTTTTCATACATCAAAGGCGGCAAGCAGTCCAAGAAGTAGTTCGCTCGCAGCGCTATCTGATCTTAACGATACCTTCTGCCACTTTAGGAAATTTGGAAAATACAAGAGGATCATGGCCTGGAATAATTAATGAAGTATTGGGTTGAAGGACCCTCATTCTTTTCAATTGCTTAACGTAGGCATCTGGATTAAATAGGTAATAGGTTATAGGCAGTAAATGTTCAACATTGTAATAAAACCAACAATCATCTGAAGCAAGAATTACCTTATCTGTTTTTGTATTAATGAGGAGATGTTGTGATTCCCAAGTATGTTTCGATCCAATGAATGTCCTGATACCCGGAAAGATTTCAATACTATCACCTTTTATCAGGGTTAATTTTCCCTCAAGGTTCTTAGCAACAATATTTTTTACATCTTCTTTATTAAGACCTTCGGTAAACCCCTTCTTCTGCCACGCAGCACCTACAAAATAGTCATAATCGTCTTTTTGCATCCATACTTGAGCAGACGGGAATAATACAATCCCCCCTATATGGTCATAATGCGGATGAGTAATGATGATGTCAGTAATTTCTGTTGCTTTTACACCCATTCTTAGCAATGCGCTGTCGGGCCTTACATAACTTTTCCAGAGACCACTGTCGTCGCTATTGTATCGAAGGTGGCCAGCATCTACTAAAATATGCTTGCCGTTTCCTATCAGCAACCAAAACATCATGCAAAACTGAACACTGTCCTTATCAGAAGCGCCTGCTGCCGCAAACGAGAGTGGCATATGCCCCCCCTCTGTCCCAAATCGGATTGCATATACTTCATATTCATTGGAATTTTGGGCAAAAGAAGTTATTTGAATACAAAGAAGAACGAAAAGAATATGTAAGTACTTCATAATAGTTAATATATTGAACATCTTAAGGTAACACATTAAAAAGTAACTTAAAAAAAGTCTTCAAATTCAGTGATTTGAAGGCGAAAGTGACCCGGGCGGGACAAATTTCAAACCGGATTGAAGAAGATTTGAGTCTATTGCTCGTCCTCCCCCTAGCCGCCGAAAGCCGATACGAGGTCGGGGCTCCTGTGGCGGATTTAGGAGCTCTTTGAGCGCATTAAAGATGATCTGAATTTCTTCTTCATGTTTGTCCAATCTCCAGTTTTGCCTAAGTAGATCTTTCTCGATTTGCTCCAATTTTACAAAAATGTCTTTCTGAGTTAGCATCAGCTCCCTGATACGCGTAAAAACGCGGATAATTTGTATGTTAACCTGGATTGCGGTCGGGCTGTTCAAAACGCTCGATAACATCGCTACTCCTTGTTCCGTGAAAGCCATTGGCACATACTTGCTGTGTTCACCCCTCTTTAAGGTGCCAATTTGGCTCCTTAAAACCTCATTTTCCTGAAATGTAAGCTCGAACATAAAATCGGCAGGGAACCGCTCCAGATTACGTCTTACCTGTCTTTTGAGCTGTTTGGTCTCCACCGCATACATTTCTGCAAGATCATAGTCCAGCATAACTTTCCTGCTTCGCATCATGTAAATCTTGCTTAGAATCATCTCTTCCGCTGGTGCGGTTGTTGTTGCTGCCTTTGCCATATAAATAACGGTTTTATAGGGGGAGCAAATTGCATCACCCAATGAATAATTAAATTCAGACAATCTCAAAAAGACTGGGTTAGGCGGAAACAGCGGGGAAACAAAATTAGACAAAAAACGACCTTCAATTCTAAAAAAATCACCCTGCCCGCTATTTCTGCATATCGAGCCCCAACCGGATTCAAACCCGGAGACATTGGTTATGAAAATGATAAAAATGCGAGGTTGAATGAAGGATATTTTCAAACACGAAAAAACCCGCTACCAGAGCAGGTTCTAAAAATTGAGCGTTGAATGGTGACCCGGGCGGGATCACAACATATTATCCTCTTTAGTTGAGCATCAGGTCTATTTCCTTGGCGGTTCGTGGTTGGTCCCCTCTTTGGCCCCCGTCTGTTTCACATCAATTTAGGTCTTACTTGACAATTAGAAAACAGAGGCCGGTACCATCACCTGTACGACCGCGGTTTCGGATCCGCTGCTCAAACTTAGCTAATCAAGGTATGACATTGCGAAATCCATTTGATTCCGATCTTGGTTTTTGGTAACTGTCCCGTAGCCTGGATTGGACTCGAACCAACGACCAACAGCTTAGAAGGCTGCCGCTCTATCCAACTGAGCTACCAGGCTATGGAACCAAAAACCCGGCTACACTACTGCAGTTTAAGAAAGAACTTTAAAAGACGAAAATATGAAAAAAACACTAAAATGGTGCGTAAACCTTTTTGGTATGTTTTACAATTAATGAATTGACTTACAAGGAGAGAGCCGGGGGTTCGATTCCCTCTCTCCGCTGAAAATTTGTAAAACCCGCACCTAATGCAGGTCTTGCCTTTTTTGGGAGCTTGGTAGAGCAGGAAGGGCGGCAATTTATTTGCAAATCTTGTAAACTACTTAGGGGACATTATTACTCCAACCTTTTGGGACTTCCAGACCCGGTTCACATCATACTTCAGATTGCCAAAAGTGCCTGTCAGGGTCCCTTGCCGGTAGTCCGATAACCCCCGGTAAAGGGAAAAATGTCATCTGCGAAAAGCCCTTCGTTAGGTGTCTCCGTGTCCTCCACCGTACCCTCATCAGCTCATCAGCTTCTCTAAGTTTTTCCACCCGGAATCTCCGGAAATCACCACAACATTCCCGGCTATCCTTTTTTCATGAATCATCGTCATCGCGGCATGCAGGACGCCGCCGGTCTGAAGACCACAAAATATGCCTCTTGCGGTAAGATCGTCCGATCTCTGTTTTGCTGAAGACAGATCGATCTTTACCATATGATCAAAGTAATTTTCATCCATTCCCTTCCGGATAAAGGGAGTGACATAATCCCCATCATCGAAACTTCCTGTCCCAGGTATCCGGGTCCCGGCTGAGGCCTGGACAGCAACAACCTTCACGTCCGGCTTGATTCCTTTCAAAAACGTTGCTACCCCCAGCATAGTGCCCCCGGAACCCAATGACCCGACAACCGCGTCGACTTCAGGAAAATCATTCAGAATTTCCGGCCCCGTCGATTTAAAATGGGCTTCCGGGTTCTTCCAATTATGCAACTGGTCCAAAAAACAATATTGATTGGATATATCCGATTCGACTAACTGCCGGCAAAAAATGTTGCCGTCAATAGTAAAATCCCCGACCCTGACAACTTTGGCGCCAAAGAATTCAATAAAGGACTGCTTCTCCTTCGTAATCTTCGAACTCACCACGACTTCAGTCTGGAAGCCCATTATTCTTCCGTAATACGCCAGTGCACACGCGAAGTTGCCGCTCGAGGCATCAAGCAATTTCACCCCGCGGTTTAGCTTGCCATCCAGCATTAAGGACCCCAGCATATAATGGCATGCCCTGTCTTTAACAGACCCGCTGGGATTGTATCCCTCCAATTTGATAAAAATATTCGAACCGTTACTTTCGTTGCTGACAAATCGAACATAAGGCGTGTTGCCAACCGCATCAGTCATGGACTTGAATACCATATTGAGGAATTCTATGAGAGTTAAACCGGGTCAAAAGCTGCATAAGCAAAAGTGAGGGCACAGGTACCTTGCCAAAAACTCCCTTCTCAGCCTCATCTTCCGTAAATTCAATCGCAGAATCACATTGCTCGTTATTCCAAAGTGCAAACGGCACGGGGTCAAGGGAATGGGAAGATACCCGCTTTCCCCGGTCGTCATTGCAGAAAACATTCGTAAAATGATCAGGCACTACCATCATCCCGCCCAATTCGGTCATATGATCCATGAAATATTCGTATACCGGCCGGACGATATATTGATCTATATTCTCGAGCGATTCGATTTTCATCTCCAGCGACTGCATATGCGATGCCTCATCAGGCGCATTAATATGACAAATGACCAAATCATATCCGGCGTTCAGCATCCCGATTACCTTTCGCCCCTTTCCCTCAAAATCCGTCCTCGGTTTACCGGTGCCCACCTTGAAGAAATCCAGCTGGCCTGCAATCGCTATCCCTTTCAGAAAGTCCATTGCCCCGACAATACCGGCCTTTCCGGTAAAACCAGTGTGCTCTCTGAAACCGGGCAGCCGGAACGCCTTTGAAGCGCTCCATGGCATCATTGCATTTGCCTCCTCTTCCAAAAGGATTCCTCTAACCTCCCGGAGGTACGCATTCAGGTATTCAACAACCTTTCTGCACGCTTTTCTTCTGGCAACCACCAATTGATCAACGTCCAGGCAATTGTTGATGTTCTCATGAGGCTCAAGACATATGAACTCCTCTGGATGAAGCCCAACGCCACTGAACACCAACGTATTTCTAAAATCGGAATTGTGATATACACGGATATCGGGAAATCTTTTGCCGAGTTGCCGGTTGACCATCTCCACCAACGCGCATGCCTTTTCATCGGAAATATAGTTCGCATTATAGCTGGCCAGCCTGGTATTTTCAAAACGCACGAAATTCGCCCTGAACGCAATGTCACTCTCGCCAATCTCTAAGCCGCTTGAGGCCAAGACTTCAGCTGATGCCCGCCCATAGGGATAATATTTAAATGGATCCCACCCGAACATCCCCAATTGCGCTACAAGACTTTCCCTTGGCAAGCCATCGAAAAGCGTACAGCTTTTTCCGCAAATACCTTCCTCTGCTATCTTGTCTATAAAAGGAACGTCAGCTATTCCCAATGGTGAACGGCCATTATCATCCCTGTATATGTCCCCCGCCCCATCCATGATTATCATAACGTATTTTTTCCCCTGTTCCATAAGTCGCATGTTGTTAAAAAATCAATTCTGTTTACCAGCATTCGCATAAGCTCTGATCCTCTGCCGTCCCGGCACTGACCATACCCTTACCCCGGCCTAACCTCATACATCACCCGATTGATCAGATCGAGGGCCGGACAGGTCAGAAAAGTTGTAATTAGCGCCATCAGCACCATCATCGTAAACACATTCGGAGGCAACACGCCGAGATCATACCCTATATTCAGAACGACAAGCTCTATCAATCCGCGTGTGTTCATCAACGCCCCAAGCGTACAACTATCTTTCATGTTCTCGCCCACTAACCTCGCCGCAAGCGCAGTACTCCCAAATTTACCCACAATCGCGCCAAGCGTTACCAACAGGCACGTCACCCACATCCCGTCACCACTTAGCAGCCCAATCTGGGTTCGTAGCCCGGAAAATGCAAAAAACAGCGGCATTAAAAGAATAACGCTTACATGCTCGACTTTATCGACAATGCTTTTCCTGAAGTTTTGGTTTTGAGGCACCACGACCCCTGCAAGAAAAGCACCGAATAGCGCATGTATCCCGATTAGTTCTGCCAAACTCGAGCTAACCAGCAACAACAAGAAAAGGATGACCATCGTGCCCCTTTTCACTTCCCCCTGCTCCCCCTCTGCTGCAAGCCATTTTCTCAGCAACGGCCGAACCACGATAAGCATCAACGACACGAAGACTATCGCAAAGGCTATCGTATAGATCGACCCCCACGCCGACTGGGCCTTTACGATCGCTACCACCACAGCCAGCATACACCATGACAGCACATCATCCAACGCCGCGCAAGTCAGGGCAAGTATCCCGGCTTTGCTCCCGGATAAACCCCGCTCTCGCAGGATCCTCGCCAACACGGGAAATGCAGTGATACTTACAGAAATACCGATGAATAATTCCCAGGACAAAAATGAGACACCCGGCGGCGCCAGCTCCCGATATAACCAATATCCGCCGGCCAAACCCAACAGGAACGGCACGACAATACTCGACTGGCAGATAACAATCACCGCCCGCGCCCGCTTGCGAACAACCGAAAGATCTATCTCCGTGCCCACCACAAACATAAACAGAACTAAACCTACGTGCCCAAGAATAGTCCCGCCGATTATCTCACCGATCGCCGGAGGCTGTCCGATCTTCCCCAAAAAATACCCGACAACCCTCGTTACCACTAAAATGACTGCGATCTGGACAAGGATCAACAACAACCCGCCAGTGTGCATGGAATATCCCATTTAAGATTCGATAGTTTGTATTTGCTCTTCAGGCATTGCCCTTAGATTGGATATTTCCGTACTTCTGATATGAAAAGTGAACAGAGACCGGATCTGCCTGTCCATGGCCGATAAATCTCTCGGAGGCGTCCTGGGGATAAATAAGCCGTCCTTTTCCCAATAATTCACAGAAAGACTGACAGCGGATGCATTGACCCAGCGCGGAGTGGGAATTCTCTGCATCTCGTCAGGCATACAATCATCGAGAATAAGGAAGAAAAGGACCTGCGCAAATTCTTCAATCCTCTGAATGGCAAAAGTATAGGCCGCGGTTAATTGCGCAATAGTTTTGTGCCTTTGAAGGCACAGGTCATAGGACTCTTTTACGAATGGGATTTTCAAATAATCAATGAATTGGAATGAAAAAGTCCCTTTCGATATCTTGGACCAGTCTGAAAAAAGCTTTCGGATCCGGAAGGCTATGACCGCAAACGAAGAAATTATGTTTTGGACCTTCTCCGTCTTCTCTTTATCCAGGTAGATGGAATTGAACATCTGAGGCGCATTTATGCTCCATCCTACAAAAGTGTCCCACAGATAACGCAATGATTCAACTTGCGAATTGCCGAAATATGGATAAGCCGACTGGATTTCGTCGACAAGCCAGTCATTTTGGAAGATAACAAACCAGTTATAAAACTCTAATCTGTCCCCACCTGTTTCCCCGGTCGATAAATAGTTTGTGACCAGTTGGGTAATGATCGAATTTGAAAACCCGATAAGATTTGACCCGGGCGAATAGAAAGGATCCGGAAACGATGCCGCTTCACCAGTACAGGCCCACCGATTCTCCGAAAATACCCGCTTGGAGGAATAACTATAATTCCTGAGGCCAAGGAAATCCAACACTTCAAAGCTTTCAATTTTTGCCCCTGCAAAAGCATCTTTCTGCCTGATCCAGCTCAGCGCCTTTTCAAGAGTATTAAATTCCGTATAGTCATGAAGATTCTCGTCAACCACGATACCAACGCTGGTGTTGCCGTTAATGAGCGGAATAAGCCAGATCCAATATCCATTACCCATGAGGTGGGTAGTAGAATAATAGCGGATCTTGTGGGGGACCCGCAGATGCCACCGGATGTTGTCTTCCGGTACAAAATCGCTGACATCCAATCTCCCTTTTACCCTGAACCATGCCGAACTGCAGGTGCTTTTAAGTTTCCTTCGAAGGCCGAGCTTTTTCTGCAAAATGGACCTTCTTCCCGAGGCATCTACTACCCATTTGCACGAGACTGTCCGGCGATCCATTCCATTCGCCCGTTCGCTGTACAGGATTTCATGGTTGATCTCCCCTTCCTTCAAAATAATATCCTCTACAGTCACATTATCCACTATGGATACACCATTTTGTTTATTAAGAAGGTAAAGGTCATTTTCGAGCTTACCCCTGTCAATCTGGTAAGAGTCGATCGAAGCATACTCAGAAAGGCCCACCTCCGGGTAGAGCGCGAAATCATCAAACCCTTCTTTGAAGAAATAACGTAATCCACACTTGGTGTACTGCTCATTTTTGAAATAATCCTTCAACTGCAAAATCTCCCTGAAATAGAAACCGGCTATTTCGACAGTAGATTCACCCACTTTGTGCGCCGCCTCCCTCACCGGAAACCGGTTTTTCTCCAGCACAAGGACGCTGATATCATTCCTTTCCAGTTTCAGTTGCCTGGCAAGACACAAACCGGCCAGACCCCCTCCGCAAATAACGACATCGTATTCCGTTGATTTCATAGCAATGTATTTACTCTTTGTAATGAACGAAGATGGTTCTTTTATAATTCCTTTTCAAATTCTTCAATAGGCGCATAGTTCCTGCCGGCGAGAAATTCGGGCCGGGGGTTCTCAACGTACCGCGGGGCGTTATCCACGCTGTTGTAAGTTATTAGAACAGAATCCCTGTCGAAGGGGGTGAGGTTGGCATTTGAAGCATGAAACAAGTTGCCATGAAAGAACAGGACCGTTCCTTTCCCTCCCGATGCCGTAACAATGCCATTCTCCAGGCACATACTTTTTAATATCTCATGATCAACGGTGAACTTTAGATTCGCGCCCAGGGAAGACAGGTGTTCACGGATATCAGGCTCATGATCGTCGGGGCCACTACCCGCCAGCACCAGGGCCGGCTTCCCGGCAAATTTGACTATCCCCCTCTTATGGCTGCATGGTATGAGCAGCAGCGCGCCGTTCAGGTAGCTGGTATCTTGCAGATAGATCATCACTGTGAGCATGTCCGGCCGTTCAATCCCGTCATCGATGTTCCAATAGGGAAAATCCTGATGCCACTCCCACCATTGTCCTTTTAGCGCTTCCTTGGTATTTATCTTATACTGGTGCAAATAAACCGAACTGCCAATGAGTTGCTCCGACGGAATGACTATCTTTTCCAATCGGCCCAACCGCTCGTAGGTGTCGTTTACGAAATGCGGAGCGAATATCGACCGGATGGATCCGTTAGTCTCGAATACGATTCGGGGAGACCCGTTGTCGATAGTTCCGGGAAGCGCTGCTGAAAGGATATTCAATTCCTCTACACTGAAGTAATCCTCGATCAACAGATAGCCTTTCTCCTGGTAGAATTCTATTTGCGCGGATTGCAGTTTCATAAATAACAATTTATTTTTACAAATTAAATTTCCATTACACACCCGTCACCTTGACAGACGTCCGTCATGAGATCAGAAATGTCTCAGTAAAAAAGAAAAAATGGTAAATGTAAATTCTGCCGGAAAATGGAAACCCTCGGGGATGGTGAGCAAAGCATATAATAAGTTTAATGGTTAAAAAAATACCTTCATAAATCTAGGATAATTTAATCATAAAAAGTATGAGCAGAAAAATTTTTGGTTAGTTTTGATTGAGGCCGTTACAGATGATTCTTACTGTCTATTCTTTGGAGTATCTCATGCAGCTCCCTGCCGATATCCTGCAGCTGCCACTCCGGCATTTGCCCGCTGATATTCGCGAAAAGGCAGGCAGATTCAGGAGATGGCAGGATGCTCACGCCTGCATCTTCGGAAAACATTTGCTCATGACAGCCTTACTGGAAGAAGGCTTTCCAAATAACCTGTCCGCACTACAATATAACCCTTACGACAGACCCTGTCTGCCTGGCGCACCGGACTTTAATCTCACCCACTCGGGTAACCGCGTGGCATGTGTTGTCGGCCGGCGGGGAAGGATAGGGATCGACATCGAAGAGCTGCGGAACCTCGACATTGCCGATTTGGAAAGCCAGTTCACACCCGGGGAATGGCAATCCATCTACACTTCCACCGACCCGACAAGTACTTTCTTTGATTACTGGACGGCCAAAGAAAGCATCATCAAGGCGGACGGGCGAGGGCTAAGCATTCCGCTCAATGAGTTACACATCGACGCCAATACCCACATCAGGATTGACACCGTGACCTGGCACCTCCGCAATCTCCGTCACTTGTTCCCCGGCTATGCCTGCCACATTGCAACGGAACACCCGCTGGAAGATGTCAGGTTGCGGAATATAAGTGTATCCGACATAATCGCCGGCCTCCCCCCATCGGCCAACTTCCCCTAGAACGATCTGCCTACTCCAAATCATTTAAAAAATCTCCCATGCTGGTTGTGCCATCCAAACCCCACATCAATATTTTTATATAGTCATCGATCATCTTGCTTATACTGCCTGACTCGAATATCGAACTGTTATAATCTACCATCAGAAAATAAAAATGCTCCGTTGGATTGGCGACAGTCATGACAATATCCATGCCCACCGCCGGCGCGGCAAATCTCATATCCCTTTCCATGCGGACCTCGCTCAAATAGAAATTCTTTTGTTGAGGGTAATTCTCGTAGGCGAAGTGGCTTTGACATATTCCCGACCTGGTCGGGTCACTTTCCGCATCGAGAGATCGTTCAACAGCACTGATTCGAACGTCCTGATTGGAAAGCCCGGTAAACAATACATCTTTAGTGCGCAATGCCATTTCACTGAAGGTCAGACTTTCATCGATGATGCTTCGGATCACGATATGATTGGCAAAACACCCCGCCATCGTCTCCATTTCCTGCATTCTCCGGTTGGAGACCGTTGTTCCCACACAGATATCCGGTTGCCTGCTCCATTTATACAACAGGATATTGAACGCCGACAAAAGCGTAATAAACTTCGTCAGATCATGTTCGACGCAAAATCGCGTTATGCCAATGGCAATATCGTTCGCAATATTTCCAAAGGCCCGCCCGGCCTTCGCTTCTGTCAGCGGTATCCGACGATGATCGGTTTTCAACTCCAACGGACAAAGGTTTTTCAGCTGATCTTTCCAGTAGTTCAATTGCCGCTCCATTACCCCGCCTCTCAGATACCGGTCCTGCCAAAAGGAAATGTCAGCATAGCTCACCGGCAATTCTTCCAGGCTTTCCTCCGTTCCCTTGAGCCTGCTGTTATATACCTCCATCAGGTCCCGTTGGAGAATACCTACGGTCCAGCCGTCAACAGCCATCTTGCTGAAAACCACGATCAGCAAAAATTCCCCTTCCAAATGGTCGATCACCGTCACCCTCAGTGAATAGTCATTGGCCAGATCGAACGGCTTATGGATAAGCCCTTTAATATATGCCGGAATATCGGCCTCATCTCCAAATTCCGATTTGCGCAGGTAATTCATTGACCAGTTTTCAAAAGACATCACCTCCTGGAACCATTCGTTATTCTCACCTTCCCGGATGATCGTCCTCAACACCTCGTGCCGCTGAACCAATTTCAGGAATGCTTGCTCCAGCATCGGCACATTCAGGGGACCTGTTATTTTAACGATGAAATCCGCCGTCGGAGCCATTCGATCAACCGCAATGTATGATACCATCTCTTCCTGAGATAAGGACAGCGGTACTTTTGTGCCCGGCTTGACCTTCGTTATGGCAGGAAACAAATGATTGCCGCCGCTGCTCGAAATGTATGAACTGATCCTCGAAATGGTTCGCTTGGAGAAGATGATTTCCAACGGCACCTCGGTCGAGAACTCCTTCCTGATCGCGGCCACTAGTCTGAGCGCAAGGATACTGTCGCCGCCCAGTCTGAAAAAATCGTCGTTTATACTCAGCTTCGACCCGTCAAGGTCTAAAATTATCCCGAATAACCCACAAAGCCTTTCTTCCGTACCGTTCCGGGAATGGCCATCGGAAGTCATCGCGGCGGAGCTCCCCGGCAATGCCCCCCTGTCAATCTTACCGTTGGCCGTCATTGGCAGCTTCTCCAGCCGCATCAGCACGGATGGCACCATGTACTCCGGCAATCCGGCGCCCAGATACTCCAGCAGCTCATCTTCATCCAGCTCATGCTGTGCGACATAATATCCTGTCAGATATCTCGTACTCTGAGCCCTTTCCATTGCCACAACTACCGCCTGATCCACGCCAGGATAGGAAGTAAGCCTGGCCTCTATCTCACCGGGCTCTATCCGATACCCTCTTATTTTTACCTGCGTATCGTCACGCCCGACATACTCGAGGTTCCCGTCCGCCAGATACCTGACCATGTCTCCCGTTCTGTATAGACGGCTATTGCTGCCTTTGCCCCGCTCCTCATCCGTCTGAAAAGGGTTAGCGATAAACCTCGCGCTCGTCAGACCTGGCTGGTTCAGATAACCCCGCGAAACACCTGCACCTCCTAAGCACAGTTCTCCGATCGACCCTACCGGCACAGGATTGGCGTCAATATTCAATACGTAAACGGTGGTATTCGCTATTGGCCTGCCAATTAGTACCGAACTTAAGTGGGAGTGTGCGCCGCTGTTACACAAATAGGTCGTGGTAAATGTCGTCCCTTCTGTCGGTCCATAGCCATTTATCAATCGTTGCGGGCCATCTGCCTGACAGAGCAGCCTGTCGACCAGGTGTTTATCCAAAGCCTCCCCCCCGATCAACAGGTTTTTGATCCCGCTGAAGACCGTGCCCTCCGCTATATACAATGTATCAAATAAAGTCTTTGTCAGCCAAAGGATCGTCACCTTGTTATCGTTCAGGTACTTTTTAAATTCTACAGCGTTGGACGTTAGTCCCAATACATCGCCAACAATGATCAACTTCGATCCGTTTAACAAAGAGCCCCATATTTCAAAGGTTGAGGCATCGAAAAATAGGGATGACAGTTGCAGGAAGGTATCACCGCTGTTTGCCGAAAAATAATTCGAATTTATCACCAGCCTTACCACCCCCCTGTGTTCAACCATAACCCCCTTCGGTTTCCCCGTTGTGCCGCTCGTGTACATCACATAGGCCAGATTGCTGCCGCCGCCGACTATCGCTGGATTGGTCGCATCGTAAAGTGACAGCTTTATGTCAAATAATGGACTGTCCACACATTCGATCGACAATTGAAGACCCCGGCAAACCTCCTTCACCTTTTCAGCATGGTCCTCGCTGGTCAGGACGACGATAGCGCCTGCATCGGATAGGATGTACCGCATCCGTTCTTCAGGATAGGCGGGATCTATCGGCAGATAAGCGCAGCCGGACTTCAACACCCCAAGGATCGCGATCAGCAGGTGCTCCGACCGGTCCAGACACAAACCCACAATATTATCAGGTCTGACGCCATATCTCTCCCTCAATAACCGGCCTGCCTTGTTCGCCCGCTCGTTTAATTCCCTGTAGGTCATCTCGAAACCCTGATATAACAACGCCACCTGGTCAGGGGATTTCTCTACTTGAGCCTCGAAAAGCTCCTGTATCGTTGAATCCGCCGGATAAGCACGCTCCGTCCTGTTCCAGTCATATACTACTTTTTGATAGTTGACTGCATCCAGGTATCGGATGTCCCTGATCCGCTTGGTTTTGCCGCGATTTTCCTTCAGTTCGCAGATCTGTTCAAGGATATTCTTGTAGGTATGAATATAACCCGCAATAGTCTCTTCACTGAAAAGACCGGTCGAATAGTTGAATACGCCTTTGATGCCTTCTGCGCTGTCATCGATATTTGTTGTTATGTCGAACCTGGCTACCTTATAGCCTGTTTCACCCCGATACGCCTCTATTAGCTCGCTGATCGGACCCTCCGGCTCGCCTCCGTACCGGTGTACCCCGAAGGCCACCTGAAATACCGGGTGTCGCGAAGTGTCCTGCTCTAGCCTTAGCTCTTTGACCAACTTTTCGAACGGCAGATCCTGATGCAATTGCGCCTCGATCACCGACTCTCCCACTTGTTGGATAAAGGAAATCAATTCCTGCTCCCCTCTGATCCGTTCTCTCAACGCCAGCGTATTGATAAAAAAACCGATTACATCCGATAACTCGCTGTAATGACGGTTCGCTACCGGAGTCCCCACTACAATATCCCGTTGATTACTATGAGCGGAAAGTAACAGATAATACCCGCTTAGCAGCAAACTAAACAGACTCACACCTGTTTCCTTCGCCACCTCCCGCAGCGTATTGCTGAAGTCTTTATCCAGTTCGAAGTTTAGATCCGAACCCGCATAGCTGACCTGGACCGGCCTCGGCTTATCCGGATTCAACTTAAGCGTCTCGTACCCCGACAACCGCTCCCGCCAGTATTCAAGTTGCGCTCCGAGCACATTATCCGTCAAATAGGCGCGTTGCCACAGAGCATACTCCCTGTATCGAATTTTCGGCGCCGGCAACTCCGGCAATTCCAGCCTGGCTTTATCCCCGAACCGTTCCGCCTCGTGATGCCAATAGTAGTGGCTCAGTTCCTGCAGAAATATATCCGCCGACCATCCGTCGAATGCAATGTGATGGATGACGATACTCATATAGTGAGACCCTCGACCCTCCGTGTGGACACTATACAATTGCACCTTAACGGGCCCTTCTTCGCCCAGATCGAAAATATGATTCACCGACCGCTCGATCGCTGCGGGCAATGACTCAAAAGAAGGGAGTAACATTCGTTCGACCTGGAACGATGCAATTTGGCCGTCCGCCACCAGTTGGTACGCGACACCCTCACCGTTCGTCCTGATCACACTTCGCAATGTTTCGTGCCTTCCAATCACTGTTGTCAGCGCCGAAAGCAGGCTCTCTATATGGGTGGATTCTCGGATCCCGAAAACGATCGGGATATTATACGCGTTAGTTCCGCCTTCGTACCTTTCGATAAACCACAATCGTTCCTGCGCAAACGACAATAGCTGCAATTCCGGATCGCGGACCGGCGGAGCGGCGATCTTTACCGCGCCGAGGCTGTTTCCAAACAAATGAGCGGCCAATCGCCGGATGGTTTTATGCGTGAAAATGGCCGTAACCCTTACATCCGTTCCCAATGCACTATTGATCCTCGTTACCACCTTCATAGCCGAAATACTTTCGCCGCCAATCGCAAAAAAGTCATCATTGACACCGACGCGGGACTCATCCAATCCTAACACCTCCGCATATAGAGCGCATAATTTACCCTCCGTATCGGTGACCGGTCCCTCAAATCCATCACCTTCCGAAAAGGAGGGATCGGGCAGCGCACCCCTGTCCAATTTACCATTAACCGTTAATGGGAATTGCTTTAAACGCACCAGGGCGGATGGTATCAGATAGTCAGGCAAATTAAACCGAAGATGCTCCAGCATTTCTATTCGTCCCGGCTCACGCCCCGCGAGATAATACGCCGCCAGATACTTACTTCCGGACGCAGACTCCCTGACGGTCACCACCGCCTGATCGACTCCCGGAAAGGCCGAAAGAACAGCCTCTATCTCGCCCGGCTCGATCCGATGACCGCGTATTTTTACCTGAAAGTCATTCCTTCCGATATATTCAAGACTTCCGTCGGCCAAATACCTAACCAGGTCGCCTGTTTTATAAAGCCGCCCGTTTGATCCCTGAAGTTTTTCCTGCTCCGTCTGAAATGGGTTTCTGATAAATCGCTCATTGGATAGCTCCCGCTGGTTTAGATACCCCCGGGCTACTCCGACGCCGCCTATATGTAACTCTCCGGTCTCGCCTACGGGTAACGGGTTAAGCTCCGCATCCAGCACATACACTGTAGTATTGGCGATCGGCCGGCCAATGTTTGCAGTATTATCATTTTTGTTGTAGCGATGCAGCGTAGAACATACCGTTGTCTCCGTAAGACCGTACTCGTTTATCAGTATATTGTCAAAAAAATGTTTGCGCACGTCGGGGAATTTCTCTCCCCCTGTAAATATTGTTCTCAGGCGCGATCCATTATCTTTGATAACCTCCGGCAACAATACCGGCGGAATAAATGAAACTGCAATATCATTCCCCGCTATATAAGAATTTAACTCTCCGGCAGAAGTTCTGATATTGTCGTCATACAAAAAGACTGTATTACCATTGCATAAGGCAGGAAAGGCCTCATACACAAATGCATCAAAAACATAATTTGAATAGCATCCCACATTCGTGTGCTTATCCAATGTATGAATAGGTATAAGATAACTTATCAGGTTTATGACGCCCCGATGCTCGATCATCACTCCTTTCGGTTTCCCCGTCGTTCCGCTTGTATATATCACGTAGGCCAGGTTCTCCGGATTGTTGTTTAAAGGTAAATTCCCTTCTGCATACGGAGCCAGTTTTATGTCGAACCACTCGCTATCGATTAGCTCTGTCGTTATCGGACCTGCGCCGGCGATCTCTTTCAGTTCATCCCCATGCACCTCGTTAGCTATCACCAGCCGGGTATGGGTGTCCGATAAAATATATTTGATTCGCTCTTCAGGATATCCCGGGTCTATCGGCACATACGCCCCGCCGGACTTTAACACCGCAAGGATGGCCACTAGCATCTGCTCCGACCTTTCCAGGCAAAGCGCGACCAGATCATCCGGCCTGATCGAATATTTCTTTCGCAAATAGCCACCCAATCGATTAGCCCTTTCGTTCAGCTCCTGGTATGTCAGCCTGATATCACCATAGACGAGCGCGGTATGCCCCGGCGTCCGTTCCACCTGCGCCTCGAATAGCTCCGGTATCGTTTTATCCGACGGAAAGTCGCACCCGGTCCCGTTCCACCTGTAAACCGTCTCCTCGAATTGTGCATCGCTCAGCGACAGATGGCTGAGAACTTGCGAATCATTGGTTTTAAAGTCGCCTTTCATAATTACCCTGGGCTTTAAATGTGTTAGATCGTATGAGCAATCATCGTATTGAGTACAGCAGCCTCCTGGCGACCATACAAAAGTTCCTTCTCACCAAACAATCTTTCAGCTATGATCCCCATCTCGCGGCACACTTTGACTAACTTATTGGATTGGACGATCGGGTTTGACTCATCGGTGTATTTTATGCTGCTGATGAATTCCACCCACGGCTCTTGCCCCATAGCATACACATATACCTCTTTGGGCCTGAATATATCAACCAGCGATAACCCTTTGGCGCAATCTGAACCCGATAGTCTGCGGCTTCCGTCCTGGTCCCTCGGCAGCTTCTTCGGCATCAGCGGACCGTACAACCAGGAAAGGGGAGCGCCGTCACATTCCATTCCGAGGAACATGACATCTACACCGCCAACCTGATCCTTTATATGTTGATACAATCTGGGTTCCATTACCCTCGAATCGGCAAAAAAGATCAACTTAAAGGATTCGATCTGCACCAGGTAACAGGATTTACCGACAATATTCAAGTCACTATGCTCGCCGGTAAACGGCAGGCCGGTGATTACCGCGTCTACGTACCTTGAGCTTTCCATTTCATCGATGGATGTTACATTGTTGAATCCGATCCGGTTGAACATCAGCTTCAGATCCGGGTCTTCAAGCCTGCCGCTGCGGGTCCTCGGGACGAAGATATTTCTGATCCTGTGCCGCAGGGGCAGCAAAGTCTCGAATAGAATATGATCCTGATGATTGTGCGTGATCAGAACATAGTCAATCACATCCGGGAGATCCGCATCCGAGAAATGTTCCACATCAGAATGATACCCGTAATAACTGATCAGTGGATCAACCAATATGCTGATATCTCTGGTCTCAATCAATATACACGCGTGCCCGAAATACCTCATCCGGATCTTATCACCCATATATCTGTTATATCTTGGCGGGGTTTCTGTCGTGAACAGGTTGCTGAAAAGGCTCTCCTGCTCTGCCGGAATATTAAGGACTTCCTTTATATAAGAAAAAGTTTGGGGGGCCCTTTTCATTTTCGCCAATTCGTCAATTCCGGGATGATCAAAAGGAATATCCAACCGAACAATGTCCTCCTCCCGCAGCCGGGGTGTGCTCAGGGCAAACGGCCTGTGGTCGTTATCGGTCAGCCATAGAGCGATATTTTGAAATCCCTTGTCATAATATTTGCTTTCGTATAGCAATGGCTCGTACAACCGGAAATCGGCATTATTATTCCTGTTGTAATACAATTCAACAAATCCCCTTAGGGTTGACGGAACTTTTTCATAAAACCCTTCAAGGCTAAACCCCTTTGCTTCCGTCAACAGCAATTTGTCCAATTCCTTTATCGCCCTGGCCAGCTCTATTAAGTTCGATTGCCCGGCAATAGTCCAGTTCAACAAATCCCTTACTTCTTTTACCCTACCTCCATTGAAATCCATAAAAGGCCCTCCCCTCATTTTTGGGTTCTGTATGGCTGTAGCATGAAGCTCAGGGTCTTCAAGATAGGATTCCATGATATTCATATGTCTTCCTACGATATTCATAGCTGCCGTACCGGGAGAGATCAAATGACTCCACGCATACCAACTGCCAACAAGTGGCTCAACCACTACATTCGGTTTAAGAAATATTTTCTCTTGATTCATAATCGGAAAATTTTGGTTCGACATAATAATTTTCAAGCAACATTTTTTTAGCCAGATTAAAAGCCCTCGAAATATGTTCAAATTCAATCCCGTCGCCGGGGATTTCAATAACGATCGTACTTACTCCGTTGATCACATATTTTACCACCGCTTCAGCAATCTCTCTATAACTTCCGACGTGATATGGACAGTCGGATTTAAAATTGGCAAAAGCAGCCATACTATACGTATTATCCGACTGGCCGCCCTCTTCCATTCCCGAAAACATCTGCCTTTTCCACCGGGCATCCGTATTGAGCAAGGAATAATTCAGCAATGCCTGACCTTCTTCGCTGACAGTAAACAGCTCAGAGAATCGTTTGATCGCCTCGGTACCGGTTTCACGGGTTATCACGCCAAAGTGCAAACCCTTCTTCTCCGGCTCGAGGAGGTCGCGTTCCTGTAACCCGTCCGTTCCCTTCGCCATTTGGAGGGAAATGGCGTTGAACATACCCCTGACCCTCCGGGCATTTTCCGACGAACCTGCCACAAATATCTCCGGTAACATTTCCCCAGGAAGCCTTGCCGGCAGTCTCAAATTTTGAACGATAAAATATTTTCCACTGAACGATAGCAGGACATCGCTTCTCAATAGGCCGGTGACAATTTTAATATATTCTGTCAGCCTTTCGTACCGCTCCTCATGATCGAGATTATCGTTGATAGAGGCCAGGTCGCTTTTCGACGTTCCTATAATATAGTTTATATAAATTTTTCGTTTGTAATAGCTCGATAAGCTCAATATTTTCTGGGCCGCGGACAATGGATGCATATAGACAGGATTCACAGCTATAAAGGGACACAATGACGACGAGGTACTCATTACGACCTGGGCAAAGACCCACGGATCAATGTTGCCGCTGTTACTCTGGAATAGCAGGATGCCTGAACAGCTATACTTTTCGCTTAGCGCAATGAATGATTCCAATTGCTCATGATCGTAGGAACGTATTTCCTCGTCACGTTTTTGAACCGTAAGGATATCAACAATTCTATCCGGCAGGTATATTGTCATAACCCATGAGTTTAGAAATCAAAGTCCAGCTTTATTAAGTCGTTGACCAGGCTCTCCAACAATAGCCGTTGTTCAGCCCGTTCATCATTTATCAATTTAAGATCACTGATCTTCACCATCCTCTCTTTTACAATCGCCTCCAATATTTGCCGGTAACAGGCGAACATTTCAGCGATCGTTTCCCCCGTAAACAGATCGGTGCTGTATTGCTGCTCTATCAGCAAACCATTTTCTCCCTCTGAAAGCAAAACCGAAAGGTCATATTGTGATCGGTCAAATTCCAACGACTCGTATGATATGTGCAGATCCCCTGCTTCCAGTGCTTGCACCTTCGGCGTATTCAGCAACTCGAATGAAACTTGAAATAACGGCGTACGGCTGAGGTCCCGCTCCTTCACCACCGCGTCTACCAACCGCCCGAACGGCACGTCCTGGTGTTCGTAGGCTTCCAGCAGCGTCCCCTTCACCCGGCCCAGCAGTTCCCGGAATGTCGGATCACCCCCCAGGTCGCTGCGCAGCACCAGCATGTTCACAAAAAATCCAATCAGACCGTCCAGCTCCTGGTGGCGCCGCCCCGCAATCGGACTGCCCACTGCAATATCCTGCTGACCGCTGTAGCGGTACAGCAGCAGGTTGAAGGCGCTTAGCAGCGTCATAAATAGCGTCGCCCCCTCCTCCTGCGACAAAGCTTTCAGGTCCGACACGAGCGAAGCCTCCAGTTGCCCGAATTGCCGCGCACCCCGCATGCTTCGCACCGCCGGTCGTTGATAATCGGTTTGCAGCTCCAGCGGCGTCAGTCCCCGCAGCTGCCCCCGCCAGTACCCCAGCTGTCGCTCCAGCCTCCCTCCCTCTTCCAGGTACCGCCGCTGCCACAGCGTATAATCCGCATACTGCACCGCGAGCTCCGGCAGCTCAGCCGCTCTCCCCTCCACCCGGCTCCGGTACAGCTCGTTGAACTCCCGAACCAGCACCGGCAGCGACCAGCCGTCTGAGATGATATGGTGCATCACCACGACCAGGGCGTGCTCTCCCTGCGACAACCCCATCAGGTGCACCCGCAGTAAAAAATCCTTCGCCAGATCAAACGGTGCTTTTACCACCGCCTCCACCCGCTCCCACAGCTCCGCCTCTGGTACCCCCTCCTCCACCGTCATCCGCCACAGCCCCGCCTCCCGTACCTCCTGGTACGGTCGTCCGCCTTGTGACCGGAG
>Ga0210398_10001994_pt1 | contig 20339 bp, 10 predicted proteins | sample IncBWC4OmetaG_FD_161047 | JGI IMG/M metagenome (GOLD analysis project Ga0210398, IMG submission 161047) | Forest soil microbial communities from Barre Woods Harvard Forest LTER site, Petersham, Massachusetts, United States - Inc-BW-C-4-O | ecosystem: Environmental > Terrestrial > Soil >...
ACGGCGTTCTGCAGCTTTCTCACTTTGTTCGCATCGTTGGAGCTGGACGCGTCGTTGTCGAGCGACGTCGCCAGTCCGGTCAACGCATCACGCCGTGCGGCACCCGACGCCTTCTCGGCCGTCGCCAATGACGCGCGCGCGGCCGCGAGCCGGTCGGCGCTCAAGCCTCCGCTGCGCTGGAGCTGATCCAGATACGCCCGTGCGAGCGCGAACGACGGCGGCCACACCATCTTCGGCTGACCCTGGACGTTGAGCTCGGCGTAATGCACCGTCTTGGCCGCGTCGATCTCGTTCTGCGTCAGGAGCGGATTGGGCGTGAGCTCCAACACATCGAGACCACGCGAGATCTCGGAGCCGACGATCACGCCGTTATACCAATAGGCCGACCACTGGCCGCTCAAGACCATCCGCGTCGAGTCCACCGGTCCGCGGTCGAAGAACGCGATCTCCTTCGGGTGCGCCGCATCGGTCCAGTCGAAGACCGAGATGCCGCCCTGGTACCACGCCTGCACCATGACGTCGCGGCCGGGAATCGGGATCAGTGATCCGTTGTGTGCGACACAGTTCTCATTCTTCGTCTGCGGTGCCGGCAGCTTGTAGTAGCTCTGGAAGTGGAGCTTTCCGTTGTCGATCGTGTAGATCGCGTCCGCGCCCCAGTCCCTGGGATCGGTCGCGCGGCACTTGGGAGCGCCACCACCGCCCCACTCGTCGGAGAAGAGCAGCTTGGTGCCGTCGTTGTTGAACGTCGCCGAGTGCCAGTAGGAGAAATTCGAGTCCGAGGCCGCATCGAGGCGACGGGGGTGCTGCACGTCGTGGATATCGAGCAACATCCCGTAGCCTTCGCACGCGCCACCGGCGAGACCGATCGCTGGATAGACCGTGATGTCGTGACACTGACGGCTCGTCGCGTAGGCGTTCGGGTTGTCCTTGCCGCTCATTTGCTTGACCATCGCGTCGAGGACGCCGCGGAAGGTGTCGCTGTCAGCCTTCGTGGGCGTGCCGCTGCCGCCGCGCACCTTGACCAGCGAGTCGAGTATGTGGCTGGAGTAGCGCTCGGGGATAATGTAGTCCTCGCCCTCGAAGTTCACGATGAACATGCCCTTCGCCCTGGCCTCGGCAATCTCTTTGATGTCGTCGGGTGCTTTTCCGTGGTGCGGCTCTTTCGCCAGGTTGTCGAAGATGCGGCCGCTGCTCACGACCGCGGCTTGCTCCGGATGCGCGAGCGGGATCTTCACGACCTCGATCCGGAAGAGCGCGGAGTTGGGATCGGTGGTCGGGTCGGAGGAGATGCACCCGGCAAGCTCGGTGGGCGACCGCGACGGCTGCGATCCGGAGACATACACGTACACGTTGTCGTGGTCGTTCGGATCGACGACCAGCGTATGCGTGTGCGAGCCGCGACAGGTTTGGACCTGGACGATCGCCTTCGGGTTCGCGATATCCGTGATGTCGTAGATCCGGATGCCGAGGAGGCGGTCTTTGCTGACCGTATCCTTGATGCCGCCCGCGCCGCAATCGAGTCGGCCCGCGCGGTCCTCGCCGGAGGTGATCAAGAGATTCTTGTAGACCGAGACGTCGCTCTGCGACTGCGGGCAGTAGAAGGAGGACTTGAGCGAGACGCTCTTCGGATTCGAGATGTCCCAGATCTGGTAGCCGGCGTAGCTGCCCTGGATCGCGTACGGCCCGCTGAACGCGAGGTCCGAATTGGTTTCCTCCATGAACTTCGCCGACGGCTTCGTCTCCGACAGCACGCGCATGTTCCACGTCGCTTCGGCGGCATCGAAACGCCCGGCCTTGAGGCCGACGCGAGGATCAGGGTTCGGCGCCGAGGGGGCGTTGCTCGGACTGACGCCGGTGGTCGCATTCGTCGACACGGAGCGCGCACACGCTGTGACAGCGATGACGCTCACGACACTCAATATGAGTCTGGATGAAGCAGTGGTCACTGACCATTCCCCTCGATGGTGAGAGCGAAGAGCATCTTTTCCATGCGCGTGATCTCGGTGGTTTGATCGACGTTGACGTCCGACGCGAATTTGAACACCGTCTCATCTTGACCCGCGCCTTGGGTCTCGAACAGATCGTGCACCATCGAGACGGCGCCCTTGTGGTGCTGGATCATGTCCTGCAGGAACAGCTTGTCCCACGCCTGACCGCGCGCCGCGTCGAGCTGCTGCATCTGTTCGGGGGAGAGCATGCCCGGCATGAGCATGTCCATCTCCTTGCCGTTCATCATCATCTTCATGGTGGTCGCGGTGGGCGCCGGCACATCCTGGCGCCGGTCGCGCAGCCATTGGGACATGAGCGCGATCTCGTCCCCTTGGGCGTTGATGACGCGGCCGCACAACGTCTGCACCTGGGGTGACGCGCCGTGCGTCGGTGCCCACTTGCACATCTCGATCGCTTGTGCGTGGTGGTGAATCATGCCCTGCATGAACTGCACATCGGCCGTGGTCCACGGCAACCGGGCGCTATCGCGTTGCGCCCTGGCCATGGCGGCCTCTTGGCCCATTTGTTGGGCCTGAGCGGTCGCGGCAAACAGGACCGTTGCCGCGACGAGACGGGAAACAGATAGTATCATGGCGGTCGAAGACTCCTGGGGGTGTACGGCTGGAGCGAGCGCCGTGTTTCATCGTTCAACAGTTCAAACCTATCGTTGGGGCTGGAGCATCGCTACGTTGTCCTCCACGCTATGACAGTAGCTCGTGTACAAATCGTTTGCCTGCTCCTGGCCAGCTCCCTCGGCGCGCAGCAGCCCCACTATGTAGCGGCGGACGTGCAGTTCATGCAGGGCATGATCAGCCATCACGCGCAGGCGATCACGATGGCGGGCTGGGCGCCGAGCCATGGCGCGAGCGACAACGTGCGGGTGCTCTGTGCGCGGATCGCGGTATCGCAGCGCGATGAGATCCACTCCATGCAGCGCTGGCTCGGCGATCGCCATGAAATGGTACCCGACTCGACTGGCCGTATGGCGGGGATGGCCGGCATGCCTGGGATGCCTATGATGCCGGGGATGTTGACGCCAGATCAAATGGCGGAGCTCGACCGCGCGAGGGGGCCGGATTTCGACAAGTTGTTCCTCGTGTACATGATCCAGCACCACGAAGGCGCGCTGACCATGGTCAAGCAGTTGATGGAGACCCAAGGGGCGGCGCAGGACGAGGTGGTGTTCAAGTTTGCTTCTGATGTGAACGCTGACCAAACGGCCGAGATCGACCGCATGGCCAAAATGCTTGGAGCCCCGTGATGAAAGCCTTTCCAGTTGCCCTCGCCCTGGTGGTGGCCGGCTGTGCCTCTCACCAGCAGGTATCAACCGCGGCCGCACCGAGCCCGGATCCACGGGTTGGACTCAAGGGCGGCTGGTTCAATGCCCAGGAGGCGATCTGGAATCTCCAGATGGTCTCCAGTACGCCACCGTCGGCGCAATTCATCGACCGGAACGACCCGGGCGCTGATCGCCTGGTCAATTCCGACCTGGCCTTCCTGGGATCATACGTATTCCAAGGCAACTACGCTGGATATCAGGTCTGGGATATCAGCAATCCGCGCAAACCGACGTTAGCCACCTCGGTCGTCTGTCCTGGTTCGCAGAGCGACCAGACCGTCTACGGCAACTTGTTGTTTGTCTCGGCCGAGGCGACGAATGGCCGCGTTGACTGTGGCGAGCAGGGCGTCGAGGACACGGTGAGCCATGAGCGCGCTCGCGGTATCCGGATCTTCGATATCAGCGACATCGCGCACCCGAAGCCGATCACGATCGTCCAGACCTGTCGTGGTTCACACACGAACACCCTCGTCAACGACCCCAACGACTCGACCAACGTCTACATCTACGTGTCGGGTTCGTCGACGGTGCGCTCGACGAGCGAGCTGCCCGGCTGCACGGGCGGAACGGTGACGGACAATCCGAACACCGCGCAGTTCCGCCTCGAGGTCATCAAGGTGCCGGTCGCGCATCCCGAGCAGGCGGCCATCGTGAGCTCTCCGCGTGTGTTCCAGGATCTCGCCGCGGCCGATCACCATAGCGAGTCCAAGCCCGATTCGATCGCGTTCGCCGCGCTCTTGGCGAAGTACAAGATCAAGCTGCCGCCAAAATCCGGCCCGACGCAGTGCCACGACATCACGGCGTATCCGGCCATTGGGTTGGCGGGTGGTGCGTGTGGCGGGTACGGGATCCTGCTCGACATTCGCGATCCCGCGCATCCGCGCCGCATCAATGCGGTGACCGACACGAACTTCGCCGCGTGGCACTCGGTGACGTTCAACAACGACGGCACGAAGATTCTCTTCTCCGACGAGTGGGGCGGCGGTGTGCAGCCCCGCTGCCGGCCGGGCGACAGTATGAAGTGGGGCGCGGACGCGATCTATACGCTCACGAGCTCCGGCGAGATGGCGTTCAAGAGCTACTACAAGATGCCGGCGCCGCAGACGCCCAATGAGAATTGCGTCGCGCACAACGGGTCGTTGATTCCGATTCCCGGGCGCGACGTGATGGTCCAGGGCTGGTACCAGGGCGGTCTCTCGGTCTTCGACTGGACCGACCCGTCGCACCCGCGGGAGATCGCGTACTTCGATCGTGGGCCGATGGATACCACGAAGCTCGTGCTCGCCGGGTATTGGTCGGTGTATTGGTACAACGGCTTGATCGTGGGCTCCGAGATCACGCGGGGGCTCGATCTCTTCGAGCTCAAGCCGAGCGCGTTCATCTCGCAGAGCGAGATCGACGCCGCGAAGTCCGTGCGCTTCGCGTGGCTGAACGTCCAAGACCAACCACGTCTCGTGTGGCCCGCGATCTTCGCCGTGCCGCGCGCGTATCTCGACCAACTCGCCCGAGATGATGGTTTGCCGGCGGCCCGTCGGTCAGCGATCGCGCACTCGTTGGACGCGGCCGAGAAGCTTCAGGGGCAGGCGCGCAGCGCCGCACTGACGCAACTCGCGACGCAACTGGACGCGGACGCGGGAACCGCGACCGACGCGCCGCGCGTGACGGCGATGGCGGCGGCTGTCCGCAAATTGGCGAACGCGCCCTGAGTTTCGCGCGTTTTCGCGCGAATTTCGCATCACGTCGTGCGACAAAATGCGAATGGTTGATGTCGCTAGCTCCGCAAGTCTTTGACTGACAACACGTTCGACACCATGCGGGTCCGGCACCCAAGGTGCTACGCCCGTTGGCGTGTCGAATTCGGTCGTGGTCGCGGCGGTCTCTGACCATGAGTGGTGCGCCCACGTGCGTGCCGCCCTCGAGTCGTGGACGACCGTGCGGTTTGTGCCCACGCTCCAGGCGCTGAGCGCGGACGCGGGACAGCCGGCCGAACTGGTGCTGTGGCATTTGGGCGCGACTGGCGATGTCGACGACGCGTGCCTGATTGCGTTGGAGCGCGTGCGGCGGCGGTGGACGCAGATCGCCGTGGTAGCGTACTGCCAGGTCAGCGTACCGACAGCCCCGCTCCTCATCGCCGCGGGGCGGGTTGGCATCGATCGGCTGCTGCTGCGCGGGCACGATGACCTACGCGACGCCATTCGGCGGGAGCTGCGGGAGCGGGGCGTCGCCCGCGCGACTCGCGACGTGTTGGCACAACTGGAGCTGCCGCCCGGACCGGGGGCGCGGGTGTTCGCGCACTGCGTGCAGCGTGTGGCGACGACGGGTCTGACCATTGATCTGCTGGCGAGCGATCTCGGTGTGCACCGCAAGACGGTGCGCAACTGGTTGCGCGCCGCCAGCCTGCCATCGCCGGAGCAGGTCATCAGCTGGACCCGTCTCTTCGTTGCGGCGTCCCTGCTCCAAGCGCCGAACCGAACGGTGGCGTCGGTCGCGTCGTGGTTGGGGTTCGCGTCCGAGTCCGCGCTCCGGGGGATGTTGATGCGGCATGCGGCGATGACGCCGCGCGAGCTGCGACAGTCCGACGGGTTCACGCGATTGATCGCGGCGTTCCGCGCAAGTTGTTACGCGAATGCAGGCGCATTTGCCCGCTGAGTGCGGGCCGTTGCCCGCTGCGCGCTGGTCGAATCAACGTCCGATCATAATCTAGTCCGGCGGTTGTTGATCACGGTTGTCTCATCGCCGGAGGCGCATACGTATGCGTGCATGGGTCGTCACTCTCATTCGCCTGGCGTTCATCCTCGGTTTTCCCACGTTCGCCGCGGCGCAAGTACCGAGCGCGCATCCGACGCCGCCGCACCCACGCCCGTTCGCGTGTGTGCCAGGCCAGTGTCCGCCGAACCCGATCACGATCCAGTTCAGTCAGGGATCCGAGACCGATCTCAATACCACGCTCAGTGAGATCATCACCATCTGTACGACGCCGAATAATCCGGGCTCGGATTCGGCGTATTTCAATGGCACGCTGCTCTCCGGGTTCTCGCTGGGCTCGAACAATTGCGAGAATTTAACGACGCCGACCGAGACGCTCGTGGCCGGCACCAACACATTCCGGGTCCGCGGGTGTAGCGATACGACGACGCTCTTCGAAGGGCAGTGCGTCGTCCAGATCGCCACGATCACACACCCGTCGGTCACGATGGGACCGAAGGGGACGGCGGCTCCGTTGACCGCGCGCACCAACGGGACGCAGAAATTCGGCGTCAGCAACAATATGAACGTATCGCAAACATTCACGCTCACCGTGACCTGTACTGGGTCCGGGGTGGCGAATTGCAGCGCCCCGTCGAGCGTGACGGTGCCGGCGACGACGACCGACACAGTGACGGTGACGGAGGGCGTGACGGACACGTTGAACGCGACCGGCATCATCCAACTCAAGGCGTCGGTGAGCGGGGCGGCCGACTCGGGTTGGTACGACTACACCGTGCTGGGGCACATGACGGTGTCGACGGCCTATACCAACCAAGACGATCAGGACTACGGCCGGTGTGCTTCGAGTTGCTTTGCCGCGACGGCCAGCAGGACGACGGTCCCGTACATTTCGCGCAACGCGGGGCGCGGCGTCACCCTCGTGTACAACGGGGACCGGGTTGCCGTGCGGCCGGTGGTGTACGCGGATGTGACGATGGCGAGCGGAGCGCCAAGCGTCACCAAGTTCCAGCTGCAGGCGCAGGTCCACGGGACGTGGGCGACGTTCACCAACGGTGAGACGACGCTCAATTTCAGTGGGTCGCCCGTGAACGGCTCAGTCAAGCCGTTCCGGCTCGCCGGTGCGATCAATGTCGACGCGACGCTCCCGGCAAACTATCCGTCGGGTGCATATGACATGCAACTCGTGGTGACTGCGCTCTACAGCGACGGCCATACGGAGCAGGTCATCGACACCACGCACACCCTGACGGTCGTCAACACCCGGTCGTCGACGGTCGGGCGCGGGTGGACGATCGCCGGCATGCCGATGGTGTACTACCATTTCCTGGCGAATGGGAACGTCGATGCGTTGAAGCAGGTTTCGGCCAGCGGTAACGGGTCGGCGGTGATGTACACGACGACCAACGGCTGCCTACCGGTATGCGTGCCGAACCTACCCGCCGGCGTCTTCACGACGCAAACCCTGCAGTTGGACGCCCATGGCAACTTCCAGGGCGTTCGGCTGATCAGTCCCGATTCATCTTTCTTTTTCTATCAAGCCGGCAGCCTGAACGGCCATGGAGCATCCGCGTGGATCAGCCGGACGCAGGCCGACACGATCTCGTTTGTGGCCACCGACACGAGCGTCAGCGCCCGGACGGTCACGATTTCCGATCCGCAGCGAATCTTCAATGGCGCCCACACGTACATCACGCTGCAGTACGACGGCAACAATCACCTGTCGAAGATCGTTGAGCCGCGGGGGACCGACAACAAGCCGGACAGCGGCCGCGTGACGCTCGTCTCGATCGACGCGAACGGATTTCTGCGGACGTGGACGGACCCCGACGGCGACAGCACCAAGTTCGGCTACGACTCGCTGGGCCGGCTCGACTCGCTGGTCGATCGCAATAGGAACGTGACGACGTACACGTATGAGCCGATCGTTTCCAAGCTGACTTCGATCAGCTCCCCGCTGGTGGCGCTCGACTTCCATTCGACGGACACGCTCGCCACAATCCATCTCGTGACGACATACCAGCCGTGGCAGGTCGTCGGGGTGCCGACCAGTCTCACGAGCTCGACGCCGTGGACGCCGGTCGAGGCCGACACGGTCGAAGGCGTGGTGACGACCACGTCGGGCGACACGAGCCGCTTTACGGTCGACCGCTGGGGCCAGCCACTCGTCGTGACCGGCAACGACACGATCAGGACCAAGTACGGTCGGGACGTAAACGGGTTCACGATATCGGTGACGCGGCCCATCGGGGCGCACGACACCGCCTCGTACAGCGGGCCGTTCCTTACCATGACGCAGCCCGCCGGCCAGGGGCCGACGAACTACACGTACGGTGCGTTCGGCCAAGTGACCTCCATCTATGGCCCCAATATTCCGACCCAAACCTTCCACCTGGGGAGTCGGGGTCACGTCGATTCGAGCACGGTCAATGGCTCCAGGACCCAATTCTTTCCGAATGCGTTGTTGCGCGATACCTCTATGGTGGACGCAGCGGGGGATACGACCCGCTATCACTACGAGAGCTTCACCGGCAACACGGATACGGTCAGCTCGTTAGCGAGGAGTGCCACGCAGACGAGTTACCGGTACACGTCGAAGCGGTTCGATCGCTACGGCCGGGACTCGGTGGTGCGCACGAGCGGGACGGGCAGTCCGACGGTCGTCACGACGACACTCTACGATCTCCTGAATCGTCCGGACTCCGTGTTCGATGGCGTGCATTCGTTGCCGACGATCTATCATCGTGACGGCATCAACGTGACCCAGTTGACCGATTCGAAGGGGCAGGTGTACACGACGACGTACAACGCACTCAACCTGCCCGTCACGCAGACCGATCCGACGAACCGGACGGTGGCGACGACGTACACGTCGAGCCTGCAACTGGCGACGGTGATGAATCGTCGTGGGCAGTTGACGAAGTACACCTACGACAACCTCTTCCGACTGAGCCATGTGCACCGGCCGCCGAACCGGACGGGCGAGCTCGACACGCTCGAGATCATTACGACGTCGCGCCTGGGTGACACCGTGAATGCCTGGAACCCGGTCACGCGCGAATTCTTCTATCGCTCGCAGGCGACCGGGTATCCCGACTCAGCGCTGACCATCTATCTGTTCGAAGGCAATCGCTCGTTCAAGCGGAACTTCTTTTACGACTCCCGTGGGCGCGTCGACTCCATCGCGATTACGCCCAGCAGCAACGTGACGGGCATCGACCCGTATGCACGGGCCTACCACTATAGTGACACCACGGGATTGCTGACGAGCGTCGCAACAGGCACCGCGAGTGTCGGATTCAGGTACGACGCGCTGTTCAGACCGGATACCATCACGTATACCGGGGGCTCCGTCACCCGAAACGATGCGTACACGAGCATCGGGACGGTGTCTACCACAACGTGGAACGGACTCAATCTGTATCGTGGCTATGGGTACGACTCGACGGGCCGAGTGATCGAAGTCGACCACGGCGTGAGTGGCTTGCCCACCCCGGATTCGGTGGAGTTCTACAACTACGATCCGCTGGGCGAGCTGACGCAACACATCATCGGCAAGTGGTCCGACTCGCTCCATACGTGCGGGAATAACCAACTGAGCGGGAACGGCTGCTCGGCCGGTGAGCAGCGCACATACACGACGTTGGCGCAAGGCAACTTCGTATGGGATTCCGCGGGGAACCTGGATTCGCTAAAGGTCGGGTCGGCCGACACCGCTGCGACCCTCCTGACAGGAAACCGGCTGGCCGCGTGGACGGGCTTGACCTTCACGGGCGACTCGGACGGGAATCGTACGAGCACGTCGGCCGGGCCCCAGTATACCTGGAGCTCCGACGGGCGGCTGTTGTCCGTGGTCTCCGGAAGCACGACGCGCGTGTACGACTACGACAACTTCGGCCAACTCGCGCGGCGCACTACGAATGGGACGGTCGACCGCTATTACCTCTGGGGTGGCGGCCAGCTGTTGGCGATTCTCGATAGCGCGGCCAACACGCGGGTCGCGGAGTTCGCGTACAACCCTGGCAGCGTCGACCTGCCGCTCGTTCGCATCACGGGTCCCAAAGGTTCGTCCAGCGTGCACTTCTATGCGCGTGACGGAATGGGCAACATCATCGGACAGTTCAGCGGCTCGACGCTCGAACAGGGGCTCCAGTACGACCCGTGGGGAGCGGCACGGATTACAACGACCACCGGCGACACGACGCAGCTGCGCTGGAAGGGTCTGCTGTACGAGGACGGCGTCACGTCACTCTACTACGTGCGGGCCAGGTGGTACGACCCCGTGACGCGGCGCTTCATCTCGCCGGATCCGTCGGGCCTGTCGGCGGGGATCAATCAGTACGCGTTCGCTGGTGGCGATCCGATCAATGGCAGTGACCCCAGCGGCATGTTGTGCGAGGACCCCGACAGCGGCGGAGATTGCCCACTCGAGGGCGGAGGAGGGGGTGGTGGCGGTGGCGGCGGATTCGGCACGACCGCTGGGGCGCTGTCCAGCGCCTTTGCGGGCGTGACATGTTCGATCCTCCTGCCGTGCAACAACAACGACATTCTTTCGGGAATCCCGGGTTCGTCCACCTATGTGAATCCCTTCCCTTCCTCTAGTTCATTCGTTCCAAGCGCATTCGCCGCGTATCTCCCGTCGAGTTACTACGTAGGAAACCTCGGCGTGGCGTCACTAACCGTTGCGGACGCGTCTGACTTGATTGGACCGCCCGACGACTGGCAGAGGGCGTTCTGGGGGGCTTGCCTGGCCCTGTCGTGTATGATGGATCCCCCAGTTCCTCCGGGATCCGGCATGGGTCCGCCCAACGCACCTGAGAATCCCGCTGTTCCGCCGACACAGGACCCTAGTAGCACAGAGTGCATTGTCATCATACAAACCTGTGGCAATGAGGAGCCCTGGCCGCCGACGTCGAGCGCCAAAGTAAGTCCAGGATTTGTGGGAGGGCTCGGTGTAGTTGTGACTGCGGTAGTCGCTTACTGGTGGCTCATCTTCGCCTTCTAGGGCAGAGTGCAGTCGAGCGTGCGACGCCGGGCTTTCCTCCCAGGGGCATCCAAGAGTACGGGTGCCCCTGGTGGCCACTTCCGAACGATCGCGAATTTCGTTCATTTTTCAGAACGTAAGCGACGGCGTAGTCCGCGCGAACGACGGGACGCAATCTTTACTGGTGAGGAGAGTCGGCTGAAACGAGCGCGCCGGAGTATTCACGGACCGCAGTGGTTCGTTAAGCGCTGGGTACTACGACAGCAGATAACTCACGAGGAGGAGATCTGCGGCTTGCGCGTGTACTGTGGTCGAATCGACGAACCGCGCTGCCGCGACGCCGCGCTGAAGGTGACTCAGGCGCTGCAACTCGTGCAGCGGTTCGAGCCACGTCGGGTCGCACGATTGCAAAAGGACCGCGTGGCGCTGCTCCTTGCGACGGGTCAGGGGACGAGTTCGTATTCAGAGTCTGCGAACATGATTGTGTTAGATGTGACTCAACTGTCATCGCTTACGGCTGCCGGTGCGGCCTGCGTGATGGTCCACGAAAGCACGCACGCCCGATTTGCACATGCCGCCATTCCCTACTCAAAGAAGATCGCCGCCCGAGTCGAGCGTCGCTGCGTCGAGGAGGAGATCGCGTTCGTGAATTTGTTTCCCCGCACCAGTGAAGCCGAGTACGAGGCTTGGGCTGCGGGGAAGCGGGAACGGCTCGCGCGTCCATGGTGGACACGGGGGGAGCGGCTGCGGGCGGCGGCCGCGTCGCTCGAGCGTGAAGGCGCGCCGGCGTGGCTGGTTCGCTTCGTCGAGTTCTGTGCTGGACAAGGAGCGTCGTAGCTGAGTATGGCCCTCAGCACATGTGGGCACATGTGCATTGCCTCACCGACCGAGTCGTCGCATCAAGAGCCAAAGGCCGAAAGCCGCCACGGCACCGCCAAGAATCATCTCCGCCACGCTCCCGGCTGGGACCGATGCGTCGATGACCGCGGTTGTGGGGTCGGCGGCGTCGTAGTACACCGTCACGGCCGCGTTCTCGGGATAGCGTGTGACGAGGGATCGCGCGTCCGGACGGGCGGTCCGCGGACGGAGATTGAGGCGGGTGCCAGAGTATTCGCGGCCGCCTATCGTGTATCTATAGCGAATGTGGAACCGGGTCACGATGCGTCGATGCACTCTGCTCAATCGTGGGGCCGCCGGTTCCGTATCATAGGTAATGCGGGACTCCGTCACGACGCCCGGCGTCGTCGGCCAGTGTCTGGGCCCGATCGCCTGTCGTAGCTCATCGAGGTTCGCATATGTCCAAGCGACACCGAGGACGAGCGGGATAGCGGCTGGCCACCAACTCCGGCGCGGTCTCTTCAGCATGGTGTAACTTGCGCCCGACAAGGCGATGAAACCACACGGTCCGTGACGAAGACACCCTGAGTGCCGCGACGTTGGGCGGACCTGACTCTATCTAGCGCATGGCAAACGGATACAGGTACGGCGGGTCACAGCGATGGCGCCGCTGTCCGCAAATGGCGAACGCCCTCTGAGATGTACGATGCATCGCATACGCCGCTGCAGGAGTTCCGTTCGATGGCTGAGTCTATCGAGCGCGATGGCCTTCGGCGGCCTGTCGTCCCGTGTCGCCGTTCAAGCGCCAGTTCGGCGACAGGCGACTGCTTCAGGCTTGTGTCTCCCACGATCATGGCTCGGAGACCTACACGTATCGCAACGACCAACACGATACGCTGGTCGTCGGCCGACAATTTCATCTCCTTGCCGCGCGTCTGATGCCGTTCGCGGATTCCATCGAAGTGGTGTTCGATGGGTCATTCGGCGGTGGACGCACCTGCCCACCCGACCCAGTCTGGGGTGCACCCTATCCTGAAGCCATACACCGTGCAGATGAGAATCAACGCGCTGCAAGGCCCGGCGACACAATCGCGCTTTCCCTACGTCGCGATCGAAGTCCTTCGGGGTCATGCAGACTGTAATCGCTGGATCGGGCCGCCAATTCGTGCGTAACGCGCGATGCGTTTTCGGTGCAATGGGAGCTATCGCGGCCCTCGCGAGTCCATGGCGCGGACCGGCACAAGTGGCACCGGTCAGCACGTAGAGACTATCCGGCACCCACTCGCTCACCGCCGTTTGCCTGAGGAGCTGCGGTCAGGGGTTCCTGCGCCCGAACGAGCATGTCGCCCTGGTGCTCAATGGGGCCACCGTGAGCGTGGAGCCGATCAGTAGATGCCAGTTACTGGATCCTCCTCACACTCTCCGACCGGGGTGCGTTCGGGGTCGGCTGACCCCGAAAAGTGCACGCGCGCCGCGGATCAGTTGTTCGCGGATTCGGTGAGCGCCGCTCGACCCTAGAACGGAGACGGGACCATCGCGAACGTCGTGAGGTTCGACGCCACCTTGCAGAGGTTGGGGAAGACCGGCTTGCCCGTTTGGGTGATCGTATCCGGGTAGGAGTTCTCGTAGTAACTCTCGCCGTACCCGATGGCGTTCACGGTGACGCCCGTGGCGAATGCGTGTTGTAATGCCCGCAGGTCCTGACCGGTGATCACGATGGAGAACGTTGCGCCCGTCACGGCGTACGGCGGTCCGCTGGCGGGCAGCGTCACCGTCCAAGTGGTGACCGAGGTGCCGGCAACGGTGGGCTGCAGGTCGAAGAAGAAGCGCACGTAGCGCGCGATGCCCGGTGGGGGCGGGTTGATATTGCCCATGGCGATGATCGTATCGCCGGTGGCACTCGCGACGAACGCGAGATTGGTGATCACGCCGCTGGACACCCTGCCCAAGTTGAGACCGGGAATCTCGACGGTGCCTCCGCCCACGAACTGCTGGTTCGCGAGGAAGTACGTGCCGAAGGCTGGCAGGATGTACTGCAGGGAATACACGCCGGTCGTCAGGCTCGTGAAGCTGTAGTAGCCCACGTCACTCGTCGTACTGGTCGTCGCCGTCGGCAAGGCCGTGACCACCATGTTCGAGTCGGTCACGAGCGGAGCGCCGTACTCATCGTGCAGGTACACGAACCCCTGCCACGTGCCTCCCAACGCCGGGCCGGCCGGCCCCTTACAGGCACCCAAAACGATGGCCAACACAACGAAACACAGACTTTTGACCTTCACGTGGATTTCTCCTCGACGCATTTTAGCGGCTGTTGGATTGCATTTTTGCGCGCACGGCGGCAAATCGCGCCATCACGGCTCCATAGTCCTTCCGGGCAGCGGCGCACGCCGCGACCTGGACGGCGGTCGGCGCCACGTCGGCGCGCTGCATGTCCATCGCGGCGGTGAGCAATGCACGGCTCGTGCTTTCGAGCGTCGGCTTGGACTCCGCGGCCTCGTCGTTGTCGATGACGTTGTCTTCCTCTTCGGTGTTCGTGTTGCGGCGCCGTTGCGTGCTCGTATCCGGCGGCGGCGCCAGCGCCTCGATCTCGTCCCGCAGGGCACCGGCGCGGTCCAACATCGCGCGCGCGTCGCGATAGGCCGCGTGCGCGGTCTCGGCATCCCGGTACATCTCGCGGGAGAGGCTGGCGAGCAGCGTCAAGCTGGCGGCCGATGTCTTGATGCGAGGATCGAGTCTGACCACGAGGGGTTGGGTGTAGCGCGTGCCGTTCACCGTGAGCCGCACCGTATACCGGCCCGGCGGAGCCCACGGCGCATTAATGAAAGGATACGTACGCCGCGGAACGGCTCCGGTTCCGTCAGGGCTGCCGCCCCACAGGATGTCCTGGGGCATAATCGGACCGAAGCGCAGGTCCCAGCTGAAACGGTGCATCCCGGCCGTGGGAGCGAGCGGCATCGGCGGCGCCGGCCAATAGAAGGGCAGGTCGCAATACGTCGACGACGGCTTCTCGTGGCACCGCGCGGCGTCCGGCGTCACCAGCGAGTCCGTGCTCGCGTACGACCGGACGACCGCGCCAGCGGAGTCGAGGATGTCGAGCGTGATCGGTCCGGAGGCGTCGGCGCCCAGCCAGTAGTCGATCACCGCGCCCGGCGGCGGGTTCTCCCCGGCCGGCAGCTCCGGCGGCCAAGGCGTGGGTTCGTTCGTCCCCGTGCGCAGGCGCACCGCGACGTGCGGCTTGAACAGGTACGCGCCGTGCGCGGCCTTCGCGGCCGCGGCCTGGCGGAGCGGGGTCAGGTTGTCGAGGATCCAGTAGCCGCGACCGTGCGTTCCGGCGACCAGGTCGGCACACAAGCAGGTGCTGTCATCCTTCACCCGGATGTCTCGAACCGATATCGCCGGCATGTTGAGGCGCAGCGATTCCCAGTGGTCGCCGTCGTCATACGACACCCAGACTTGGCTTTCGGTCGACGCGTAGAGCAGGCCTTTGACTCGTGGATCTTCGCGGATCGCGTTCGTGACGGCGCCCGGCGCGATGCCGTTATCGATCTCCGTCCACGTCTTGCCCCCATCGTGGGTGCGCCAAAGGTGGGGATTCAGATCGTCGATACGCAGCGTATTCGCGGCCGCATACGCGGTGAGGCGATCGAAGTGACCCGCGTCCATGTTGAATATTCTGGTCCACGGCTTGATAGCCGCCGGCGTGACGTTCGACCACGACGTGCCGCCGTTCATCGTGACTTGGATATTGCCGTCGTCCGTGCCTGCCCAGATGACGTTGATGTCGCGTGAGGAGAGGGCCAGGGCGGTGATAGCGCCGCGCGGGCCGGGCTTGATGCGCCCTGCATATTGGCCGGCGCTCGCCGGCGGATCCCACGTCTGCCGCGCGAGATCGGGGCTCACGCGCGTCCACGTGTGCGCGTGGTCCGCGGACCGCCAGACGGCGTCCGAGACGTAGAACATGATCGACGGGTCCACCGGCGACCATTCGATCGGCATCGTGCGCACGTTCCGCTTGTAGCCCGTGAGATCGGGGCCCAGGAGCGTGGTTTGTCCCGTGCGGCGATTGTAGAGCGAGACGTTCGTTCGCGCGGAGCCGAAGACGAGATCGGGATCGCGGGGGTCCGACGCCGCTATCCCGTATTCTTGAATGTCGGCGGGATGCCAATCGTGGAACGTGATCTCGCCGTCATCTCCGCGGCTGTCGACGCAGCCCGAGCCCGAGTCCTGCTGCCCGCCGCAGACGCGATACGGGAATGCCATGTCCGTCGACACGTGATACATCGCGGCCGTCGGCTGCGTGTACCAGTTGCTCCACGAGGCGCCGCGGTTGGCCGAGACCACGCCACCCTGGTCGGCGACGAGCAGGATGATATCGGAGTTGGCCGGGTTCACCCACGACTTTTGATAGTCATCGCCACCCGGGGACCCTCGTATCGGCGTCCAACTCGAGCCGCCGTCTTCGGTGCGCCAGTACACGATCGATGCGCTGTACACCACGTTCTCGTTCTTGCCGTCGATCGCGATCGTCGGGACGTCGCCGCCGCCAATTCTGGTCAGCGGCCTCGGATCGCTACTGGCGAGTTGCCAGTGTTCGCCGGCGTCGGTCGACTTGTAGAACAAGACTTTGCCGCGCCCGCCATTCGTGGTCGTATCGCCGGCCGCGACGCCAGCGACCATCGTGTACAGCGTATTGGTATTGCTCGGCGCTAGCCCCAAGTTGGCTTCTATGACACTCGGCAGGCCATTCGTCAGCTGCCGCCACGTCGTGCCACCGTCCGTCGATTTATAAATCCCACCACCGGTCGTATCGAACGACCCGCCCTCGAAATAGGCCTGCTGTTGCTGCCACAGCGCCGCGTACACGACGCTCGGATTGGTGGGATCTATGCGGACGTCGTTGCCGCTTTGGTATTCGTTCTTATACAGCACCTTCTCGAACGTCTGGCCGCCATCGGTCGAGCGGAAAATCCCACGCTCGGGATTGGGGCCATACGGGTGACCGAGCGCGGCCACGAAGAGCCGGTTGGGATCGCGCGGATCGACGTCGATCATCGCGATCATCTGACTCTCGCGAAGGCCGAGGTGTGTCCATGTTTTGCCGGCGTCCGTGGATTTGTACACACCATCGCCGACGGCGAGATCCGGACGAATAATTCCGGCGCCGCTGCCGACGTAGATCACGTTCGGATCCGACGGCGCGACGGCGATCGCGCCAATCGAACCCGTGGGCTCTTGATCGAAGAGCGGAGTCCAGGTCGAGCCGTAATCCGTCGAGCGCCACACCCCGCCGTTGTCGAATCCGATATAGAAGACGTTCGGCTGGCTCGGTATCCCAGCGAGCGCCCGGGCGCGACCGGCCCGCGGCGGGCCAATCTGGCGCCAGTGCATGGCGGACGAGAGGTCGGGAGACTGCGCGCCGGCGGTCGTCGCTACGGTGGCGGGGATGGCGGCGACGCAAAGAGCGACCATGGCATTTCGCATGGCCACGATACTAGCCGGCTGGGACCTCCTATGACCAGAGGTGCAATGCCGCGTACGCGCGCCAGGGGCGCCATGATTCTGCCCTGGCGCGATCCGATGCCGGGAACGCGTCGGGCCAATGCAACGCGCGCATGACGATGGTGGTCGCGAGGCGGTCGTCGACCCCAGGAATCGTCATGAGCGTACGTCGCGCCGCAACCGCGTCCGCGCCCGGCGCCAATCGCAGGGCACCGCTCACGACCGCGCGCGCCAGCGCCCCGACCGCGCCGGGTGCCTGCGCCGCACGGGTGGCGCAGGGCGCGACGTGCGTCAGGCCCGGGGTGTCGGTCTCGCAGAGCTCGCCCAGGCTGGCCACCACGCGGCGGGCCTCACCCTCGGGGCTCTCGCGCAGCAGCAGCGCCAAAGCAACCTCGAACCCGTCGAACGCGCCCGGAACCCTGAGGCCCGGCCGCGCGGCGACCAAGTCGGCCAAACCGCCCTGCGCCAGGTGCGCATCGACCACGTTCGGCTCGGCGTCGAGATCAAACAGGCGTCTAATCTGTGCAAGCAACGGCATCAATGACGGCAACAAGGACGGAGACACGTCAACGTTCACATGCGCCTTGCTCGTGGGCGAATCCTCGACGAACACGACCCCAGTCCGGTCGCCCATGCGCACCGTTCGGGCGTATCGGTTCCCGCTCACCACTTCGACGCCCGGGAGCGTGCTTCGGCCGATCAGCGCCATGAGCGCTTCCCACGCCAGCGGTGCGCGATAGCTCAGCGTGAGTCGAATCAGGTCGGTTCGGCGCGGCTCGGGGGCGCCGTCCCGCGTCCGGCGAATTTCTGTGGGGCTCAGCCGGTACCGCTCGCGAAAGACCGAGTTGAACCGGCGGAGGCTCTGAAAGCCGCTGGCGAAAGCGATCTGCGTGACCGACAGCGAGGTGTCGACGAGCAGCTGCTTGGCGAGCAGCAGTCGATGGGTCTGCGCCAACGCTATCGGAGAGACGCCAATCGCGCGCTCGACCGCGCGCCGGAGGTGGCGCTCGCTGACGCCGAGGTCGGACGCTAGCTCCGTCACCCCCCGGCCGTTCAGCGCGCCAGCCGCGATCCGCTCTGCGGCTGCCGCGGCCAAACGAGGCAGGGCCTCCATCTGCCCGCGACCGGGCGCGAGCTCCGGACGGCACCTGAGGCAGGGGCGGTACCCCGCGTGCTCGGCCGACGCGGCCGATGCGAAGAACCGGCGGTTCTCGGACGTGGCGAACCGGGAGGGGCACACCGGGCGGCAGTAGATGCCGGTCGAGGTGATGCCGACGTAAAAGACGCCGTCGAAACGGGCATCACGCGCGGCGAGGGCGCGCTCGCAAATATCCGGACTGGGTAACACGGCCGAAATGTTCGCACGGGTCGGCTTGGTGTCACGCCGGATTCGGACCTCGATCTTTGGCGTAAGTTCCTGCATGCATCTGAGTGGCACGAACTACCCCAATCGTTGGAAGCTCATCATTGGGGCCCTTTTCGCGGCGCAGGCCGCTCAGGCCCAGGGTCCGCGGCCGGCCATACACGCCTGGCGCCTCGCTCACGAAGGCAGCGTCCTCCGTGAGTTTACGACTCTCGTCTCCCTCCGAAACGTCGCGTCAGACTCAGCCGACGTGCGACACAACGCCGACACCCTCGTGGCCATGCTCCAGCGCCGCGGTGTCTCGGCCCGGTTGCTCGAGTTACCCGGCAGCCCGCCCGCTGTGTACGGCGAGCTGGCATCGCCCGGCGCAACGCACACGGTCATGCTCTATGCGCACTATGATGGGCAGCCCGTGACCCTGGCGGACTGGGCCACGCCGCCGTGGCAGCCGGTGCTTCGTAACGGCGCCGACGTCATCTCAGTGCCGGCCGATGGGGACACCGTCCCTGGCGAAGCACGCCTCTACGGCCGCTCGGCCAGCGATGACAAGGCGCCGATTATGTCAATGCTGGCGGCACTCGACGCGTTGCACTCTCTCGGTCTTCGCCCTTCCGTGAATCTCAAGTTCTATTTCGAGGGCGAAGAAGAAGCGGGTTCCACGCACGCGAGGGCCATGCTCGAGAAGTACCAGGACGTGGTCCAGGCCGACGTATGGCTGTTCTGCGATGGCCCGATAGACCAATCAGGCCGCCCTGTTGTCGGATTCGGCGTGCGCGGAGCGATGAGCTTGGAGCTCACGACGTACGGTCCTGCCCGCGCGCTGCACAGCGGCCACTATGGCAACTGGGCGCCCAATCCCATCTCGCAGCTCGCGTCGCTGCTGGCGAGCATGCGGGCGCCGGACGGCCACATTCTCATCGCGAGCTACACGGATGACGTCAGGCCATTGTTGCCGAGTGAGAGAGCGGCGATCGCGAAGTTGCCGCGACCCGATTCGCTCTTGCGACAGACGCTGGCGCTCGGCGCGTCCGAGGCCAACGATGCGCGGCTCGCCGAGCGCATCATGCTCCCCGCGATCAACTTCCGCGGATTTCAGTCTGGCGCCGTCGGCGCGACGGCGGCCAACGCGATTCCGACGGAGGCGCGCGCCTCCGTCGACTTCCGGCTGGTGCCGAACGAGACGCCGCCGCACGTGCGCGAGCTCGTCGAGGCGCACATCCGGCGGCAGGGATTTTTCATCGTGCACGACAGCGTCGATCGCGAGATGCGGCTCGCGCATCCGAAGGTCATCCGCCTCCAGTGGGGGAACGGCTACGCGGCCCAGCGCACGTCGCTCGATCTGCCGATCTCGAAGGCGATCGAGCACCTCGTGGCCGAGGCCAGCGATCAGCCGCTCGTGGTCATCCCCGCCATGGGTGGCAGTCTGCCGATGAGCGAATTCGAGTCCGTGCTCCACAAGCCGCTCATCAATCTGCCGACTGTGAACTACGACAACAATCAGCACGCGGCGAACGAGAATACGCGATTGGCGAACCTCTGGGCGGCGATCGAAGTATTCGGCGTCGTCATGACGAACGCCGGGAGCGCATTCTAGCTACTCGGCGAGCGCGGTCCTCGGATCG
>Ga0210398_10001998_pt1 | contig 20326 bp, 20 predicted proteins | sample IncBWC4OmetaG_FD_161047 | JGI IMG/M metagenome (GOLD analysis project Ga0210398, IMG submission 161047) | Forest soil microbial communities from Barre Woods Harvard Forest LTER site, Petersham, Massachusetts, United States - Inc-BW-C-4-O | ecosystem: Environmental > Terrestrial > Soil >...
GAGCACGAGCCCGAATCGCATCGCACTGACGACGACGAGGATGAAGGCGAATACCACAATGAGCGGCCGCCCCAGATCTCCCGGCGCCAGCATGATCGAGGCGCAGCAAACCAGCAGTCCGAACAACCACAGGCTGCCCTCGGGCCAATGCGCCGCGAAGCGCTCGAAGCTCTTGCGGTTGTACGCCATCAAGAGGGGGCCCAAGAGCAGCGCGCCGGCCGTGGCGTTTGCCCACCAGCGAACAAAATGGCTCGGATCGGAAGCGAAATCCTTCATTCCCGACAGGTAATACCCCGTGAGTGCAAAGAACGGCCCCAGTGCCATGCCCGCGGCGACGCAAAGAATGAACAGCGGCACATCCTTCGCCCGCGAAAAGCCCGCATCAAAACCGCTGCGCTCCAGCAGCCACGCCGAAGCCCAAGCGCCGCTCGCAAGACCGATTCCCACGCCGATACATGCGACCAGCGGCACCAGCGGCTCGGATCCCCAGAATACAATCGCGAAGCCCGCCAATAAGACGGCCGGCCAGACGCGTCGGCCGAATCGATAAGTGGCGGCAACGGCGACGCCGTTCGGCAGATAAGAAAGCGTCAAGCTTCCCCCCAGCCGATGCAGCGACAGACCGAATGCAGCAACCGCCAAGATGGATAGGAATACGAGCAGGAGGCGGAGTGCTTTACTCGTGATGCGATCAGAATCGAGCATCGAAATGCCTCAAGCGGGATTTGCGCGACACGATTGTAGGCTCATAGTTTACTTATTGCCCAACGCGCGCCCGCACGCAACTTATTCCTTTTCAAAAAGCTGATTCGCGCGGGCGCTGTCCGCGAGATTTGCTTATGTTGCTTGTAGTCCTTGACATAAACAGCGCGCGTGTCGCCGCTGAGAGACGCCGATCACGCTTTCATTCTGCTCAGTTCGTCAATATCTTGAGCACCCGTACCGTTCGTGGGAAAGGATTTATGGCAACGCCGATAAACGCCCCAATGGCAGGTGAGATCTGGCATCTCAGCATCGAGGACCTGTTTCAGCCGGTGCAAGAGGCGCCGCGTCTTGGCGGCGAAGGACCCTTCGTCATCAACCTCAGTGTTTCGACCGCGCCGATCAGCGTGCCCACGAAAGCATTTACCAACAGCCCACTCAGCGCGCATGTTTATCAAATCCAAGTGACCGAAGACGGGCGTACCCGCTACCGCTTGCGATTCGGGCCGTTTGCGTCCGAAGACGAAGCCGATGCCGTTCTTGCGGAAGTTCGCGATACGTATCCCGGCGCACTGACCGCGACCGCGAGCGCGTCAGATTTACGCGTCATTGGAACCATGCAAGCCAAGGCTGATCAGCGATCGGCCGCGCCGAAGCCGGCCGATCTCGTTATCGAAAAATCCGTCTCACAAAAGATCGCCGCGGAAAAGGCCGGGCCCGAAGCCGCGCTCGTCGCAGCCGCACAAGCCGCGCCGCACAAGGCGGCGCCGAAGAAGGCAGCAGTCCAGGAAAGCGCCGCAAGCCAAAAACCCGAAGTTCCGGAAATTTCGATCGACATCGCGTGGCCGACGCCCGAGTTTGGCGTACCGCCGAGCATGCCGCAGCGCGCCGCACCTGCCACACTGCCGCCGACGCCGCCGCAATGGGAGTTGCCGGAGTTGGATGTGCCGTTGCCGACCATTCAGAAGCACCCCGCTGCAGCGGTTGCTCCCGCCGCAGCGGTCGTCGCCGTCGCCCCGGTCGCGAAGGAGGCGGTGGCGCCCGCAGCTGCACCGCCACCGTTTGAGTTGAAGCTTGCGCCGCCGTACTCCATCGCGAGCGCGCCGGTTCTCACCGAAGTGGTGATGCCCGCCAAGTCTCCCGCGCCCAAGACCGCGGCGCCGAAGCCCGCGGTCATTGCCGCACCCGTGCTGACCGATGCGGTCGCACCCAAGAGCAAAGCGCCGCCACCGCCCGCCGCGCCTGCGCCCGCGGTTGTTGTAACCGCGGCACCGCCGGTCAAAGCGCCGCCGAAGCCAGAGGCGGCACCGCCACCGAAGCCAGCGATCGCGCCGCCGCCGAAGCAAGATGCGGCACCGCCGAAGCAAGACGCGGCACCGCCACCGAAGCTAGAGATCGCGCCGCCTCCCAAGAAGGCGATCGCTCCGCCGCCGAAACAAAATATGACGCCGCCTCCCAAGCCTGCGGCACCCAAGAACGCGGCGCCGGTCGAGGCCCCAAAGGCCGCGCCTGTCGTCACACAGTCAGTGGCGACTGCACGCAGGGGTTGGCCGAAGTTTCGAATGTCGCCGGCCAAGCCCATGCCAAACAAACTCACATCGTTGCAGCATGTCGTCGTGGCAACCGCTCCGGTGCCCGCGCCGCGCGAAGTGAAAAAACTCGACGAGCCGCTGGAAAGCTTGGAGTCCACGCAGACCATCCGCGCCTTGACGCCGAAGGAACTGGAGGACAACGAAGCATCGCGCTGGTTCGTCATTCAGCTCGCGCTTGCGGATCACGCCTTTGATCCCGACGCGGTGCCGAACTTGGATATTTTCGGCGAGTACCGCCTGTACTCGGTGGCGGGACTGGATCAGGGCCGCGTCGTGCACGCCTTGCGCCTGGGATTTTTCCGCGAAGAGATTGGCGCAGTCGCGGTTGCGAGTTATCTTGCCGCCTTCTGGGACAAGCCGACCATCAAACGCGTGAGCCTCGCCGAACGTGAGCGTTTTGCCGAGCAGCGTGTGGAAGCGCGCAAGGACGTCGGTGCAACCGGCAAGCACGCAGTCATCGAAATCACCGATGAGTTGGTGGCTCGGCGCCGGCGGTCCTCCAAGGCCATGGCGGCCCGGACTGCCGACCGTCCGATCGAACATTAGCTCGGAGCCTTGAAGCGTCCGCCGGCGCTGTCCGCGTTGTCCGCGGACAGTGTCCGCGGCCGCCGCGCCCCCCGTCTTAAAAAAATAATTCCTTTAAAAATAGCGATTTAACGCTCCTCCCGGGCCTGGCACGGCTCTTGCTTTGTGTAAGCAGGCGGAAGAACCCCGCTGTGTAAAAGCAAACATTTGAGGAGACGATCATGAATACCCGGATCTCTGCAAAACTCGCCGCACTCGCGATTGCGCTCATGATGAACGGTTTCATTATTGGTGGCGTCGCCTATCTTTTCGATGCTCAGACTCAGCAGCATCTGTCGGTGATTTCCTTTGCCAAGCAGCTCGCCACTTTTCAGTGGTTGATTTGATTTCACCTGGTAGGTGTACTGCCGATGGCCCTTGGCGCTAGTATTCGCAACCCACCAAAGTCGCGGAAGACAAATACTATGATCAAATTTCGGTTGTTTGCCGGCGTATTAGCGGTCATTGCGCTCGCACCGCTGTCCGGACCGGCCAGCGCGCGCTCCGGGTACTCCATGGCGCAAGTGCTGCATTATCCATTCGCCTCCGAACTTGCGGCAGCCGAACATGGCGATGTGATCGCGTGGGTGTGCAATCTTGATGGCGTGCGCAACGTTTGGATGGCGCGCGGACCGAACTTTACGCCGAGCCAAGCGACCCAGTATCACGATGACGACGGGCAGGAAATCACGCAGCTTACTTTTTCGCCGGACGGTTCGCGCCTCGTGTACGTGCTGGGCGGCGATCATGACGCCAACTGGCCCGCGGAAGGAAACCTGGCGCCCGATCCAAATTCCTCGCCGGTACAGCCGTTCACGTCGATATGGGCCGTGCCCGCCAATGGCGGTACGCCGGTAAAAATCGACGAAGGTGATGCGCCAGTGATTTCGGCTCGGGGCCAAATCGCCTACATCAAGGATGATCACGTCTGGATTTCGTCGCTCGATGGCGCCAAACCCGAGCGCCTGTTCTTCGATCGGGGCAAGGACAGCGACCTGGCTTGGTCGCCGGATGGAAGCCGGTTGGCATTCGTGTCCAACCGCGCGGACCACTCCTTCATCGGGATTTACACATCGAAGACCACGCCGCTGTTGTATCTCACGCCCTCCACCAACAAGGATGAGTCGCCTATCTGGTCGCCTGACGGCACACGAATCGCCTATACGCGACGCGCTGGTGATGGTGGGCCGCCTCGTCCGATTCTGACTAGGGAGCCGCGGCCCTGGTCGATCTGGATTGCCTCGGCGAGCGACGGATCTGGGCAGGCGGTATGGAAAAGCCCCAATACGCTTGCCGGTTCTTTCCCCGATGTGGCGGGCGGGGCCAACCTACATTGGGCGGCCGGCAATCGTTTAGTTTTCATGGCGTATTTGGATGAATGGCCGCATCTTTATTCGGTTGCGGCTGCGGGCGGCACGCCTGTGTTGCTCACGCCGGGCGCTTTCATGGTCGAGCATGTCGCCGAAAGCCGCGATCAGCGTTTCATGATTTACGATGCGAATACCGGTAGCACGGCCGGTGACGACGATCGCCGTCATCTCTTTCGCGTAGCCGTCGATCACCCAGGCTCGGTGGCGCTGACTTCCGGTGAATCGCTGGAGTGGACGCCGGTTGCCGCAGCAGCGGATCGAGTCGCGTTTGTCGCAGCGACTCCGCAACAACCGCCTACCGTGGCAATTTCAGGTCTCGACGGCGCGCATCGCGCGACGCTGCCCGCGGCCACCAATGCAGAATTCCCGACCGCGCAGCTCATCGCGCCCAAGCAAGTCACGTTCAAAGCGGCTGACGGAACGCTCGTGCACGGTCAGCTGTTCGATCGAGGCGCCGCGAAATCCGGGGATCGAAAACCTGGTGTGATATTTCTGCACGGCGGGCCGCCGCGGCAAATGCTGCTCGGCTGGAGTTACATGGATTACTACAGCAACGGCTACGCTGTAAATCAGTATCTGGCGGCACATGGTTTCGTCGTGCTGTCGGTCAATTATCGACTCGGCATCGGCTATGGCCTGGCGTTTCATCATCCCGAACACGCCGGTTTCGCGGGCGCCGCCGAATATCAGGATGTGGTGGCCGGAGCCCGCTTCCTGCAGTCTCTGCCAAGCGTCGATGGCAAGCGCATCGGCGTCTGGGGTGGTTCGTACGGCGGGTATCTCACCGCGCTCGCACTCGCCCGCAACTCAGACATCTTCAAGGCAGGCGTCGATTTGCATGGCGTGCACGACTGGTCGCGGCTCATAGATGCGCGCGGCGGCAACCAGCCGGGACGCTTCGAGAAGGGTGATCGCGAAAAAGCCCTGGAGGTCGCCTGGAACTCATCGCCCGATGCAGCGATCGACGGCTGGAAGTCACCCGTTCTCTTGATCCAGGGGGATGACGATCGCAATGTGCGCTTTCAACAGACGGTCGATCTTGCGCGGCGGCTCGAGGAGCGAAATGTTCCATTCGAAGAACTCGTGTTGCCGAACGAAATCCACGGCTTTCTGCGGCACGCCTCCTGGATACGAGCGGACGAAGCAACCGCCAATTTCCTGTCCCGCACCCTGGGAGTCACGGGCGAATGATGAAGGCTATAGTCAGTCGCGCGCTGTCTAACGCGCGCGCTGTCTAACGCGTTTGCGCCGCTCGGGTAAAAAACGGGTGTGCGGTGAATTGCTCAACCCGGAAGCGCGGCGCGGGGAGGCAAATTCGCCCGCGCTGTCGGGGTTCGCTGCGTCAGTCTCGCCGAATCCCTGAAGCTTCAGGACGCTGGGAAGCAGTGCGTCGCGTTGGTCGGATAAGCTTGCGGCGTGGCGCTCCCGTAGCGCCGCGTCTCTGCGCCGCTGCGCGGCGCCATGCTCGCGCCAGCCCAGATATTCCGCTCTCACGTAGGCGCCAGATAGTGCAAGTCCGCCCACGATGACTGCGATCAATACAACATCAAAACTCATCGCCCCTCACCCTTCAACAAATCTCACCGCGCCCAATTTTGGATGGTGAGGGCCAGCCGTTAAATTGCAAGGCGCTGATTTCAATTAGCGCTATTTTAGCGTCGACGGGCGGGTTAGTAAAATCAGCGCACCGCGCCCTCAATTCGGCGAAATGATTACCACCCGGGGCCGTAAACAGGTCCGAGCGGCCCCCAGGGCCCCCAGGCATCCCAGTTCCAAGCTGCATCGTAATAATTGAGGAAGGCGATGCGTTGCGCTTGCTCGAAGTCGAGCTGCTGATTCGATACGTATTGCGCAAAATCTTGCTGCGTCCCGATGTACAGACAACCGCACACCACAGGATCGGCATACACATAGTGAACATCATTACCGTTCACGCGTTGCACGAACCGGTTCGGCGGCAGGCGATTCAGCATCGCCTGGCGCTCGGCGGTGTCCGCGATGCGCACGGTAAAACCCGCCGCCGAGAGATCATTTTCCTGTTGCAGGATCCCGGAGGATTGGCACGCGGTTAGCGCAGCAAACAAGACTCCCGCGCCGAGTATGGAACTGCATCGCATTCTTGCCTCCGTCCGATGTCGGCTGCTGATAGTCTAAAGTCCCACTTACGCTGTGTATACATCAGCCATGCCGCCTCAGTCCATCAGACGCCGTCTTTACCGTGCCGCAATCTTTGCGGTCTCGCTCGTCGCTGCCGTGACCGGCACCGCCAATGCAGCCGACCTGGCGCTGACGCATGCCCGCATCTATCCCTCCCCGGACGCGCTGCCAATCGCGGATGGCACGATTCTAATTCATGATGGCCGCATCGTTGCGGTTGCCGCCGGCGGGGCCGTGCGTGTGCGGCGCGATGCCGAACGCATCGATGTGCATGGCGCCATCGTCATGGCGGGCTTCTGGAATAGCCACGTGCATTTGATGACACCGCCGCTGCTCAACGCCGAGAAGCACTCTGATGCCGAGCTTACGCAAGAGCTCACGCAGATGCTGACCCGATGGGGATTTACCACGGTGTTCGATATCGCGTCCCAGCTCACGAACACCAATGTCATCCGTCGGCGCATTACTGCCGGGCGAGTCATCGGGCCGACCGTTCTGACCGTTGGCGATCCCTTTTATCCGAAGGGCGGTACGCCCATCTATGTGAAGCAATTCATGAAGGACAACGGCTTTCCGGACGAAGAGATCGACAATCTGACCGATGCCGTCGCCCGTGCGCATCGACAAATCCAGGAGGGCGCGGATGGCGTGAAGCTATTCGCCGGCGCGATTGTTGGCGGTAAGGTGGGCGTACTGCCCATGCCGCTGGATCAGGCGCGGGCACTCGTCGAGGCGGCGCATGCGGAGGGCAAGCCGGTGTTTGCGCACCCGACCAATCTTGCCGGGCTTACAGTATCGATGGACAGTGGCGTCGATGTGCTCGCGCACACGACCCCGAATACTGGCCCGTGGCCTGCCGACCTGACGGCGCGAATTTATGCGCACCACATGGCGCTGATCCCGACCCTGACCTTGTTCGAAGTGGAAGCCAAGAAATTCGGCGAGTCGGCACAGGACCTTCAGACGGACCTGGACGCCGGCGTGCAGCAAGTGAGCGCGTATGCGAAAGCGGGCGGGCAGATCCTGTTCGGCACCGATGTCGGTTACACCGACGCCTACGACACCACCGAGGAGTACCGGCAGTTAGGACGCGCGCTCGATTGGCGGGAGATCCTAAAGGCGCTCACGGCCGCGCCTGCCGAGCGATTCGGATACGCGGCGCGCAAGGGCCGATTGGCGCCCGGCATGGACGCGGATCTGGTTGTATTGGATGCCGATCCTTCGAAAGACATCACTGCGTTTGCTCGCGTCCGCCTCACCGTACGAGCGGGGCGAACGATCTACGATGCGAAATCGCCGTGAGTACGGTAGGAGGTCTCCGTTGAGCGAACCTGTCCACATACGCGCCGTGCAGCGCGCCGATTTTCCCCAGTGGAGTGAGCTTTGGGACGGCTACAATACCTTCTATGGCCGCGCCGGCGAAACCGCGTTGGCGCCGGAGGTCACCCGGATGACCTGGTCGCGCTTTTTTGATGCCTACGAGCCCATGCACGCGCTGGTGGCGGAGGTCGCCGGCCGGATCGTCGGTCTCGCGCATTTTCTTTATCATCGCAGCACGATTCAAATTCCGCCGACCTGTTACCTTGCGGATCTTTTCACCGCGGATGCCGTGCGCGGTCAAGGCGTCGGCCGGGCATTGATCGGTGCGGTATACGCGCACGCCAAGCTCGCCGGCTCGCCGCGCGTCTATTGGCAGACTCAAGAAGGCAATACAGTCGCTATGCGGCTGTACGATCAGGTGGCCGAGCGCTCAGGCTTTCTGGTGTATCGACACAGCGTGTGAAGCCGCAATCCTTGGGCAATCCGCCTTCGCATTGGCGCTGCTGACTGATCCGCGTACCATAGCCTCATGGGTAGACTCACCATGGGCGGCTTTCTCGCACGGTTGCTAGCGTCGCTGGTGTTGGTGCTGGCGACCTACAATCCCACCGGATTCTCGTTTGTCAGTTGGATCGCCGGGAATTTTCCTCACGTACAGCCCATCCAGGCAGTCGTTGGACTGGTCCTGCTCGCGGTTTGGATTTTCTTCGCGCACGCCACCTGGCGATCGCTGGGTACGTTGGGCGTTGCGATGGGAATGGCATTTTTCGCCGCCGTGATTTGGCTGATCAGCAGTTGGGGTTGGCTCAACTCGTCCAGCCATACCGCGCTGATTTGGGTCGCGCTGTTCTTCATCGCCTGCATGCTGACGGTCGGACTGTGCTGGGGGTTGATTCGCGTGCGGGTTTCCGGCCAGGCGGTGATCGAAGAAGTCGATCGCTAAGGCGATTTCCCGATCCCATTCAGCCGCAGCGCGACGAGTTTCAATCGAACACAACGCGCGGAAAATAGAACGATACGGTCCAGTTTGGCACATCGACGATTTCGCTGATCCTAAGATCCCCGCAGACGCTGCACAGCAAATAAGCGTCGATCGCCGGCATGCCGCGCTCGCACGCGAGCAAATCCACCATGGAGCGGACGGCCGCGCGCGCCGCCTCCATGAGATCGGGACCGATCCCGGTCGCGACTTCATACCCTGATGCATCGAGATGCCTCGTGACCGGCCCTGGGGTTCTGAAGCGTGGGAAGGTCAACGGCGTCTGTTTGATCAGGTCGAATTGCAGCGCCACGCGCATGGGGCTTTCGATTGCGGTGCCGCACACCTCGCCATCGCCTTGCGCTGCATGCGTATCACCCACCGAGAACAGGGCCCCCTGAACCTCGACGGGGAGAAACAGTTCGGTGCCTTGTGAAATGTCGCGCACGTCCATGTTGCCGCCGACGCGGCGCGGCGGAACGATGCTGTGCAGTCCCGGCTCCTTGAGCGCCAGGCCGATGGTCCCCGTAAAAGGCTTCAAGGGCACTTTGCCCCAGCGGCCGAACAGCGCCGGCGAGAGCGTCTTGGCGTCGTAGCGCCAGATGCGCAGCGCGGGCTCTTTGAAATCCTCCGCCAACAGGCCAAAGCCCGGGATGTTCGCGGTCCAGCCCCAGCCCGAAGGAGCAAACGACAGCAGCGTCACTCTGAGAATGTCGCCCGGTTCGGCGCCATCGATATACACGGGGCCCGTCACGGGGTTGATTTTGCCAAAGTCCATGCGGCCCACATCGGCAACCGTCGACGTCGCAGTCAGCTGACCGCCGGAAGCATCAACCACCTCGAACTCCAACGACTCGCCTGGTGCGATGCGCGTCACGGCGGCAATGCTGTTATCCCAGCCATGATGGCGATGGTGGATCGTATGTCGATGCGCGGTTGGGGTCATCAGCCGGACCTGTTTGTCATTTGATGTCAAATTGTACGGAATCTTCCCACGTTCGCGCGACTCAAATCATGACCCGCGATGCGTCGGTTCTTGAGATAGACTGCGCAACAAAAGGAGCTCGCGCGCTTGTCGATTGAAGAATTCGGATACAAGGATCAATTGCACCGAGCGCTCACGACCAAGGATCTGGTCATCTACGGATTAATTTTCATGGTGCCGATCGCGCCGTACTCGGTGTTCGGCTTCGTGTACAACGATTCTAAGGGCATGGTGCCGCTGGCGTATTTGGTCGGGCTCATCGGCATGTTCTTCACGGCTTTGAGCTACGCCGCCATGTCGCGGGCATTTCCGCTGGCAGGCTCCGTGTACACCTATGCGCATCGCGGCTTGCATGAAATTGCCGGCTTCTTTGCCGGCTGGTTGATTCTGCTCGATTATATTCTCGTGCCCTCGCTCCTGTACTTGTTCAGCGCGGTGGCCTTGCGGCCGGTGTTTCCGGGTGTACCCGCCTGGGTTTGGCTCGCGCTGTTCATCTCCTTCAACGCCGCTGTGAACTTCATCGGCATCCAGTTCACTGCGCGCGTAAACCGCTACATGCTGATGATGGAATTGGTGGTGCTGGCGCTGTTCGTGGTGGTGGGGCTGATCGCGCTGTACGGCGGCATGGGCGAGGGCAAGCTGACGCTCAAGCCCATCTACGATGCGCATGTTTTCTCGCTGGCCACCGTGGCCGGCGCGACCTCGATTGCCGTTCTGTCATTTCTAGGGTTTGATGGAATCTCGACGCTCTCGGAGGAAAATCGTGCCGGCAAGAACGCGGTGGGGCGTGCCACTGTGCTCTCGCTCATGCTGGTGGGAGCACTCTTCATGTTGCAAACCTGGATCGCGACCGACTTGAGCGCCGGAATGCACTTCAGCTCGTCGGAGACGGCGTTCTATGAGATCACGCAACGCGCCGGCGGCACCTGGCTGCGCCTGATCACCATCATCGCCATCGTGATGGCGTCGGCCATTGCCAACGCCATGGCTGCCCAGGCCGCGGTCTCGCGTATTCTCTTTGCCATGGCGCGGGACGGCAGGTTGCCGGCGATCCTGGCCAAAGTCCATCCGCGTTACAAGACGCCTTACGTCAGCACCCTTGTGGTCGCAGTCATTTCACTGCTGGTGGGCTTGCTGTTTGCCAGCCGGGTTGACGACCTTACCCTGATTGTTAATTTCGGCGCGCTCACGGGATTTGTTTTGCTGCATCTGTCGGTGATCAATCATTATCTGATCCGGCAGCGCAGCGGCGATTGGCTCAGGCATCTTGTCTTTCCGCTCCTTGGCCTGTCGATCATCGTGTTCGTGCTGTACGAAATGGATCGCGCGGCCAAACTCCTCGGCCTCGCGTGGATTGCGCTCGGCGTTCTTTATTATCTGTTGCTGACGCTATGGATCAGAAAGCCTGCCGTCTTGAAGATTTGACCCAACGACCGATGACAATAGTCAACGAATCGGAGGCGCAAAAGTACACGCGCCCCACCATATGGCAGCTGGCGGCGCCTTCCATCGCCTCCAACCTGATGTTTTCGATGGTGGCCATGGTGCAGACCAAATTCGTCGGCAGCATGGGCGCGCCGGCCGTTGCCGCGGTCGGAGCAGGTCAGCGCGTCTTCTTCGCACTCCAAGCCCTGTTGATGGCCATCGGCGTCGGAACGACTGCGCTCGTCGCGCGCTCCTGGGGCGCGGGCCAGCGCGAGGAGGCGAGCCGGATCACCTCGGCGTCGCTCATGTTCGGTGGTCTGGTCGGCCTGGTTCTCATGATCTTCGGCATGATCTTCTCGCACCAGATCGCCGAAGTATTCGGACTGGATGAGAGCACGGCGCAACTGGCCTCGCGCAACATTTTTTGGCTCGCGACCTTCATTATCGGCTTTGCCATCGACATCATTCTGTCGAGTGCTTTGCGCGCGGCGGGCAACGCATGGACGCCGCTGCTGTTTGGCTTGGCGGTCAATATTGTCAATCTACCGCTGCTGTACGCCTTCATTCTGGGAAATTGGGGCGCGCCGCGCATGGGTGCCGCCGGCGCGCCGTTCGCCTCCGGGCTATCGTTCGTCCTGTGCGGCGCGGTTTTGGTGGCGCTGTGGATGCGCCAGAAATTGACCATCAAGTTCTATCCCGGCGACATTTTCAACAAGGCGCGCTACCAGCGGCTGCTGCACATCGGCTACCCGGTTGCCCTGGAGCAGCTGGTCCTGCAGTTTGGCTTCTTCTTGTTCATGTCCCTCATCGGCCACTACTACGGGACCGAGGCATTCGCCGCGTACAACGTCGGGGTCAATATGCTGAATGCCGCCATGGTGGTGGGCAGCGGATTCTCCATCGCTGGCGCGACCCTCGTGGGCCAGCATCTGGGTGCGGGCGACGTCGAAGGCGCTGCACGCAGCGGCTGGCGCGCTTGCAGCATGGCGGTCGGCGCTATGTCCCTGATCGGATTTCTCATTGTAATAAACGCGCCAGGTCTAGCGCGCTTCTTCTTGGGATCGGATGAAATCGCCGTCCTGCGCACCACGGAATTTACTTACATCATGGCTGCCATGCTGCCGCTGTTGGGAGTCGACATGGCCATCGGCGGTTCCTTGCGCGGCGCCGGCGACACGCGTTTTCCGCTCATTACTTCCTTCCTGGGACTGATCGGCGTGCGTTGCGCGCTGGCAGCGAGCTTCGCCATGTTCCATCTGCCGGTGGTCTGGGTGTACAGCTCCATCATCGGCGACTACATGCTGAAAGGATCCCTGCTCATCTGGCGCTTCAGGTCCGGTCATTGGAAACACGCGCTAACCAAGCGGCTCGTCGCCGTCTGAGAATGAAAACTACCGTCTGAGGTTAAAAATCATGCGAAGCCGAGAAGTCCATTTGATCGAACGTCCGCAGGGCCTGCCCACGCCCGCGCAATTTCGCATCGTCGAGACCGACGTGGCAGATCCCGGCGAGGGCCAGGTACTGGTCGAGAACATTTACATGTCGGTGGATCCGGCGATGCGGCCGCGGCTGGCAGGGCCGACCGCGCTCAACGAGGCCATGATCGGCGGCGCAATTGGCCGGGTGATCAAATCCCGCCACGCTGCCTTCCAGGAAGGCGATCACGTCGAGTCGATGCACGGCTTCAGAGAATATTTCCTTTCCGACGGCAAAGGCCTTTCCACACTCGATGCAGACGGTATGCCCTTGATCGCGTACATGAGCGTCTTAGGTCTGACTGGCCTCACAGCCTACGGCGGATTGCTGATCATCGGCGCGCTCAAAGAAGGCGAGAACGTGTTCGTCTCGGCCGCCGCAGGCGCGGTCGGCAGCGTCGCCGCACAAATTGCCAAGATCAAGGGTTGCTACGTGATCGGCAGCGCCGGCTCGGAGGAGAAGTGTCGTTGGCTCAAAGAGGAGCTGGGGCTCGATGCCGCCATCAACTACAAGCAAGGCGAGCTCCGTCACTCGCTAAAGACCGCCGCGCCCAAAGGCATCGACGTGTATTTCGAAAATGTAGGCGGCGAGCACCTGAATGCCGCGCTGCCACGCATGAACGCACTAGGACGCATCGCCGTGTGCGGCATGATCTCTGCTTACAATAATTTTGGCGCGGTCTCCGAGCCTGTGACCACGCTTTCCAACATAATCTACAACCGCGTCATGATCCGCGGTTTCGTTTATTACGAATTCGAATCGAAGCGCGCGCAGTTCCTGGAGGATATGAAAGGCTGGCTCCGCCAAGGCCGCCTGAAATATCGCACCACCATTTTGCAGGGCATCGAGCAGGCCCCCGCCGCCCTGATCGGCCTGTTTACCGGAACGAACACCGGCAAGATGGTGGTGCAGCTGGCCAAACCGTAAGCGCCCGGCTCGTTAGAGAGCCCCCGGCTTGTAATTCACGAACACCGATTTCGGAATCATGCAGTGCACGCCCTTGCGGATGTCGACCACCTGCGACACGCGGCAATCGCCGACGATCGAGGTGAGGGCGTAGGCTTCCTCGCGGCTCATCGGCACGATGGTTTGTTTCGAGAGCCAATTGACCGTCTGATCGACCGCTATTTTCATGGCTTGATTCAGGTCTTCGTCAAAGCCCATGAAGATCCAATCGGTTTTCGTTTCCGCCCGGGGCCATTCTGTCTTCATGTCCTTGCGCACGATGGGCTGGATTTCGATTTCCTTGTACGAACATTCCAGCGCGGTCAGGTTGACCTCGCCGTTGCCTTGCCGGCAGTGCGAATCGCCGGTCCAGATCAGGCCTCCTTTTTGAAACACCGGAAAGTACATGGTTGCGCCTGCCTGAAGTTCATTCACATCCATGTTGGAGCCGTTTTTCCACGGGCGCAGCGTGCTGGTGCGTCCTTTCGCATCGCGGATCGGCGGTCCGGCTTTGGCGTCCGGTTCATTCGGGTCGACGCCGACCGCGAAGGTACCGGGAAAGGGCTTCAAGTCAATGACGATTCCCGGTTTGAATTGCGTTTGCATTTTCGCCAGGTCGAGCTTGTAGTAGCGAACGAAGCCTTCCGGGAATTCGGGCGCCAATTGCCCGACGGTGGGAAACTCCTTCCCCGGTATGTTGAAATTGAAGCCGTCTTCCTTGGGCACGATTTTCAAAATATGAATTTCCAGGGTATCGCCGGGTTCGGCGCCCTCGACGAAAATGGGTCCCGTGATCGAGTGCGGTCCGCCGCCCGGATTGGCTTTACGCAACCTCACGATTTCATCCATTGGAACCCCGGGCTTGATCTGTCCCAGGGAGTGAGGCAGGGTTTCAATGGAGACGGTGTCCCCTGATTTGATGGTGAGCTTAGGTTTTTCATTGATGTCGTACCAACCCCATTGCACGTTCTCGGTCGTTGCGGGAAGTACATAGTGTTTGGATGCGTGGCTGTCCTGGCTCAAGGAGGCGGCCGACACGCTCAGGGTTAGGGCAGCTGCGGCGGCGACGGTACGCAACGACTTCGCGGAAATCCTGGTGTTAGGTTTCATGCTTATCCCTTGGCAATTTCGATGTTGTTGGATCGCAGATATCTTGGGCTGCAGACGGCACTATAATCCAGAGACACCGCAATGAGACATCCGGAGTCAACGCCATGCCACTGGTACGCATCTCCTTTCGAGCCGGTAAATCCACTCAATACCGTCAAGCGGTCGCTGATGAAGTGCATCGCGCAATGGTCGAGGCCGCCAGTGTTCCGGAATTGGACCGGTTCCAGGTGCTGACCGAGCATGGGCCCGCCGATTTGATCTACGACGCGACCTACCTCGGCGTAAAACGCACCGACGATATCGTGATGATTCAAATCACGCTGAACCAGCGCACTCAAGCTGTGAAGGTGGCGCTCTACAAAGCGATTGCCGAGAGGCTGGCGAAAAATCCAGGCGTTAGGCCTGGGGATGTGCTCATTTCATTGGTTCCGGTCGCCCCCGAGGACTGGTCGTTCGGCGACGGCAAGGCACAGTACGTCAAAACCGACCCTTCCTAGCGGCTATGGATTCCGGCGCGTGATTGCGGCGATTGGTTGACGCACCGAACGATGCCGGTGTATCTTAGTTGAATGATCAATCAAGTCGGCGAAGCCCCTGATACCAGGACCCGTTTAGTGCTCGCCGCAATGCAGCTGTTCTGGGAGAAAGGCTACAACTCGACCAGCATCGCGGATGTCCTGCAGACAGCCAAGGTCAACAGCGGCAGCCTCTACTATTTCTTTCCAGGCAAGAGCGACCTGTTGGCTGCGGTGCTCGACATGTACCACGACGGCATCCGCCCGATGTTGCTCGAGCCCGCGTGGGCGGGTGTGGATGACCCGGTCGAGAGAATATTTGCGCTGCTCTCGCGCTATCGAAAATCCCTGGTTGATACCGATTGCTTCTATGGCTGTCCGATCGGCAGTCTGGCATTGGAACTGCACGAGCCGGATCTGGCCGTGCGCGAGAGGCTGGCGAAGAACTTCAGCGCCTGGATTGAGGCCATCGAGGAGTGCCTGTCGCAGGCGAAGACCCGATTACCGACGGACCAAGACCTGCGAGAGTTGGCGCAATTCGTGCTCACAACGATGGAAGGCGGCGTCATGCAGGCGCGCACCTTCCGCGACATCAAGTACTTCGACGCCGCGGTTCGGCAGCTGCGGCGATATTTCAAATGCCTCGAGCCCGCACCCACGGGCGCGACGCGCAAGAGAGCGGTTCAATCTCAAATCAAAAAGACACGGGAGAAAAACAATGCGTAAATTAATTTGCTTGCTGCTGTTTGCGCCGAGCTTCGCGCTTGCCCATCCGGATGCGGCGTATCAGCCGCTGGCGTTTCTGGCAGATCACTGCTGGACCGGGGCGTTTCCCGGAGGCAGGACAGACGAACACTGCTTTACGTGGATCTACGATGGCAAATTTCTGCGTGATCGACACACCGTGCGCGCAGAAGGCAAGCCGGATGCGCTAGGAGAATCAATTTACTTTTGGGATTCCGCCGCCAAGCGATTGGAATACCTTTATATCGAAAGCGACGGCGGTTTTAGCCGCGGGCCGGTGTCAATCGGCAACGAGGCACTGATCTTTCCGGACACCAGTCTAGTCGAGAATGGCAAGACCATCGTGTATCGCAGCCGCTGGCAACGCAGCGGCGCGACTGCCTACGACGTCGTGACAGAATTCAAATCCAAGGACGGCTGGGCCCCTGGATTCAAGATTCACATGGAGCAGAGCGGGGCGGCCAAAGCCAGCGGGGACGCGCGATGATCAGCCGACGGCAATTGATCGGAAGCATGGCGGCCGCTGGCCTTGTCAATCGCTGGTCCTTCGCGGCAGGTGCGGCAAGCGCGGCCAGTGCGGTCTATCCGCGTTCCCGATACGATCGGGCCATCGTAATCGATGCGCTCGGCGGCCTCGGCGAATTCAACCCCGACGCGCCAGCAGATGCGCCGCTGTCGGCGCGCGCTCTGGCGGACGCGCGCGAGTCCGGTGTCACCGTGATCAATTTCACGATCAACGATGTCGGCAACGGTCCCAACAAGTTCATGGCCGCCGTGAAGAACATCGCGGAAGTCGAACACGAATTGATGCTCCATCCCGATGCGCTCATGAAAATCCTGAGGGGTTCCGACATCCAAACCGCAAAGACGAGCAAGCGTCTCGGCATCGTCTATGGCTGTCAAGACACCACTATGCTGGAGGCAGACCTCAAGAATCTGTCGGTATTCAGGGATCTCGGCGTACGCATCGTTCAGCCCACCTACAATATCCGCAACCTCATGGGCGACGGCTGTATCGAAACCGCCGACGGCGGCTTGAGCAAAATGGGATACGATTTCGTCGCCGAGATGAATCGGCTGAAATTGCTGCTCGATCTTAGCCACGCAGGGCCGCGCACCATCGCGGAAGGCATTTCGGCCTCGAAGGCTCCGATGGCGATTACCCACACCGGCTGCCGTTCGCTCGTGGACTTGCCGCGCAACACTCGCGATTCTGAATTGAGAGCATTGGCTGATCGCGGCGGCGTCGTTGGAATTTACTTCATGCCATTCTTGCGTGAATCCGGACAGCCGCACGCCGAGGACTTGATTCGGCATATCGAGCATGCCGCAAATATCTGCGGCGAGGATCATGTCGGCTTAGGAACGGACGGATCGATTTCCGGCGTGCCGCTGACCGATGCCTATCGAGCGTATTTTCGCAAGGACGTGGAAGCGCGCAAGAAGGCCGGGTACGGGGCCCCCGGCGAGAATGCGGATGTGCTGACCATCGTGCCGGAATATAACGACCCGCTGCGCTTTGATCGATTGGCGAACGATCTGGCGAATCGAGGATGGTCCAGCACGCGCATCGACAAATTGCTGGGCGCAAACTTCGCGCGCCTGTTTGCCGAAGTTTGGGATGCGCCGTAGAACCGCGCACGCCTTTTCTCCTTAGGCTCCCAAGCGATGAGGCGGCAGGACGCGGCATCGGTTCCACCAAGACACAGGGCAACGAGCTCAGCGCGGACACGATCGCCTTCGTGTCGTGGCGCGCGAGTTCGCCTGGGTGGCGACCGAGCGAGTGAGCAGCTGATAGAGTAAACGTTCCGAACGAAACCGAGTTTCGGTTCTTACCCATTCCGTTCCGGTTTCTAGACAATTGCCGGCAAAATTGTGCGTGACGCGGACGAGCAGCCGCGGTCGGTCCACGCATGCCAACAGAATCTTCGCAAACTCGTCACTTAATTGAGTTCTAGTTTGCAGGCACTCCTAAGAAACTACTGCCACGCGACGAAAATTTCGATCGACGTGCAACACACACTTAAGGAGTCACCATGAATAGCTTCACTCTTACTGCCGTGGGCAATCTCGCCAGAGACCCGGAATTCGCCGCCAAGGGCGATACCAGCTACGCGCGATTTTGCCTGGTCGGCAATGATTATGCGGGGAAGGATGAGGATGGCAACGCGCGGGAGGCCGTTACCAGCGTCTGGTTCACGGCATTCGAAAGTCTCGGGGAAGCGATCGCGAAACACGCGCGCAAGGGCGATCAGCTCATTCTCCAAGCCCAAGTTCGTTCCAATAATTGGACAGACCGAGAGGGCGAGAAGCGATACGACTATGACTTCGTCGTGCAAACTTTTCGCTTCGGCGCGCCGGGTCGAGTGAAGCGAGAAGAGTTGGCCGCCCGGCGCGGCGAGAGCGAGATAGGCGCCCTGGAGACGGAGATCTAACATGCCGCAGCTCGCGAATATGCGTCAGCTCGCGACTCGCCAACTCGCGCATCTGGCGCTGGTTGCCGCTCTGGTTGCGATGATCTGTGCGCCCGATCTGGCGCTGGCACAAACCTCGCCATTCATGACGGGCGCAAGTTCTCTGCAAACCAACATCCTCGCCTGGCTGACGCCGGTCGCCATCATTCTCGTGATGGTGCTCGGCGGCATGGCGATGGCAAACCGAATGTCGTGGGGGTGGTGTATCGGGGCGATTTTGGGCATCGCCATCGGCTTCGGCGCGCCGCAGATCGTCACGTGGGTTCGCGGCATGTTCGGCGTTTAGGTCACGATCATGAGCGAACGCAACGCAGGCCTCACCGCCGATCCGCTTTTCGTCGGCGCCACCCGGCCCTCGATGCGCTGGGGCGTGACTTACTCGGCGCTGCTTTTCAACATGGTATTTACAATGGAGGCGTTTCTTCTTACAAAAAATTTACTGACCCTGCTGCTGTGCGCGCCGATTCACGGCGTCTGCATGCTGCTGTGTGCCCGCGACGCGCGGTTCTTCGATCTTGTGCTGCTGTGGGGGCGCACCCGATTGCCCGCGCTGTTCGCCAATCTACGGATTTGGAAGGCGAGTAGCTACTGTCCCTTGGTGATTGACCTTCCGAATCGTCGCGGACAGCGAGAGCGGCAGAGCTAATCATGATGTCATTGCGCCGCTCGTCCGCATTGCATCGCGAAATCAGCGCCGCGGAACGTATTCCTTATCTTGCGCACGTGGCGCCATCGATAGTCCGGACGGCGTTCGGCGATTATGTCCAAGCGTTTCGCCTTGGTGGCGCGAGCTTCGAAAGCAGCGATGACGATGAGCTCAACAATTGGCATGAGCGCTTGAACGTGCTGTGGCGAAATATCGCCGGCCCGAACGTGGCGCTGTGGACCCACGTGATCCGCCATCGCGCGCGGATCGATACGAGCTCGGCGCCCGGCCGGAGCCCCCGGGGGTTCGCCGACGGTTTGCATGACAAATATCATCATCGTCTCGCCAACGAAACGCTCATGCTCAACGAGGTCTACCTGGCCATCGTGCATCGGCCGACTACCGGCGTGGCTACGCGCGTGGTCTCGAAGGCGCTGGCTCGGGTGCAGCCCGCGGAATCGAAAATGGCGCTCAGCGATGCGCTCGATGCTTGCGAGAAATTGGGCCAGACACTGCTTGCATCATTGGCGCGCTACGATCCTGAACCGCTCGGCGTGTATCGAGCGGGCGATGTTCCGTGTTCGTCGCTGCTCGAGTACTTTGGATTGCTGGTCAACTGCGAATGGCAGCGCATGCCGCTGCCCTTGGGTCCCGTCAATCGAGCGCTTGCGACCTCGCGCCTGCTGTTCGGTACGGAGGCAATCGAATACCGGCCGCCCTGCGGCACAAGCGTGGCAGGAATGCTCGGCATTAAGGAGTATCCGACGCCGAGCGCGGTCGGCATGTACAACCGGCTGTTGGCGATGCCGTTCGCATTCGTTGCGACGCAGTCCTTTTCGTTCTTGGCAAAATCGTCCGGCCAAGCGTTGCTACAGCGTCAATTCAACCGAATGGTGAATGCCGGCGACTTCGCGGTCACACAAGCAGCCGAACTCAAAGACGCGCTCGATGCCCTCACCAGCAACGAATTCGTCATGGGCGATCATCATTTCTCATTGCAGGTAGTCGCTGACGTATCGGACGGTGGCGCGGGTAGCGGCAGCGCGCGGCTCAAGGCGCTGAATGACGCCATCGCGTTGGCGCGCAGCTGTCTAGCCGATACCGGGATGCTGGTGGCGCGCGAGGACTTGGCCTTGGAAGCCGCTTTTTGGGCGCAGCTCCCGGGGAATTTCCCCTTCAGGCCGCGCAAGGCGCCGATTACATCCCGCAACTTCGCCGCGATGGCGCCGTTTCACAATTACCCCATCGGGCGCGCGCACGGGAATCATTGGGGAGATGCGCTCAGCATGTTTGTCACCAGCGCGCGCTCGCCCTATTACTTC
>Ga0210398_10001999_pt1 | contig 20317 bp, 16 predicted proteins | sample IncBWC4OmetaG_FD_161047 | JGI IMG/M metagenome (GOLD analysis project Ga0210398, IMG submission 161047) | Forest soil microbial communities from Barre Woods Harvard Forest LTER site, Petersham, Massachusetts, United States - Inc-BW-C-4-O | ecosystem: Environmental > Terrestrial > Soil >...
AACGCCTATGTCGATGCCAAGGTGGACGGTGATGTGGTCGCGGTGCTAGGCAACGTCGAGCTCGGACCCCATGCCGAAGTGGGCGGGGACGTCGTCGCGGTCGGGGGTAAGGTGGAACAGGATCCCGCCGCCGTCGTGCACGGCTCAGTGCAACGAATCATCGATATGGATATTGGCGGGGCCACGGGTTTCTCCGGGCTGAACACCTGGATCACCCATTGCTTGCTGTTAGGCCGCCCTTTGGCCTTCGCTGCCGGACTCGGTTGGGCTTGGACAATTGCGTTGGCCATGCTGGTGTTTTACGCATGCCTCGCGTTGATTTTTCGCGGTGGGGTAGACCAATGTGTGCACACCCTGGAGTCTCAACCCGGACACACCGCGCTGGCGGCGCTATTGGGGATTCTCCTAACGCCCGTGCTGCTGATCTTGTTGTGCGTAACGGTGATCGGCATCGCGGCCGTGCCCTTCGTCGTAGCGGCCCTGTTTTGCATGTCGCTGTTCGGTAAGGCAGTCATGCTGGCATGGCTCGGCGGCCGCATTACGGGCCGCAGGCCGGGTCCCGCAGGCCATCCAGCGGTCGCGGTGCTCATCGGCGGCGCGGTCGCCCTCGTGCTGTACGTGGTGCCGATCGTGGGGTTCCTGGTTTACAAGTTGCTGGGTTTCTTCGGATTCGGCGCCGTGCTCTATACATTGGTGCTGCGCGTGCGAGCGCGCCGAGCCGGCGGCAATCCGCCACCCGCGTTCGCAGGCGCCAATCCGGGTACTGTCTACAACCCGCCGCCCAACAACTCGATGGCGGGCCCAGGCTGGACGGCCGGTGCCGCGCCGGCCGCGGGCGCAGCAGCTGCGGCAGCGTCTGCCGCCACACCGAACGCCGGCGCAGAGCCGTTCGCGTCAGGACCGCCGCCTTTTGCATCTGCGCCTCCCGCTCCGCCGCCCGCCGCAGCCGCGAGCATGTCGCCGCAGATCACCGCCGCCATGCCGCGCGCCGGCTTTTGGGTGCGCATGGGCGCGTTGTTTCTCGATATTTTATTGATCGGCTTCGCGACGAGCCTATTGCACCCCTTCGGCAACGGTCACATGTGGGGCGACTTTCACATCGTGGTGCTGGCGATCTACGGCGCGGTGATGTGGAAACTGCGCGGCACGACCGTCGGCGGCATTGTGTTCGATTTGCACGTCGTGCGCCTGGATGGCCGGCCGTTGGATTGGGAAACGGCCATCGTGCGCGCGCTGGGATGTTTCCTTTCGCTGGCGGTGGTCTTCCTCGGCTTTATCTGGATCGCATTTGACGACAATCGCCAGGCCTGGCACGACAAGATCGCGGGCACTGTGGTGGTGCGCGTCAAGCGCGGCGGGCTATAGGCTCCACGCGCAGCACGCGGACAGGCTCACAAGCGCTCGCGGATCGCCGGCGGCAGCAACGCCTTATATCGGCGGCTAAGCGCCAGACGCTCGCCGTTGCGCAAGATCAATTCATAGTCGCCATGAAACATGGGCTGAAGCTCCGCGATGGAAGCGAGGCGCACCACGTGCGAGCGATGCACTCGAATGAATTCCGCGGCGTCCAACTGCGCGGTCAACTTGGCGAGCGGTTCGCGCATCAAGTGCACTTTTCCGCCGGCAAAAATCTCCACATAGTTGCCGGCCGCCGAAATCCGGTCGATGCTATCGACCGGAATGAAGTAGGCCCTCGCTCGATCGCGTATCAGGATTTGCTTGATCGGCGCCGCATGCCCCGGCAGGGCCGCGATCACACGACGCACGCGTTCTTCGAGATCGCCACGATCAGGATCCGCCAGTGCCGTCTTGACGCGCTCGATACTGCGCAAAAATCGCTCGCGATCGTAGGGCTTCAGCAGATAGTCGATCGCCTGCACATCGAATGCTCGAACGGCGTATTCCGAGTACGCAGTGGTGAATACGATGTGCGGCGATTCCGTGCCGCGGATGGCTTCGAGAACATCGAAGCCGCTGCGCGCGCCCAATTGAATGTCGAGATAGACGACATCCGGTTTGCTGGCAATGATTTCCGCAACCGCAGTCTCAACGGTATCCGCCTGCGCGACGACCTGGAATTCCGGCAGCGGCGCCAAAAATCGCAGCAGCTTGGCGCGCGCCGGCGGCTCGTCGTCGACGATGACAACCGAGTGGGTCAATGCGCCACCGGAAAGCTCAAGGTCACGACCGTTCCCGTGGGGTGACGCGCCGTCAGGGCGAAGGTATGCGCGCCGGGAAACAGCAATTCCAAGCGCCGCGCGACATTCGAGAGCCCGGTACCGGGCTTTATCTCGGTGTCGTCGATTCCCACACCGTCATCGTTGATGGTGTAGAGCAGCCTCGTTCCCTGGCGCAGCACATCCACCGTCAAATTGCCGCGACCATCAGGCAGCCCATGCCGCAGTGCGTTCTCGACCAGCGGCTGCAGCAGCAGACGCGGAACTTCGACGGCCTCGAGGCCAGGCGCGACTTTCAAATCGAAGGACAGCTGCCCGCGGAAGCGTTCCGTCATCATGGCCGCATAGTCTCGTAGCCACTCCAGTTCCCGCGCCAAGGGCACCAGTACTTGATTGTCTGAATCATATGCGGCGCGCATCAAGGCCCCTAGGCTGCTGATCATGCGATCCGCGGCTTCGACATCTTCGTGCATGCGATTGGAAATGGCGTTCAGCGCATTGAATAGAAAGTGCGGCTCAATTTGCGCGGTCAGAGCTCTAAGGCGAGCATGATCGAGTTCAGCCGCGAGCTCGGCGGCGCGTAGATCCGCGGTGCGTCTGACTTGAAATTCGCGGTTGGCGAAAATGACCACCAAGATCACGGCATAGGTGATGAGATCTCTTTGCAGCTCGAAGAATCCTTGCACGACCAAGCTATCGAAGCCGTAATGTTGGCCGACAAGAGCGTAAACCAACTTTCGCAGCAGCAAGATACCCACGACGTGCAGCGCCGAAAATATCAGCGCCCCGCCCAGGTGCGCCATGGCGATGCGCCAGCGGGGACGGCCATCCAAGCGAAAATGCGCCTCGAAGCGCACCACGAAGGGGATGAGCGCGAAGATGACGACGACGCTGCTGAGCTCCCAAACCATCGGCTTCCAGCCGGGAATACCCGTGCCGCGTAGGCCGACCATCGAATTGATGCCAAGATAGAGGCCGAACAGGACTGCTAGGACCGCATAAATTACCCAAGCGGGACGGGGGGCACGCGGCCGACTTGCGATGCTAGTCGCTGCCATTGGCAGAAGGCTCCTAGTTGATGTCTTGCGGAACGGCGAGTTCCGGTGCGAGGCGTTGCGCCGCCGGCATGCGGGTGTCCTTGGTCTTGGGAGCGTGCCGCATACCCAATTCCAGGCCGAACAGGGGCCGCAGCAGACGCACGCGGCGAATGGCTTCGTAGCTCAAGAAACAGGTCGCGGCCGTGACCAGCACGAGCAGAACTCCTTCTATAGGCGGGTACAAATGCGACGGCTTAAGAGCATGCGCCACCACGACGATGACCGTCTGATGAAGAATATACACCGGGAATATCGCGCTGGTCAGATAACGCCGGGCAGCGTTGTCATGATTCAGATGACGATGCGCGAAACCCACGACGGCAGCGATGGCCAGCCATTGTTCCGCACCGAAGCTCCAGAGCGCAAACAACCGCAGTGGCAGCGGCGGCGTGCCGGCGCCGTCGCCAAACGCGCCGATGTATGCGGTAAGGTACGCCCAACCGAGCACGGCTAGCCCTAAGCTGATCCAGCGTGTGCGCTCCAGCGTTCCCCAAGCGCCGCGGGCGCCGGCCAGGGTGAACCCTAGGAGAAACACGCCGAAGTACAGGGCGTGGTTGTACCAATCGCCGATGAGCGCATGGTTCGACGGAAATCTTTCCCCGAGCACCAACCGGATTGCGCACAGGTAGGCGAATGGCAAAAGCAAAATCCGAATGCCCGACAAGCGCCGCTCGGCGAGCCGGCGCAGCCACGGAATCACGGGCGGTGCGATGCGAACGGCAATATAGAGCACCACGGTGTACACCCAGAGATAGGCGACGAACCACAAATGATTCCACGTCGGCATGATGAGGCAGTCGCCGCCGCTGCAGAATCCATGAAAGCCCGTGATGTACAGCCGATAGAACTCGGCGAATCCACCCGCGTAGCGCAATTTTTCAACCACCTGAAGGTAGGACTGCGGCGGGACGATTACGAGCATGCCGAAGACTAGGGGGATGAGCAGCCGGGTCGAGCGTTGACCCAAAAAGGCGCCCGAGCCTTGGCGCGCCAGCAGGAAACCGGTGGCGACGCCGGAGACCAAAAACAGCAGCGACAGCCGCCAGGGCGATGTGAGCATCATCAGCGGTTCGATCGTGGCGGAAGGCTGCGGGCTCTTCACGTGCCAGTCCCATGTCACGTAGTACATGCCGACGTGGTACAGGATGAGCAGCACGAAGGCGCCGATCCGGACCCAGTCGAGGTCGTAGCGGCGTTGCCCCAGGTCTTCTTTGAACAGAGTCGGCGCGGTCATAAAGCCTCCCAGATGTGCACGGGCGCCAGCCTGCGCGCCAGCCTTTCGCGGCGGCAACGCAATTGGGATCAGCGGGACTTAAGGCGCGACGAGCGGCGATTATGCGATGATCGAATGATGGCCGAATCTCACGACAACCCGCTCGAAGCGTACGTGCGCGCGGCATTGACGCTGCAGGGATACGCGTTTGATGAGGCCGAAATTGCGGAAATCGTAATGCAGTTCTCGCGCCTCGAAACTATCGCGCGAACGGTGTTTGATTGGCCGCTGCCCTTCGCTTCGGCACCTGCGCCGGTGTTTCGCCCGTGATGGGCTCGGCTGCCGACATCGCGCAGCAAATCGCCAAGGGCACGCGCAGCGCCGCGGCAGTCCTCAAGGAATGCAAGGCGCTGATTGAAGCCCGGGATTCCGATTTAAATTGCTTCACCGCAAAGACCTTCCAGCGTGCCGAGCGCGAGGCGGCCGGGATCGATGATTTGCACGCTGAAGGCAAGGCACTGCCGCCGCTGGCTGGTGTCCCCTATGCCGTGAAGAACCTGTTCGATGTCGAAGGAATGGTGACGCATGCCGGTGCGAAGATAAATGCCGACAACGCTCCGGCTGCCGCCGATGCAACCATCGTGGCGCGGATGAGCCGCGCGGGCGCGGTACTGGTGGGCGCGCTCAACATGGAAGAGCTCGCCTACGGATTCTTGACTGAAAATCATCACTACGGCATCACGCGCAACCCCCACGATCGCACCCGCGGCGCGGGCGGTTCCTCCGGCGGCTCGGCCGCCGCGGTCGGTGCCGGAATGTTGCCGATCGCGCTGGGGTCGGACACGAGCGGCTCGATTCGCGTGCCCGCATCGCTCTGCGGTGTATTCGGCTTAAAACCAACTTATGGCCGGCTGCCGCGCAGCGGCACCTATCCCTTCGTGAACAGCCTCGATCATGTGGGGCCGTTTGCAAACAGCGTCCTCGGGTTGGCGCTTTCGTACGATGCGATGCAGGGACCGGATTCCGCTGATCCTGCCTGCGCGCAGCGCGCCATCGAGCCGGTCGGTGTGCCGCTTTCGCTGCCGCGCGGGATTCACATCGGCATCCTGGGAGGCTGGTTTCATGAGTGGGCGGGCCCAGCGGCCCGCCGATCGGTGCAGTTGGCGGCGGCGGCACTGGGCGCAACCGAGTGGACGGAGCTCAAGAGCGCAGAGGTCGCGCGCGCGGCGGCCTACATCATCACGGGCGCGGAAGGCGGCGCGCTGCATCGCCCCCGTTTGATCGAGCAGTACGAGGACTTCGGACCCGCTTCGCGATCGCGCCTGGTCGCAGGCGGATTGATTCCGGCAAGCTGGGTCATCCAGGCGCAGCGAGTGCGCCGGCTCGCTTACTCGCAAGCTCTGGAGCTTTTCGAGCGCTTTGACCTGTTGATTGCGGCGGCAGCCCCTGCGGTCGCGCCGCGCGTGGGCCAGGAAACACTGCTGATCAACGGCCGCAGCATTCCCACCAAGGCGGGACTCGGCGTGCTCACCCAGCCTATTTCGTGCATCGGCCTGCCGGTGTGCACCGTCCCCGTCTGGCCCGGCGAAGGAGATTCACCCGCGGAACGAGCGTTGCCCGTGGGCGTGCAGCTCATCGGCGCGCCCTGGCGCGAGGATCTGTGTCTTGCCGCTGCGCGCGCGCTCGAGCGGGCAGGGATCGCGGAGGTTCGGGCGCCACCCTCGGCACTGTGAAATTGAGCGGCTCGGATGGCCTGTTCAAGCAGGACTCTCAATCAATCAGTCAAATTCACAATGCAGCGATCTCGGCCTACAGCGGCCGTCGATGGCGAGTCAGCGTCGCGGCGATCGATGCCAGCACGGCCATTCGCACCGCCACGCCGTTATTCACCTGTTCGCGAATGACCGACCGCGGGCCATCGGCCACCTCGGAGGAGATTTCAACACCGCGGTTCATGGGCCCCGGATGCATGACGAGCACGCTGGGAGCGGCCAGCTTCAGGCGCTGTGCCGTCAGGCCAAACTCCTTGAAATACGCGGCGTCATCGAGCGAGGCGGCTTGCGCCATACGCTCTTTTTGGATTCGCAGCATCATCACCACATCCGCACCCGCGATGCCGTCCTCGATGCGCGTGAAACGCTGCGCGCCGCGAAATTCCGCCTCTTCCGGCAGCAATGCCTCGGGCGCGACCAAGCGCAGATCCGTGGTTCCCAAGGTATTGAGCGCGGTCGCCGCGGAGCGCGCCACGCGCGAATGCTTGATGTCGCCGACGATGGCCACCTTGAGGCCGGTGAAGCGACGTTTATGGGTTCGAATCGTCAGCACGTCCAGCAGGCCTTGCGTGGGATGCGATACGTGCGCCTCACCGGCGCTGATCACCGACACGTGGGGGGCCACGTGGTCGATCAGGAATTCGGGCATGCCGGCTTCGGAATCGCGAATGACGAACACGTCGGTGTTCATCGCCTCGAGCGTGTAGATGGTGTCCAGCATGCTCTCGCCCTTCGCGCGAGAGCTGGAATGCAGGTCCAGGTTCAGTACATGGGCCCCCAAGCGCCGGCTGGCGAGATCGAACGAGGCGCGCGTGCGCGTGCTCGGTTCGAAAAACAGATTTGCCAGCGTCACGCCCGCCAATTCACGACCCTCATAGGCGGGTTGTCCGGGGAGGCGGCGGTAGCGTTCTGCCCGATCGAGAATAGCCGTCAATGCATCGCGCGCCAGGCCTTCGAGCGTGATGAGGTGGCGCAAGCCCCCCGCGCTGTCTTGTTGTGATCGCATTTGCGCCTCATGTTTTTTCGGTGAACCAACGTTCCAAGATCACGCAGGCCGCCGCTGCATCGACATCGGACTTCGCCACGCGCCGCCGTCGCAATCCGGACTCGCGCGCCGTTTGCAGCCGCGCCTCGGCTTCGAGCGACGAGTAGCGTTCGTCCACCATGACGACTTCCACGCCAAAGCGGCGTGTCAGTTCAGCCGCGAAGCGGCGAGCGGCGCCGGTCATATCGTTTTCGGAACCATCCACATTATACGGCAGCCCGACCACCGCCATGTCAGGTTGCCAATCGCGAATCATCGAAGCGATCATCTCCCAGCGCGGACCCTTCTGTCCCGCGGGCACCGTCTCGAGGGTCGAGGCGTTGCGGCTCACGGTGTCGCCGCAGGCAACGCCGATTCTGCGCAGGCCATAATCAAAAGCCAGAACGATCTTCGGTCGGGAAGACTCAGGCATTTCCGCCGGTGGGGCTCACTCGGGCCAAGTCCACACCCAAAAGACGTCCCGCGGCGTGCCAGCGAGATTCAAACGGCAATTCGAAAATCAATCCCAAATCCACCGGCGCGCTCAGCCAGGCATTCGCGCGAATCTCTTCCTCGAGTTGACCGCCGTCCCAGCCTGCGTATCCCAAGGCGACAACGGCCTCATTCGGCCCCTGCCCGCGAGCCATGGCCGCCAAGATGTCTCGCGAGGTGGTGACGTGCAGCGCATCGGAAACCTTGAGCGTCGAGTCCCATTCGCCGAACGCGCGATGCACGACGAAGCCGCGATCGGTTTGCATCGGACCGCCGCGCAACACCTGCCGCTCCCACAGAGGCCCGTTGCCGAGTTCAATTTCCAGCTGTTCGAAGATTTCCCCCATGCGCATCGGCAGGGGTTTGTTGAGGATCAGCCCGAGCGCGCTCTGCGAATTGTGATCGCACACCAAGACGACGGTCTGCGCGAAATTCGGGTCACCCATGTACGGCATGGCGATTAGCAGCTGGTTGGTCAAATAGCCGGAATCGCTCATGAGTCTTAGGGCTTGCCCGGTTCGGAATAGAACACGGCGCCGCCCTGTGCCGAGCCCTCCAGGAATTGCCACTCGTACGCGATGCGGATCTGATCGTGCTTCGCGGACAACTCGCTCGGGAACGGATCAAACGGCGCGGCCAGCTTTAAGATCCGCATGGCGGCCTCATCGATCTCGGCATGCCCGCTGCTGCGCCGGATGATCGTTTGCAGCAGTTTGCCGTCGGCGCCAATCGTCACCTCGATTACGGGCGTGCCGGAGTGTTTCTCGCGCCGGGCGACATCGGGAAAGTTCATCGTGCCGACACGCTCGATTTTGCGGCGCCAGCTGTCCAAATATACCGCGACGTCGGATTCGCGCGTGTCGGCGGCGATCCACAGTTCGTGCTTGGCTTCGCCGCGCAAGCGCAGCTCGATTCCATCATCGTTGGGCGTCATCGCGAGATCCGGCCGTTTCTCGAGCAACAGCGGCAGCTCGGAGGCGTCTTTGGCGGCGCTCGAAGCGGCGAAATAGAAAATCTTCTGCGAGGGGCTATGCGTCGCAACCAGATCTTCCGCGCCGGTGTCCGCGCCGGAGCGCTGCGCGTCCAGGCCCTCGCCGCTGGGAACCCCCAGCCGGTCAACGGGCATCAACGACGATTTGGGGATCAGACTTCGTTCGCCCTTCAGGGTATTGCCCGATCCCAATTGCGTGCGCTGCGACAGATAGCGCGCGTTCGGATTCTTGGCGACGCTGGGCGCACGCTCATTGACGAGCACGACTTCCAACCCCGGCGCTCCGTCATCCTTTGAGCCAATGCTGGTGGAGCTGAAAGTCACGCCCAGAATGATGATTCCATGCAGCAGGGCCGCCAGAAAGCACGTGGTCAACATGCGATCATTGGCGGGCGGCAGCCCACTGCGGAGCAGATCGCCGCCTTGCAGCGCGCCATCGGTTTGAAGCGTTTCTGATGTCACCCGGCGCCCAATTTCCTCTCGATCGCCTCCGCCAGCATGGAACCGATATCGATACCATGCTTTTTGTTCAATTCACGGATTCCGGTCGGACTTGTGACGTTGATCTCGGTGACGAAGTCGCCGATGACGTCCAAACCCACAAATATCATGCCCGCATCGCGCAGCTTAGGTCCGATTTGCGCGCAGAGCCATCGATCGCGCTCGTTGAGCGGGCGGCTTTCGGCCCGCGCGCCGGCCGCCAGATTGCCGCGGTTGTCGTCGGATAACGGGATGCGGCTCAAGGCGTAGGGCACCGGTTCGCCGTCCACCAAAATGATGCGGGAGTCACCCGTTGCGACGATTTCGGGCAGATAGCGCTGCACGATGGCGTAGCGTGAGCCGTAGCCGGTCAGGGTCTCGAACACGACATTGCGGTTCTTGTCCCCGTGCTCGAGAACGAAGATTGATTTACCGCCCATGCCGTCCAGCGGCTTGCACACGGCCTTGCCGTGCTCCCGCAAGAATTCGCCCATGTCATGCATGTCGCAGGTGATGAGTGTGGGAGCGCAACACTGCGGAAACCAGGCCGTATAGACCTTCTCGTTGATATCGCGCAGCCCTTGCGGCCGATTGTAAACATGCGCGCCCTGAAGCTGCGCGCGCTCGAGGATGTAGGTGCTGTAAATGTATTCGGTGTCGAACGGCGGATCCTTGCGCATCAGGATCACGTCGAATTCGCCCAGCTTGTGGGGGAGGGCCTCCCCCAGCGAGAACCACTTTGACGAGTCATCCGCGACCTTGAGCGGCTTGAGCCGCCCCCACGCGACGCCATCGCGAAGCCAAAGGTCTTTCTGTTCGGCGTAGTGCAGCTCCCAGCCTCGCGCCTGCGCGGCGAGCAACAGCCCCAAGGTGGTGTCCTTCGCCGGCTTGATGGCTCCGATGGGGTCCATGACCACGACGAGACGCACTGCAGACGACATGCTCATTCCGTGAGTCTAGCAAGCGGCGGAAGTGCACGCTCTCATGGGAAAACTGTGAACCAGGCCACCGTTGTTTGGCGGCGCATGCCTCGAAATGTGGACCCCGTACCGTGGCTTGCGCGGCCTGGATATGTTAAAAAGCCACAAGATTCCAGCACCTACGCAAGTCATGGAGAACATGATCACCAGCGGCAAGCCTAAACTCACGGGCCTCAAGGTTCTCGTGATCGATGACAGTAAGACCATTCGCCGAACCGCTGAAACGCTCCTCACCAAGGAGGGTTGCGAAGTGTTCACGGCCGTCGATGGTTTCGACGCCCTCTCCAAGATCGCGGACCACCAGCCGGACATCGTCTTCGTCGACATCATGATGCCTCGCCTTGACGGGTACCAGACCTGTTCTTTGATCAAGCACAACAAGGTATTCAAACAGATTCCCGTGATCATGCTATCGAGCAAGGATGGGCTGTTCGATCGGGCCCGCGGCCGGATCGTAGGATCGGAACATTATTTGACCAAACCGTTTACCAAAGACGAATTGTTGGGAGCGATCGAAGCTCACGTCGCGAAATGACGGAGAATACGAGATGGCACTGATTCTGATTGTTGACGACTCACCCACCGAGGTGTTCGTCATGCAAAAGGCGCTCGAGAAGCACGGTTTCAAGACCGCCGCCGCCGAAAACGGCGAAGAGGGCGTACGCAAGGCGAAGGAAATGAAACCTGATCTCATTTTCATGGATATCGTGATGCCGGGCGTCAACGGCTATCAGGCGACGCGCATGCTGATCAACGATCCCGAGACCAGCTTGATCCCCATCATCATGGTGACCACCAAGGGCCAGGAGACCGATCGGGTTTGGGGCTTGCGTCAGGGCGCCGTGGATTATTTGGTCAAGCCTGTATCCGCCCAGGCGCTGGTCGAGAAGGCGCAGGCCGCACTGGCCACATGACGAGTACGACTAGCGGGTCGGACACGAGCCTGCGCGGCTTGCGCGACCGGCCATTCGAATTGCTCAAGGAGTTAGAGAAGCGCAGCCGCACGGTGGCCGCGAACAGCGTGGTCGAGGCGGACGCGGGACAAGAGTGGGTCGGCGTTGCGTTTCGCATGGGCGGCGAGACGTTCTTGGTTGCCCGTGAGGAGACCCGGGAGGTTCTCGGCTATCCCGCGGTGGTAACCCGCATTCCGGGGGCCAAGAGCTGGGTCAGGGGATTGGCAAACGTGCGCGGAGCGCTGATGCCGATGCTGGATTTGCGGCAATTCTTGGGCAGCGGCGCGACCACGTCCGGGCGCAACACGCGCATCGTCGTGGTCAATCACCGGGATATCCCGGCGGGTTTGATGGTCGATGAGGTACTGGGGTTTCGGCGTTTCGCGGAATCGGAATTCAGTGCGGAAGCACCGCCGACCGTGATCCGCTGCGATAGCTATCTTGCCGGAGCCTTTCGTCGCGGGGGCGAAGTCTGGCCGGTCTTGAGCTTGAAGACTTTGGTGGAAAGCCAGAGCTTCCTGCAGGCGGCAAGTTAGATTGTGGAACGAAAGATGACGACTAGGCGAATCGAAAAATCACCGAATCTCAACCTGATGCCGGTGCTGGCAGGGTCGTTGGTGCTGTGCTTGATCATTGCCGCCGCCTTGACGGCGCTGACGCGCAATGCCTCTCCGGTCGCCGCGCCCGCCGAGCAACTGTCGCTGGTGGTGCAGCGCATGCCCTTCGAGGCGCAAAACGCATTGCGCGGCGAATCGAGCGCTTTCGATGCGCTCGCCAAGAGCGCGGCGCGACTGAAGGCCTTGCGCGGCGGCATACCGGGCACCGGCGATGCGGCCGCGTGGAGCAAGTTGAATGACGGCGTGGCGGCGGTCGCGGAAGCCCGGCCGGCGGTCGAGACGATCCAATCATCCAATCAAGAAGTGCGTGAGCTGGCGCCCAAACTGCTGTCCGAGCTCGGCGATCTGGGCAGCTCGGTCGGCGTGCAGAAGCTCGAGGGCATGAGCCGCTATCTGGAGCGGTTCGAGCTGACGGTGCAGCGGATTCAGCAGGATTTGAACGGACTGAGTTCCGGCGTCAGCGACGCGGGCCCAAGCGCGCAGCGCCTGGCGGACAGCTTGGAATTCCTCAATCAAGTGATTCGCGGTTTATCAGGCGAGGAATCCGGCATCGCCATTCAAAAAGTCACCGGGGCCGATCCTGAACAGCGGCTGAAAACGGTGGTGCAGCGCAATCAGCAATACACCAACAGCGTGCGCAAGGCGATCGGCGCGGCTGAGCCCCTCGCGAAGGCGCAGACCGCCGCCCGCGCCCTCCCGGCGCTGGCCAACACGCTCGCGACTCAGTTGGGAAGCGCCGCGCCGCGGGTGGAAAGCGGCGGCGGCTACAAGATTTGGATACTGGCATTGTTGTCGCTGGCGGCGCTGCTTTTCGCGATGCTCGCCTGGGTTTATTCGAAGACCGCCGACAAGCGGCGTACCAACGAGCTGCGGGTGCGTGAGAACGAACGCAACCAAGAAGCCATTATGCGCTTGCTGGATGAGCTGTCGAGCCTGGCGGATGGGGATCTGACGGTGCAGGCGACCGTCACGGAAGATATCACCGGCGCGATCGCCGATTCGATCAACTACGCCATCGAGGCTCTGCGCGAACTGGTCACCACCATCAATGACAGCGCCATTCAGCTGGATGGCGCGGCCAAGCAGACGCAAGGGGCGGCGGCGCACATGGCAAAAGCCAGCAGCGCGCAGTCGCGGCAGATTTCCGCGGCCAGCGAATCCATGGCCGACATGGCCGCCTCGATTGAAGAGGTATCGGGCAATTCCGAACGCTGTTCGGATGTCGCGAGGCATTCGGTCGATGTCGCGCACAAGGGCGGCGATGCGGTACGACGCACCATCGACGGTATGAACGCCATACGCGAGACCATCCAAGAGACCAGCAAACGCATCAAGCGTCTGGGTGAAAGCTCTCAGGAGATCGGCAACATCGTCGAGCTGATCAACGACATTGCCGAGCAGACCAATATCCTGGCCCTGAATGCCTCGATCCAAGCATCCATGGCGGGTGAGGCGGGGCGCGGTTTTGCCGTGGTGGCGGATGAGGTGCAAAGACTCGCGGAGCGGGCGGCGAACGCGACCAGGCAGATCGAGGTGCTGGTGCGTACCATTCAGACCGATACCAACGAGGCTGTGGTGTCCATGGAACGCAGCACGACGGATGTCGTCGGCGGCGCGCTCCTGGCGGAGAACGCCGGCGCGGCGCTCGAGGAAATCGAACAGGTCTCGAACCAGATCGCGAGCCTGGTGCAAAACATTTCAGCCAGCGCGCGCCAGCAAGCGGCCGTATCCGGCAATATTTCAAAAAACATGCAAGTCGTGCGCGAGATTTCATCGCAGACCGCGGAAGGTTCGACCGCGACTTCCACTTCCATCGCCAAACTCGCGGCGCTTTCGGCGCAGCTGCGCAAGTCAGTGGCGGGTTTCCGGCTTCCCGACTTCGGCACCGGCGCCACGTCGGGCAAGTTGCCCGCGCTGAAAGAGCCCCCGGCTCCAGCCGCTCCAGCTGCTCCGGTCAATCCCGGAAAAATGCGCAAGGCGAGCGGCATCGGAGCCTAGGCTCCCGACGGTTCCGGCATGACTGATATCAGCTCCCAAACCCTGCACATAGTAGCCAAGGAACTCGCGGCGACATTGAACGATGCGCGTGCCTCGCTCGAGGCATATGCGGAACGGCCCGATCAGCGCGACTTCCTCGAAAAATGCGCGGATCAACTGCACTCAGCTCATGGCGTGCTGCGCCTCGTCGAGGTGTACGGCGCGGCGCTGCTCGCCGAGGAAATGGAACACGTCACGCGCTACTTGCTGAGTTCCGGCAACGACCAGAAACGCCAGGTCGACGGCCTCGATGCCCTGATGCGCGCGATGGTGCAGCTGCCCACGTATCTCGAACGCGTTTTGTCCGGCGGCCGGGATCTGGCGCTGGTGCTGCTGCCCCTGCTGAACGATTTACGCTCGGTGCGCGGCAGCCCATTGCTCTCCGAAGGTACGCTGCTGCTGCTCAACCTGAAATCCGATCAAAACGCCGCGCCGCAGTCCCTGACGCAGGGCGAGCAATCCATTACGGTGGCGCAATGGGCGCGGCGCCTCCGGCCGCGATTCCAAATCGGCTTGCTAGGCTACATCCGCGGCGAACGCACCGTGCAGAATCTGGAAATTCTAGCGAAGGTCACCGAAAAGCTCGAGCAGGTCGCCACGACGCAGCCGGTGTTCCAACTCTGGTGGGTCACAGGCGCCATCCTGGAAGCGGTACGCGCCAACGGATTGGAGGGCAGCGCGACGCTGAAGCGCTTGCTCGGTCAAGCGGACCGGCAAATCAAGGCGTTATACGAGCTCGGCGAAGCGCGCTATTGCGAAGATCCACCGATCGACCTACTGAATAACCTGCTGTACTACGTCGCGAGGGCAACCACCAGCGGCGGGCGGATCTCGGCCGTGCGCGCCTCGTTCAAGCTCGCCGAACTTCTGCCGGTGGATGACACCATTGAACAGGAGCGGGAGAGCCTCTCGGCGCCGAGCGTTAAATTAATGCGCACGGTTGCGGCGGCGATCAAAGAGGACCTGTCCAAGGTCAAGGATGTCCTCGATATTTTCGTGCGCCGCGGCGGCGGTCAAAGCGCCGAGTTGCTGCCGCAGCTGGAGCTGTTGAAGAAGATCAGCGATACGCTCGGTGTACTGGGCTTAGGGGAGCTGCGCCAGCGCGTGCAGGATGAAATCCAAGCGCTGTCGCAAATCATTCAAGACGGCAAGCCGCCGCCCGAGGATTCGCTGGTCAGAGTCGCCGGCGTCCTGCTCTCGGTGGAAGACAGCCTTGACGATCAGCTGGTGCGGCTGATTTTGCCCCAGGCGGCCGAGTCCTCCGCAGATGTTCCGCTCGATCAAGATAACGAATTCAGACAGGTCAGCGAGGCGGTGCTCCGCGAGTGCATCGTCAATCTGGCGCGCATCAAGGAAGCGGTTTCGGCCGCCGTGCAGAAACCCAGCGAATTCTCGGCGCAGGGACTCGACAATGTGCCGCAGTTGTTGCGCGGCATTACCGCCGGGCTGCTGATGCTGGGAAAGGGCCGAGCGGTCGAATTGATGGATGCCATCGGCAAGCAAGTCCGCCTGCTCATCGAGCCGGGTGCGCCGGCGCCGGACCCGGTCCGCCTGGAGCGCGTGGCCGACGCCATCGTCAGCATCGAGTACTACATGGAGACGCTGCAAAACGGGCGCACCGATCCTTGGTACATGCTGGATAACGCGGAGACCTGTCTGAAGACGCTTGCGGATAACGATGCGCTGTCGCGCGTGCCGAACTTGAATCTCACCAGCAGCGACGCCGCCAAGACACTGAGGCTGGATCCGTCGGAAACCATCGCGATGGAGCGCACCAAGCGCGCGCATGCCGCAACCAATCCTTTGATCGTGGTGCCGGAGCCCGAGGCGGTCGATCCGCAATTCGTCGAGCTATTTATCGAGGAAGCCAAAGAAGAAATCGCTTCGGTGCAAAAAACCTTCCCGCTGTGGGACCAAAATCCCATGGATCTGGAGGCGTTGTCTTCCATGCGCCGTAGCTTCCATACCTTGAAAGGCAGCGGCCGGATGGTCGGAGCGCGCGCGATCGCGGAATTTGCCTGGTCGATTGAGAATCTGCTGAATCGGATCATCGATAAGACCCTGTCGCGCACCCCAGGAATGATGTCATTGCTGCGCAACTCCGTCGCGGCCTTGCCGCAGTTGGTGGAACAGCTGGAAACCGGGCGACCCATCAGCACGCCGACCGAAGCGTTGATGACCCGCGCTTTTGCGTATGCCGATGGCCGCGATCCTGAGCAGGCCAAAGTCAATGTTGCGCCCGAGGATCGGGCCGGATCCGACGCAAGCAGCGCAACGACGAGTTGGGCCGGCGCCACGGTGGCGCAAAAGCCGTCCATGGACGCCACGCTGCACGATATCTACGCGAAGGAAACCTCGAGTCATTTGACGGAAATCCGCGAGTACCTTCGCAAACGCAGCGGTCAACCCGCACCGCACGATCTACCCGAATCGGTGTATCGGGCCATCCATACTTTGAGCGGCAGTTCCAAAATGGCTGAGGCGCGCCATGGCATTCGCATCACCGAGCCGCTGAATCATGTCATGCGCAAAGTCTTCGACAGCGGACAGGGTCTGTCGGATGCCGGCCTGGCAACGCTCGAGCAGTCCGTACGCGCCATCGAAGATGTGCTCTCCCACATCAATGAGTCGACCGGATTTTTCTCCGATCAGCCGGCGCTGCTGACGCGATTCCGGGCGCTGGAAGCCGAAGTGGACGCCATGATCGCCAGCGCGGCGCGCGATACCAGCGCCTCGGCCGTGGTGCCCGCGCTGGTGGCGACTCCGGCAACTCCCGAGTCTCCGGCGATTCCGGCGCCTGCGGAAGAATTCGATCACGAAATAGCGAACATCTATAGCGAGGAAGCGACCGAGCTGCTCGAAGCCGCTCAGGGCTCGCTAACCGTTTGGAATAAGGATCGCAAAGACAAGCAACCCGTCGCCGAGCTGCAGCGGCAGCTGCACACGCTCAAGGGTGGAGCGCGAATGGCGGGTGTTACCGCCATGGGCGACTTGAGTCACGAGCTCGAAACTTTGGTGCTGCAGATCGACAGCGGCGCGGTCGCCGGCGACGACCATGCGCATGCCGTCATGCAGACCAGCCTGGATGAACTCTCGCGCATGCGCGATCTGGTCAGCGCCGGTACCTTGCCGGGCGAGGCGCGCGACTTGATAGCGCAAATACGCGGGCTTGCGAATCAACCCGCCGTGACGCAAGCCGCGGCCGGCCTCGCCGGCGCAGCAGTCGTGCCAACCACGTTTGCAGCGCCAACCGCACCCGCGCCATCGCCAACGGTCGCCGCAGCTCGGGCCCCCGCAGCCCGTGCGCCGGTTGCACCGCCTGCACGTGCCGCTGCGCCGGAAATATCGCCGGAGCCCGCGACGGCGAACGAGGATGCCGCATCAAGCCTGGAATTGAGCAGCGCGCCGGTATTGCCGGGCCGCGAGGCTCCGCCCGTGGAGCGGGTGGAAATGGCGCGCGTGGATGCCGATTTGCTCGACACCATGCTCAACAATGCCGGCGAGGTGAGCATCTTTCGCGCCCGTCTCGATCAGCAAGTCAATTCGATCGATTTCAATCTGGCCGAGCTGGCGCGAACCGTAACGCGCCTGAAGGAACAATTGCGCGGCCTGGAAATGGAGACCGAAGCGCAGGTACTACACCGGCACCAGGATATCGAACCGCGGCGAGATGATTTCGACCCGCTGGAATTGGACCGCTACTCCGCCTTGCAGCAGTTCTCGCGGGCGCTTGCGGAGACCTCGAGCGACGTTGCCAGCATCCAGGGTTTGCTCGAGACCTTGACGCGCGAGGCGCAGAGTCTCTTGACGCAGCAGGCGCGCGTCATCACCGAATTGCAGAACAGCTTGATGCGCACGCGCATGGTGCCGTTCCAGCGCCATGTGCAGCGCTTGACGCGATTGGTACGCCAGGCGGCGAATGATACCGGCAAACGGGCGGAGCTCGCGGTTCAAGGCGCTGCCGCCGAGCTCGATCGACAGATGCTGGAGCGCATGGTCGCTCCTTTGGAGCACATGCTGCGCAACTCCGTCGTGCACGGCATCGAACCGCCGGAAAGGCGCGCGCAGCTCGGCAAACCCGATGTAGGCCGGATCTCAATCAGCTTGGAACGCGATGGAGCGGAGATCGTCATCGTCGTGGCCGATGACGGCGCCGGCATCAACGTCAAACTGATCCGAGAGAAGGCGATTGCGCTCGGATTGATCGATGCACATGCGAAGCTCACGGACGAAGAGGCCGTGCAGCTCATATTGGAGCCGGGCTTCAGCACCGCCGGTCACGTCACACAGGCCGCGGGCCGCGGCGTCGGCATGGATGTCGTCGCGACCGAAGTGAAAAAGCTGGGCGGCGGTTTGTTCATTGACTCGACCTACGGCAAGGGCTCGCGCTTCACAATTCGACTGCCCTTTACGCTGGCGATCAGCCAAGCGTTGATCGTGCGAGTCGCGGAGGAAACCTATGCCCTGCCGCTGGCGACGGTGGAAGGGGTCGTACGCCTGCCGAGGAATATCGTCGGCCGGCATTTGGGCAAGGATGCGCCGTTGTTCGAATACGGCGGCCAGAAATACCGCTTTCAACATCTAGGTTCGTTCGTCGGCTTGGGCGCAACACGCTTGCCCGATTCGGATGTATCCATGTCCGTCGTATTGATCCGTGCCGGCGAACACTCGACGGCTCTGGTGACCGATGAATTGGTCGGCAGCCGCGAAATCGTCGTGAAGTCCTTGGGGCCCCAGATATCCGCCATCCGCGGCATCGCGGGCGCCACGATCTTGGGCGACGGCCGCATCGTTCTCATTCTCGACATGGGTTCCTTGGTGCGATCAGAGTGGCGCGCGCGCCCCACCGAGACGGTTGTGCTCGATCAACGCGACCGGCGTACCTTCGCACTCGTCGTGGACGACTCGATTACGGTGCGCCGCGTGACGCAGCGCCTGCTGGAGCGCAATGGCATGCGCGTGTTGACGGCGAAGGACGGCGTCGACGCCGTGTCGCTGCTGCAGGAAAACCTGCCGGACATCATCCTGTTGGATATCGAAATGCCGCGCATGGACGGCTACGAGGTCGCCGCGCACGTGCGCAACGATCCGCGCCTAAAGCAGATTCCGATCGTCATGATCACCTCGCGGGTCAGCGAGAAACACCGCGCGCGGGCGATCGAGCTGGGTGTGGATGATTATCTCGGCAAGCCCTATCAAGAAAGCCAGCTGCTCGATGCGATCGAGCCGCTGGTCAATCGCCGCAGCGCCGTCGCCCGGTAGGAGGCTCTCGAGGTCCCATGTCCGAATTGCGCGACGAACTCTACAGCTTGCTGGTGCCCCTGGCGGGGGAGCGATTGATCGTGCCGCGTGCCTGCGTCGCCGAAGTCATCGGCTATCAGACGCCCGCGGAAATGACGAATGCGCCGCCCTGGTACGTGGGCCTCGTGAGCTGGAGCGGACGCAATGTACCGGTGGTGTCCTTCGAAGGCGCATTCGGTCAACCGCTGCCGAGCATTTCGACGCGAACGCGCATCGTGATTTTCCATGCCGCCGGCGGCCAGGTGAAGGCCGGCTATTTCGGAATGCTGACTCAAGGATTCCCGCAGCTGGTGCGCGTCAATGCCGATGTCGTGCGGCCCGATCCGTCGCGCAGTTTTGCGGAACGTTCGCCGGTGATTTGCCAGGTCCGCATGGTCAACGAGACGCCGCTGATACCGGACCTCGAGCGTCTCGAGCAGATGATTGCCGAGGAAACGTCGGTGATGCAGTAGCGGCGGAGCCGCGCGGAATACTCCTTCCTCGGCATTGTGAAATTGACCGGCGGCCCTTGCATGCACGACCCTCAAAGTCACCGTGCTGGAGGACGAGTATCGGATGGTCAAGGCACTGCCGCCTTCGTGCCTTGACTCTATCTTTCACTCCCTGACAAGCGCTAACCGGTCAAAGTCACAGTGCCGCGCTCTAGTGCAACACCCCAAAGACCGCCACCGCATTGGTCGTGCCGACGAATACCTTGCCATCGGCGACCGTCGGCGTGATGTACTTGTTGCCGGTGCCGAACTGATCTCGATTGGCCGCCGCCATATTGCTGTTGTACAACTCATGCGCAAGATTGGTTGCATCATAGGCGTGCAGCACAGCCGTACTTGCGTTCTCGTGAGCCCACACGATGCCGTTGGCAGAGCCGTTCGCGGACACGCTCGGCGCGGTCCCCGGATAGATGAATTGCGTCGCGGACTGCGATTGCGGCACGGCGCCCAGTTTGGCGCTCGCAATCGCAAATGCCTTCAAGGTGCCGGATACGTCGCCGTAGTAGAGCGTACCGTTGAAATAGGCCGGCGTCGACCAAATGCCGCCGGGTAGAGCACCATTGAGCGTCTGATAATTGCCGTTGCTGTTCGCGTTGAACTTGCCCATGGCGTCTCGATCGACCACATAAATGTTGCCATCCTTTCCGGCACCCACCATGAGATGGCGAACGGTATTGGTGGAATCCATCATG
>Ga0210398_10002000_pt1 | contig 20308 bp, 19 predicted proteins | sample IncBWC4OmetaG_FD_161047 | JGI IMG/M metagenome (GOLD analysis project Ga0210398, IMG submission 161047) | Forest soil microbial communities from Barre Woods Harvard Forest LTER site, Petersham, Massachusetts, United States - Inc-BW-C-4-O | ecosystem: Environmental > Terrestrial > Soil >...
ACGGTCCGGCCGGGCAACCCGGCGTCTCACCGCGGCAAGGGCTGGGAGGCCGTCACCGAGTGCGCGATTCGCGCTCTGGTGGATCGCCGGCAGCCGGTGGTGGCTATTTTGTGGGGCCGCGACGCCTCGACGCTGAAGCCGATGCTGGCGGGCAGCGAGTGTGTCTCGATCGAATCGCCGCATCCCTCGCCGCTCTCGGCATCGCGAGGGTTTTTCGGCTCCCGCCCGTTTAGCCGCGCCAACGAGCTGCTGGTCGGGATGGGTGCCGAACCGATTGACTGGCGCCTGCCGTAATGCTGCAGCCGGGCTATCCGTTAGCCGCGGGTGACCTTACCGGCCTTGATGCACGACGTGCAGACGTTGACGCGGTGCTTATTGCCGCCGGGGCGGGTGGCAACGCGCACGCTCTGGATGTTGGGATCCCATCGACGGCTGGTCCGGCGATGGGAGTGCGACACCGACTTGCCGAAGCCCGGGCCCTTTCCGCAGATATCGCAGACGGCAGCCATACCTAACTCCTCAAAGCTCTGGGGCCATGGGCCGATTGCCCTGCTCCTCCTCAGGCCCGTCAGGCCTGCATCGTCGCAGCGCGCGACCTCACGGGTGGCCCGGCGACCTGCCCAGGATAGCGGCCGGCGGGCGGAACCGCCAAAACGATCAACACGCGCCGGGCGCCTTGTGACCTGTGCTGTCGGCCGCAATAGATAGGCTGGCGCCCACCGACGGCGGCGTGAGGAGGTGGGTTCTAGGTGGGGTCGGGGCTGGCTGGACCGGATCGCGCATTGGACGCATCGGCACTGCGGGACTGGGCGCACACAGCCGTTGGCGACCTGATCACCCACATCGACGAGATCAATCGGCTCAACGTGTTCCCGGTCGCCGATTCTGACACCGGCGTCAATATGCTGTTCACCATGCGTTCGGCGCTAGCCGAGGCCAACACCGTTGCTACGTCCAAGGCCGGGCCCGGCGACGTCGTCCGGGTGGCAGCCGCCCTGTCGGCGGGCGCGCTGAACGGCGCGCGCGGCAACTCCGGGGTGATTCTGTCGCAGATTCTGCGCGGTTTCGCCGACGTCACCGCCGACGCCGCCGCCAAATCCGGCGCCGAACTGCAGATCATTGACGCGGCGCTGCTCGGTGCGGCACTGCACCGCGGCGTTGACCTGGTTGTCACCTCGATGGGCGGCCAGGAGGTCTCGGGGACGATCGTCTCGGTGCTGCGGGCGGCGGCCGATGCCGTCGAGCAGCGCGCCGGGGAGGGGCTGGCCCGGGCGGTCACCGCCGCAGGCGACGCCGCGGTGGTCGCGCTGGAGAAGACCCCCGAGCAGCTTGACGTGCTGGGCGACGCCGGGGTGGTCGACGCGGGCGGGCGGGGTCTGCTGGTCCTCCTCGACGCGTTGCGCTCGACGATCACCGGCCAGGCGCCCAACCGCACGTTGTATGCGCCAGCACCGACACAGCCGCGTCGGCAAACCACAGAGCTGGCCGCGCAACCCCCGGCGCCGCAATTCGAGGTGATGTACCTGCTGGGTGGGTGCGACACCGAGGGCGCCGATCTGCTGCGCGAGCGGCTCGATGAGCTCGGTGAGTCGGTGGCCATCGCGACGTCTGGCGTGGTCGGCGGTTACTCGGTCCATGTCCACACCGACGACGCCGGGGCCGCCATCGAAGCGGGTCTGGCGTTCGGCAATCCGCGGCGGATCCAGATCTCCGCGCTAACCGGTGCCGCGAGCGGGCTGCCGCCCGGCAGCTGGACCCGGGAACGCGCGGTGTTGGCGGTCGTCGACGGCGACGGCGCCGCAGAGTTGTTCGCCGACGAGGGCGCCTGCGTGCTGCGTCCGGGCCCGCACGTCGCCGACCCGATGACGGCCATCAGCGCCCAGCAGCTGCTGCGCGCAGTCGTAGATACCGAAGCCGCGCAGGTGATGGTGTTGCCCAACGGCTACCTGGCCGCCGAGGAACTGGTGGCCGGCTGCACCGCTGCGATCGGGTGGGGCATCGACGTGGTGCCGCTGCCGACCGGATCGATGGTGCAGGGGCTGGCTGCGCTCGCGGTACACGAACCGGGCCGGCCAGCCGTCGACGACGGCTTCACGATGGCCCGCGCCGCCGGCGCCGCCAAGCATGGATCGGTGCGCATCGCGACCGAAACGGCGTTGACCTGGGCGGGTGCCTGTGAACCCGGCAACGGGCTGGGCATCGCGGGCGACGAGGTGCTGATCGTGGCCCCCGACGTCGCGTCGGCCGCAATCGGCCTGATCGATTTGCTGTTGGCCGCCGGGGGTGAACTGGTGACGGTGCTGGTGGGCGCCGATATCGACCGGCACGTCGACGCGACGGCGGTGACCGACAGGCTGCAGGCTCATGTGCACGACCGCCACCCGGGAACCGAGCTGGTGACCTACCACACCGGGCACCGCGGCGACGCGCTGCTGATCGGGGTGGAGTAGCCATGGTGACGCTGAGCGACCGCCTGGATTACATCGTCGGCGCCAAAGCCGCGAACCCCCTCGACGAGGTGTTCGGCATCCGCACCGTCGACGATCTGCTTCGCCACTACCCACGCAGCTACGTCGAGGGCACCAGTGTGCGCGGCGCCGCCGACGAGCGGCCGGCCGAAGGTGAGCACGTCACGCTCGTCGACGAGATCACTGATGTTGTCGAGAAGCCGATCAGAAATCGCCCACGAGACAAGATATTGCTCGTCACCCTCGGCTCCGGGCGTGGCAAGGTCACTGCCACGTTTTTCAACCCTCGCTACCTCAAGAAGGGGCTGACCAAGGGGACCAAGGTGATGCTCTCCGGCGAGGTTGGGTTCTTCCGCGGCGCAATGCAACTGACGCATCCGGCGTTCCTTATCCTCGACTCCCCGGACGGCAGGAACCACGGCAGCGCGTCGCTGCGCAACATCGCCGACGCGTCGCGGGCTGTCAGCGGTGAGGTGCTGCAGGAGGCGTTCGAACGCCGCTTCTACCCGATCTATCCGGCTAGCACCAAACTGCAGAGCTGGGACATCTTCAACTGTGTACGTCAGGTGCTCGAGGTCCTCGACCCGGTGGCGGACCCACTGCCGAAAGCGCTGTGCGCCAAGCACAATCTGGTCTCCGAAGATGAGGCGCTGCGCGCCATCCACCTGGCCGAAAATGACGCCGACCGCCGGCGTGCCCGAGAACGGTTGACGTTCGACGAGGCCATCGGGCTGCAGTGGGCGCTGGTGAGCCGTCGCCACGGCGAACTGGCCCAGTCTGGGCCGGCGGCGTCAATGCGTTCGGACGGGCTCAAGCAAGAGCTCTTGCAGTGTTTGCCATTCGAGTTGACAGCTGGCCAGCGCGAGGTGCTGGAGGTGCTTTCCACCGAACTGGGCTCGACCCGCCCGATGAACCGGCTGCTGCAAGGCGAGGTGGGGTCGGGCAAGACGATCGTAGCGGTGCTGGCAATGCTGCAGATGGTCGATGCAGGCTACCAGTGCGCACTGTTGGCGCCGACGGAAGTACTTGCCGGACAACATCTCCAGTCGATCAACGATGTGCTTGGGCCGCTGGCGATGGCTGGGCAGCTCGGCGGTGCTGAGAACGCCACGCGAGTGGCGCTGCTCACCGGCTCGATGTCGGCGGCCCAGAAAAAACAGGTTCGCGGCGAGATCATCAACGGCGAAGTCGGCATCGTGGTAGGCACCCACGCGCTACTGCAAGACGCGGTCGAATTTCACCAGCTCGGCATGGTCGTCGTCGACGAGCAGCATCGGTTCGGTGTCGAGCAACGAGACCAGTTGCGGGCCAAGGCCCCTGCCGGGATTACACCGCATCTGCTGGTGATGACGGCGACGCCGATACCGCGGACCGTGGCGCTCACCGTCTACGGCGACCTGGAGACATCGACGCTGCGTGAGCTTCCCCGCGGTCGGCAACCGATCACCACCAGCGCCATCTTCGTCAAGGACAAGCCGGCATGGCTGGACCGGGCCTGGCGACGCATCATCGAGGAGGTTGCCGACGGGCGTCAGGCCTACGTGGTGGCGCCGCGGATCGACGAGACCGACAGCAGCGGCGAGACCGACAACGGTGGAAGGCCATCGGCGACAGCTGAAGAGCTATTCGCCCGGCTGCGCCGAGACCAGCTCGCCGGTCTACGGCTGGGACTCATGCATGGCCGGCTGTCCGCCGAGCAGAAGGATGCCGTGATGACGGCTTTTCGCGCCGGTGAGATCGATGTGTTGGTGTGCACCACAGTCATCGAAGTCGGCGTTGACGTCCCGAACGCGACCGTGATGCTGGTCATGGACGCCGACTGGTTCGGGATCAGCCAGTTGCATCAATTACGCGGCCGCATTGGCCGGGGCGCGCATGCGAGCCTATGTCTGCTGGCGAGCTGGGTGGCGCCGCAGTCCCGGGCAGGTCGGCGACTGAATGCCGTCGCCGGGACGCTCGACGGGTTCGCTCTCGCCGACTTGGATCTCAGGGAGCGCCGAGAAGGAGATGTGCTGGGCCGCAGCCAGTCCGGTCGTAGGATCGCGCTACAACTGCTGTCGCTGATCGATCACCAGCATGTGATCGAGGCGGCCCGGGACTTCTGCGAGAAGGTCTACGACGACGAGTCCTCGCATCCCGGATTGGGCCTACTCGCGGCACCATTCACCGGAACCGAGCGCATCGCATACTTGGATAAGTCATGACCGCCGACGACGATGCAGTGGGGGCACCCCCAGCCGCTCAGCGGCGAGGGGGACGTGGCGATGCTGAGGAGCGGCGCATATGAACCGCACAACGCTGCTGTGGTTGTCGGCGATCGCGTCGCTCGCGGTGCTGGTCGCCTATCAGGTGGTTGCCACGTCGGCGGGAGACCGCGCCCGGGAGTTCGCGGCGCGAGCCGACGTTCCCACCGTGCACACCGGTGTCGACGTTCTAAGCGGAATCGTCTTGGTGCCGACCAGGATCCGTCGCTATGACTACCGTCGTCCGGCGTTTGGCGACGCCTGGACCGACGACACCGACGCGCCCGGCGGACACAACGGATGCGACACCCGCGACGATATTCTCAACCGCGACCTCGTCGACAAGACGTATGTGCGGATCAAACGGTGCCCCGACGCCATCGAAACCGGCATCCTGCGCGACCCGTACACCAATGCCACCATCAACTTTCACCGTGGCGCCGGGGTCGGTGCGTCGGTGGAGATCGACCACATCGTGCCGCTGGCGCTGGCCTGGGACATGGGGGCCTACGGCTGGTCGATTGCCGAACGGGCGCGGTTCGCCAACGATCCGGCTAACCTGCTGGCGGTGTCCGGGAAGGCAAACGAGGACAAGGCCGATTCCCAGCCGGCGTCATGGATGCCGCCCAACAAAGCGTTCTGGTGCCAGTACGCCATGCAGTACGTCGCAGTGTCGCGCGGTTACGCGCTTCCCGTCGACGGGGCTTCGGCGGATGTATTGCGTCAGGCCACTGCCACGTGCCCGGCCGGGTAAGGCCTTAGATCCCGGTGTAGGTCAGCGGATCCTCACGCACCCGGGTGCCGTCATTGAGCCCGTTGAGCGTGTCCATGTGTTCGGCGGCCAACTCGAAATCGAAGACGTCGAGGTTCTCGGCGATGCGTTCCGGTTTGGCCGATCGCGGAATCACCACATTGCCCAGCTGCAGGCTCCACCGGATCAGCACCTGCGCGGGGGTGCGGCTGTATTCGGCGGCGACGGACGCGACCGCCGGGTTATCCAGCAACCTGCCGACCGCCAGCGGGCTGTAAGCCTCGGTGACCACGTCGTGTTCGGCGTTGGTGGCGCGCAGCTCGGTCTGATTGAGCAGCGGGTGTAGCTCGATCTGGTTGACCGCTGGGGTGACGAAGGTCAGGTCGATGACGTTCGACAGGTGCTCCTCGGTGAAGTTGCACACGCCGATCGAGCGCACATGACCTGCGGCGCGTTCCTGGATCAGGCCGCCGAAGCTGTCCACGTACTTGCCCAACTGCGGTGCCGGCCAGTGGATCAGGTAAAGGTCGAGGTAGTCCAGGCCGAGCCGCTCCAGACTGGCCGCGCAGGCGTTCTGGGTGGACGTGATGCCCTGGTCGGCGTTGGCCAGCTTGGTGGTGATGAACAACTCGGCACGGGGAATCCCCGACGCCGCGATCGCGCGGCCGACCGCGGCTTCATTGCCGTAGACCGCAGCGGTATCGATCAGCCGATACCCCATCTCCAGCGCCGCCGAGACCGCGCGCTCGGTCTCGGCGTCGGACAATTCGGCGACGCCAAGGCCAAGCGCCGGCATCGTGTTCTCGTCATTGAGTGCTATGGAGGGGACCAAGGCGCCCGACTCGCCGGTCAACGTCATTCACCTGCCTGTGAAGTCGAAGGTTCGTGGATCAGGACCGAGCCGATTGCCGTCGTCGAGCGAAGAGATCGACGCCATGTCGTTGCTGCTGAGTTCGAAATCGAACACGTCGAAGTTACTCGCAATCCGCTCAGGGTTCACTGACTTGGGGATCACGATATTACCGAGCTGAATATGCCACCGAATCAGAACCTGAGCGGGCGTTCGGCCGCGGTTTTCGGCAACCCCGGTGATGGTCGGATGGGTCAGCAACGATCCCCGCCCGAGCGGTCCCCATGCCTCGGTCGCGATGCCCAGGCGGGCATGGACCTCCCGCAACTCGGTCTGCGGCAGCCGGGGGTGCAGCTCGACCTGGTTGACGGCGGGCACAATCCCGGTGGCATCGATAAGGACATGGAGGTGCTCGGGTTCGAAATTGCTGACCCCGATCGACCGGATCCGGCCCTGATCGCGCAGGTGAGCGAACGCCTTGAAGGTGTCGACGAACTTGTTCCGCTGCGCCATCGGCCAATGCACGAGATAAAGGTCCAGATATTCGATCCCCAGCCGATGCATGCTGGCGTCGAATGCCGCCAGCGTGCTCTCGTAGCCCTGGTCGGCGTTCCACAACTTGGTGACCAAGTAGAGTTCGTCTCTGGGCACGCCGGACGCGGCGACCGCGCGGCCGGTTTCGCGTTCGTTGCCGTACATCGCCGCGGTGTCGACATGGCGGTAACCGGTGCGCAGCGCGGTGCCCACCGCCCGCTCGGTGTCCGCGGGCGAAATCTTGAATACGCCGAATCCGACCGCGGGAATGCCATTACCGTCGTTGAGTGGGATCAAGGGGCCTAAGGAACTAGCTATGACACGAAGTCTGCCAGGCGCGCCGGACCTGCAGCTCAAAGCGCCGAGCGGGTGGGCAGGTCGGCTGCAGAGCGTCGCCACCAACGTCGGTCTCAAGGTCCTTCCCTGGGTCCCGACCCGCGCCAAGCGGTTGCTGGCCGCGGGCCGCTCGGTCACGATCGACGGCAACACGCTGGACCCCACGTTGCAGCTGATGCTGTCCACGCAGCGAGCTGTCGGTGTCAACGGCTTGGTCGTCGACGAGGACCTAGTGGCCTCCCGGAGCCAAGCACGAGAGATCGCGCTGGCCTTCGCCGGCCCGCAGGTGCACGTCGGCGTCAGCGACCTGTCGATACCCGGGCCCGCCGGTCAGATCCCGGCTCGGCACTACCGCCCGACGACCGCCGAGCCGACACCATTGCTGGTCTTCTACCACGGCGGCGGCTGGACGATCGGCGACCTGGACACCCACGATGCGCTGTGTCGGCTGACCTGTCGCGACGCCGACATCCACGTGCTATCGATCGATTACCGTCTCGCGCCTGAGCACCCCGCGCCTGCTGCACTCGACGACGCTTACGCGGCGTTTCGGTGGGCTTACCAACACGCCGGCGACCTGGGGGCGATCCCGGGCAAGGTTGCTGTCGGCGGCGACAGCGCCGGCGGCAACCTTGCGGCCGTGGTGTCCCAGCTGGCGCGCGACGACGAAGACCCCCATGGCCCTAAGCCGGTGCTGCAGTGGCTGATCTACCCGCGGACCGACTTCACCGCGAAGACCCGATCGCAGTCCTTGTTCGCCGACGGTTTCGTGCTGACCAAGCACGACATCGAGTGGTTCGAGACCCAATACGTGGGCGGTTCCGGAATCGAGCCGACGGACCCGCGGGTGTCGCCGCTGCTGGCCGAAAGCCTGTCGGGACTTCCGCCCGCGCTGATTGCGGTCGCGGGTTTCGACCCACTGCGCGACGAAGGTGAGCAGTACGCGGCGGCGCTGCAAGCGGCCGGTACTGCCGTCGATTTACGCTCCATGGGATCGCTGACTCACGCCTTCGCCAACTTCTTCCAGCTCGGCGGCGGCAGTGCCGTCGCGACCACCGAGTTGATTTCGGCGTTGCGCGCTCACCTCAGCCGCATCTGAGTTCGATTGCCCGTCTTCTTCGCGGGCCGTAACGGCCCGTATCGTCGCCGGGCTGCCCTGGAGCTACTACACCGCCGGTACGCTTAGACGCTATCGCCGGCCGCGCCGCGGTCGGAGAGTGAAGTCGACTATCGCATAACGGAGTGTGAGCAAGCCGTGGCCGCCAAATCGAAACGTCCAGCCAGCTACGACCTGAATGCCGCCGGGCGCCGACGCGATCTACTGGTCAGAATCGGACTCACCGCGATCGTGCTGATCTTCGCCGTGGTCCTGGTCGGCTACATCGTGATCTCACATAACAAAAAGACGTCCGGTGCGGAGCGCGCCATACGTGTGACGTCGAGCAAGCTGATCACCAAAGACGGCAGCAAGGACCCCAAAGCGCTCGTGTCGTTCTACGAGGACTTCCTCTGCCCGGCCTGTGGGAACTTCGAGCGACACTTCGGAGCGACGGTGGCGAACTTGATCGACACCGGCGCGATCGCCGCGGACTACTACATGGTGGGTCTGCTCAGCAGACCGCAAAACGATGATTACTCCTCGCGGGCCGGCAGTGCGGCCTACTGCGTCGCCGACGAATCGGTCGACGCCTTCCGCCGATTCCACACCACGCTGTACCGCAGCAACCTGCAGCCCTCCGAAACCGGCACGACATTTCCCACCGATGCTCAGTTGATCGAGTATGCGCGGGTGGCCGGCGTGGTCGGCAAGGTGCCCGACTGCGTCAACAGCGGCAAGTACTTGCCGATGGTCGATGGACTGGCCCAGGCCACCGGCATTCACGCCACCCCGACGATTCGCATCAACGGCCAGGACTACCAATGGTCGACGCCTCAGGCGCTGGTGGACAAGATCAAAGAGATCGTCGGCGATGTCCCGGGCCTCGATGCGGCGGCGACCCCAGCGGCGTCGTGACCGTCGCGGCGTCAGCGCAAACTGGCGAGCCAGTTGAGGATTCGGCTTCGCTGTCTCGGCGTGCGGCGACGGTGCCGCCGGCGAGCGCATGGTGGATGCTGATAGCCGGTGTGATCGGGTTGATCGCCTCGTTCACGTTGACCGTGGAGAAGATCAAGATCTTGCTCAACCCGTCGTACGTGCCGTCGTGCAACATCAACCCGATCGTGTCTTGCGGTTCGGTGATGACGACGCCACAAGCCTCGGTGCTGGGTTTCCCCAATTCGCTCATCGGCATTGCCGGGTTCACTGTGGTAGTCGTCACGGGTGTCTTGGCTGTGGCGAAAGTGCCACTGCCGCGCTGGTATTGGGTTGGATTGACCGCCGGGATCCTGGTCGGGGCCGCGTTTGTGCATTGGCTGATCGTCCAAAGCCTTTACCGCATCGGGGCCCTGTGCCCGTATTGCATGGTGGTGTGGGTGGCGACCATCTCGCTGTTGGTGGTGGTCAGCGCGGTCGCGTTCCGGCCAACCGGTGAAAGCCATCACAGCGCAGTGATCGGTGAGCTCTACCGTTGGCGTTGGTCGATTGCCGCGCTGTGGTTCACCGCGGTCTTTCTGCTGATTCTGGCCCGGTTCTGGGACTATTGGTCGACGCTTCTATAAACAGCCGAGGTAAGGGACGCGCGTGATCTCAAAAGTGTTGGTGGCCAACCGCGGCGAGATCGCCATTCGTGCGTTCCGCGCCGCCTACGAGCTCGGTGTCGGCACCGTCGCGGTCTATCCCTACGAAGACCGGAATTCGGTGCACCGCCTCAAGGCCGACGAGTCCTACCAAATCGGGGAGATCGGCCACCCGGTGCGGGCTTATCTGTCGGTCGACGAAATCGTCGACACGGCTCGACGTTCCGGCGCCGATGCGGTTTATCCCGGGTACGGGTTCTTGTCGGAGAACCCCGAGCTGGCGGCCTCCTGCGCGGACGCGGGTATCACATTCGTCGGCCCTAGCGCCGAAGTGCTTGAGCTGACCGGCAATAAGTCCCGCGCGATCGCGGCCGCGCGCGAGGCCGGTCTACCGGTCCTCAGGTCGTCGGCACCGTCGGCATCTGTCGAGGAACTGGTGTCCGCCGCCGCGGACATGCAATTCCCGTTGTTCGTCAAGGCGGTGGCCGGCGGCGGGGGCCGCGGGATGCGGCGTGTCAGCGATCCGGCCGCGCTGCCTGAGGCCATCGAAGCCGCCAGCCGAGAAGCCGAGTCGGCGTTCGGGGATCCGACGGTCTACCTCGAGCAGGCGGTGATCAACCCACGCCATATCGAGGTGCAGATCCTCGCCGACAATCACGGGAACGTGATCCACCTCTACGAGCGAGACTGCAGTGTGCAGCGACGCCACCAGAAAGTCGTCGAACTGGCCCCCGCCCCCAACCTGGCCGAGGAGTTGCGCGCCAAAATCTGTTCCGACGCAGTGGCTTTCGCCCGCCAGATCAACTACAGCTGTGCGGGCACCGTGGAGTTCTTGCTGGACGAGCGCGGGCATCACGTCTTCATCGAGATGAATCCACGTATCCAGGTTGAGCACACCGTTACCGAGGAGATCACCGACGTCGATTTGGTTTCCAGCCAGCTGCGGATCGCGTCCGGGGAGACCCTCGAGGATTTGGGTCTGCGCCAGGAGACGGTCCGGCCGCATGGCGCTGCGCTGCAGTGCCGCATCACCACCGAAGATCCGGCCAACGGGTTCCGGCCGGACACCGGCCGGATCAGCGCCTACCGCAGCCCGGGCGGCGCGGGTATCCGGCTGGACGGCGGAACGAATCTGGGCGCTGAGATCAGCGCACACTTCGATTCCATGCTGGTCAAGCTGACTTGTCGGGGCCGCGACTTCCACACCGCTGTGAACCGGGCACGGCGCGCGATCGCCGAGTTCCGGATCCGTGGCGTGTCGACGAATATTCCGTTCTTGCAGGCGGTTCTGGACGATCCGGACTTCCAAGCCGGCCGCGTCACCACGTCCTTCATCGACGAGCGCCCGCAGCTGCTTACGGCACGATCGTCGGCCGATCGCGGTACCAAGATCCTCAACTACCTCGCCGACGTCACCGTCAACAAACCACATGGCTCACGAGCGTCGACGGTGTATCCGCAGGACAAGTTGCCCGACGTCGATCTGGAGGTCGCGCCACCGCCGGGCTCTAAGCAACGGCTGGTCGAGTTGGGACCTGAGGGTTTCGCGCGCTGGCTCAGGGAGTCGCCGGCGGTGGGCGTCACCGACACGACGTTCCGCGATGCCCACCAGTCGCTGCTGGCGACACGAGTACGCACCAGCGGTCTTGTGATGGTCGCGCCCTACATCGCCCGGACCATGCCGCAGCTGCTGTCCGTGGAGTGTTGGGGGGGTGCGACTTACGATGTGGCGCTGCGCTTCCTCAAGGAGGAGCCCTGGGAACGGCTGGCCGCACTGCGTGAGGCGATGCCCAACATCTGCCTGCAGATGCTGCTGCGGGGCCGCAATACCGTTGGCTACACACCGTATCCGGAGCTGGTTACGTCGGCGTTCGTGGAGGAGGCGACGGCCACCGGTATTGACATCTTCCGGATTTTCGACGCGCTGAACAACCTAGAGTCGATGCGTCCAGCTATCGACGCGGTGCGCGAAACAGGCTCTGCGATAGCCGAAGTCGCGATGTGCTACACCGGCGACCTGTCCGACCCGGGTGAGCAGCTTTACACGCTCGACTACTACCTGAAATTGGCTGAGCAGATCGTGGACGCCGGCGCACATGTGCTCGGTATCAAAGACATGGCCGGATTGCTGCGGCCGCAGGCGGCACGGCAATTGGTCAGTGCGTTGCGCAGTCGCTTCGACCTGCCCGTGCACGTGCACACGCATGACACACCGGGCGGCCAGCTGGCCAGCTACGTGTCTGCCTGGCAGGCGGGCGCCGACGCAGTGGACGGTGCCGCCGCGCCGATGGCGGGAACGACCAGCCAGCCGGCACTGAGTTCGATCGTCGCCGCCGCCACGCACACCGAATACGACACCGGTCTGTCGTTGTCGGCGGTGTGCGCGCTGGAGCCTTACTGGGAGGCGCTGCGAAAGGTCTATGCGCCCTTCGAATCTGGGCTGCCCGGCCCAACGGGACGGGTCTATCACCATGAGATTCCGGGCGGGCAATTGTCGAATCTGCGCCAGCAGGCCATTGCGCTGGGGCTGGGGGATCGGTTCGAGGAGGTCGAAGAGGCCTACGCCGGTGCCGACCGGGTGCTGGGCCGGCTGATCAAAGTCACGCCATCGTCGAAGGTGGTCGGTGATCTGGCGCTGGCGTTGGTCGGCGCGGGTCTGAGTGCCGACGAATTCGCCGCAGATCCCGGGCGATTCGATATCCCGGAGTCAGTATTGGGATTCTTGCGGGGCGAGCTGGGTGACCCGGCAGGTGGGTGGCCCGAACCGCTGCGCACCAAGGCCCTGGCCGGCCGGGGCCCGGCCAAGCCTGTCGAGCAACTCACGCCGGAAGACGAGGCCACCCTCGCACTGCTTGGCGCGAAACGCCAAGCCACCCTCAACCGGCTGCTATTCCCAGGCCCCACAAGGGAATTCGAGGCGCACCGGGAAAGCTACGGCGACACGTCACAGCTGTCGGCGAACCAATTCTTCTACGGCCTGCGCCAAGGCGAAGAACACCGGGTGCACCTGGAGCCCGGCGTGGAACTGCTGATCGGCTTGGAGGCCATCTCCGAGCCCGACGAACGCGGCATGCGCACGGTGATGTGCATCATCAACGGTCAGCTGCGCCCGGTGGAGGTGCGTGACCGCGGCATTGCCAGCACGGTTCCGACCGCGGAGAAGGCTGACCGGGCCAACCCCAACCACGTCGCGGCACCGTTCGCCGGGGTCGTCACCGTCGGCGTCTCCGTCGGCGACCGGGTGAGCGCCGGCCAGACCATCGCGACCATCGAGGCAATGAAGATGGAAGCGCCGATCACTGCGCCCGCCAACGCCACCGTGGAGCGAGTGGCGGTGTCCGCCACCGCCCAGGTAGAGGGCGGGGATCTGCTGGTGGTGCTCACCTGACGCGCATCATCGGCGGCGTCGCCGGGGGACGGCGGATCGCGGTACCGCCGCGCGGAACCCGGCCGACCACCGATCGGGTTCGCGAATCGCTGTTCAACATCGTGGCCGCCCGGCGAAACTTCAACGGTATGTCTGTACTGGACCTATATGCCGGCTCGGGTGCGTTCGGCCTGGAGGCGCTGTCGCGCGGTGCGACGTCGGCCCTGTTCGTCGAGTCCGACCACCGCGCGGCGGCCGTGCTCGCGCGCAACATTGCCACCCTCGACCTGCCCGGCGCGACGCTGTGTCGCGGGTTGGTGACGGCCGTGCTGGCGACCGGTGCCGCAGCGCCGGTCGATCTCGTGTTGGCCGACCCGCCTTACGACGTCGAGACGGCCGACGTTCAGGCCGTTTTGGCCGCTCTGACCAGACACGGCTGGGCCCACGAAGGGACGCTCGCCGTTTTTGAACGCGGTGCCGGCAGCACGCCGCTGAGTTGGCCGAGTGGGTGGCATCCCTGGCAGCAGCGGGTTTACGGCGACACCCGTTTGGAGCTGGCCGAACGGCTGTCGGTAGGCGTGTAGCGTCTTCGCACATGAGCGGCGCGGTCTGCCCAGGGTCATTTGATCCGGTGACGTTGGGCCACATCGACGTTTTCGAACGCGCTGCGGCCCAGTTCGACGAAGTGGTGGTGGCGATTCTGGTCAACCCCGCAAAAAAGGGCATGTTCGACCTCGACGAGCGGATCGCGATGATCAAGGAGTCGACGACGCATCTGCCCAACCTGCGAGTGGAGGCCGGGGAAGGTCTGGTCGTCGACTTCGTCACCGCGCGTGGGATGACGGCCATCGTCAAGGGGCTGCGCACCGGCACCGACTTCGAATACGAGCTGCAGATGGCGCAGATGAACAATCACGTCGCCGGTGTCGACACCTTCTTCGTGGCAACCACACCGAGGTATTCGTTCGTGTCGTCATCGCTGGCGAAAGAGGTCGCGCTGCTTGGCGGTAATGTCTCCGAGCTGCTGCCCGAGGCGGTCAACCGCCGGCTGGCCGAAAAACTGCGCCAGCGCGGCCGGGCGTAAGCCACGGCCGCGCTGGCGGATTGGTTTCGTCAGCTCTCGGCGAGCGCGCTGTGCAGTGACTGCTTCGCTTCGGTGATCGCAGTCAAGACCTTGGTTCGAGCCTCGGCCAATTTGGCCTTCTGCGCGTCCGTGCCCGACCAGACGATGGTCCGCGCCAGTCCAGCAAGCTCGACGAGTCCCCAACGGATCTTGATGACGTCGCCGAACTTTGCGACCTGAGCGAGCCGGGCGTGGATGCCTTCACTCGTGACGCCCTTCCACGACAACACATTGGTGCCTTGCTCGGTCAGGGTGGCCACCCCGTCACTGACGGTCACGAAGCCGCGACCCGCGAGGTGTCCAATTGCAAGCTCGACGATCCCTTCCGGGGGAGTGAGAGCGCCGTCGGTCGCCTCGGATACGCGCTGCACAATCTGCGCGGCGTTCGCCGGCCCATCGAGCAGCAGGGCGGCGGTGCCGATCACCACCCGCTTGCGCGGCCCGCCGAAACCGTGTCCGCCGAAACCGGGCCCGCCGAAACCGGGCCCACCAAAGCCGGGCCCACCAAAGCCGGGCCCACCAAAGCCGGGTCCACCCCAGCCGTGTCCACCGAAGCCGGGTCCACCCCAGCCGTGTCCACCAGTAAATCCACCACCGAACACCCTTGTTCTCCTTCAGTTAACGGCGACTAGTCAACCGACTCAGTCGCCGAGGTTTATATCTAGTTCCTTGATACGCGGCCCGCCGATACGTGTCAAGTAACTTGATATGAAGGTTGGATGCGGACGCGGGCGCCCGTCCGATACTGACTCACCGGGCAACGCGCTGGCTAATCGGCGCCTTGGACCACGCATCCATGCCAGCATGGACGAGATGAGCGAACCCGATGATCAACCGCTGGGCTTTCTGGTGCGCCGGTTGATGGGGCGACTGCGACCCCAGGCGGCGACGGCGTTGCGACCGCTGGGGCTCGGATTGCCCGAATTCGTCTGCATGCGCATTCTCGATGCGTATCCGGGCCGTACCAGCGCCGAGCTGGCGCGGCACACCTACGTCACTGCGCAAGCGATGAATCAGGTTTTGCAAGGACTGCAAGAGATGGGCGTCGTTACCCGCCCCGCGACGGCGCCGTTAGGCCGCGCACTGCCGGCCCAGCTCACCCGCAAGGGCAGGGCGCTGCTCAAGCGCGCGGAAGCGGCCGTCGACGCGGCCGATGAACAGATGCTGGCGCATCTCAGCCCGGCCGAACAACGCCAACTCAAGCGGCTGCTCTACCGCGCCGGGAATCCGTCAACTGACGATGCCTCACCGTGCGACTCTGCCGCCGAATTACGGGTCGACCAGAAGTAGCCGCCCGCGGCTGCCGGCCACGCTACTAATGGCAGTGATCGTGATGGTCGTGCTCCGTGTCCGGAGAGCCGCCCATCATGCGCAGCATCGGGATGCCGCCCGTCGTCACGAACCGTACGACGAGCACCGTGGCCAGCGCGAGGAAGGCGATATTGAGCCAGGTGGTGTAGTTCAACGAAATCCCGGCGTGCATCACCGTTGCATTGCGTTGCGACGGAATGAGACTCGCTGCGCCGAAAACCAATTCGACGAGGTAGCCGGCCACGACCATCGCAGCGTAGAAGGTGCCCAGCAGCGTCAGCATCATCGCCGTGCCGTAGTACTTGCGGTAGATATTCAAGATCGGCAGGATCAACAGGTCGGCGAAGATGAATGCGACGACGCCGCCGAAGCTGATGCCGCCGTTCCACAACACCGCGGCCAGCGGAACGTTGCCGATCGAGCAGACGAACGAGACGATCGCGACGACGGGCCCCACGATCGGTCCCCACAGCGTCGACAAAACTGGATGGTCGACGAAAAAGAAGTGTTGCCAGAATGATTCGGGCACCCAGGCCGCGATGGCACCCGCGATCAGCAGCCCCAGAATCAGATCACGAAGGATCGCGCTCCATTCCATGACAAACACGTGGGAGACCGAGGTAAGACCTTCCCGCGAAAACAGCCGCCGCCAAAACGGGCCGTCCCCTTGAATCGACATGTCCATGGCCGCATGGCCTTCCATCGACCCGGCTAACCCCCGATCGGCCTGTCGACGGGCGGCGTCGACGAGCCGCGTGCGCACGAACAGCCGGAACAACACGGCCAGAACCACGATCATCAACGGACCACCGATGAATTCCGCCGCGGTGAACTGCCAGCCCATCAGCAGAGCCAGGATGATGCCCAACTCCACCACCAGATTGGTGGAGCCGATCTCGAAGGCCATGGCGGCGGTGAAATTGGCGCCCTTGCGGAACAGCGACCGGGCCAGGGCCACCGCGGCATACGAGCACGACGACGACGCGGCGCCCAGTCCGGCCGCGATCGCCAGCGTGCGGGGCCGGTCGTCGCCCAGCAGAGCCACCACGGTCGATCGACGCACGACGGCCTGTACCACCGCCGAAAGGGCGAAGCCCAGGATCAACGCCCACAGGATCTCCCACGTCATCGACCCTGCCAGCGCCAACGCATGCCCAACCGCTCCCGCCGCTTCCTTTAGCACCAGACCCTCCACTTCGGCCGTTGTGCCTATCTTGGCCCATTCAAGGTACCCCCAGGGGGTATCTTCGCATCTTTGTGCGGTCGTCGGCCCCTTTAGGCTCGCGTCGATCCATAATTGCCGTAAATCCGCCCGAGCCGACATAATGACGCCAAGTGTGCAGGTGAGTGGGCGCAGCTCCGGTCGCATAAAGCCCGACACACCGGGCTCGCAACTCAGTCACAGGTGTAACACCAGGCACACTGGTAACAACAACGATGCCGGGAGGGTGTTGCCGTGTACCGAGTATTTGAGGCGCTCGACGAGCTGGGTGCCATTGTCGAAGAAGCTCGTGGTGTGCCGATGACCGCGGGCTGCGTGGTGCCCCGCGGCGACGTGCTCGAACTGATCGATGACATCAAGGACGCGATCCCGGGCGAGCTCGATGACGCCCAGGACGTGCTCGACGCCCGCGACTCGCTGCTGCACGAGGCCAAGGCGCATGCGGACTCCGTGATGTCCTCGGCCAATACCGAGTCCGACTCGATGCTCAACCACGCCCGAACGGAGGCCGACCGGGTCTTGGCCGAGGCGAAAGCGCAGGCCGATCGGATGGTGGGCGAGGCGCGCCAGCACAGCGAACGAATGGTTTCCGAAGCACGTGAGGAAGCGATCCGTATCGCGGCGGCGGCCAAACGCGAGTACGAGGCCACCACAGGCCGCGCCAAGACCGAATGCGACCGGCTTGTCGAAAACGGCAACATCTCCTACGAGAAAGCCGTGCAAGAGGGCATCAAGGAACAGCAGCGCCTGGTCTCCCAGACCGAGGTCGTGCAATCGGCCAACGCCGAGTCCACCCGGCTCATCGACGCGGCGCACGCCGAAGCCGACCGGCTGCGCGGTGAATGCGACATCTACGTCGACAGCAAGCTGGCCGAGTTCGAGGAGTACCTCAACAGCACCCTGCGCTCGGTCAACCGCGGCCGCCATCAACTGCGGACGGCGGCGGGCGTGCACGACTACGCGCAGCGCTAACCCTGGCACCGGCGACACTGGGCGGCTGTTGGGCGCCCGTAGGATTGCGACTATGGCCCGGCAGCACAGCCAAACGGCGCAGCCGAATCCGGCCTCGCCGCTAGCCGTCAACATCGCGCGGCTGGGACGACGCCCGGGATCGATGTTTCCCCTGCACGACGTCGTGCCCAGCCCGTCGCGCATCGGCCTGGAAATGATCGGAATCCAGGCCGACGCGCCATTGGAGCTCGATCTCCGCGTCGAATCGGTGTCCGAAGGCGTGCTGGTGACCGGGACGCTGACCGCGCCCACCACCGGCGAATGTGCCCGCTGCCTGACGCCGTTCAGCGGGCGCGTCGAAGTCGCGCTGACCGAGCTGTTCGCCTATCCGGACAGCATCACCGACGCGACGACCGAGGAGGACGAGGTCGGTCGGGTCGTCAACGACATCGTCGATCTCGAGCAGCCGATCATCGATGCAGTGGGACTGGAACTGCCGTTCTCGCCGGTGTGCCGGGCGGATTGCCCGGGGCTGTGTCCGCATTGCGGCATCCCGCTGGCAACCGCCGAGCCCGGTCATCACCACGACGAGATCGATCCGCGCTGGGCCAAGCTGGCCACCATGATGCGGACCGACGACGACGGGGGCGCGGAGTGAATGACCTCCTCGACGCGCTCGGCGTCGATCTGCCCGATGAGCTGCTGACCTTGGCGCTGACCCACCGCAGCTACGCCTACGAGCACGGCGGTCTACCCACCAACGAGCGCTTGGAGTTTCTCGGCGACGCGGTCCTCGGGCTGATCGTCACCGACGAACTGTTCCACCGGCACCCCGACCGCTCGGAGGGGGATCTGGCCAAACTGCGGGCCAGCATCGTCAACACCCAGGCGTTGGCCGAAGTCGCGCGGAATCTGACCGAGCAAGGCCTCGGCGCGCATCTGCTCCTGGGACGGGGCGAGGCCAACACCGGTGGGGCCGACAAATCCAGCATCCTGGCAGACAGCATGGAATCGCTGCTGGGAGCGATCTACCTGCACCACGGTATGGACAGCGCGCGGGGGGTGATCCTGCGGTTATTCGGTCCCCTGATGGACGCCGCGCCGACCCTGGGCGCCGGATTGGATTGGAAGACCAGCCTGCAGGAGCTGACCGCAGCCCGCGGCCTTGGCGCGCCGTCGTATCAGGTCAGCTCGACCGGACCCGACCACGACAAAGAGTTCACCGCCGTCGTGGTCGTGACCGACACCGAATACGGTTCGGGTGTGGGCCGATCGAAGAAGGAAGCCGAGCAGCATGCCGCGGCTGCCGCCTGGAAAACCCTGAGCGTGCTCGACAGCGCGTGATCTAGATGCCCGAACTACCCGAGGTTGAGGTGGTGCGGCGCGGCTTGCAGGCCCATGTGGTGGGCAGGACCATCACCGCCGTCCGAGTGCATCACCCCCGCGCAGTGCGCCGCCACGAGGCCGGCCCCGCCGACCTGACCGCGCGGCTGCTGGACGCCCGGATCACCGGCACCGATCGGCGCGGAAAGTATCTGTGGCTCCTGCTGGACGAGGGCGACTGCGCGCTCTTGGTCCACCTTGGCATGAGCGGTCAGATGCTGCTCGGGACGGTGCCGAACGTGGGCCACCTGCGGATCGCGGCGGTCCTCGACGACGGTACGACGCTGAGCTTCGTCGACCAGCGCACTTTCGGCGGGTGGCTGCTCGCCGAGATGGTGACGGTGGACGGCAGCGTGGTTCCGGCGCCCGTCGCCCACTTGGCGCGCGATCCTCTCGACCCGCGATTCGACATTGAGGCCGTGGTCAATGTGTTGCGGCGCAAGCATTCCGAAATCAAACGCCAGCTGCTCGACCAGACGGTGGTGTCGGGCATCGGCAACATCTACGCCGACGAAGCGTTGTGGCGGGCCAAAGTGAACGGCGCGCGTCTTGCCGACGCCTTGACGCGGCGGCAGCTGACCGCGGTGCTGGAGGCGGCCGCCGAGGTGATGCGTGACGCGCTGGCGCAGGGCGGCACGTCGTTCGATTCGTTGTACGTCAACGTCAACGGCCAGTCCGGCTACTTCGACCGCTCGCTCAACGTGTACGGCCGCGAAGGCAAGGCCTGCCGCCGCTGCGGCGCGGTGATCCGCCGGGAGAAGTTCATGAACCGCTCGTCGTATTACTGCCCGCGGGATCAGCCGCGGCCGCGCCGGTAAGCGCGCCGGGTGCGTGGCGGATCGCCCGCTGACTGGCGGGGCCCGCCGGTGCCGCCAGTCAGAACGCCATCATCCCGCCGCCGCCAACAAGCTCGATCAGGGGGGTGTATATGTCGGTGACCAGGAGGCCTTCGACCTCAACCCCGTCCGTTCCATTCCCGCCTCCTGGCAGGAGGCCGAGCAAGAAGTCGGTGAATTGGATGTCGGGGCCGGCGCCGGATGGATCGTGTAGGTCGTCAAACAAGGTAGTTATATGGTTGTTGAGAACCGCCTCC
>Ga0210398_10002001_pt1 | contig 20299 bp, 14 predicted proteins | sample IncBWC4OmetaG_FD_161047 | JGI IMG/M metagenome (GOLD analysis project Ga0210398, IMG submission 161047) | Forest soil microbial communities from Barre Woods Harvard Forest LTER site, Petersham, Massachusetts, United States - Inc-BW-C-4-O | ecosystem: Environmental > Terrestrial > Soil >...
AGTCACGCCTTCTGCATAACCGACTGCGGCGGCGATCTGGTCGACGCTGGCATGGCCGGTCCTGAGAAGGTGCACCGCGCGCTCGATCCGCAGGTCCTGAAAGTACGCGAGCGGCGACTTGCCCAGCACGCTCTGCATCCGGCGCGCCAACGTGCGCTTACTGGTGGCCAGAGCCTTTGCGGCCTCATCGAGCGAGAAGCCTTCAGCGAGGCGTCCACGCGCCCAGCGCTCGAACCGGCGTGTCAGGGGATCGGCTTTGGCCAGATGGTCAGGGATCGAGTAGATAGATTGCGAAGTACGCTCGTCCACCACCAAGTACCTCGCGGTAACGTCGGCCAGACCTGGACTGGCGCGCCGGATCAGAGCCAATGCCAAGTCGAGGTGGCTTAGCGCCGCGCCGGCGGTCACGATGGAATTGGATTGCACGATGATGCGCGACTCGTCCAGCCGCACCCGCGGATAGCGCTGCCGGAACAGCGGCGCGAGCCACCAGGTAGTGGTGGCCTCCTCACCGTCAAGTAGAGCCGCCTCCGCCAGCACGAAGGTTCCAACGCAGGCGCTCGCGGTCAGGGCGCCGCGCCCAGACCATTTACGCAGCACTGCGCCGGCTTCGCGTATCTCGCTCCCGGCCAGTGCTTGCACCAGCGGCTCCGGCCGCATGTGCAGAATGGCCGGCATCACCACCGCATCCGGCGTCTGCACGCGTGTCGCTGGGATCACCGGCACGCTCAGGCCGCGGGCTGTGCTGATTCTCTTGCGCAATCCCACCACCTTCATCTGGAAGCGCAGTGAGGAAATGCCGGTCATCTCCGCCAGAGCGTTGGCCGTGCCGAATGCGTCGAGCACCGCGGCAAGCCCGGTGTCGAACACGCCGTTCAATGCAAGGATGTGGATACGCATGGCAATTATGATATCAAACTTGGCAATCTTGCCAATACCGCGCCGAGCGCCGTCGGCCTACTCTGCGCAGGCCATCCACCTCGATGTAAGGTGAGGTGACAACCCGCATGAATAAAGGAATACCGCAATGACTATTTTTGAAGTGACCGGCGCTTCCGCAAGACGCCTCGCGAAGTCCCTAGTATCTGTATCACTTTTGGTGGCTTGCGCAACCGCCGTCGCAGACAACGCGCCTGTGCCGACGCAAATCGTCGATTTGGCGAACAAGGTGGACGGTGTCCATCCGGGGTATCGCGCCTTTCATGCGAAAGGCGTAGTGGTCGAAGGCACCTTCAAAGGCTCGACTGAAGCCGCTCGACTCAGCAGCGCGACAATATTCAGCGGCCGCACAATTCCGGTGACCGCGCGTTTCTCGGATGGCAGTGGGATGCCGAGTGTGCCCGACGGCTCGCCCGCGATGCCCCGTGGCGTCGCGGTCAAGTACCACGTACCCGGTGGACCCGACACCGACATGGTTACCAACTCCTTCAAGTTCTTCCCTGTCGGCACCGGAGAGGAATTTCGGGACCTGCTGCAGGCTATCGTCGCGAGTCCGCCCGATGCCCCCCACCCCACGAAACTCGAACAATTCTTCGGCAGCCATCCGAATGCGCCGAAGGCGATTGGTTCGCTCCCCATTCCGGACAGCTTTGCCGACGAGGAATATCACGGCATTGACGCTTTCATCTTCGTCAGCAAGAGCGGAAAGAAGCAGGCGGTGCGCTATGTGATCACGCCGGAGAAGCTGGTGCACATCTCGCCCGAAGAGGCCGCCAAGCGGTCGTCTGACTACCTTTTCGAGGATCTGTCGAAGCGGATCGCGCAGAAGCCGCTGGTTTTTCACGTGAAGGCGCAATTGGCCGAGCCCGGCGATCAGACCAAGGATGCGAGTCAAGCTTGGCCTGAGGATCGCAAGGTCGTCGACCTTGGCGTGCTGACGCTAACTAAGGTGGTGCCGAACAGCTCGGAGGCGGAGAAGAAATTGCTGTTCCTGCCGACGAACCTGACACCCGGAATCGAACTCTCCGACGACCCGCTGCCGAGCATACGCACTGCCGCCTATGGCGTATCTTTCGGTAGGCGCAGCCAGTAGGTGCATGCGCTGTAGACCTGCGCGTGCGCCCGACAAGTCGTTACCGTCCCCACACCCTGAGAGAAAGAGAGAGACCATGAGCAGTTACATCCAAGTTGGCCAGGAAAACTCAACGCCCATTGAACTGTATTACGAGGATCATGGCTCCGGATCGCCGGTCGTCCTCATCCACGGCTGGCCGCTGAGCGGCGCGTCGTGGGAAAAGCAGACGGCGGCCCTGCTTGAGGCGGGTCATCGCGTTGTCACGTACGATCGCAGAGGTTTCGGCAGATCCAGCAAGCCGGCGGTCGGCTACAACTACGATACATTTGCGGCCGATCTCGATGCCGTGCTAAGCACGTTGAAGCTCACAGATGCTTCTCTCGTCGGCTTCTCCATGGGTACCGGCGAAGTCACCCGCTATATCGGCAAATATGGCGTGAAGCGCGTGCGCAAGGCGGTGCTCATCGGCACGCTGGGTCCGTATCTGGTGAAGACGGCTGACAACCCGGAAGGCGTGGACCGGGGTGTCTTCGAGGGTCTTAAGGCAGCCATCAAAGCCGATCGGCCGGCCACGCTGATGGAATTTCTGCGCAACTTCTACAACTTCGACGTCACCGGAGGCAAGCTCGTAAGCGAGCGTGTCCTCGAGGGCGACTGGAACGTGGCGGTCGGCGCGTCTGCGATTGGCACGCGCGCATGCGTCGATGCGTGGATCGAGGACTTCCGCCAGGATATCGCTCGCAACACTGTACCAACGCTCATTTTGCACGGTGATGCCGATCGCATCCTACCGGCCGACGCAACATCCAGACGACAAGCGAAGATGATCAAGAACGTCAAGTTTGTGGAGCTCAAGGGTGGCCCGCATGGCGTGCTGTGGACTCACGCGGAGCAAGTCAACTCCGAGCTGGTGAAGTATCTGGCATAGCTTTCTTTGTTCTCCGTAACCACAAGAGCCCGCCTAACACTCCGCGGAAGCTGAATTGTTGTGCCGAGCCGCCGGCAGCGAAATTTGCAGGCGCGACCGACCAGGCGCTAGTTCCGGATGACCACCACGACGTCGCCGTCCCGCCGGGTCACGGTCACCCCGACGTTGTCAGCCTGGCGATGAAGAAGCACGTCGACTGACCCTGTGCTCAGGCGCAAATTGCGCAGCCGCACGTGATCCAGAAAATCCGGCAACATCGGGCGATAGAACTTGATCTCGCCGGTCCGGTCGAGCAGTTCCAAACCAAGGGAGGCCTGCAGCAAGCACAAGGGAGTCGCGCTCGCCCACGCCTGCGGCGAACAAGCCACCGGATATTGCGTCGGCGCGTTGCGCTCCCGACGGGGGAAGCCGCAGAAGAGTTCCGGCAGTCGGCGCAGATCCATGTAGGTGGCCGCGTCGAAGAGCCCGCCGAACACCCGAGCCGCCGATTTCTGCAGTCCATATCGGGCGAAGCCCATGGCGATGAGCCCGTTGTCGTGCGGCCAGATCGAGCCGTTGTGATAGGACATCGGGTTGTATCTCGATTCCGATGCGCCGACAGTGCGGATGCCCCAGCCGCCGAATGACTCCGGTGACAGCAGTGTGGCGGCGACGCGGTGCGCGCGCTCGGAGGAGGCAATGCCCGTGAACAGGACCTGTCCGGCATTCGACGAGATCACCCGACAAGGTTGCTTTGCGCCGTCCAGTGCGAGTGCGTACGTCGAGAGATCCTCGCACCAGAACTGCGATTCGAATTTTTGCCGAAGAGACTCGGCCTGTGCCAAGAGAGCGGCGGCGCGCTGCGGAATCCCCAAGGCCTCGGCCAGCACGGCGGCGTGGCGTTTGGCACCGTATACGTACGCCTGCACCTCGCAGAGTGCGATCGGCCCTTCTGCCAGGCGCCCGTCACGATGGAAGATCGCATCGAAGGAGTCCTTCCATCCCTGATTGGCGAGGCCCTCTTTCGTCTGGCGATGATATTCGACGAAACCGTCGCCGTCGCGATCGCCGTACTGATCGATCCAGGCGAGCGCCGCCTCGGCGTTCGGCCACAACGAGCGCACCGTCTCAAGGTCACCGGTTCGCCGGAAATATTCACCTAGCAACAGCAGGAACAAGGGCGTCGCGTCGATGCTTCCATAATAGCGGCCGAATGGCACCTCGTGCAGATTCGCCATTTCTCCATGGCGCATCTCGTGCAGAATCTTTCCGGGCTCGGCGTCGCGTTCCGGCTCAACCGCGGTCGCCTGAGTAGCCGCGAGAAAACCGAGCACGCCACGCGCGATGGCGGGATCGAGCCACAGAGTCATCAGCGCCGTGATGATTCCGTCGCGCCCGAAGGGCGTGCTGAACCAGGGAATCCCGGCGTACGGATAGGGTCCCTGGGGCGTATCGGTGATGAGCATGTACAGGTCCGAGACGGAGCGCCTGACGATTTCGTTGTAGACGGAATTTGAGCTGTCAACGCTTGCGGCGCGTGCACTCGATTCCTTCAGTTCATGGCGCGCGGCGCGCAAACGCCGGTAGAACGTACGGCCGGTCCATTCGCCCTGCGCCGCGCTCGTGCAGGCGGTGCGCGCAAATATCCTGCGCGTCGCCCGCGGCTGCAATGCCACCTCGAAGGCCGCTCTGGCCGTGGTCAGCGTCTTCGGCGCCGGATAGAACGCCATCTCCGTGATCCGCTCGATTTTATCGAGGCCCTTGTAGCGCAGCACGACGGCGTGATCGCTCTGGAGCGCGGCGCTCGATTCGCCACGTGCGCCGCGGTGCTCGCCGCGCACCTCGAAAAGATCCGCGAAGTCCGACGCGAAGTGATACGTCAACCGCAAGCTCAACGGGCGATCGCCATAATTTCTCACCACGAGCCGCTCGTAGCAGGCGCCATTCCAGATGAATTTCATGCGATTCAGATGAATATTTTCGCGCCGCAGCGCGATCTTGCCGTCCTCGAGCAGATCTGGGTTGCTCAGGTCCGCCGTGAACACGGCGTTGTCGTCCTGCGTCGTCGAGGAGAGCAGCAGCGGCCGCCCTTCCTCGAGAAGCAACTGCAGCCGCGAGAGCATGCGCGTGTCGCGGTGATATAGCCCTTCGGGGTTTCCCGGCTCGCCGCCGATGTCGCCGCGATGATCGAACACCGCGAAGGTGTCGCCGTGCTTCAGCGTACGCGTGCGGCGCTGCTGCAGCGTCGCAGAGACGGCAATGGCGAATTGCGGTCCTGGGGCCTCGTCGACCGAATTCGAGGATGTCGTCGGGTCAAAAGTCGTGGGATAGAACTTCGAGGGTGTGATCATGCGTTGTTCCCAATACAGGAGACGATAGGCGCGGCTCGTAAATTGTTCAGCCGCAAGTCTCGGCGCGAACTAGAGAAGCGTCCGCAACATGAGAGTTTCTCTTACAACGCTCAGTTCCTTTTGCAAGCCGACAACGGCGACAGGAGCGGATACGATGCGTCCTAGATCGATTGTATCAGCCTATGGGGATCAAATGAGGATCGCGCAAGTAGCACCGCTCGCCGAAGCCGTGCCTCCGAAATTGTATGGCGGCACCGAACGCGTGGTCGCTTACCTGACTGATGCCCTCGTGGAACTCGGGCATGAGGTCACGCTGTTCGCTTCCGGCGACAGCGCGACCAAAGCGACTCTGCACCCCATCTGGCCGCGCGCGCTGCGCCTCGATCCCAACGTGAAAGATCACTTTGCGCCGTTGTTCATGCAACTCGAGACGGTCGCACGACGCGCTCACGAGTTCGATGTGATTCATTGCCATATCGATTACTTCGGCTATCCGTTGCTGCGCCGACTCGGCACCCCGTCCGTCACCACGCTGCACGGCCGCCTCGATCTGCCGGAGCTGCCGCCGCTTTACAAGCTTTACGGCGACATCCCAGTGGTATCGATTTCCAATTCGCAGCGCGTGCCGCTGCCGGAAGCGAATTTCGTCGCGACGGTGCTGCACGGCCTGCCGAAGAATCTGTTGAGCAAGGGCGCGGGAGGCGGCGGATACCTCGCCTTCCTAGGGCGCATTTCCCCGGAAAAGGCGCCCGACGCCGCGATTCGCATCGCGGCGCGGGCGGGCATCCCTCTCAAGATCGCCGCCAAAGTGGACCGTGTCGATCAGGAATATTTCAAGACCACGGTCGAACCGCTGCTCGGGCAGGGCGACGTCGAGTTCATCGGTGAGATCCGCGAGGATCAGAAGCAGGAATTCCTGGGCAATGCCGCGGCGCTGCTTTTCCCGATCGCGTGGCGCGAGCCTTTCGGGCTGGTGATGATCGAGGCCATGGCCTGCGGAACGCCCGTCATCGCATTCAACAATGGCTCGGTCCCCGAGGTGCTCGAAGACGCGGTGACCGGATTCATCGTGCACACTGAAAATCAGGCGATCGAGGCCGTGCGGCGTATTGGCACGCTCGACCGAGCCCGCATCCGGGGCGAGTTCGAGCGCCGCTTCACCGCCCAACGCATGGCACAGAATTATTTGAAGCTCTATGCAGACCTCGCTCGCGCGCATCGATTGCCGACTTTCACTGCGGAGGCTGCCGGCAACGAAATCCTGGCTCGATCTCTGCTTACGCGCAGACAAATTGCAGCCAATTCAACACGAGACAGCGTACCGCCTCCCGCGCTCAAAGTTGGCGGCGGCCTGGTTTAAAGCTGGGATCTAACCGCCACAAGAACCACTTCGGCGAAAAGAATTCGCTTCAGTCGCGGCGCATGGCATTCGCCTTGGCGATCGCGAACAACAGCGCACCGGCGACCGCGGCAATTCCCAGCGCTTTCGCGGGATTCTTCTTCGTGTAGGCGAGAACGGTATCCGAAGCATCCGTGGCGGCATCTCGCGCGTGGCTCACCATATCGCCAAGGGCGCTAATTCCCCATTTGCCCGCGGTCTGAGTTTGGCTCGACGCTCTATTTAAAATGGGAGCGGTCTCCCGACCGAGATCAGAAGCCATATCCGCGGCTTTTGCCGCCACGGCTTGGCCTTGCTTTGCGAGCTTATCAATTGAGGTAGTTTCCATGGAGCATTCCTTTTGGTGGTATCAACGGAGCCGAGTGCCAGTCTGCCGGAACTGCATGCGGGTCACACCGATCTTGCACTCCGATATGGGTCGGACAATTGCCGTGTCGCTTGTAAGACATGACGCTTCCGCCCGGCCGTGCCCCCCGACTTTTGATCCCGTTTGCGTCTCTCTTTCGCTTTACGTAACCAGCCACAGCGCCTGCACACATTGGATTACGGTTTGAACCCGCGGAGGGGACGCAGATCGATATTTCCTCGTTCCAGGTGCTCTATCAATTCGGTTTTTTCCGAAAAGACATCACGGCGCGCATTTTGCCCTATGTGACGCTCACAACTTCGGGACTGACGGGCGTTGCGCCTCCAAATCTGCCTGCGGAAATACACACGCTAATTGTTAGAATTCGAGACAGCCAGGGTCGTACATCTGAGCAGGAAGTGAAATTTCGTGTGGGCAGCTGAGCCCAAACTCCGCCCGGCGCGGCAAACCACTCACCTCGGCTTTCGCTCAACTACTATCTTGCCGCCCGGAGCAGATTCTGCTAGCGTGATGACACCGGTATCATAAACCACCGAACGAGCTACCCAATTCGGCGAGCATTCTTGCCGCCGAACTGTGGAATTGGCCATTCGCCGCGCGGCGGGATGGGGGCGATTCATGATTCTAACGGCTCCGATCGTCAATCAGAACTGATACCGGTATCAGAGCGCGGGACCTGCCCGCGCTCAATTGAACTTCAGGCTGTAATGGGAGGGAAGACCATGCTCTATTCAAGGAACAAGTCGGTCGCGTCAGCTGCGTTCATATTGTTTGCAGCGTGTTGCACGACAAAATTTGCCGTCGCCGTCGATGCCGACGGGAGGAGCGCTAGTACTTTCGATGCGGCTAGCGGCCCAGGGACACGCGGGTTGCTTGCGACGCTGGATGGACGTTTACCGTTGGAACCGCGCTTACCGGTCCATACCGAACTCTGCGCCACACTGAGGGCCGCTCTGACTTCCGCGGCGTTCGCTTCACCGACCACCACTGATCCGGACGTCGACTCCATCGCGGCCGTCACGGCTAACCCAGTCAGTTCCAACCCTGACACCCTACGGATTCAGGCCGCACTGAACGCGTGTCACCCAGGCGGAGTCGTTCAGCTCGCCGCCACCAGACTGTACGACGCTTTTCTGACCGGTCCCCTGACACTGCCTAGTGGCGTGACCTTATGGGTGGATTCGGGGGTGACGCTGTATGCGTCTCGATATCCCGCAGACTACACCGTCGCAGGGCTGGTTCCCGGGGATGAATGCGGTAACGCCTCTTCGACCACAACCGGTAAGGCCTGCAGGTCATTGATCACGGCGGCGGCGGCGGCGAGCGGCAGCGGCGTTGTCGGCCTGGGAACCATCGATGGCCGCGGCGGCAGCGCGCTGACGGGCGGTCCGAAAGCCGGCGTCATGACCTGGTGGGATGTGGCGTTGCTGAACAAGGTGTCGGGCTTCTCGCAGAACTGCCCGATATTGCTCGACCTCACGCAGGGCGGGAGCGACTTCAATTTGTTCCGAATCGCGCTGCTTAACGCCCCACATTTTCATGTCAAGATCGATTCCTATGACGGGTTCGTTGCGTGGGGTGTTCAGCTGTTGACACCGTCGCTCGCATACTCTGTTGCGAATTACGCCTGCACTACGTTGCCGAGCACGACCGTCGCCGCGACCAAACCCGGCACCTGCTATACACCGGATTTTGCCAAGAATACGGACGGCATCGATCCGGGGGGCAGCCGGAATGTACTCATTGCGTACTCCTACATCAGCGACGGGGACGACAACATTGCAGTTACCGCATCCAACAGCAGTAACTGCATCACCACGGCCAATGGATTCTGCTCGAGTTCAAACACGCTGGTGGCGCACAATCACTTCTATTATGGCCATGGGATGTCCATCGGCAGTGGAACGCAAGGTGGCGTGACCGGCCTATTCGTGTGGGATCTTTCTATCGATGGGGAGGACAGCTCCAATGGCGTAGGTCTGCGAATCAAGACTTCCCAGGGCGCGGGTGGAGAAGTATCCGCGACCTACGCCAAAGTCTGTATCCAACGTGAAAAGCAACCCATCGTTATCGATCCTTTCAACAGCGCGCCGACCTCGACCACGGAGTTTCAGCCGAATTTGCACGACATCCGCTACTTAGGGCTTCACGCGGTAAATCTTTCCGGTGCGAAGTATCCGAACTCGACAAACTGGAACAACGTGATGAATGGCGTCAGTGAGTCGAATCTGTTGACCGACGTCGTGCTGGATAACGTATTTTTCGATGTTGCGCCGGCCTGGGGCAATTCGAGCAAAGCGCCTTTTACCGGCTCGCCCAATTTTGCCGACCTCGTCATCGGCCCCGGTTCAACCAGCTTCGCGATTCCGACTACCGGGCTCGACGTTACCGTAACCGGCGCTCCCGCCGGCGCGGCGACCGGCGAGAATGCCGTCGATTGCAGCAACGCTTTTACGCCATTTCACGCAGTGAATGACAAATCGCCGATTTGATCAGCGGTGAAATAGGGTGTGGGCCACGGCGTTCCGGCATTTGGGCAAATCCCAAATGCCGGGCGCGTTGCTTCGAACACCTTCAGGCGTCGACGTTCCTCTTGAAAGTTTCCGGCAGGAAGATCAAGCCGATAACCAGGGTCGCACCCGCGATGACAATGGGATACCACAGTCCGTAGTAAATATCGCCGGTCGCCGCCACCATCGCAAACGCCGTTGCCGGCAAAAATCCTCCGAACCAACCGTTTCCAATGTGATACGGCAGAGACATCGCACTATAGCGAATTCTCGCCGGAAACAATTCCACCAGCATCGCGGCAATGGGACCGTAGACCATAGTGACGTACAGCACCAATATGAAAAGTATCAACACCACCATCGGTTTGTTGATAGTTGCGGGGTCGGCTTTGTCCGGATACCCGGCGGCAGTCAAGGCGGCTTTCGCAGCGCCTTGAAACTTTGCAATCGCGTCCTTGAGATCCTTGCCGGTGATGGCTCTGGGATCCGGAGCGGTCAGAGTGGTGGTTCCGCTGCGGATTTCCGCCACGGCGCCGCTCGGCGCATTGATTCGTGCGTAGGACACTCCGGCCTTGGCGAGGAAGCTCTTGGCGATATCGCATGATGTCGAATCGAATCTGTTCTTGCCGATGGGATCGAACTGAAACGAGCACTGTCCGGCATCGGCGTACACCGTCACCGGCGCCGCCGCCTGCGCCCTATACAGGGCGGGATTGGCGTATCGGGTCAAAGACTCGAATAGCGGAAAATAGGTCAGCATGGCGATCAAACAACCAGCCAAGATGATGGGTTTGCGGCCGATCTTGTCCGACAGCCAGCCGAAGAACACGAATCCCGGCGTCGCCAGAACGAGCGCGATGGCAGTCAGAATATTGGTGGTCGCACCATCGACCCGCAGCATCCGTTCCAGAAAGAACAACGCGTAAAACTGGCCCGTGTACCACACGACGGCCTGACCCATTACGCCGCCCAGCAAGGCGATCAGAACCATTTTGAGATTGCGCCACTGCCCGAACGCTTCCTTGAGCGGCGCCTTCGATGTGGTTCCCAGATTCTTCATCTTGACGAATACAGGACTCTCGGCCAGTTGCATTCGAATCCACAGCGAGATTCCAAGCAACAGTATCGATACGAGAAACGGGATGCGCCAACCCCAGACTTTGAAGGCGTCCTCGCCGACATAGGTACGAGTTCCGATCACGACCAAGAGTGCAGCGAACAAACCGAGGGTCGCCGTGGTCTGTATCCAGCTGGTGAAAAAGCCGCGTTTATTGGGTGGCGCGTGCTCGGCGACATAAGTCGCCGCGCCGCCGTACTCGCCGCCGAGCGCCAAGCCCTGCAGCAGTCGCAGGGCCACCAATAGCACGGGTGCCGTCACACCGGCCGTCGCATAGCTCGGCAACAAGCCGACGGCAAACGTTGCGCCCCCCATGATGCTCATAGTGATCAGGAACGTGTACTTTCGTCCGACCAGATCGCCGAGCCGCCCGAACACCAACGCACCGAATGGCCGCACCGCGAATCCCGCTGCAAACGCGGCCAGCGCGAAAATGAAGCTCGTGGTGTCGTTGACGCCCGAAAAGAACTGCGCACCGATTACTGTGGCGAGCAGACCGTACAGGTAGAAGTCGTACCATTCGAATACCGTACCGAGAGAGGAGGCGCCAATCACCAACCAATCGTTCTGCGAACCCTCCTGGCCTTGCGGCAGGGTGCCTGCCGTTGTGCTCATCGCCATGTCGCCCTCCTTCAAATCTTTATGCGAAATCCCCACATGATGGTGGTCTGATTTTCGCTTCCCGAGGTTCCTACCGTGGTCCCGGGAAATCCGTTGGCGAGACCATCGGTGACCTCTGACCAGTTCACGCCGCCGTAGATGTCGTAGTGCTTATTGATGATGTAATCGGCAACTAGCGACACCTCATTGAAGTCGCCTGCGCACAGCAAACCCGCCGCCGCGCAGCCGAGACCGTCGTCGCCGGCCGTCCCCAGACCAATCGTCCAGCTGTTCTGACTGACGTGATAAAACGCACCGGTGAAATTCCAGCCGGAATTCATCGCGTACTTGGCACCCAACCATTCCATGTTATAGACCGCGGAATCATTGATGTTGATGCCGACCGAAATCGGGTAGTTGTTCTGTGCGCTGCCAACGGTGTAGTCGGCGTGCGCCTTCTCAATGTGGGTGTAGCCCGCGTACACCGTGAGCTTGTCCTTGGAATCGCCGAGGTCAAACACGTACTTGCCCATGATGTTGTAGGACTTGTCATTGGAGATATAGGCGGCCAATCCCGGCGTGGGCACGGGGTTTGCGGTTGGATTGTCGAAGGAACTGCGCAGATTGATCGCACCCTTCGAATTCTCATAGACGGCATCGACGGACAACCCGAGCCAGGTCACGCCGACATCCACGCCGTAGGATTTGCCGAGCACGCCCGTGTCCTGTCCACCGTTGGAGTACAGGCCGCTGATGTGCACGGGGCCGCTCGTAAACAGATATTTGCCCGAGTTATCCAAGCGCGCGGCCTCCGTACTGCCGGCGCCGCCGTTAAATCCGGAGTAGCCGAGAAAGGAAAACGCATACGAAAGTGTTTGCGGATCGTACAGCGCCAGGGCGTCGAGCTGCAGAGACTGTTGACGGCCGATGGTAAGTGTCCCGAATCGCGGGCTGCTGAAGCCACCCCAAATGACGCCATTGAAAGCCTGACCGCAACGGCTGCTATCGGCGTTCGCGGTCTGTTCGCCTTGCGGCTTGCCGCTGTTCGAGGCGAGCGCCTTGCACGCATCCACCAACTGACCCGACAGCGGATTGAATCCGGTGTCGGTTCTCGCAACCAAAGTGAAATCATCAACAATGGGTTCCGACACGCGGATGCCGATCTTGGATTGCTCGAGGCCGCTTTCCGCGAACGTCGACTGGGAACCCGCGAAGTTTCGGGTAGTGGTAAAAGCCTGGTACTCGAGGCCGCCGAGATACTCGCTGCTCAACGGCACGCCATGACTCTGATAGGCGTAGCCGACATCGACGGTGGCATACAGGGTGACGCCGCCCAGCGACAAGCTATCGGGCAAAGGGTCCTTCAATTCTGCCTGTGCCGAGCCCCAAACCAACAACAGACCAATCGCCGCCCCAAACGAATGCTTGCGCGATTTCATTAGTTTTCCCCTCTACAAAATTGTCTTCACGGCGCGCCGGTTCAGCGGCGATCGCCAGCCCCCTAGGTCGATCCTGCTCTTGACACTACTTTGCATTGCTCGCGAAGACGCGTGACAGTTGTTGGTGAGTCAGGATTACACCGCAATGCTAGGCCTGCACCTTCCCGCAATACCATTCGACTTTGGTCGATAGTGGCTTGCTTTCGACGCGTCCTTCCGCCAAGGTCAATCGAACCGCGCGTTGATTTGTTTTAGGGTTATCGCGGGCTTAGAGTGAGAATTGAGGGGGTGGCCATGTTTTCGAGCTGGCTTCTGTCATTGCTCGCATTGACATATCTCGGCTGTCTGTTTGGCATCGCGTTCTATGGGGAACGCCAAAGAACCTATCCCAACCAGCGGCGCCTGCGACCCTTCATTTATTCGCTGGCGCTTGGCGTGTACTGCACCTCCTGGACATTCTTCGGCGCGGTTGGATCCGCCGTACGTGACGGCTGGGGCTACTTGCCGATTTACCTCGGACCCGCGCTGGTATTCCTGTTCGCGTTGCCCTTCATGGAACGGCTCGCGCGAATCGGACGCGCGCACAAAGTCAGTTCGATCGCAGATTTCATCGCCTCTCGATTCGGCAAGAGCCGCGCTCTTGCCGTGTTGGTGACCGTGATCTCGCTATCGGCTGCTATTCCCTACATCGCTCTTCAATACAAAGCCGTCGCCGCCAGCGTCGATGTGCTGACCGCGGTGACTGCGCGCAATGTGCCGTGGTATCGGGATACGGCCCTCGCCGTCGCGCTGATGATGGCACTATTCGCGGTGCTATTCGGAGCCCGGCGCGTCGATGCCACCAGACACCGTGAAGGATTGATGCTGGCGATCGCGTTTGAGTCCGTGCTGAAGCTGCTGGCTTTCGTGGCGGTCGGCGTATTTGCGTGTCTGCACTTGCGCGGCCGCCCTTGGGTATTACCCGTGCAGCTCGCGCAAAGCGCTACATTGCTCAACGGCAATACCTTCATAATTACCCTGTTGGCAGCGGGAGCGATTTTCTGTCTACCGCGACAGTTCCAAGTCGCCGTAGTCGAGTGCGCTCGCACCGAGGACCTTAAGACTGCGCGCTGGCTACTGCCTGCGTACCTCGGAATATTTTCCGTGGTGGTCATACCCGTGGTGGCACTCGGTACGGGCGACGGACTCTCGCTTCATACCGCGTCGGACTCGCTGATTCTGACGCTGCCGATGAGCTACGGAGTCCCCTGGCTTACCGTACTGGTGTTTCTGGGCGGGCTGTCGGCGGCCACGGCGATGGTGGTGGTCGCCAGCACGGCATTGGCCACCATGATCTCGAATGACATAGCCGCACCCGTGTTGTGGCGCCAGCGACTGGAAGATGGCGCGAGCTTGGGAAAGCGCGTGCTGTGGGTGCGGCGTGCTGTCATCGTATCGCTCGCGCTGTTGGCTTTTGCGTACTACCGCTCCGCGTCGGGCTCAATCAGCCTCGCGGCGATTGGTCAGTTGGCCTTCGCCGCCGTCGCGCAATTTGCACCAGCTATGTTCGCTGCGCTTTATTGGCGAAGTGCCAGCCGTGCCGGCGTATTTTGGGGGATGTTGAGCGGCTTCGCCGCCTGGGCCTTTCTCCTGTTCCTGCCCAATCTTGCCGGAGGAATCGTCGCAGCCCACGGACTCCATTGGCCCGATGTACTTAGCTTGTTGCCGCATTCGCTGGCCGACGCCCCAGGAGGGGAGGCAATCGGAATGCGCGCGCTGTTGGCGCTGTCGCTGAACATACTCGTGATGCTCATCGTATCTGCGCGCCGCGGCGCGACTCTTCAGGAACGCCTGGCCGCCCGGGCCTTCGTGGCCCCCAAACAGCCCGCGGTCGGGCTGCACGCGATCAACTGCAAGGTGGGCGATCTCGAGACCGTGGCGTCGAGGATCCTGGGCGCCCCGGCCGCCAGCCAGGCGCTTCGCGAATACGTTACGCAAACACGGCGCGATCTGCCCAAGCCATCGGAACCCGCCGATCGAGGACTCGTGAAGCATGTCGAGCGTGCCCTGGCCGCGTCGATCGGCGCCTCATCGGCGCGCGTCGTGCTCACGCACGCTCTGCACCGCAAGGGTCTTGAAGTTGATGAAGTTGCCGAGTTGCTCGACGAAACCTCACAGGAATTGCGGTTCAGCCGACAGCTGCTGCAGGCCACAATGGAAAACATCACGCAAGGCATCAGCGTCGTTGACGCGCAGCTGCGCGTGGTGGCGTGGAATCGGCGATATCTAGAATTATTTGGGTATCCCGAGGGACTGGTCACCGTCGGGCGGCCGGTCGTCAAATTGCTGCGATGGAACGCCGCGCGCGGCGAGCTCGGACCGGGCGACCCCGAGGCGCAGGTCGAAAAGCGGCTGGCACACTTGCGCGCCGGTACCCCCTACACGTTTCAACGGCTACGCCGCAACGGACAGGTGTACAGCATTCACGGTCAACCTATGGCGGGCGGCGGCTTCGTCACCACCTATACGGACATCACAGATTTCAAGCGCCATGAACAGGCGCTGCTGGAGGCCAAACAGGGGTTGGAAGAGCGCGTCGCGCATCGCACTTCAGAACTCACGGCGTCAGTCGAAGCGCAGCGGCTTGCCAAGCAGGAGGCTGAAGCCGCCAATACGAGCAAGACGCGCTTCTTCGCCGCCGCCAGCCACGACCTGCTCCAGCCGCTCAATGCAGCGAGGCTATTCGTATCAGCCCTCGAGTCGCAGGCGCGGGCGCACCCGGAAGTTCAGGAATTGGCCAGCCGCATCGATGACTCAATGCGCGCCGCCGAAGAGCTGCTCACCGCCTTGCTCGACAGTGCACGTCTCGACAGCGGGGTGCTCAAGCCGGATATCATCAGCTTTCCGATCGCTGATCTTCTCGAGGATCTGCGCCGCCAATACGCACCGCTCGCGCAGGCTCGAAAATTGCAACTTCGCATCGTCGGCAGCCAGGAAATCGTGCGTAGCGACCGCTCCATGCTGCGGCGGATCTTGCAAAACTATCTCTCCAATGCGCTGCGCTACACGGAGCGTGGCGGCGTGCTGGTCGGTTGCCGTAGGCGCGGTGGCGAACTCGAAATTGCCGTGTATGACACCGGACCGGGCATTCGATTGCATCAACGGCGGAGGATGTACGCCGAGTTCAGTAGGCTCGAACATGACTCGCCTTGGGGTGAGAAGGGTCTGGGACTCGGCCTGTCGATTTGCGATCGGCTTGCCAAGCTCATGCAACATACCCTTTCGTTTGCAAGCCATCCGGGTCGGGGTTCGATGTTTGGCGTACGGGCAACGCGAGAGATCGGCACACAACGTACACGAAGCATCGATCGGCATGTACGCGCCGCGGACCCGAGCAACCTGCACGGCCTTCGCGTACTGTGCGTCGACAATGATGGCGCCATCCTCGACGGAATGGAGGCGCTGCTTGGGCAGTGGGGCGTGCTCGTCCTGAAGGCAAGCAACAGCGCGGAAGCCACCATGTTGCATGACCGGTCCGAAGTGGACACCGTACTGGCCGACTATCATCTGGGCGATGGTGAAAACGGTATCGAGTTATTGCGCCGGTTATGCAAATCGCGAACGACAAACCTGACAGCGGCGCTGATCAGCGCCGATCACGACGCCGACTTGATCCTGGCCGCTCGCGATGCGGGATTTCCCCTTCTACACAAACCGTTGCGGCCCGCGGCGCTGCGAGCCTTGCTCTGCGCGTTCCGGGTACAGGCGCGACATGCATCGGCGGCATGACCAAAATTCGCCCGGTTCGATGAACTACGAAGTACTCATCGTCGATGATCATCCGCTGTATCGCCTGGCGCTCAAGGGTGCAGTTGCGGCGGCCTGCACGAACTGCGAGATATTCGAAGCTGACAGCGTCGCCGCCCTCTTCGAGGCACTCGATCAGCACCCTCGCGCGGATTTGCTGCTTCTGGATCTCAATCTCCCGGGCTCCTATGGGTTCAGCGCCCTCGCGCACCTGCGAGGGTCCCGCCCCGAACTACCCGTCATCGTCGTCTCGGCGTCCGACGATGCACGCACCATGCGCCAGGCATTGGCATTCGGGGCACAGAGCTTCGTGTCCAAATCCGCCGACGCGGCCACCATTGGTAATAGTGTTCTGACCGTCCTGCGCGGCGAGGTTGCTCCACTGGCCGGCTTGGCGCTGGAGAGGGAGGTCGGCGCAGACCGCGGCGCACTCGAGATCGGCCATCGCATAGCGCAACTAACACCGCAGCAATTTCGGGTGCTCGGAATGCTGTGTGCCGGGCTCCTCAACAAGCAAATCGGCGAGGATCTTCAGATCACGGAGGCGACGGTCAAGGCACACATGACCGTAATCCTGCGCAAACTGGGTGCCGCGAATCGCACGCAAGCGGTTTTGCTGGCGGGGCGTCTGGCGCGCGAATTGAGCGAAATTTAGCGATTGCCTGAGGACGTTGAGTGAGCGAAGCCCGGATCTTTTGGATTGTGATCGCCCGTTCATTTGCTCCTTCGTGAGTTGCCAACGTTCAGATCCTCGGCGGTCAGATTCGCGCCAAGTTGAATGGCGGCGGTTCCTAGCTCGCGAGGAGTGCTGCGATTCTCGCGTCAAGGCTCCACGGCCCCGGTCCCGCCAGCATCACGACGCTGAGCCCGATGCAGTACAGCGCTTCGGGACATAGAGCAGGTCGCCGAGCCAATCGGCACGATCGATCGGCCGCCATTCACGTATCCGTTTGACAGCGTCGAATGCAACGGCCCCGAAACAAATTACGAACAAACCAAACGCCGCGAGCACGGACAACAAACCCACGATGAGTGCGCATCCGCCGCTGAACTCCGCACAGGGCAGCAGCCACTGCATGATTGGTACGGCGCGCACACCATCGTCTTGAAGCGTACGCGTCAGTGTCGCGTGCCTGGAAGCGTTGAATAGCTTGTGGTAACCGCTGATTGCGAAGAACACCCCGAGAGCCACACGATTGAGAGTTAGTGCGGCGTCGGGAGCTTGCGCGCCTTGTATGATGAAGAGTGCATGCATGATCATAGCGCTCCGGATTGCCTTGCGTCCGCTCGCGCCAGGGACACACACGTCCCTTCAGCTCTTCCTTGATCCTTGTCCATATTGACGACCCATTTCTTACGCGCTTCGGCGGCCTCGAAGGAAGCAGTAAAGTATTGCGTCTCGTGCGAAACCCTTACTCCGCGAAATTCCATGATGCTTACGGTGTTTAAGGGTTGACTATCGTACGTTAGGACCAACTCGATGAGCCACAAGTCGCCGCTCCCGATGATGCGGTGAACCGCAAAGCGCTTCTTATTCGGCTGGATGGTCCGGGTGATCTGTATGTTTTGTCGGCCGAGTATTCGCTCGCGGGATTGCGGATAATCCAGGACCGCATCGTCGTGATAAATGTCGTGCTCTGTCGCAAAATCGCCGGAGTTCGATGCCGTCCAATGTTGGACGCTCCGCCATACTTGCCGCATCGCACCGCGGAGCTGCCGAGGGAGCCGCTCAGGCCGGTCAAGAGAGACATAAGACTTCAATTTTTAACGCAAATGTACAAGACTTTCATCGAGGCGCTGACGGAAAGTAGATGCTGCGCGAAACATCAGGAATTATTCCGAAGGAGCCAGCATGCAAGCCGCGACCAACGAGCTCACAATCGATCCCCTTGCCCACACTAATTCGACTACGGCCAAGAGCGAATCGTCAGGCACGGGCACGGTTGAAGTCCTTGAAGAGCTACTCGCCCATTCAATCTCCTTGCGCGACATGTATAAGGATGCCCGTTGGCAAACCGCTGAGATTCAGTTTCGCTGGTTGCGCCAGTTGTTCGACGGTCACTATAAGGAACAGATTCAGCTCGTAGACGTTCTCATCGATCGTATACGCGCGCTCAATGGCGCCGGCAGAGTATTCGCGGGTGATTTCCTTCACCGGACCCGGTTCTCTCAACTGCTTCGCGGTCGTGTGGCAGTCGCACATTTATTGACGGAACTAATTGACGCACATGACTCCGTGTTGAACGCCGCGCTGCCGCCCGGAGCAAATGCAGGGCAACCGACTTGCTCGTGGGCCCGTGACTTCGCGGTGGGTCAGGTAGTGCTTACAAACAATCAGCAGATTCTCGCCGTCAGGGAACACCTTATGCATCGAAAAAGAATGTTTCCGAGTAATCCATGTGAATTGCTGGATTGATCGTCCCCAAGCTCAAGGTGACTTGCGCCGTTCGTTCAGATTACCTTCCTCACCGCTTCTGGTATGAGTGAAAAATGTAATCCTTGTCCTTCACGATCGTATGGCACGCAAACCCGCAATTGACGGTGCCGGTCGGATCCGGCTTGAACGTCGCGGACGTCGGCTGATAGTCAAACACCGCGTACGCCCATCCTTTGGTGTCCGGGAATCGTTTGCTGTCCTTTTCGATTAGAAAGACGTCCTGCAAGGTGTCCGGCACGTTCACGAAAAATGGTGACTCCACCATCTTTTTCGGCTTCCACTCTATTTTCGCGATCTTGGAGCCGTCGGGGAACGGCTTGCCGTTGCCGGGAATGCCGGCCCGATAGGCGGCGATCATCGTCGGGTTAGCCACCTCCACCTTCAGCAGTTCAGGCGTCTGACTGACGGAGACAACTTGCCAGTTTTCGTATCCCCTGAATTCTGAGAAAGCGAGCCCATTCGGCAATTGCAGGCTGTATTTGTCCTGTGCGGAAGTAGCAGCGCCGATCGTCAGGACGGCGACCGACGCGATAATACCGGCGATCATCCATATGCTTATGCGCTTCATCGCTCTATCCTCTTTTGTGAAGTTTGCCGTCCGTACTTCTTTCGCGATCATCCACATCGGATCGACTTCGTCGCAGGGTTCTGGATTCCGTCTCCCTGTCAGGGCGAGTAATGAGTGAAGACAAAATCCAGAGCTTTGGCGGGCTGGTGGCAGGGGAAACAGGCCCTGAGCAAAGCCGCTTCGGCAGGCTTGCCGTCTTTAAATTGAGCGAATCCCCAACCACCCGTCGTGGCAAATTTTTCTGAGTCCTTAACCATAAACTGAATGTTAATGGGCGCGCCCGCGACGAAAGACTGCGCACGGCTAAAAACTTTGTTGTTTTCCTCGGATGGAGCGTAACTCCACGCCAGCCTGGCAATGATCGCGCCGTCCGGGAACGGCAGTTTTCCCGCTCGGTAGGCATTGATCGCAATATCGTTGCCGAGAATCGCGCGAAGGTCGTTGTTGTTGCCAGCTTCGTGGGCTACGGAGATCACTTTCCAGTCGCGGTATCCGGGAGGAACTTTGATTCCAAATATAGGGGCAACCTCTCCACCGCCCTCTTCTGCTGCATTGCCCAAGCAGACGAGCGCCCCGCTCAGAACTGCAACGGCGCTCAACAAGTAAGCCATCCCCTTCATTCCGTGCTCTCCCTCCGCTGCGCTCCTTCCGCTGTCATAACTTACGCCTGCCGGACTGTCTTGGTCAAAGACTGCGCCACCCGCAACCTGCGTAGTTAGGTCCGCCGCTTTGAGCCGCAAAATTGCTCTTAAGTCGCGCCCCCATAGCCGGTAGACTGTCACACATATGTCATCCAACACCGCC
>Ga0210398_10002002_pt1 | contig 20293 bp, 17 predicted proteins | sample IncBWC4OmetaG_FD_161047 | JGI IMG/M metagenome (GOLD analysis project Ga0210398, IMG submission 161047) | Forest soil microbial communities from Barre Woods Harvard Forest LTER site, Petersham, Massachusetts, United States - Inc-BW-C-4-O | ecosystem: Environmental > Terrestrial > Soil >...
TGATGTTCGTGCCGCGCGATGTGTGGGTGACGGCGAACTTCAAGGAGACGCAGCTTCTGACCATGCGGCCGGGCGATCCGGTCGAGATCAGCATCGATACCTATCCGGGCCGCGTATTCAAAGGCCGCGTCGACAGCATTCAGGCCGGTAGTGGGCCGGCGTTCAGCCTGTTGCCACCGGAGAATGCCACCGGCAACTTCGTCAAGATCGTGCAGCGCGTGCCGGTCAAGATCGTGTTCGACCAACCGCCCGACGTGCTGCTCGGGCCCGGCATGTCGGTTGTTCCGACGGTGCGGACCAAATGAGCGAACAACGCACGTTTGCCGGGCCGATGAGCCGCTCGGCCGCCGGCGATCGCAGTCCGTGGCTGATCGCCATCGTCATCTCCATCGCCACTTTCATGGTCGTGCTCGACACCGCGATCGCCAACGTGTCGTTGCGCTACATCGCCGGCAGCCTCGCGGTCAGCGTCGACGAAAGCACCTGGATCGTCACCACCTATCTGATCGCCAATGCCGTGATCCTGCCGATCAGCGGCTGGCTGTCGAACATCGTCGGCCGCAAGCGCTTCTATATGATCTGCGTGGCGCTGTTCACCGTCGCGTCGCTGTTGTGCGGGCTGGCGACCAGCCTCACGGCGCTGATCGTGTTTCGCATCCTGCAGGGGCTCGGCGGCGGCGGCATGCCGACCAGCGAGCAGGCGATGCTCGCCGATACGTTTTCGCCGCAGCAGCGGCCGCAAGCCTTCGCCATCTACGGCATTGCCGTGATCGTGGCGCCGACCGTCGGCCCGACCATCGGCGGCTGGCTCACCGACAATTATTCCTGGCATTGGATTTTCTTCATTAACGTACCGTTCGGCATCCTGTCGCTGATCCTGGTGCAGTGGCTGGTGGTCGAGCCGGAAGTGCTCGAGCGGGAACGCGAACAACGCCTGGCCCGCGGGCTCAACATCGACTGGGTCGGATTCTCGCTGATCGCGCTGACCTTCGGCAGCTTGCAATTCGTGCTCGACCGCGGCCAGATCGAGGACTGGTTTCACTCGACCACGATCGTCGTGTTCGCGACCATCGCCGTGTGCTCGTTCATCTTCTTCGTGCCCTGGGAGCTCACCCGCGACGATCCGATCGTCGACGTCAAGCTGCTGTGCCAGCGGCAGTTCGGCATGGCGTTCGTGGTGATGCTGGCGGTCGGCGCCATCCTCTACGGCTCGAACCAGATCACGCCGCAGCTGATGCAGACCAATTTTCCGTACACCGCGATGCTGTCCGGACTGGCGATGATGCCGGGCGGCATCGCCATGCTGATCATGATGCCGATCGTCGGCCGCTTCGCCGGCTATGCGCAGCCGAAATACATGATCGCCACCGGCTTCATTATTATCGCGGCGGCGATGTGGTACTCGACGACGCTCGTGCCCGACGCCAGCTTCACCTATTTCGCATTCCTGCGGGTGTTGCAGACCATCGGCATGCCGTTCATGTTCATTCCGATCAACATGGTCGCCTATACCGGGCTCCCTCCGCAGAAGACCGCGCAGGGCTCGGCGCTGATCAACGTCGCCCGCAACCTCGGCGGCAGCGTCAGCGTGGCGCTCGCCAACACCGAACTGGTGCAACGCTCGCAATTCCATCAGGCGCGGCTCGTCGACAACCTCCCGCAGTCGTCCCCGACATTTCAATCGGCAATGCACAATTTGACGCAATACTTCACGCAATTTGGCTCGCCGGTCGGGGCGCAGGGCCGCGCGCTGGGCTATATCGGCCACCTGATCAGCGATCAGGCCGCCCTGTTGGGCTATATCGACATATTTTACAGCTGGGCGATCTTCGCGGCCGTGCTGGTGCCGATCGTCCTTCTCTTGATTCGGCGAATCGGCCCGGTCAGCGGCGAGGCCGCCGCCGGCCATTGAAGCCTGCCGGGTGAACGCTTGCGCCGCGATCGTGGGCAGGCGGATGAAAAAATGCGCCCGCGGTGAACGTTCGTCGGTACAAGGCGTTGGCATCGGTGCGGTATGAGCAATGCAGAAATGCCGAAGCGAGACACACAAACGTGAGGGAGTTGCCGAAACGCCGTACGGCGGTTTCGCCATCAAAATGTCCATCCTGTATCGGCATTATTCTTGCTTGACTTGTACCGCTGGGTAACTCGTTACGCAGGGGTTCTGGGGGGTTCGAAAGCCCCGGACGACAATGCCGGGGGAAAGGAGTCGCCAATGTGTGACTTTAGCCTCCAAAGCGTGCGATCGCGACCCGCCAAAGTCGGCGATAAGCTTGTGACGCGTGATTTCGGCACCGGAACGCGTGGCTTCGCCTCGACCGACGATCTCGGAATGGCGGTATGCTTGTTGCCAGGCACCGAGCTTGCATTCGCCGGCGAGGTCGCCTGTCTGCCGGCCGGCCTGCTCGGCTGGAAGACCAAGACCATCAACCACGAGACGGCGATCTTCCGCCAGGTCAACAAAGAGAAGTTGGCCGCGCATCACGATGCGCTCGAGTTTCCCGACGGGCGCACCGTGTTGCTGACTTTGTTGTGCGAAGGTCAGGCGGCGACCGTGCTGCAGCTTCCGGCGCAGCCGAAGACCGAAATCGAAGCCCGCGAGCAGGAACGGGTCGGCTTCGTCGGTTGAAGGCAGCCGCTTCCCCGCTCGTGTCTTGACGTCAAGGCAAAGAAGGAAGTGCAAATAAAAAGCCGGCCGCCTCCGTTGGCGGCCGGTGTTTTTTTGTCAACGACGCATGGTCGGCAGCGATGGAAGCCCAGCGACAAACAATCAAGCGCCGCCGCCGGGAACGAAGCAGCGGATATGAGCGCGGCCGTTGAATTCGGTGTACCAAACGACTGCGTCGCCGGTTGGATTGCCGGAATCGTCGACCACGGCTTCGGCCGGCACCATCACCCATTCGCCGTTGATCGGCACCCAATACTTGCCGTCGCGCATGTCATAGTCGGTGCGGTGGCCGTCGGCGATGTCGCAACACGGGACGCCGGCATGGGACTTGACGCTTTTGAACCAAGCGCGAATTTCCGGCGCCACGTCGCCGAACTGGCCGTTGTCGCGGACCAACGACGGCGTCGAGATCAGAAACGCCGCCAGTGCTATTCGCCAACTCATAAAATTCTCCTGAAACTTAAATCAGGTCGATGATTTGTCGGCGTAACCTGCCGAAAATTCCAACACCGCAATTTCACGATCGTTCCGTGTGTGAAGCGCCAGCAGGCGCGACATCAAATAAACAAATAAACGCGACGTGGCCGTTTTTCGGACAATTGCAGCAGCCCAACGTCAAAACGTCAGGCGCGATCCGCCGCCAGATGGCTCGGCCTGCAGAAGCGGCCTTCCCCGATCGCTGCGTATCAGTTTGGCGCGCTGGCCGAGGTGCTGGTAAAGCAGCGAACGCCGCTGGTCACGAATTTCTGGCCGTCAGCAACAAGGCGGCGGCCGTCTTCGTTGCACATCGTCAGCCACTCATTGAGCCATTGCTGGTAAGCCGCGACCGCTTCGGGCAAGGTGCGCGCGCCCGCCAACCGGTTCGGCAGATTGAGCGCCAGCTCCGTCTCCGAGGTCGCGCACGTCATCCAGTCGCGGCTGATCACTTGCAGGGCGTCGAGCATCTCGGTCTGCATGCGCAGTCCGGCATGGATGCTGCGCTTGCCGATATCGCCGAACTGCGTCGTGATCATCTCCGCAGCGGCGGTGTGCTCGCCGCGCGGCTGCTCGGTGCGATAGGTCTCGGTGCGTTGCGTGTCTTGAGGCATGGTGTTGGCTCCCGCTCATGCTGTTGGCGAGCAAAGCCCGAACCACCCTCAATCAAGCTAGTATAGTCCTTCCCTGGCGTGCTTGAAGGGGGTGCGCCAAACGGCGACATCGAGCCGCCGCTCGCGTTGTCTCATTGGACCCGGCGAACGCTTTTCGGACAAGACTCAACCGCAATCATTCGATGCGCGACGAATTCACGCCAAACGACGACGGAATACCTGCCGCTTCGGCGGCGTCGGCGGCGGAGTCTCGGCCGCACGAGACTTCAGCGCCCGAATCTTCCGCGGAGGAACCTTCGTCCGACGAGTCTCCTGGGGAACAGGCTTCGCCGCTCAAGCCTTCGTCGCGATCGCTGTTCTGGTCGGTGTTTCCGTCGGTCATGCTGCCGATGTTTCTGGCTGTTGCCGATCAGACCATCGTCGCCACAGCATTGCCGGCGATCGCCTCGGACGTCGGCGAGGTCGAACGCATTTCCTGGGTGGTGGTGTCGTACCTGATCGCCAACACCATCGCCGCGCCGGTCTATGGCCGGCTCGGCGACTCGTTTGGCCGGCGTGCCATGATTCTTGCCGCGCTCGCCTTGTTCATGGCCGGATCGGTGCTGTGCGCGCTGGCGCCCAACATCGAATTCCTCACCGTCGCGCGGGTCCTGCAAGGCTTCGGCGGCGGCGGTTTGATGACCTTGTCGCAGGCGCTGGTCGGCGAGACCGTACCGCCGCGCGAACGCGGCCGCTTTCAAGGCTACCTCGCGGCGGTGTCGGTCGCGTCTAGCACGTTCGGCCCGGTCGCCGGCGGCTATCTTACCCAGACCTTCGGCTGGCGGTCGATCTTTCTGGTCAACGTGCCGCTCGGACTCGTTGCCGTCGTCCTGGTGTTGCGGCTCAAGACCCGGCCCGGCGATTGGCGGCGGACCAGTTTCGATGCGCCCGGCCTGTTGTTGTTCACGCTGTTCGTCAGCCCGGTGATCCTGGCGCTCGAACAGGTGCAGCGCATGGCACCGGATACGCTGCCGATCATCGCCGGCCTGTCGGCGTTCGGATTGCTGTCGCTGGTGGCGCTGATCTGGCAGGAACGGCACGCGGTCTCGCCGCTCATTCCGCCGACGCTTTTCCGCGAGCCGTCGGTCTGGCGCGCGGACGGTCTCGCCGCCTGTCACGGCGCCGCGTTGGTGTCGATGGTCACGTTCCTGCCGATCTACCTGCGCGCGGTACGCGGCGCGTCGCCGGCCGAGACCGGCCTCTTGATGCTGCCGCTGATGTTCGGCATCGGCATCGGTTCGCTGGTCACCGGCCAAATGGTGACGCGGACCGGCCGCACCGCGGTATTTCCGTCCTATGGCCTTGTGGCAGCGACCGCGGGTTTATTGTTCGTGGCTTTTTGGCTGCCGTACTTGAGCCTCGGCGCGCTGCCCTGGGTTTTTGGCGCGACCGCATGCTTCATGGGCACGGTCATGGGCGTCGTTCAGGTCACGATCCAAGCCGTGGCCGGACCGCGCATGCTCGGCACCGGCGCGGCGATGGTGCAGTTCTCCCGCTCGGTCGGCGCCGCCTTCGGCACCGCCACCGTCGCCGCGGTGGTGTTTTCCATTATCGCGGCGAGCGATCCGGAGACCGCGAGACTGTTCGGCTCCATGATCGACCGCGGGCCGGACGCGATCGCGGCGTTGACGCCGGCGCGCCAGGCGATGATCCAGGGCGAGATCGGCCAAGCGTTCCGCGCCGCCTTTGTCACGATCGCCGTTTTCACCAGCATCGGCGCGTGGCTCGGCTTCACGATGCCGCTGCGGCGGGTCTGACAATTGAGGAAGGCAATCGCGTGACCAAAATCCTGTTGATCCGCCACGGCCACGTCGAAGGCATTGAGCCCGAGCGGTTTCGTGGCCGTGCCCCGCTGTCACTCACCGCGCTCGGGCGCGCCGAAGCCGCAGCCGTCGCCCGGCGGATTGCGCGAAAGCGGAGACCAAGCCGCGTCTATTCGAGCCCGATGGGCCGGGCCATGGACACAGCGGCCGCGATCGCATCAGCGTGCGGCGTCGCGGCGCCCGAAGCTTGCGCCGACCTCAACGACATCGATTACGGCGCATGGCAGTTCAAAACATTGCTCGACGCCAAAGCCGAGGACCCGGCGTTGTTCGCGGCATGGTTCGCGACGCCGCAGCTGGTCCGTTTTCCGAACGGGGAGTCGCTGCAAGATCTCGGAGCGCGAGCCGCGAACGCGTTGCGGCTCGTGCTGGCGCTGCCTCCGGCCGACACTGTCGTCGTGGTCAGCCACGACAGCTTCAACCGCGTTTTGCTGCTGCAACTCCTTGATCTATCGCTGTCGTCGTATTGGCGGCTGGCGCAGAGCCCTTGCTGCATCAACGAAATCGATATCGCCGGCGGCAAGGCGTGCATCCAGCGCCTCAACGAAACCGGACACCTGGATGGATGACCGCCACGACTGCGCGCTGCCGGGTTCCAGACTTCGACGTAACCGTCGGCGTTGACGCGATTGCGACGCGACATATAGGCTCTGGGGCCACGCCGCTGAGACGGCGACGCCAACGCGACACGGGGAGGTTCACATGCCCAAGGTGAAGGCCAACGGCATCACGATGAATTACGAGCAACAGGGGACGGGCGAGCCACTCGTGCTCATCCCTTATCTCGCCGCCGACAACGCCTGCTATGCCTTTCAGGTCGGCGAATACGCCAAGCACTTCACCTGCATCTCGGTCGACCCGCGCGGCGCCGGCGAAACCGACAAGCCGCCCGGCGCCTATTCGATGGAATTGTTCGCCGACGACGTTGCCGCCTTCATGCACACGATCGGGGTCGAGCGCGCGCATGTGAGCGGCTTGTCGCTCGGTGCGGCGACCGGGCTGTGGGTCGCCGGCAAATATCCGCAGCGCGTCAAATCACTGTCGCTGCACAGCGGCTGGACCAAGTCGGACCCATTTCTCAAGGTGGTGGTGGAAGGCTGGCGGACCATCGCCAAGGGGCTGGGCAACGTCACCGACATGATCATCGCGGGCATCTTCCCCTGGTGCTTCACGCCGGAGCTTTATGCGGCCAAGCCCGATTACGTCGATCAGTTGGCAGCGTTCGTGCGCGGCCGGCCGAAGCAGCCGCTCGACGCCTTCATCAGCCAGTCGGGCGCGGTGATCAGCCACGACGCTCTGTCGCAACTCGGCAACATCAAGGCGCCGACCCAGATCACCTTCGGCCGCCACGACATGGTGACCTCGACCCGTTTCGCCGACGCCATGAAGACCGGCATCAAGGGCAGCGAGCTGACGATCTTCGAGGGCTGCGCGCATGCGCCGATCTACGAAAACGTCGCCGAGTTCAACGACAAGAGCCTGGCGTTCCTCAAGCGCCAGGCTGGTTGAGCCGTTCTGAGCTTCGGCAGGTGCAGGAAACGGGTGGGTCGCAAGGCCGCGGCGACGTAGCACCGCGTTTGTCGGGCTCGCAGCGGGCGCGGAATGCCCGCGCGCGACGCCCGCGACGGAGGCGTAGCCATGAATGTCGTCACCAAGATCGCCGCGGCCGGCGCTAAATCGATCGAAGGACGCGTCGCGCGCTACGATTGGCTCGCTGCGGGCGCCGAGCTCGATGCGTTCGGCTGCGCCGTCCTCAAGGCGTTGCTGACGCCGGACGAATGTCAGCGCGTCGCGGCGCTCTACCCGCAGGAACAGCATTTCCGCAGCCACATCCACATGGCCCGGCACGGTTTCGGCAAAGGCGAATACCGCTATTTCAAATATCCTCTGCCCTCGCCGATCGCGGAGCTGCGCACCGCGCTCTACCCGCAGATCGCGCCGTTCGCCAACGCGTGGAACGAGCGCATGAACGTCGCGACGCGCTATCCGAAAACGCACGCCGAGTATCTTGCCAAATGCCACGCCGCCGGGCAGCTCCGCCCGACGCCGCTGCTCCTGCAATACGGCCCTGGCGATTACAATTGCCTGCACCAGGATTTGTATGGCGAGCTCGCCTTCCCGCTGCAGGTCGCTGTCCTGCTGTCGGCGTCGAACCGCGATTTCACCGGCGGCGAATTCGTCTTGACCGAGCGGCGCCCGCGCATGCAGAGCCGTGTCGAAGTCGTTGCCCTTGAGCAAGGTGACGCCGTCATCTTCGCGGTTCACCACCGCCCGGTGCAGGGCACCAGGGGCGTCTACCGCGTCGATTTGCGCCATGGCGTGAGCCGCGTCCGCTCGGGGCAGCGTCATACGCTCGGCATCATCTTCCACGACGCGAAATAAGGTCGGCCGCCCCGCCGCCGGCGCGCTCGGGTAGCGCGGCACCTGCCAGACCGCTATAGCTGCGGCGGACCTATCGACCGCAGGCTTTTCGCTATGGCGAAAAAGGCAAAACAGGCTGCCACCCCGCAAAGCGGGCGCGCCATCATCACCATCATCGGCTCCGACCGCGTCGGCATCATTGCCGGGATTGCCAACGTGCTGGCCGACGCCAACGTCAATATTCTCGACATCAGCCAGTCGGTGATCCGCGAGTTCTTCACCATGATCATGATGGTCGATCTCGCCGGGTCGGCGATCTCGTTTCATGCGCTGCGCGAAAAGCTGCAGCACAAGGGGCTGGAGCTTGGAGTGCGGGTCGAGATTCAGCGCGAGGAAATCTTCAAGGCGATGCATCGGATCTAATCATGCGGCATCTCAATTTCTCCGGCGAGGAGATCCTCGAAACCATCACCATGGTGCGGACCGAGCAGCTCGATATCCGCACCATCACGGTCGGCATCAGCCTCCTCGATTGCGTCAGCGACAGTTGCGACGGCCTGTGCCGCAACGTCTACGACAAGGTCGAGCGGGTGGCGCGCAGGCTGCGGCGGGTCAGCGCCGACATCGCGCAGGAATTCGGGCTGCCGATCATCAATAACCGCATCGCGGTGACGCCGGTGTCGCTGATCGCCGGCCGTTCAGGCCCCGAGGACCTGTTACGGGTCGCGCAAACGCTCGATCGCGCCGCGCACGACGTCGACGTCGATTTCATCGGCGGCTTCTCCGCCCATGTCGAGAAAGGCATGACGGCGGTCGACGGCAATCTGTTTGCCGCGATGCCCGAGGCGCTTGCCGCGACCAAGCGGGTCTGCGCCTCGGTCAATATCGGCTCGACCCGCGCCGGCCTGAATATGGACGCGATCGCCGCGATGGGCGGCATCATCAAGCGCACCGCCGAATTGACCGCCGACGACAGCTCGATCGGCTGCGCCAAGCTGGTGGTGTTTTGCAACGCCGTCGAGGACAATCCGTTCATGGCCGGCGCGTTTCACGGCGCGAGCGAGCCGGAGTGCACGGTCAATGTCGGCGTCAGCGGCCCGGGCGTGGTGCTGCGCGCCATCAAGGCGGCGGGCGACGCCGATTTCGGCACGCTCGCTTCAGTGATCCGCAGCACCGCGTTCAAGATCACCCGCGCCGGCGAACTGGTCGGGCGCACCGCCGCGAGCCGGCTCGGCCTGCCGTTCGGCATTGTCGATCTTTCGCTCGCGCCGACGCCGGCCGAGGGCGACAGCGTGGCGCGCATCCTGGAAGAGATCGGCCTGGACAGCGTCGGTACCCACGGCTCGACCGCGGCGCTGGCGCTGCTCAACGACGCGGTGAAAAAGGGCGGCGCCATGGCGTCGAGCTATGTCGGCGGATTGTCCGGCGCGTTCATCCCGCTGTCGGAAGACGCCGGCATGATCGAAGCCGCGGAGCGCGGCTTCATCACCATCGACAAGCTCGAAGCCATGACCGCGGTCTGCTCGGTCGGGCTCGACATGATCGCCATTCCGGGCGACACGCCGGCGGAGACGATCGCCGCGATCATCGCCGACGAAGCCGCCATCGGCATGATCAACAAAAAGACCACGGCGGTGCGGCTGATCCCGGCGGTTGGCAAAGGTGTCGGCGAATTCGTCGATTTCGGCGGCCTGCTCGGCCGCGCGCCGGTCCTCCCCGTCAACACGCGCTCGTCGCGCCGGCTGATCGCGCGCGGCGGCCGCATCCCCTCGCCGCTACAGGCGCTGATTAATTAGCCCACCGAGCCACGTACTCCTCCGCTCATTCCCGCGAAGGTGGGAATCCAGGGGGAGCGCGCTGACTTTTGGTGAAACTGTCTGGGTCTCCGCCTCCGCGGGGACGAGCGGATCAAGCCGGCGGCTTGTGCGACAGCCAGCGGCCCGCTTCGGCGGCGGCGAAAAAGTCGGCGAGCGCGGCATTCATGATCGCCGGCTCTTCGCTGGTGATGTTGTGGCCGGAGCGCGGAACCACCAGCAAGCCCGCGGTCGGCACCGTTTGCTTGAGGAACACGCTGCCCTCGATGCAGGTGTCATCTTCGTCGCCGACGATGACCAAAAGCGGCACCGCGAAGCGTTTCAGATCGGCCTCCAGGTCCCAGAGCGTCGGCCGCTTGGCCTGCAGCATCGACATGGTGAGCGCGTGGCCGAGCGCCGAATGCTCGCTGAGCATGCGGGCGAACTCGGCGAAACCGCGCGGGTCCTTGTATTTGTGCGTCCGGCGCGCCGGCGCGTCCGCGTAGATCGCTGCCGCGGTTTTGATGTCGTTGTCGGTGAACAGCTTGGCGTTCTCGGCTGCGACCTTGCGCATCGCTTCGCGCGCCGCCGGATCGGCGACTGAGCCCCAGCCGCAGCCCGCCGCCGTCACGGAAATGCAGCGTTCAGCGTGGCGGATGCCGATGTGGAGTGCCGTATAGGCGCCCATGGAATGGCCGACGATGTGTGCTTTGCCGATCCCGAGTGCGTCCATGATCGCGACAACGTCGCTGCGGGCGATGTCCTGGCCGTAGCGCGACGGATCGCTCGGAATGTCGGACGGCGGATAGCCGCGCGCGGAGAAAGTGACGCACCGATGCGAGCGCGAGAAGGCGCGCATCTGCGGCTCCCAGGTGCGGTAATCGCCGGCGAATTCGTGGACGAAAACCACCGGCGTGCCGGTGCCGGCTTCTTCGTAATGGAGCGCCGTGCCGTCCGTGCTTTTGATCTTGGGCATTGTCGATCGCCTTGCCGCTTTGCGATCGGAGATTGCGCAATGCGTCACCGGAAAGCAAATCGCGGCCGTCGTCGCCGCCCGGCTCAGGCGGCTTGGCGGATTTCGGCGATCTGCGTCACCGGCTCGGGCAATTGGCCCCCGTTCAGATCGTAGCCGACGGCGCGCAGCACGCCGCTTGCCGGATTGATCGCGACCGCGAGTCGCGTGTACGGATTGAGCACCGGCTGGCGCACCCAGTCGAACGGGCCGCCCGCCAGAGCGCCGTTCCACGCTGCGAGCGACTCGCGACGCGCACGGCTGACATCCGCCGCCTCTTGGAAGGAGCACACCAGAAATCGGCGGGTGCCGATCCGGCCTTCCCAGCCCGGCCGGCACGGCACCCAGTCGTTGGCGGCGCTGGTCTCGTCGCCGCGCGTGACAAAACTGTCTTCGGTGCGCTCGATGACGCAGCGCTCGCGCGCGGCACAGCCGACCAGCGTGTAGATGACCGAGCGCGACAGCGGCGTCGTCTCCAGCATCCGCCGCGCGGTCTCATAGTCGGCGCAGACCTCGAACGCCTGACGCAGCAATTGATCCGGCGGCATGCGGCCGTCGCCGGACCAAACCGTCACGGCATTGGCGGCGAAGTCGTAGGGCCGGAGCCACCGATGCCGCGTCCGCCGCCACATCGGCGCCTGGTTGATGCAGGCGGCAAAGCGCTGCGGCGCCATCGCGGTGAGGACGCCGACGTAGCCGGGCCAGGTGACGCTGACGAAGTCGCCAGCCTCGCCGTTCATATGCGCAAGCTCGGTATGGCGGCCGAGGCCATGGAACGGCCAATCGAGCGTGCGCAACAGCCACGGCGAGCCGTCCTGCTCGCAGGCAAGCGACGTGCAGCCCCATTGCATCGAGGCGTTGAGGAGCCAAACGCCGGAAATGTCGAGCGCATCGGCGATATGCTCGATCTCGTGCACATAAGGCGAGCAGGAGCGCATCAGCCAGCGCTGCGAAATCCGGTCGAGCGACGGCACCAGCGGCTGGACCGGGCGCGGGAAAATGCCGAGACAGGCGTCGCGCAACGCCCGCGCCTTGGCCGGGTTTTGCAGCGCATGGCGCGGCGGACCGCCGTCGCGGACGTCCACCACCGGAATGGCCGGCAGCCGCGAAGTCATGGCGGCGGAAGTCATGGTTATGTCGTCTGCCTGCATCCCCGACTCATAGCGGAACTTTCCGGCGCCTCCATGTCGCTACGATGGCGAAGCGTCGAGCGCAGCCAGTCGTCGCTCTTGCCGCAGTGAAAAACCTCGGCGATGCTTGCGCTGCGCGCGTCCTCGACCCAATTACCACCAGTTGCGCCTCAACGTGACCTGATTGTGAAAGTGAACAGCAATGACCAGCAGTAAAAGCTTACTCAAACGTTTCCTCGGCTCATCCGGCATCGAAGTATCGGCCATCGGGCTCGGCTGCATGTCGTTGTCCGGCGTCTATGGCAAGACCAGCGATGACGACGGCATCGCGCTCATCCACGAGGCGCTGGATTGCGGCATCACCATGCTCGACACTTCCGATATGTATGGCTTCGGCCATAACGAGGAGCTGGTCGGCAAGGCCATCAAGGGCCGGCGCGACGACGTGGTGCTGGCCACCAAATTCGGCAATCTCGGCGGCGGCGGCAGCAAGATCGCCGACGGCCGGCCCGAATATGTCATCAGCTCGTGCGAGAAGAGCCTCAAAAGGCTCGGCGTCGAGGTGATCGATCTTTATTATCAGCATCGCGTCGACCCGACCGTGCCGGCCGAGGACACCTTCGGCGCCATGGCGCGGCTGGTCGAGCAAGGCAAGGTCCGCACCCTCGGCATCAGCGAGGCGCGCCCGGAGACGATCCGCCGTGCGCATGCGGTCCACCCGCTCGCCGCCGTGCAGAACGAGTTCTCGCTGCTCTACCGCACCGAGGCCGACGAGACGCTGAGCACGACGCGTGAGCTCGAGATCAGCTTCGTCGCCTATTCGCCGCTCGGCCGCGGGCTGTTGACCGGCGCCGTCGAGAATCCAGGCGATTTGATCGAGACCGACGCGCGCCGCCGCCACCCGCGCTTTGCGCCGGAGAATCTCAGCCACAACATGACGCTGGTGCAGCGGATCCAGGAAATCGCGCGCGCCAAAAAGTGTACGCCGGGCCAATTGGCGCTGGCGTGGCTGTTGGCGCAGGGCGAGGACATCATTCCGATCCCCGGCACCAAGCGCAAAGAACGGCTTGCGGAAAATATCGGCGCGCTTTCGGTCCAGCTCCGCGACGACGAGCTCGCGCAGATTTCCGATGCCGTTCCGGTGGGTGCCGTCGCCGGCTTGCGCTATCCTGAGCCGCTGATGAAAAGTCTCTATCTGTGAACGCGCGCTTGCTCTGAGGGAAATCATGGAAACGATGAAACTCGGCCGGAGCGGACCGGCGGTCGGCGTTTTGGGCCTTGGCTGTATGGGGATGTCGCCGGGCGTTTATGGGCCGGCGGATGAAGCCGAAAGCATCGCTACGGTCCGCGCGGCGGTGGACGCCGGCATCACGCTGATCGACACCGGCGACTTCTACGGCATGGGCCACAACGAGATGCTCATCCGCCGGGCGCTCGAGGGCACACCGCGCGACCGCGTCGTCATCTCGGTCAAGTTCGGCGCGCTGCGCGATCCAGCCGGCGCGTTCAGCGGCGTCGACTGCCGGCCCGCGGCGGTGAAGAATTTTGTCGCCTACACGCTGCGCCGCCTTGGCACCGACTATATCGATATCTACCGCCCTGCCCGGCTCGATCCGGCGGTGCCGATCGAAGACACCGTGGGCGCCATCGCCGACATGATCCGCGCCGGTTATGTGCGCCATGTCGGGCTGTCGGAAGTCGGCGCCGAGACCATCCGGCGCGCGCAGGCGGTGCATCCGGTCGCCGATCTGCAGATCGAATATTCGCTGATGAGCCGCGGCATCGAGCAGAAGATATTGCCGACCACGCGCGAGCTCGGCATCGGGATTACCGCCTACGGCGTGCTGTCGCGCGGCTTGCTCAGCGGCCGCCTGCCGGCCGCCGGCAGCAAAGGCGATCTCCGCGTTGTGCGCATGCCGCGCTTCCAGCAAGGCAATGTCGAGCAGAACATGCGCCTTGTCGAGGCGCTGCGCGAGATCGGCCAAGCGCAAGGCGCGACCCCGGCACAGCTGGCGCTCGCATGGGTACGCTCGCGCGGCAGCGACATCCTGCCGGTGATCGGCGCCCGCCGCCGCGAACAACTGAAGGAATCGCTCGGCGCCCTCGATTTGAAACTCTCCGCCGCCGATCTCGCGCGCATCGACGCGGCGGTATCGCCCGAGCAGACCGCCGGCACCCGCTACGACGCGCCGCAAATGGCACATCTCGACAGCGAGGCGCATGTGTAAGGGCGCGCTTGATCCCTGCCGTTTTTCCTTGGGATAATCCTGCGCTTGTCGACCGGCCGCGACAGACGGCCGGCGGATGACGGTGGAGGAACGCGGTGTCGGATTTTGATTATATCGTCGTCGGGGCGGGCTCGGCGGGCTGCGCCATCGCAGCCCGGCTATCCGAGGATCCTTCGGTCAACGTGCTCCTGCTCGAAGCCGGCGGCACCGACGATGACGAGCGAATTTCCGCGCCGCATCGCGCCTGGGAATTGTGGAGCACACCGTTCGATTGGGCCTACACCACGGCGCCGCAGGCCGCCGTGCTCAACCGGCCGCTCTGCTGGCCGCGCGGCAAAGTTCTGGGCGGATCGAGCTGTCTTAACGCGGCTATTTATATACGCGGCGCGCCGGCGGACTTCGATCACTGGGCCTATCTCGGCAATGCCGGCTGGGATTATGAGAGCGTTCTGCCTTACTTCAAGAAATCCGAGAACTATTACGGCGGCGCGTCGCGCTATCACGGCGCAGGCGGACCGCTGTCAGTGTCGCGCCACACCGCGCCGAACCCGCTGACCGACGTCTTCATCGAGGCCGCAGTTGGAGCCGGCCATCCAATCAACCATGATTTCTCCGGGCCCGAACTCCTCGGCGTCGGTTACGCCGACACCACGACGACGCCCGACGGCAAGCGCTGCAGCGCGGCGGTGGCGTTCCTCAAGCCGGCGCACAACCGACGGAACCTGACCGTTCAGACCGGCGCCCACAGCCACCGGCTTTTGATCGAGCACGGCCATTGCCGCGGCGTCGTCTATGAGCGCGACGGCACGCTCAGCACCGCGCGCGCGGCGCGCGAAGTCATTGTCAGCGCCGGCGCCATCGGCTCACCGCATCTCTTGCTGCTCTCCGGCATCGGCCCGGCGGACGATCTGAAAAAGCTCGGCATCGCCGTCAACACCGACCTGCCCGGCGTCGGAGCGAACCTGCACGATCATCTTCTGAGCTTCGTCATCCACGAGGCCAGCCGGGAGATTCCGGCGCCGAAGCACAACGTGCTGGAGGCGCACCTGTTCGCCAAAAGCGATCCGCGGCTGCCGGCGCCCGACCATCAGCCGCTGTTCATGTGCAACGCGCCGCCGAAGCATGGGCTCGATATACCGCCGAACTCGTATGCGACGGCGCCGGGCATCATCCGCCCGGTGTCGCGCGGCGAACTGAAACTCACCGCCGACGACCCGAAGGCGCCGTTGCATATCGACCCGCGCTATCTGAGCGAACCGGCCGACCTCAACGCGCTCCTTCACTCGCTCGAAGTCGCCATCGAAATCATGGAAAGCCCGGTCTTCGCCAGATGGCGCAAGCGCTCGGTCTGGCCAAAGGCAAAAACCAAGGCCGAGCGCGTGCAATGGCTGCGCGAAACCTGCGAGACATATCATCACCAGGCCGGCACCTGCAGGATGGGGATCGACGCCATGAGCGTGGTCGATCCGACGCTGCGGGTCTATGGCATCGACGGGCTTCGGGTCGCCGATGCCTCGATCATGCCGGCGGTGGTCAGCGGCAACACCAACGCCGCCTCGATCATGATCGGCGAGAAGGCCGCCGATCTGGTTCGCGGAATCGGTACAGCCGCAGCGTAACGCGCGGCCTGAACAATCTCAGCAATTGCTTTATAACGGATTGGCCGCGCTAATTTCATGGTGAGCAATGTCGATTCAACCGATTGATAATGACGAAGCCGTCGTACAGACGCCGTTGCTGTTCGAGCCGATCTCTTTTCGCAGTATGACCCTGCGCAACCGCATTGTCGTCTCGCCGATGGCGATGTACAGCGCGCACGACGGCTTCGCTGACGATTTTCATCTCGTGCATCTCGGGCGGTTTGCGCTCGGCGGCGCCGGCCTGATTTTCATCGAAGCGACCGCGATCACCGCGCAGGGGCGGATCACGTCCGGCTGCAACGGACTGTGGCTCGATGCCCAGGTAGCACAACTCAAACGCATTACCGATTTCCTGCATCGCTTCGGCAGCGCCGCCGGCATGCAACTGGCGCACTCCGGCTGGAAGGGCTCGACACGGCGACCCTGGCACGGCGGCACGCGGCTCGACGAAGAAGATGTGAAGCTGCGCGGCGAACAGACTTGGCCGATTGTTTCGGTCGGCGATGAGGCTTTCGATGGTCTCGCGCCCGGCCCGACGGCGCTGAGCGAGGGCGACCTCGCGGCGTTGCTCGACCAATACCGGGCGGCGACGCGGCGCGTCATCGCCGCCGGCTTCGACGCGCTCGAAATCCACGCCGCGCACGGCTATCTCCTGCATTCGTTCCTGTCGCCGATCTCCAACAAACGCGGCGATCGTTACAGCGGCAGCATCGAGGGCCGGATGCGCTTTCCCTTGAGCGTCGTCGAGGCGGTGCGCGCCGAATGGCCGGCGGATAAGCCGCTATTTGTCCGGATTTCGGCGGTCGACGGCATCGACGTCGGCTGGACCATCGAGGACTCCGTGACGTTTGCGAAAGAACTGGCGTCGCGCGGCGTCGACCTGGTCGACTGTTCGACCGGCGGCATGAAATTGCCGCGCGACAAGAATCTGGTGGCGCGGACGCCGGGCTTTCAGGTGCCGTTCGCCGCGCGCATCCGCAAGGAAGCGCAGATCGCGACCATGGCGGTCGGCCTGATCCTCGAACCGAGGCAGGCCGAGGCGATCCTTGAAGCCGGCGAAGCGGATCTGGTCGCGTTTGCCCGCGAAATGCTGGCCAACCCCAACTTCGCCGCCCAGGCGGCACTGGAGCTCGAAGGCGCGGCTGGCTGGGACTTGTGGTCGGACCGCCATCGCTACTGGCTCGAACGCCGCGCCAAGACGCTCAAGCGCGAACGGCGCGCTTAGGCGCTTGCGCGCCATAGTCGCCCTGTCGCTGATCGCGCTTACCTCAGCCTGCGGTACAGGTCCGCAAAAATGACGCAGTTGCGCATGAAGATTACAAGTTCCTTTGGAACCAAGAAATTACGGGTTCGTTTGGAACTTGGTTGTCGCAGCCTGCGGGGGATCGGCGATGACGGGCTTTCGCCTCGGGCCGTTGTTTGGGTCTGCCGCCATTATCGTACTCTTGTTGGCCGCCACCGCGGATAAGCGCGTCCGGCCGGTGAGCGGCACGGAAGTCGGCGGAACAATTGCCGCTGCGGCCGCGACTGTTGCGGCCCCAAAAAGCGAGCCCGCCGCGATCGAAGGGGATGAGGTTCCGGCGCCTGCGGTAACCGCTCCCGATGCTGTCACGCCGAAGCCCGCCGTCGTGGTCGACGCCAATACTGCCATTGGAGAAAAGTTGCGGGAGCTTGCCGGCGGCAAATTCGATCATGTCATCGGTGGAAAAAAAGAGCGGGCCGCCTTCGAGGCCTTCTATTCAAGTCGCGACTACGCGCCGCTGTGGATTTCCGACGGCAATCCCAATGCGCGGGCAAAGGCCGCGATCGCCTATCTCGGTCGAGTTGAGGCCGATGGTCTCGAACCGGCCGATTACCCGGTGCCGGATTTCAGCACACTTGTTGATCCGGCCGCGCTGGCCGAAGCCGAAATCCGATTGACGATGTCGGTCGTCACCTACGCGCGCCATGCGCAGTTGGGACGCGTGCACTGGTCCCGAGTGAGTGGCGATATCTTCTACTCACAGAAGCAGGCTACGCCAGCCGAAATCCTCGGAAAAATAGCGGAAGCCCGTGACGTCGGCGAGGCGTTGGATGGGTACGAGCCACACGCGCCAGCCTACTCGGCGCTCAAGGCCAAGTTGGCCGAGCTGCGCGCCGGCAAGGAGCAATCCGCCAAGACTCTTATCAAGACTCTCATTTCGAACGGGCCGGTGCTCAAGATCGGCATGCAGGACGAGCGGGTGCCACGCCTGCGCGAGCGGCTCGGCATCGACGGCGACAGCATGACTTTTGACAAAGTGCTCGCCGATGCGTTGAAGAAGTTCCAACAGGAACGCGCGTTGAAGCCTAGTGGCCTGCTCACACAGCAAACGGTCGAAGCGCTCAATAGCCATCAATCCGATCGACCGATCGATACAATCATCGTCAACATGGAGCGCTGGCGATGGATGCCGCATGATCTCGGCGATGATTATGTCATGGTCAATCTTCCCGACTACACGCTGCGCGTTTTCCAGCATGATCGACAGATCTGGGTGACCAAGATCGTCATTGGCGCGCCAAGCGTGCCGACGCCTATCACCACGGCGGAAATGAAATACATCACCGTCAACCCAACCTGGAACGTACCGCCTTCAATCGTGAACAGAGAGTACTTGCCCGCACTCCAGCAAGATCCGACGGTGCTCGAACGCATGGGGCTTCGGGTCAGCACTAATCCGGATGGCACGCTTCACATTTCTCAGCCGCCGGGAGACCACAATGCGCTGGGCCGGCTGCGCTTCAGCTTCCCCAACAAATTCCTGGTCTATCAGCACGACACGCCGGACAAAAACCTGTTCGTCCTCGAGAAGCGGGCGCTGAGCCACGGCTGCATGCGGGTCCAGGATCCGGCGAAATATGCCGACGTGCTGCTGTCAATCGTGCGTCCGGGCGAAGGTTACACGGAGGATCGCATTCTCAAAATGTTCGGCCAAGGTGAAATGGATATTCAGTTTCCTAAATCCCTGCCGGTCCATCTCACTTATCAGACCGCGTTTGTGGACGAGAATGGCAAACTCGAATTTCGCGAGGACATCTACGGCCGCGACAAGGCTTTGCTGGCTATTTTGAATAGCGGCGGTCGCGAGGCTGCCGACATTCCCATCGCACGCAAAGACGACATGGCACGCCGGCAGGCCCTCGCGATGTCTGATCAATTTTGGGGTGGCTTCTTCGAGCGGTCGTTCGGCGGCTCGTTCTCGGAATCGCGACCGATCCCGCCGAGACCGTTGGGGCGATCGAGATCGCAATACCAGTAACTTCTAACCATGAAAAGCGGCCGGCCCACGCCGTTGCGGCTCTCGCCTGGCGCAGCCCGCTTTAGCCCTTCCACGTTGGCGGATGTCTGCTATTGATCATCGCCACGCAAACGCAAGCAAACGTCAATGCCGGGATTGAGATGACAAAGGGGCCACGGTCAGGGGTGCAGCATTGATCCGCGCCACGCTGTTGCGCGCACTTGTGGTATCTGCGGCTTTCATTTGCTTCTTGCTGCCGGCCCGATGTCTCGGCGAAGACGGCAATCGGTTGCCGGAAAAGGCAACAAAGGAGCCGCCGCCCGAGTTGCTCTCGCTGCTCAATCAAAAGCATATGCCGAAGCATTCGCGGATCCTGGTGCGAATTTTCAAGAAAGAAGCGGAACTCGAAGTCTGGAAGCAGGACACCACCGGCCACTTTCAGCTTCTCAAGATTTATCCGATCTGTCGGTGGTCGGGCGATCTTGGGCCGAAAATGCACGAGGGCGATCGTCAGACTCCAGAGGGCTTCTACACAATTACACCCGAGTTGATGAATCCGAATTCTAACTTCTATCTTGCGATCAACACTGGCTTTCCCAACACCTTCGACAAGGCGAACAGCCGCCGCGGCACCTTTCTCATGATTCACGGCGATTGCTCGTCGAGCGGCTGCTATGCCATGACCGACGAGCAGATCGGCGAGATCTACGCGCTGGCGCGCGACTCGCTCCTCGGCGGGCGGCCGTCATTTCAGGTCCAGGCCTATCCGTTCCGCTTGACGCCTGCGAACCTGGCGCGGCATCGAACCAATCCGCACATCGCATTTTGGAAGATGCTCAAGGTTGGGAACGATCATTTCGAGGCAACGCATCTCGAACCCAAGGTGGACGTGTGCGATCGCCGTTATGTGTTCGATGCGCAACAGCCCGCAAACTCGCCGAACCCGCTGGTATTCGATGCGATGGGTCAATGCCCAGCCTTTGTCGTCAATCCGAAAATCGCCCGGGCAGCGCGGGCGAAACAACGCGCCGACGAGATCGAATATACGCAATTACTAAAAAACGATGTGTTAGTCGCCCCGATCCACAGCGGACTCGACGGCGGAATGAATGAGGTTTTTCATGCGCAGTTTCCGAGCATCATAGTACCATTGGCGATCGTGTTGCCGCCTGGGTCCGGACCAGAACTGCCGCAACTGCCGCCCGTCCCCTGGACCGACCACGATGGTTCATTGGCAAATAGATATTTCGG
>Ga0210398_10002003_pt1 | contig 20285 bp, 22 predicted proteins | sample IncBWC4OmetaG_FD_161047 | JGI IMG/M metagenome (GOLD analysis project Ga0210398, IMG submission 161047) | Forest soil microbial communities from Barre Woods Harvard Forest LTER site, Petersham, Massachusetts, United States - Inc-BW-C-4-O | ecosystem: Environmental > Terrestrial > Soil >...
GGGAAAAAATGTCGCCGCCGCCGGATGGTGTATGAGTTGGGTTAAAAAGCCCGCTTAAGTGGCAACGGCGGCGATGGCGCAGTACTTTGGAATGGGCTCGCAACGCTCACGATACGCTGTGCTGTGGATGCGACGCACGGATTGCGGGCTTGCCTTGTAGGACCGACTTTCGGCCTGGATGCGTAAGCGTGTAGTGGAAAGCCTCATTTTGTTGATTATTGAAGTATTCTGTCTAACTAACCGAGGCGTCAGGGGGTCTAACCTGGCAGCAACATAAGGAACGCGTATGCATGGCCGACGAAAAAGTCACAGGTTTGGAGATTGTTAGACCTCGACGCCGCATCGAACTCCGCGATCTCGCGCTCGCTGCGGCTTACCCGCAAACTCAGTCAACGATCCCTTTGCCCGCCATCACTCCAGACATGCAGTCCCTGCGAAAGCGACAATACGACAATCCGAGCCCTGTAGAGAATGTAGCGAAGCCTTGGAAGAAACCTTGGGATAAATGATGTTCCGCGCGGGGCACATTTCGCCGAAGACGTTGCAGCCCGGGTGTCTCCCACCGCACAGACGTCAGGGGGACGCCGAATGTAAGGTAGACGATGCTGCACGACTTTATCAAGACGAACCGCGCGGTCTTAATTGATCAGTGTCGCGCCATGGTGGCGACCCGGTCCGAGCCGAAGCCGACCGACAATGATCTGACTCACGGCATACCGATCTTTCTCGATCAGCTCATAGAAACGCTGACTACCGAGCAAGCATGCGAGTCGTTGCGAGGGCGGCAGGAGGAAGACGCCCCTCGCGCCTATGCTTCCGAGATCGGATCGATGGCGGCATTGCACGGGCGCGATTTGCTTGAACGCGGATTTACGCTAGAGCAGGTTGTTCGAGACTATGGCGATGTCTGCCAAGCGGTCACGAATCTCGCCCATAAGACAGGTGCATCGATCGAGGTCGATGAATTTCGCACCTTCAACAGGTGTCTCGACAATGCGATCGCGGGCGCCGTTACCGAGTACGCGTACCGGCAGGCTGCCATTACAACGGAAGACGCCTTCGAGGCGTTAAACTCAAGGTTGGGGCCTTTGGCCCACGAGCTGAGAAACTACCTGCATATCGCGAGCTATGCGGTGAAAGCAATCAAGGCCGGCAATGTCGGCATGTCCGGTGCGACGGGCGCCGTGCTCGATCGCAGCCTCATTGGAATGCGCAATCTCATTGATCGCTCACTCGCTGAAGTCAGAGTGACAGCGGGCCTGCCGCCACGCCTCAAGGATGTTCGACTTGCGGACTTCCTGAGCGAGATTGCGGCCTCCTCATCGTTGGATCCAATGGCGCGCGATTGTAAATTTGCTGTCACGCCGGTGAGCGAGGACATCAGGGTGCATGTGGATACGGAGATGCTCGCGGCAGCGGTGGGCAACTTGCTGCAGAACGCGTTCAAATTCACGAAGCGTCACACGGAAGTGCGCTTGCATGCGCATGTTGACGGAGGCCGAGTTCTGATCGACGTGGAGGATCACTGCGGAGGTCTTGCGACCGGCAGTAGCGACAAACTGTTGTTACCCTTTGTTCAAAACGGTGAAGATCGGTCGGGGCTCGGACTGGGCCTGGACATTTGTCGGCGCAGCGTTGAGGCGAATAACGGCGTACTAAAGGTTCGCGACATACCCGGCACCGGATGTGTCTTTACCATCGACTTGCCTGCGCGGGGGCCCGCGCACTCAGAGAACTAGCGTGTTGGTCGTCAAACGGCGGCGCGACGCAATGGGATCCATACCGTCAACGCGCTGGCCCTCCCTTTAGTATCGGAAATTTCAACCTTCCCGCCGAGAACGCGGATTCGATGTCGCATTGACGCGAGCACCATCTCTGAATCTTCTGATTGTCTTTCCGCATCCGGCGTTCCATCATCCGAGAACCTCATCCAAAAATTGGCTGGGTCCGCCCGCACGGTGAGGTCAGTCGATTTAATTGCCGCGCGCATGCGCGCAATCGACAGGGCCTCTTGAGCGATCCGGAATAGTACGATAGGTGTGCCCGATTCGAATATCGGTTCGACATCAGGGTATGTCTCACTCGATATGACAGGCGAATGGCCCCAAATCTTTTTGAGCTGCCACCGAAGCGCTGCGAACAGGCCAAAATCATCCAGTGTACTGGGCCTGAGTTCTTCAATTACTCGACGTTTCAAGTCAATTGCTTGTTGAAGCGTCCTCTTCACTCGTTCAACTCGTTCAATGGCATTTTGAGTGAGCGCCGGTTTCACACGGCGCACTGAATCGAGATCCATGACCGCAGCACCCATGAGTCCGCCGAGATCATCATGCAACTGATGGGCGAGGGCAGTGTCCTTTAATTCGGCGGCATTTTGTAAATACGTGACCAACCGTTGGACTTCGAGCAGCGCTTCCTCAATTAAGGCAGACATTGGTGCCGCCGCTTGTCTGCGAGGCACGGGACACATGGAAGACAGACTGAGACTCGGGACGCATATCCGTTTGCTTTGGTACTTTGAACTTTTGAGCGAGAAATGTTTCCGCCATGAACCATGGCTCAAAATCACCTTAGAGCCGTATGACGTGCGGCGCCAGTGCATACCGCGGTGAAGTGTCGTAAGACTCTCCCTACTCAACACGCAACAATCCACTTTGTTACCGGCGGGTGGAGCGTTCGACCTACAGACGCAGCATGGCTGCCAAACTATGCTGATGCGTGCTCCACAATTTGTTAATGACCAACCGCGCCCTCTTAATTGATCGGTGTCGCGTGATGGTGGCCGGCAGATCCTCCCCTAAGCTAGCGCGTCTGGAACTCGCACACGGGATCCCCATCTTTCTCGATCAGGTGGCTAAGACGTTGGCGAGCGAGGAACGTTTCTCGGCCGTCGAGGGCGAGCTTGTATCCAGCAATCCGAGTGGGTTCGATTCAGGCGTGGGCGCCATTGCGACGCTGCACGGGAGAGACCTCTATGAACAGGGATTTTCGATTGAACAGGTGATTCGAGACTACGGAGATGTCTGCCAGGTGGTCACGAGTCTCGCCGTGGAGTCCGGGGCGCCAATTTCGGCCAATGAATTTCGTACGTTCAATCGCTGTCTTGACGATGCAATCGCGTGCGCGGTTTCCGAATTTTCACAACTGAGGGATACGCAAACGAGTGCAACAGACACAACGACGATCAATGCAGTGCGTGGAATCGAGGATCTGAAGCAGTTGGAAACTGAGTTGAGCCAATTTAGGATCGCCTTAGCCGATGCAGCGGCAGCCCTTTCCACGGCGCAGCAACATGCTCGCGAGGCCCAGGTGCGCGCTCTGCACGACTCTCTCACAGGGCTTCCGAATCGAAAATTGTTCGATGATCGTTTCTCCCATGCGATTGCACTCGCCGACCGCCATGACTGGACGCTCGCTGTGATGTTTTTGGACTTGGATCAATTCAAGAGTCTCAACGACGTTCACGGGCATACGGCTGGCGATGCTGCATTGAAAATTATCGCGCAGCGCCTGATGCAGTATGTCAGAGACGAAGACACCGTCTGCCGCAATGGTGGTGATGAATTTCTATATTTATTGATGAACCCACGAGGCAAAAAGAATGTCGAGCATATTGCGAATTCGGTGTTGAGGACCATTGCGCAACCGGTCCCAATAGCGGATCGGGAACTGATCATCAAGGCGAGCATCGGTATTGCCATCTATCCAGAGCATGGCGCGAGCGGCGAGCAATTGATCGCAAAAGCAGACGCGGCGATGTATCTGGCCAAACAGCGTTCACGCGGAGTCGCATTTTTCGATCGCCAAAGGATGCGGGCGATTAGCGGATAGAATGCGAGCGTCCTGAAGTTGGGACACTATTACTTCACCTTCGATTCCTGTGCCTTGCGAGGCCCAGCGTAGCCGAAGAGAAACGCGGCTACTTTTCGCATCTGAATTTCCTCCGCGCCTTCGGTAATCCGGTAGCGGCGGTGGTGGCGATAGATGTGCTCAAACGGCTTGTGTCGGGAATAGCCGATGCCACCGTGAACCTGCATCGCACGATCGGCGGCTTCGCAAACGAGGCGGTTTGACCAATAGTTGCACATGGAGACCTTGTCGGAAAGTTCACGCTCGATTGATTTGTGATCAATTCGATCCATTTCCCAGGCCGTCTTGCGAATAAGGAGACGCAGCATTTCCACTTGCGTGGCGAGCTCCACCAGCGGCCATTGAATCGCTTGGTTGTCTGAGAGCGGCTTGCCGAAGGGTTTGCGTTCGCGGGCATAGCGGACGCTTTCCTCAATACAGTAGTGCGCCGCACCCAGCGACGAAGCTGCTTGCCTGATTCGGTTCTGGTGCACGAAGCTCTGGCCTAACTTAAGACCGCGGTCTATTTGACCCCAGTAGCTGTCCTCGGGCAGCCAGACGTCGGTAAAGCTCACTCGAGGATGATCAGTGGGCATGTTGAAGGTCCACAGCCATTCTTCGATCTTGACGCCGGGCGCGTGCGCCGGAACGAGAAAGCAAGTGATGCCGCTCGCGTCGCCGTCGCTGCCGGAAGTACGCGCGAACACCATGACATGGCTGGCGACATGCATACCCGTGGTCCACATTTTTTCGCCGTTGAGCAGCCACCCGGGCTTACCATCCTTGGTCTGCCGCACCGCGCGAGTCTCCATAAACGTCGCGTCGGAACCGTGATTTGGCTCGGTGAGGCCAAATGCGGTGCGCATTTCTCCCTTGAGCAGCTTATCCCCGTCGCGCGCGTCTTGCTCCCGGGTTGCGAACTCGCGGAACAGGATCACAAATGGATTATTGCCAACGATGGAATGCTCGTTCTGTAGATCGTTGTGCAGCCCCAATCCCTTGGCGGCCAGATGCTCGCGGATCACGGCCATCCAAAGATTCGAGCCATCGCGGCCGCCATATTGAATTGGCCAGCCAAAGCGCAGATGGCCGGCGGCATCTGCACGCCGACGGGCCTCCCCAAGCAGAGCCTCCCATTCCGGTCGCGGCAAACCGTTGTTGTCCCAATCTGTTCGGCTGTGCTCGCGACGATGATCGAAGAAGCGCTCGTTATCATCCTGCGCCTGCAAAGGTTTAATGTCAGACTCGATGAAACGGTCCAATTCGTCCAGGTATTCCATGAGGTCGGCGGGCAGGGAAAAATCCATATCACGTATCCTTGAGGGGACGCTCGAGCGCAGCTTGGTAACCTGAATAGTTCGGTTGATCGACTTGAAGTTTCTCCAGTGTGGTCGCGCGCAGATGTTCGGATACCCCCGGAGTCGAGAGCCCCTTCGCGCCCGATCCAAGAGCTTCGGCAAGCTCAGTGTTCAGCTCGGCCAAAGTCCCATCATGGCCGAGCAGCGCCTGCAGGCGCTTCAGTTCTGCGGCTTCGCCGCTGGTGCCGTGCTCAAGTTGGCGGCGCACGAGATCGACCGCATTGGCCGCGACGCGTGCCTGAAAAGCAGTATGCGGATCGCCATTCAGGATCGCTGTATTGCGTAAGAATGCAGCGACGGCGCAAAGGATTTCGCGGGGAGATGGTTGGTCTTGCATCGTAGAGTTCGTCCAGTGGTCAATTCGCCAGGAGCCGCAGCAGATCGATTTCCGTTTCGGATGTGCGCCGGGCGATCATTGCACGCTCCACGGTTGCATCGACACTGCGGAAGGCGGCAAGCGAGCCGGCGCACATAACGCCCCAGCGCAGCGTGCCGAACATTTCCCACCACGTCGTCATCTCGCGGTTAACGGGTGAGCCTCCCGCCGCCTCGTAGCCTGCGTATAGGTCCGCGTATTCGCCGAAGCCGCCCACGGGCTTTTCGATGCGGCCGAAGCGCCAAGAATTGACGCATAGCCATCCCAGATCCTCCATGGGGTCTCCGACATGTGCGAGTTCCCAGTCGAGTACGGCTCGCACGCCTTCTGGACCTATCATCAGATTGCCGTTGCGAAAGTCTCCATGCACCAGACGCGCCTTCAGGGGTGGAGGCGGGCGAGTTGCCGATAATTTATGGAAAGCTAGGTCGAAAACCGGACGACGGACACTGTCCCGGCGATAGGCGGCATGCCACTGCTCGATGAGATCAGCGGGCGTTTGATGCGCCAATGTGGGAAATCTGCTGGGATCGATGGAATGGATGCGCGCAAGGATTTGCCCACAGGAATGCGCCAAGATTTCGCGTGCGCCCGCCAGCGATGCCGCTTTGAGGATACGTCCCCCGAGCGTCTCCCCAGCAATAAATTCCATGATAAACCCGTGACCCAAGCCGTCCTCGGGGGCGAGGACGTGAAGCACTTCGGGCACCGACACACCGGCGGCGCGCGCCGCCACGATCAATTGGGCCTCGACATTGAGGCCAATTCCGACCGGAGATCGGCGGCTACCGCCGGGTGCACGACGCATGATCAGCGGCTTCGACCCTTCGGTCGTGTCAAGGTCGAAACGCCAAATCTCCTGAGTGGCTCCGCCGGAAAGCCGCATCAGCCCGGAAATGGTCCGCGCCGCCGGATCAAGGCGCGGTGCAAGCGCCGCGAGCGCGGAGCGAACCGCTTCCTGACTGTGAGATGCGGAAATCATCTGCTCGGAACGCTCCTCAACCAGGAGCATTGCTTCTGCGTGTACCTTCCCTTCTGTCGCTCGAACCACATAGTAATTTGATTATATTGATATTTGAAGGCTCCCCTAACACGGTTCGTCGCAGGCGGTCTGGAATCGTCATCGAGCGCAAATGACAGACGACTATTCTGGCAGAGCCTCGATGACATTCAAATCGGACGAAGTCCGTACCACCTCATTGACGCGAAAGCCAGCGCGGGCTACCAGCTCGCCGTATTCCTCCACCCGTGGTCAATCTGGATTTCTTTCAGATCAGCGATCGCGGAAAAACGCTCCCGTCGGGTGCAGACGAATTCACAACGATTCTCAAGAGCTACGTCTCCCGTTGGGCGGGTCGTTCTGGCGCATTGTGACGCCGCGTCCAGTCTCGCGGGACCGGCGAACAGCGTGTTGTAGAAAATCAAGAAACGGAACCCACACGACCATCAAAATAAAGAGTCCGAGCGTAAGGAACAAGGCTAGGAACTGGTCAGACATCTGCTTTAACTCCTCACTATAGTCCCCGCTGGCGTTGCTGCCTCAGGGAACCCTATGAGATATTTTTCGACACCGCGTCCTCAATTTTGATGAGAGATGGAGAGTCATTTTCGTCTCACAAATTAGGGGGACCCGCCGGGATGAATCGGCTGCGTCACCGCCAGTCGTGCGCTCTTTGACGCGGCGCAAGATTTCGCCAAGCCATACAGCCCCGAGCCCAGGCTCCTTGTCGGGTGGCTCGGCACCGGACCTACGCGAAACGGCCTGAGATCACCTCGCGGGTTTCTGGCTGTTTGGAATGCTCGTAGGCATGATGGGCGTACCGGAGGACAATTTTGAAGGGAGTCATGGACGCACGATTGAGCGACCAAATTTACGAGTGTTCCTTCGTGCCTGAATCCTGGCCCCGAGTTCTCGGCCAACTGGCGGCACTGGCAGAGGCGCGTGTGGGGTTTCTTTTTATCTCCAAGAACGACATACACCATTGGACCAGTTCGACCGACGCCGGCGTTGCGGCGCTTGGGCCGCTGGTGAAAAGCGGCTGGGTGGCGCGGAGCGAGCGATTCAAACGGGTCCGCGCAAATCGTCATGGCGGTTTCGTTACCGAGCCCGATCTCTATGCGCCCGAGGAATTTAGAAACGACCCGTTTTACCGAGACATTCTGTATCCGCGTGGACTGGGATGGGCTACAGGCACTGCCATCGAGCTGCCGACTGGAGACACCTTCATCATTAGCCTGGAGCGGGAATATGTTCGCGGACCGGTCGAGCCATGTCATATCCAGGCCTTGGACGAACTGCGTCCGCACATCGCTCGCAGCGCCTTGATGAGCGCGCGCTTGCAGCTCGAACGGGCGCGTGCCGCGAGCGCAACTCTGGCCGCCATCGGCCTCGCGGCCCTGTTGTTCGATGAGACCGGCAAGGTACTAGCCGCGAACAACCTCATCGAGGTGTTGGATGGCTACATCCGGTGGAGAGCGAACGACCGCGTCTCGCTGTGCGATAAGTCCGCGGACGAATTGCTGCGCGGCGCGATTGCGGCCATTGCGCATGGTGGAGAGGAAGGCGTGGATGTGCGATCCTTCGCAGCGCGCAACAGCGTCGCGGAGGAAGCGATGGTGGTGCACGTGATCCCGATCCGTCTCGCGGCGCGCGATATTTTTGTCCGCTGCGCCGCTGCCGTGGTGTTGACACCCGTGACGCTTCCGCAGGCACCCCCGGTCGAACTGGTGCGATCATTGTTCGATCTGACGCCGGCCGAAGCTCGCGTCGCGCGCGGCCTCGCCAGCGGAAAAACCGTGGAGGATATCGCCGCGGATGGTGGGGTGTCTGAGAATACAATCCGTACCCATGTGCGCGGCGTTTTGCAGAAGACCGGACGTAGCCGCCAATCCGAGGTCGTCGCTTTGCTCACGGGAATGTACGCGCCGCTGCCCTCAAAGTAGGATAAAGGGCAGGTCCTCATCAACATTGAGGAGGCGCGGACTGCAGGGTCGGCTTTATAGTCGCGATCGATCATTGCCGGTGGCAGCGGGCGAGCAACTGTGATGGGAGGGCACCGTGGCGTTGCGCGTGATTGGATCGGGGCTCGGCCGCACGGGCACCCTGTCTTTGAAGTTAGCACTGGAACAACTTGGTTTCGGACCCTGTCATCACATGAAAGAGGTGCTCGAGCATCCCGAGAGCGTGCCTCATTGGATCGATGCATTCGAGGGCCGGCCGGACTGGGAGGCGATCTTTGAGGGCTACCATTCGATCATCGACGCTCCCGGATGCCGGTTTTGGCGCGAGCTCTCCGAGTACTATCCGCAAGCCAAGGTGTTGCACTCGGTACGCGATCCCGACACCTGGTTCGAGTCCACCCAGAAGAGCGTGTTTGCGCCGAACTCCCAGAGCCTCAACCCCAAGCCGCCATTCGATCGTTTTTTCGCGCACACCCTGCGTCCCTTCCAGGCGGGGATCCATGACCGCGCTTTCATGACCGACTACTTCCGTCGCCACAGCGTCGAGGTAGAGCGGACTATTCCATCGCACCGATTGCTCGTCTATGAGGTCAGTCAGGGCTGGGGTCCGCTTTGCGCGTTCCTCGGCGTTCAGGTTCCCCAGGTGCCGTTCCCGCTCACTAACACCCGCGAGGAATTCGCGTCTCGCACCGCTGCGCGCAACGCCGCGAGATTATCGGGCGAACCATGACCGATCACGACGCGCGGCGAAGATTTGCGTCCGCGATAACCCTCGCATTTTGCTTCCTGACGTCCGCGCTCGAGGGGTTCGACATTTCCTCGATGGGCCTGGCCGCACCTAAACTTGTACCTGAGCTTCATCTTTCTGCACAGCACCTTGGACTCGTGCTCTCGGGCGTGCCGCTCGGCATGTTCCTCGGCGCGCTGCTCGGAGGACGGCTCGCCGATGCCCTGGGGCGCAAGACCACGTTGCTCATCGCCGCCACATTGATCGGCGCCTTCCAGATAGCAACGGTCTTTGCTCCGGGCTATTTAGCTCTCATCGGCGTGCGCATCTGTTGCGGTATTGGCATCGGCGCGGCCATGTCCAATGTGATCGCCCTCGCATCAGAAGCCGCCGGCGAGACCGGCAGCGTCTTCAACGTTACCCTCGTCATGGCGGGGTTGCCGGCGGGTGGCACCGTCGCCTCGGTAATCGCCATTGCGGGCGGTGAGCAGGGCGACTGGCGAACCAACTTTTACGTCGGGGGGCTTGCGCCGCTAGCACTGGCGTCGATCATGGCGTTCGCTCTGCCGGAGTCACGCGAGTTCCTCAGGTTTCGGACGGTCGAGCCCGGTCGGCGAATCACGGAGGGAGTCTTCGCTACTTTGTTCGGCCGCGGGCGTGCTCTGACGACGCTGTGGCTGTGGATCTCCTACTTCACCACGTCCGTGATCGTCTATGTGCTGGTGACCTGGACACCGGTACTCATGACTCTGAAGGGCTTCTCCAAGACCGATGCAGTCTCGGTTGGCTTGCCGATCGGAATCGGCGGTGTGATCGGCCCGATTCTGTTTGGCTGGCTCATGCGGCAGCGGAGAGGCTTCGGGCTGCTGCTCATGTGCTACGCGGGAGTCGCAGTCGGCCTGATCGCCCTGGCAGAAGTGGGACACGACTTCGTCATGGCCCTCATCGCCGTTGCGGTGCCCGCGACTCTCGTGCAGGTTGCGTCCATGACGCTGGCGGGTCTTGCCCCGCAGTACTACCCGACGCTGAGCCGTGGCACGGCTACGGGCGCGGCGGTTGGCTCAGCCCGACTGGGGGCAATATGCGGTCCCGCGGCCATCGGATTCCTGCTAGGCACTGGACTCAGGCCGAGTCAGGTGTTGTGGTCGCTGGTTCCTATTGCCCTCGTCGCGGGCCTTACGGCTTACATGCTGCTCGTTACGGGCAGCGCCACTTTGAAGGCGCAGTCCTATCCGGTGGCGTCGACCTGACGACTGCGCAGGGTCAAGCCGCACCGTCACTGAGTTTCGTCTTGCAGCAGGTCGGGCCACCGCAGCCACCAACTCTTCACTCTGGAATATGGCAGTGTGTGCCACCAGTCGTCCATCAAGGCCGAGTTTTTGTTCCGAACCGCATCGCGAGTGAGTCCATCCGGCGGCGGGATAACGGCAATAGCGCGATCGTAAATCGGTGTGTCGGCCAGTTGCGGGTAGCGTGTCAGTAGGGAAATCAATGTAATCGCATCTTTCGCGCTCGAGGCTATTACCAATTGTTCGATGGCGGGATCATCGGCGGGTACCGATCGCCCCAGCGCATCAATAGCCTTCAAGGCCGACCGAAACTGCGCGGTCGCATGATCATCGAACGGGGTTCCAGGGCCCGACTTGGAATCGAGTTCAGCCTGCGCTCCTTCGGGGATCAGGGATTGCAAACCGTATTTTTCCAATTCGACCCAACCATGGCTCACTCGCAGTAAGCCACTGCCTGCCGACGTGACGTGCAAAGTGAACTCACATCCAATGTCGAGCACATTCGCAAGCGGCGTCTGCACCCCGAACGTAGCCGGGGGGGCCCAAATCCTCGCGCTCAGCTCACCGTGATCGAGTCGAAGGCGATGATGGCCTGAGCGCGTTTCGACCAGCGCGACCTGCGAGTCTTGGCCCACCACGACTCGCCCGATCCGAGCGACTTCAATTTGTACCGACGAATGCTCGCCGGTTCGAAGGACGCCACCCGGAGGCAATAGGCTGCGGCCGTTCAAGATTCTGTCATCGATGGTTGTGGTTCCTGAAACCGGTTTGACTGTCCATGCCTGCGCCGTAGGCCACTGCAATCTCAGATTCAACCAGCCGACAACGACAATCAGGGTAACGACCGCGGCTGTTGCGGCAAATCGAAGTCGCCGCCGCGTGTGCGCACGCGCAGGGCGGCGTGCCTGCTCCGGCGGAGCGCGGTTCCACCGCACGCGCGCATCCGTTAGTGTGTGTGCTTCAAAAGCATAAGGCGATAGCAGGGACTCCAGACGCGCAACCTCAGGGTCGGCCTCCCCATCCTTGGTCCATAGGTAGTCATTATTTTCCATCGGAAGCCTCGCTGACGCCGATCCGAAGGGCAGCGCGAAGATGGCTCATGCCCCGATGCAAATTGACTCGAACGCTTCCCTCCGACATCCCCGTCCGCTCTGCGATCTCAGGTCCGGTAAGACCCTCCACCAGACGCAGCATCAACGTTTCTTTGTAGGCGGACGGCAAACTGCTGAGAGCGATCAATGCCTGCTCCGCGGCCGCGATATTCTCGGGCGAGTGCCGCTGATCGGCCCATTGCTCATCCATGGCCACTTCGACAATGGGCCTGCGGACGACATTCAAGGCGCGCCGGCGCGCGATGGCGACTATCCATCCCGGAAATGCCGCTGAGCTCTTTAGATCGGACAGGTGAGTGATAACGGTTTCGAATACCTCGTGCGTAAGGTCATCCGCCTCGGCCGCGGAAACGTACGACAGCAAAATGCCGTGCACGACCGGCGCGAATCGCCGATAGAGTTCGGAGAGCGCCTCATTGTCGCCCGCTCGTGCGGCTTCCACGATTGCGGCCGTCGTCTTGATCGCGCGCTCCTTCGAAAGACCCAGCCCCTTTGGATGTAAGACACGCCATGGAACAAAGCGTTAACAGAAAATCATTGCATGGCGGCTTGTTAACACTTTGTGGCTGCGAGACGTCTTAGCAGTATCACAAGGAGAACCGCATGCAAGCCAAAGTTCGCAATCCTCGAGTCATCGGTCTGTTGATCGCACTGGCGGCCGCAGCCACCGCCAACGCGCACCCCGTGAGTGTACTGTCATTAAGCGAGGTGAGGACCCTCTTGGACGGGAAAGATCCCGTACCCGTATATATCTACGACGCCAACGACCGGGAAAGTTATCTTTCGGGCCACATCCCCGGCGCAATATGGGTGCAGTACAGCGCCGTCACCGCGGCGGAATTGCCGCCGGCCAAGGGCGCGAAGCTGATCTTCTACTGCTATAACTCCCAATGTGGGGCCTCGGAGCAGGCTGCGGAACATGCGATGGCATTGGGGTTTCGCAATGTTTGGCGCATGCCCGAGGGCATAGAAGGTTGGCGCGCGGCAAAGATGCCCATCGTCGCCGGGGCGAGCGCGCGATGACGTTCTCCCGCCGCAATTTCGTCGAGCATGCGATGTCGCTATGTCTCACCCCGGCCTGGGCGATGGCACTCGAGGGCCTGGATGCTCAGCCTCTCGCGCGAATTAGTCACTTCCCCCAGATGCCCACCGTCGGCGTGGGAGTCACGCCTTGCGGTTCGCTCACGCCTCCGGCGACGGTGCCGGCCTTTGGCCGAGTGGCCGGGACTGATGAACCCGGGGAACCGCTTCATATCACCGGCACGATCTACGGCCCCGATGCAGTCACGCCGGCAAGCGACGTGGTGCTGTTTCTCTATCACACGGACTCGCATGGCCACTACAACAAGCCGAATAGTCCATTCAATCCGCGCATCTACGGTTGGGTGAAATCGGACTCGAAGGGACGCTATGGCTTCGTCACCATCAAACCCGCCCCGTATCCCGAATTGGACACACCCGCGCATATACATGTGAATATTTTTGGTCCGGGTTTTCCTGAGTATTGGGTGGACGATTATTGGTTCGAAGGCGACCCCTTGATTACGCCGCCGCAACTGACGACGCTGACCGGAAGAGGCGGCTTCCAAAGTATCGTCAAGCTCACACGCGACGGTGATGGAGTGCTCAAAGGCACTCGCAATTTTGCCCTTCAGCACGGATTGGCAGCCGGTGATTGTCGCCTGCTCACCTAAGGTAAAGTTGCAAAGAGCGGATCGAGAGCTATGGCCGCCAGCTGCCGAGCAGCAAAGAACCCCCATGCTGACGACCGCGAGTTCGACGACTTCATGACCGTCCCGCGCTCGCGCCCCGGGTGACGAGAAGCCCCGCCTTCGCCACCTTCGTCATTCGTCCAGACGAGGAGGGAGTGCGGCGTCACTTCGATGTACCTACCGATGAACTCCATAGGCTGCTCTGAGGCAGGGTGTTGATCGCAGCGACCTCTCGTGCGGCTTTCCGCGCCTGAGCTCGTCGGTCGAGGAATTCCCGCAGGATTTTGCCCAATATATGCGGAACGCGACACTTTCCCGCGTGGTAACGTCGACCGAATGACACGAACCAACTTGCGACTCGGCCCACGACCGCCTTTGCCAGCCTCATTTTAGATTGGCGAACTCTGTGACTTGAAATAGGATCAATACAATCGAACTCGGGAATTTATGACGATCCAATCGACCATCGCGCTTACAAGAGAGCAGCTCTATCAGCTTGTTTGGTCGAGGCCGCTCAAGGTCGTTGCCAAGGAAGTCGGCGTCAGCGGTAACGCAATTGCAAAAATTTGCAGTCGATTGCTGGTGCCATACCCCTCACGCGGTCATTGGGCAAAGACCAGCGGTGGCAAAGCGCCTGTCCGTCCGGCGTTGCCTGCGGCGCCGGAAATCAATATGCGGCGAGTCACGATTTCAACGCAACGCGCCGCATCGCGCCGCACCAGAACGCGATTGAAGCCGTCCGAGCGGCGGGAGCAACTGATTGGCGTCGCGAAGGAAATCATACTTAAGGAAGGTATGCACGCTGCAACGATGAAACGAATCGCAGCGCAGGCGGGTGTCAGCGAGACCCAGGCATACAACTATTTTGGAAGCCAAGAGAAATTGTTCGTATCGCTGGCAGTCCGCGAAACGGCCAAGATACGATCGGCGCAGATAGCTGACGCATCGCAATTCAAGGGCCACTATGCGCAAGTGATGGCGTCAACCCGTACGTATTTGCGGCAGATCGATCGGCGCAGCGACTTGCTGCAAATGCTGCTGAGAAATCCGCAAATTCGCGCGAAGCTCAGGGAGGAGAACCGCAAGCAAGGTAATATCGATCGAAATGTGCATGCTCAACACTTGGTTGAACTGTACGGCATTCCGTGGAAAGTGGCGGTCGGCTGCACAGTGATCCTGTCGCGATTGTGCGGACGCGCCGCCAAGCTTATATCCGACAAGAAAATAGCGCTTGAACCGGCGGAACGCATCTGTCTTGCCATAGTTCTGCGCGGATCACGCAGCGTGATCGGGGCTTATCGTAACGCGTCCAGGCGTTCGTAGGGCTCGCACGCTGCTTAGCATCAGGGAATGGCATAGTTGTCGAGCAGTGGCCGTATCCAATTCCTCGTGATATGCGAGACTCCCGGCCTCCTCTGGAATCGCAGCAATCATTTCGATTGCGGCCAGGATTTGTTTCTCGGGTAATCTAAGCGTAGCGCGCGCCAACCGAAGGAGGCGCCGGAGTATCGCCCGGCCAACTCGGGTTGCGGCAGGGTCGATGTGCTCTGCCATGTACAAGTCGGTCATGAGAATGTGAAGCAACGGACCGCGTTGCGCCACGTACTCAAAATAGAGCATCCCGGATAAAACCGCGGCGGGTTCCAACTCGGTCACGTGCACGGCGGTCTTCATGCCCGCGGTCGAAAGAGCCGCGACTTCGCGCTGCATCAGCCTGTTAAAAAGATCGTACTGCGTCGCGAAGTATGTATAGATGAGCGCCTTGCTGGAGCTTGCGGCTCGCGCCAGCGCTTCGATCGAAAGAGGAAGATATCCCTGTCTTACAATCAACTCCGCGGCAGCGTCCAGAATCTGTTCGCGGCGGACCTGCGGGGTTAGCCTCCTTCTTGGCGCGAAGTCCGCCAGTTTCTTGCGGGGGCGAGCAATGCCGCCACGTAGGCGCTGTTTTGCCATGACTAGGTTATAGCTTGAGAGTGGGGTGCTCGCAAGGCAAGCCTATCGCGGACGCCAGGATCGCAGCCGCCGCAGACTGTACTGATCCGGACGATCTCGGCGGCGCTGATTTGGCGTTGCGCAAAGCGGTCGAATATACGGACTCCGCATCGGATGACACAAAGACATGTCGCGGTTGCGCGTTTTTCAAAGCCGGTACGAGCGGATGCGGTACGTGCCGGATTCTTAGTGGGCGCGTGAGCGCCGCGGGGCACTGCACGTCGTGGAGCGCCGGAGCGAGCGGTCCCTAACCGGAGATTAATTCCGACTATTTTCGCGGCGGCGGTAACGATGCAAGATAAGCGATAACATCCGCGCGATCTTTCTCGTCCGGAACAGTTTTGTACATCAAGGTGCCGGGCACAAAGTCCTTTGGGGACTTCAGGAACAGATTCAAATTTGCGGCCGTCCATGTGAGGGACTTTTTGGCCTTTAGCGCCTCGCTGTAGCCGTCAAAGGATTCTATGCTCGCCGCGTGTCGACCGATAATGCCGCGCAGCGTCGGAGCGGTTGCGGCAGCCCCGTGGCATTCTTCACATACTGAATCGAAGAGTTCGGCGCCCGCATTGGCGTCTCCGGCTATGGCAGTCTCCGTTGTGCTCGCCTCCCGGGAAGGAGACTGGGCGAGCGCGGTCCATGCAAGCGTTGCGCTCGCAGCCACAAAGATAGCCGCTAGCAGGAAAAGAGTATGGTGGGGCTTCTTGACTGTAAACATTGGATTCGCCCCCGTAATCGCCAAGCCATCGAGGCGCGATCAAGTTTACGCACAGAGTGACGATCGCTCCAATAACCCGTACGTGCCCAACTCGATTGACTCGCAAAACTTCGACCTTCTGCGGCGCTGCGACAATGAATGCGCAGATTCCAGCCTCCGATCGCTATTGACGAGGGCCCCAATAGTGGGCTAGGGTCCGACGGAATCGAGCGACGCAGGGTTACACTGTGAGATATCAATGTCTTAGGACGGCTGGACTGCTCTGCGCAGCATTCACCACGGCGTCGCCCGCGGCAACGATTGCCATCGCGGCCGCGTCCGCTGCCCAGCCGACAGAGCAAACCTCTCCCGAACGCAAGCCAATCAAAGTGGCATTTCGTCGAATCACTGAAAGCCAATACCGACACACGATTGCCGATGTTTTCGGTGCCGAAATCCAAATAAATTCGCGCTTTGAGCCGGAAAAGCGCGATGAGGGGCTGCTGGCGATCGGCACTCCGCAGCTCTCACTGACCTCTTCCGGCTTCGAGCAATACTTTGCTTTGGCGAGCTCAATCTCGGAACAGGCCCTGAGCGAAAACCGACGAGATGCGGTGGTCGGCTGCAGGCCGGCCAACGCAGCGAGGGCCGACGAGGCGTGTGCGAGGAAATTCGTTGAGGCGTACGGCGAACGGCTCTTTCGTCGCCCGATAACCGACCTGGAAGCTGCAACTCGCCTCAAAACGGCATCGCTGGGCGCACAGCAAGCAAACGATTTCTATGCCGGACTCAAATTGGCGCTTACAAGTCTTTTGGTTGCCCCTGAGTTTCTCTTTAGAGTCGAGACAGCTGAACCCGATCCAATCAATGCGCAGCAATATCGACTCGACTCCTACAGCAAAGCCTCACGAATATCGTTTCTCCTATGGGATACCTCGCCGGATGAGCAACTTCTCGCAGCAGCGCGTAGCGGCGTTATCCACACAGAGGCTGGATTGAAAGAACAACTCACCCGGTTGATTTCGTCTCCCCGCTATGAGCAGGGTGCTCGCGCATTCTTCACGGACATGCTGCAGCTCGATGGATTCGAGAATGTCGTGAAGGATCCGGCGATTTATCCCAAGTTCAACCAGTCGATTGCTGACGGTGCGATGGAGCAAACCCTGAGGACCACCATCGATCTTTTGATCACCAAGAAACGGGATTACCGCGATCTTTTTACATCGAACGAGACCTTCATCAACCGTCCTCTGGCTTCGGTGTACAACGTACCGTTTCTTTCGGCGGCCGATTGGACGCAGTACACTTTCTCGCAATCGTCGGAGCGCTATGGGATTCTCACCCAGGTCAGCTTCCTCTCGCTTTTCTCTCATCCAGGAACCTCCTCGCCGACGAAGCGCGGCATAAAGGTCAATGAGATATTCAAATGCGAGCCCACACCGAATCCGCCGGCGGACGTGGATTTTTCAAAGGTTAAAGACAGCACCAATGGCACGATCCGCGGCCGTCTGCTTGATCATATGGAAAACGCAGGGTGCACCGTCTGCCATCGGCGCAGCGATCCGCCCGGACTAGCGCTTGAACATTTTGACGGGCTGGGGCAACTGCGGACCAGCGAGAATGGCATGCCGATTGATGTAAGCGCCGATCTAAATGGCGCAAAGCTGATCGGCGCAGAAGGTCTGGCTAAGTATTTGCACGATGATCCGAAGGTTCCCGCGTGCCTGGTCCGCAATGTCTACGCGTATGGCGTGGGGCGCAAGACGGGCATTCGAGAAGAGGACTACCTTGCGGACCAAACCAAAGTCTTCGCCAGCAATGGATATCGTGTGCCGGACTTGATGGTGCAGATTGCCTCGAGTCCCGAATTCTTCAAGGTAGCGGCTCCGAGCGGAGCACGAATTGCGGCTGGGGGGCCCGCAGCCGCAACGACAGCAGTTCGGCAGTCTGCCAGGAACGAGCAAGGAGTCCATCCATGAGCTTTCGCTTTGATCGCCGCTCCGTCTTGCGCGGCATGTTGGGCGGCACCGCCGTCTATATGGGGCTTCCCATCCTGGATATCTTCCTCAACGGCAACGGCTCGGCGTACGCCAACGGCGCCAAATTGCCGGTGAGATTCGGCACTTATTTTTGGGGCCTCGGACTCACCGATACTCCAGCCGGCGGCACGCGCTGGGTGCCGACAAAGACAGGCCCAGGTTATGAAATCATGCCCGAACTCGAGTCTTTGTCAGCGGTGAAAGACAAGGTCTCGGTCTTTTCGGGCTTTCGTGCCATCGCCGATACCAAGGCGAATCAAGTTCATTGGAGCGGGCATGCATCGATTTTGACCGGCATCGCGCCGGCGTCGGCGAGCCGTTTTGACGGACCGACTTTCGATACCAGGATTGCCGATGCGATAGGGATATCGACCCGCTACAAGATGATCGACGTCGATGCCTCGCTTTCGCGCCACCCGGTGAGTTATTCCACCCGCACAGGAACTACGTTTGCCTCGCCGGAGACGACTGCGCTAGGTCTGTACACCCGATTGTTCGGGCCCGGCTTCCAGGATCCGAACAGCGACAATTGGAAACCGGATCCTTCGATCATGTTGCGTCAGAGTGTTCTCTCTGCCGTGAAAGATCAGCGCGAAGCGCTGATGGCGGGTGTCGGTAAAGCCGATCAAATCAAATTGGATCAGTATTTTAATTCCGTGCGCGAGATGGAGAATCAACTCGCAGTCCAATTGCAGAAGCCTGATAAATGCGAAGCCTGTGTCATACCTACTGCACCAAAGGAGGGGCCGCGCTCGGCCTCGGTGGATGTGGTGAACGCCAACACCAAGACGATGGCAAAGCTCTTGGCGATGGGTCTCGTGTGCAATCAAACCCGGGTGTTCACCTTTGTTCACACGGCGGGGTCTTCGGAAACCTATGTGGCGGGCCAAAGCAAAATCTATCACCAGATCACGCACGATGAGCCGACGGATGCGCAACTGGGTTACCAGCCCGAAACCAGCAGAATAGCCGGCATGGTCATGCAAGCGTTTGGCGATTTCCTTGTCGAAATGAACTCAACCAAAGAAGGCGACGGCACGCTGCTCGATCACATGCTGGTCATGGGATTCAGCGATACGGGCTACGCTAAAATTCATTCCATCGAAAACATTCCGATGTTCCTCGCCGGCGGCGCCGGCGGTAAGCACAAGGCAGGCCAGCACATACACACGGCCGGCGACTCAGTCACGCGCGTCTCGCTCACGGCGATGCAACTGGTGGGCGCGCCGGTGGGTGAGTTTGGAACGGGCACCATGAAAACTTCGCGGCCAATCACGGAAGTGATGGCGTGAGGGCAGGGCGTCCCCGTACGACAGTCATTTCTGCCATGATGATGGCCACCGCGCTCGCGGGTCCCGCTCTGGCGGCATGGACTAAAACTTACGTCGTCGAGTGGAACGAGCCGGCGATGTACTACGGCGCGAAGAGCGGGGTCATCGATCCAGGAACGGATTGTCCAAAGGGCACGAATCCGGAAATCGACTGGATCAAGGTACTAATGGACGCAGGCTACACGCGCGAGGAAGCGCAGTGGTTGCGAAATCCAGCGAATCCAACGCGCAGTCCGATTCACGGCCAAAATCAAATGGCATTTCGCGGCAAAGATCGTGCAAATATCTACACGAATCCAACCTCCACCCCCGATCCGGGGCTCGTCGGCGTATCAGGTGCGATTGCAGAAGGTCTCAATTTGGATGGCGACGAGAAGACCGGCTTTACGAGTCCGACCGGCGAGAAAGGCATCGATAACAACTTCTACAAGGCTCTCGGCTGCTGGAAGACCTATCGCGGACCGCCGCGGCTTTCAAGCGGTGCTCTGACATTCAACGACTCGATGCGCAACGGCTCGTGGACAACGGTCATCGTCGTATCCGGCAAGGGCGCCGATCCGATGAACGACAGGAATGTCAAAGTCGGATTTTACGTAAGCGACGATAAAATGGTGAAGGACGGCAACGGCAACATTGCGCGTGATTACTCCTTTCGCATCAAACCGCACGCTAAGTACGAAGGCATTGTGCTTGCGCGAACCGTGAAAGGCAGAATCATTTCAACGCGCCCCGCGGATATTATGCTGCGCAACCCGGGATACGACCGGGACCTGGAACTGCAGCGTGCGCGGATTGATTTGACGATTCAACCCGATGGCGGTCTTACGGGCTATGTCGGCGGGTAT
>Ga0210398_10002004_pt1 | contig 20278 bp, 9 predicted proteins | sample IncBWC4OmetaG_FD_161047 | JGI IMG/M metagenome (GOLD analysis project Ga0210398, IMG submission 161047) | Forest soil microbial communities from Barre Woods Harvard Forest LTER site, Petersham, Massachusetts, United States - Inc-BW-C-4-O | ecosystem: Environmental > Terrestrial > Soil >...
CGCGCACTCACACTTTGGATGGCGGCGATGCGGGCGCCGGTGTCGGGAGCGCGCGTACTGATCCCGAAAACGCCGCAAGTCCCCAACCGCTTTGCGCAGAAGATTCTGCGGGTCGACAATTCCTCGAATCTTGACTTTCCCTCCAGTGCCGCGCGGCTCAAAGAAGGATTTTTCGAGATTTGGATCGGCGATTGATCGAGGAGTATCGCCCCCATAGAGGATTCCCGCTGCGACTCGAAAAACGCGTGGCAGCGACCGATTCATGCCCCGTATCTGCTCAACGACAAGACCTCGGTAACCGAGTCGCCAGTCCGGACTCGGCATCTCGTCCCGAGGCAGCTTTGCCGCCGGCGTAACGCGCTTCAGAAAGTCCGTGGCTTTTCCGCCGCTAATTTCGATGATCGGGTTGGGTCGGCCGCTAAATACGTCGATGGTGATTCGTAGCGTCATGGTGAACTACTCCCGTTTTGCCTCGTCGCGAGAATCAACGCGTCTACGGTCCGAACAAATCGGTGCGCAGCACGCAACTAGGAACATTAATCCGCCACTCTTTTAAAGAAGCCTGTGCTCAATAGAGCCGCCGAATCTCGGGCCTCTACGGTCTGAATTGGAGTCGAAGCCGAGAAACGATACGTCCTTCCGCTCATCGGACCTTGCACCAGAACCGGAGAGTTTTCCGTGTAGCGAAGGGTCGTCGAAGAGAGAGGCGGCACCGACTGCACCCTCTGCGTTTGAACCGGTAGTTGCGTCCCCGCAAGCCGAGGACTCACAGGCCCTTTCGGTAAATTCCGACTAGGTCGGGTAAACAGCGTCGCCGGGGCGCTTGTCAGCGCTACTCGTTTCTGACCGCAACATCCCATCTTTGCTGTCTCCTGGTGAACTTTCAGGTACGGGTTGAATGAACACCGGCTTCTGCACCGCTTGCTCGAGCAGACAAGCTGCTCCGGAGAGCGCCAGCCAGGCGAGGAACCAATCCAACGGTTTCGGAGCTAAGAGCAGTGCCGCCGGGGCAGCGATCAGGAGGCTCAGGCAGTTGAAGCAGTCCATCAACTTGCCGACGATGCTCTGGCCTAACCGGGCCCGAAATCGCACGATCAGATCCGCCGGGCCGTCCTCGCTTGCCAGCAAATGCGTTACCCGCCAACAAGCAAGGGAAGCGATGACGAATTGCAACCACGGATCCATATCATGCCACTCATCAAACCCCTGACCCGGGCCCATCCGAGCGATGGCGCAGTTCCGGCGCATTGATGGCCATCAAGTTTTCAAGTCGTTGCAGATGCGAACCGGCCACTCGGCTTCGACCCAATGCGGCCCCCCCGACGTGATGGTTCGGTCCTGCACATGCAGCGTGAAGATATAGTCACAACATTGACCGCGCGGCAACAGAAAATCCGGCGGCACCGTATAGGACACTTGCGCGCTGCACAGCGGATCGAGTGCTCTTAAATCAAAATTCGCGAGCAAGCCAAAACTGGCCGACGGATCGGGACTCGCCGGATTACACGGAGTGCACAGTAAACCCGGGGTGCCGACACGCGAGGTCCCAAAGAAGCAGTTGCCGCCCGGACCCAACACAGGGATCTGAACCTTCGTCCCCCCTTGTTTCATTGCCTTGATCCAGTAGAAATCAAAGTTATCGTTGGGCCGAGTCAAAGGAAGTGATGAATCGATATACTCATCATAGGCAATCCCGACGATGGGCAATCTCCATGCCACACTGCAATCAGGCGGATTAGCGAACTGGCTGAGATTGATGACAGCACAGTGTGGTACTGCGTCGATCTGAATCATAGCGCAAGGTGACTTGTTGTCGATCCAGATCCGTTGCGTATCGTAGTAAAGGCCGCCGGACACGTCAGTTACTGTTAGTCGAAGCGTAATCAGGCCGCTCAGTCCACAGGTCGTGGTGAACGTCTGCCAGCAACTGGGATAGAGTTCGCCGGTTGGATCCGTTACACAGATCAGACGAGGAGGGAACCCGCCGACTATACATTGCGTGAGCGGTCCCCAACCGGCCAGCAAGTCTGAATTATCCCTGCGCATGTTCATATCAAGATATTGATCGGGAGTGGTGTAAACGACATTCCAGAAGTTGGTCCACCCGAGGCTCATCGGATTGGTTTCGAAGCCTGGTTTGTAGTCCAGACTGTAGCTCTGGATTTTTTTCGAGGCACAACCTCCAACGAATGCGCTGCCCTGGACAGAAATGCATCCGCCGAAGGAGACTTCGTACACGCCCGTCGGTCGCGAACATAACACCGGCACGGTTTCCACGAACTCGGCCGCCGGATCAAACGCGTTCGTATTGAGGTTGAAATCATCGTCGACACCGCTGATCCAGACGTTCTGCCGAAATAGATTGAAGTCGATCGGCCCGCACACCAGAGATGTTCCCTCAATCGTATACACGGTCATGCGGATGTAGATCAGCCCCTCATTCATGGATGAGGTGCTGAGGAACGCCAACTCCCCGCCTATGACAGGAACGTTTCCTTGGGATCCGCCACCCGGCGGAATCGGCGGGTAGTTGAAATTTGTCGCATTCCAGGTAACGAGATCTTCCGACCATTCCAGAATGTATCTGCTGAAGCCTGCGCCGGCAGCGGTTCCGTTAATCTCGACGCCGATCGCATTCAGCGCGATATTGCCTGTCTCAGCGACGCAGCCTTGAGGACCGCTCAAATTGCACGTGAGTGGACGCAAGCAATTCTCGATGGAGCGGAAGTAAGCCTCCAGGCACTCGATAACCTCGTCGATATTGCGGGAGCGCGCCAGACAACATCCGAAACACGCTGCAGCCAGACACCAACAGCGGCAGAACCAGAAGTTGGGATCCCTACTGGAGACGGCAAACGCCTCCCTTCCCAACAGGGCCTGAGTGGCCTCGCCGGTCAGCAGGCGCTCAAAAATCTCGCACACATCCTCTTCGCCCTCTTTGGAATTGATCTCACCGGCGAGCACTTCGTCGGGAATTCCGGTCGGAAACTCCACGCCGGCCAACTGGTCGGTCAAATAGGGCTTATACGCTTTGGCTAGCGCTTCGACTAAAAGCTGAAAATCCCTTCTCTGCGCTTCCGTGGGCGGATTCGCAATTGCAGCGCCCAACAACTCGCGGATGCAGCGCCAATAGACGTAAACGTAGTAGACAAACGCCCGAAACGTTCGCGGGCCGCGACAAAATAGCCATCCAAAAATAATAGAGCACCGAATTTGCTGAAGACACTCACGCCAGCTCGTGACCGGACCGAGCCGCTTGCGCGCTTCTTCCGAAAGCAGCCGCAGAGCTACCTCTTCGCTGAAAAAATTGTCGAATATCCGACGCGCGAGTGCGAGGTCGTCTTCGCGCGTCGGGCCGCCCGCCTCCCTCTTGGCCAGTTCAGGCTTTTTTACCCGCTGCAGATCTTCTTCCAGAATTGGCTGATAGGCCGCCAGCAAGTGTCGCAAGACGAATTGGAAATCCTCGCGCGGAATCAGGTGTTCGCCCGATCCGGCTCCTTGCGCCGGGACTGATTTCGTTCTAGTGGGCATAACGACTCCTTTCTGGGTTTAGTCGCCAACGGCTTTCCCACCGCGGCGGTGAAGCACTTCCAACGCCGCACCACCGACACACCGCACTGTCAGTCAGAGGGCCTTTGATCAGATAGTGATGTGCAACCGGAAATCGTTACACAGGCCTGTCGTGCCGCGCGTCTTTTACGCTGACCGACTCTCTCTGAGTCCTCAACCTTTTCGTTCTGCACCCGTCATAGACGTCTTCTCCATGCACTTCTACGTCTCTTCGCTCGCCAGCCTAATACGTAGCCGCTGTACCGGTGGTGCGCCGGCCGCAGCGTGGTGGTTTCACGTGAGGTAGAACGACTACTCGCTTGGCGCCGCCGCCATGTCCCGAACGATGTCGAAGCGCAGGCCCGACCATCCGGGGCCAGTTCCTGGTCCCGTGCATCGGGCCATCCACAAGTAGGTCGTTCCATCGGCGGAACGGGTGCGCCGGAAATACCGTTGCGCCTCGAGCCCTGATCGCGGCACGATATGATCGGGAACGAAATATGGTTGGCCTGGGTCGAGAAGCAACGCGCGCGCCGTCACGTTCAAAATGCCGTCCGCCGTCGGAATTGCCATGGTCCCTCGGCGCAGATAGAGCGCGCCCTGCGCCGTCTGGACGGAGACCATCGGAATCCAATTGTCGGGCACCGGAATTTCTACCGAGTAATATACGTTCGGTCCGCCGGCTGTCGCCTGGGGCGGTGGTGGCGGCGGGTTGGTCGCGAGTCGCTGTTGATAGGCCTCGGCACCATCGATTGCGGTGTCCAGATCGCCCTGCAATTGCTGCTCAACGGCCCATGCCATTGCCGCCATATCGTCTCGCAGGAACTGCACATCCTCGAGGGGTGCCGCGTCATTGACCAGGCCGAGGGTCGGTGCCATGACGATGAAATCAGATCGGGTGCTGTTGCCCGCCAGCTTGAACATGGACCAAGTCGTCTCGCCGGGATTCACGGTGGTCTGTTCGGACGGACGAATGAGCGTACGCACACCAAAAACATCGCTGACAATGAGCGTCGTGACACGCGCCAGCGAATCGATCGACGTCGGAACTGGCACCGCGAACCAATCATTACCGTACACCAGCGCGAATTCCATGACGAGGAGCTTGGCAATGTCCACGTGCTGTGCGTCAAGCTGACCGAAATCGGTAACGCTGTCTTCAAACGTCCACCAGCGTGGATCATGCATTCCGCGAAACGTGACATGATTCGGCAGGAAGGCAAAATTGACGGGCGTGACGGTCGCCGGATTCGCAGTTGATATCGGCGTTGCGTCCACGCTTGCAAGCGAAAACGAATACCAATCCAGGTGCCCGCCGGGAAAATTCGGTGCATCGAGAAGAAGATTCGAGCCTGGCGTCGGCGAACCGAGCGAAAAAGCGTACTGCAATTGTCCGGCCTGCCACGCGTCGTCTGCCTCGGGCTCACTGAACAGACTCGCGCGATAGGCCGCGAAGCCGGTCAGCAGCGCGGGCATCCCTGCGTTTGTCGCGGCAGCCGGCAACGGGATTGCCGGAGATTGTCCGGCTGCAACCGCCACAGCGGACGCATACAGCGCCTCGCCGTCGGTCACTCGGCCGGTCATGAGCGCCCTGAATCGCTGGGCATCGACGGGCGCGAACGTCGGGTCCGGCGGCGTCGGGGCAATCGGAAACGATTCCCGAAAGGCGGCGATCACCGCCTCCGGCGTCGCTATTCCCTGTTGACGGACCAGCGACTCGAAATATTGGCCGAGCTGAACAGAGCCCCGCAGCTTAAGCTGCACCAGTTCGCGCTCGACGTGCACTTCCAGCGGCAGCGTCTGGTCAAGCGCCACGGTCGCGGCGGGGTTTGTTCCCGGGCAGTACGTCGTGACCGTCTGCTGCTCGCCGGCGAAGGTGGCTTGAACGGGCGACCCCGCATCGGCGCCGAGAAATTCGCCGACCTGCCACTGGCGTGCGAGCATCCAAAGTGCATCGCGCACCTGCGATTGCAGGCTGCGCGTCAGCGACGCGTCGCGCGGCAGCGGCTCCAGCCGCGTCCAGGTGGTGACCGACGGGCGGGCGAGCGTGCTTCTAACTGACGCCTGTAATGACATTGACCTTCTCCGTCAGCACGGCGAACTGCGTGGACACGGTGGCGCCTTGTAGATTCAAGGCAAAATAAAGCGCGGGAAGTATTTGGCCCACTTGCTCGACGGAGGCGAGATCCACGGCGCGGATCTTCGCCAACTCGAGTGTCTCCTGCAGAATGGCTTGGAGTATCTCGTCATCCCATGTGGCCCGATTGTCCGGACACACGGCGAGCAAAGCGGCTTGCGGCGCGCGCGCGCCAGGCTCTTCGAAGTGAAACACCAGCGATGCATCTTCCTGCGTGCTGGGGATGCGTTCGAGCCACTCATCGACGAGGAGCCCGGCGTAACTGCTCTGGCTTGTCGCATCGCCCTGGGTGACGCAGGCGAAGGCAACGCGACCCTTGTCCGGCGGATTGCTCGCATTGATCGGCAAGCCGAGCCAGACATCGGGCGGCGTTGCGGACGGCGGTACTTGGCCCAGAGTCAGCGCCGGCGGATACAGCGGGCCCGAGCTGAGCGCCTGCGCCGCGCTCATCGCCAGATCGAGGCGTCCGATCGAGGGCCGAACATGAGCCAATTGCCGCAACCAGCGAGTCGGCGCCTGCGGGTCACTACTAATGAGTGATGATGATTGGGCAAAGGCGGCTTGGATAATCGCAAGGTTCGGCGGCGTGAATTGCGGCAGCACCGTGAAGGCGTTGCCGAAGATGGTCTCGAATATTCCGACCAAATCGGAAAGCTGTGCCGTGCTCAGCGTGATTGCCGCGACGCTCGTGCTCCGTCCCTGCAGGATACCGAGCACGTTGCTCGCCTGCAGCGCCAGTGCGGGATCGGGGCCACTCGTCGTGCCGGGGATTGAGCCCGTCACGCCGTAGTAGCTGCACTGGAGCAGCGCGGCGCGAACGGGGTCGGGAGCACCGGGCAACCTGGCGATCGCCGTGGTCAACGTCGCAATTGCGGTGGACAATCCGGAAATGGCGGCCGATGCCCGAGCTTGCAGATCGGCCATATTCACCGTGCCGCCGGCGCTGGTGGCCACCGTTTCCGGCGTCGTTAGGTCCTGGGGTCCCAGCGCGCGCGCGGCGCCGATGAACTGTCGCAGCGTCTGCGCCAGGTAGAGCGCATCTGGGAACAGGATCGAACCGGCCGGCAGGGTCGCGCCGGCCTGGAATACAATCCGCACGTTTTGCGCATCGGCAGGAACGGCAGCCGCGTAGAACACGCGATTCTCCAACTCCGAGCGTTGCGGCACCTGGGCGGTATCGGCCAGCGACAGCAAATCGAGCGGCCCGAGGCTCAGATCGCGAAGCGCAATCGTTGTCGTCTGGGTGGCACCCGCTTCAATGTACTGCACCTGACAACGAACTGTCTCCGGATCGGGGAGAAGCTGGCTCAGCCATGCGTTGAGCCACGGCTCCGCCGCGGCCCGCGGATGCGAGACAACACTTGCCCACCCTGAGCTCGTTGCCGGCGGCCCCGCCAGCAGCACGGCGACACGGTGCGTCAGATCGATTCCGCCGCGCGGCGTATCGACGATGTCGGGACGAGGCGGCCGCGAGCCGCGCGAGATGGCGTCCATGAGTGCGCCATTACCGACGTTACCGCGCATCACTTGGAATACCGCCTCGGATATAGAAAGATCGCCAAGCGCGTCAGCGTAGTCATCCAACATCTGGAATATCGTGATGACTGAATTTTGGTCCCCTCCAGGTGCCGGCAGGCCGGTTCCCCAGCTCGCGCCTGCGGCCAACTTCCCAGTGTCCCAGGCGGTGCGCAGTGCCAATCCATCCACCACGTTCGATGCCGCCACGGATTCGCTGGGTGCGCTCGAAGCCGTCAGCTTGGTGCCAACAACCGGGTAAGCGTCGCGGAATGCTTGGATATAGACGTCAAGGTTAGCCGCGTGCATCGCATCTTCGAACAAATACCCGAGCAACGCATTCAGACTTTGTCCCTGCTGGACGCCGGCGATCAACCAGAGTGCCTTGCTAACCCGCGCGGACGACAGATCGATCGACAGCAACGCTTCCTCAGCCGTGTTCTGATGCGTCATGTATCCATTACGCAGCACCGCCGCGGCTGCCCCTTGTGCCTGAGAAGGCGCAAAGATGTATCCGCCGTTGTCGGTAATCGGTTGCAAGGGAACCGGCAGACTCACCGGCGATGCCGACAAACGTTGACGCGCCGTATCGAGCAGCTGTACCTGAGCGAGCTCGGTGCCAACGACGGGCGTTCGCCCCGCTTCGGGTCGAATATCCTCGACCCAACCATAGCAACCGAGGCACAGGCCGGTCGGTGATTGCGCGCGCGCGATCTAGTAGTGATGTTGCGATGGCGGTCGCCCAAACGTCGAGCCGATGACTGCAGGCATCGAGCGTTTCGGTCAGCAGGCGATCCAACTCGGCGGTGGGAAGGCTCGCAAGCCGACTCAGGCTGGTACGAACATCGTTCAACCGGGTGAATACCGATCCGACGGGAAAGATATTGGCATCGAAATACTCCGCCCAGCTGAGGTGCGGATTGGGATTAGAGGGTCGCACCAGCAGTTGCCAGGGCGTCAGCGTTGTTGCGCCCGGCGCCACGGCAATCAATTCGTTCTCTTGTAGCTGCGTCACCGTGAGTTTGCCGACGCGTACTTCGTCGACGCCGGCCAGGTTGACGTAGTCGAGCAACATCGACTGGCGCAAAATCTTGTACAGCAGTGATGTCGGCTTGGGACCGGGATAGTTTTCCGCTTGAACGTCCGCGGCCGATGCGGTGCGCAGCCAATCGATGTAATTGCCTTTTGTGCCACCGCCCAGATCCGCATCAGCCGTGAGCGGAATGGTTTCCGACAACGGACCACTTTGGACCGTCGGCCAGGTGACAGGGAAGCTATTGACGTCGAAGCCGAAGGAGATGACCCGCGGGTCCCACTGCGGGTAACCATTGGTGTTGAGCAGTATCCGGCCGAACAGGGCGTAGTTCTGCCACCATTGTCCTTGGAACGATTGCGGCACACCCAGAAAGCTGAGCCAGTTCCACAAGAATGCCGGACCCATCACTTCACGGCCCTGAAAAGTCATCGAGCTCGCATCCATGCCGAGGACGGCCATCAGGTTCTTGTCCGGGTCTTGACCGCGCTGCATGTGGGGCGCGCCGGTGCTGCTCGAGAGCCACGTGGGCCAAAGCTTCTTGACGAATCCCACCAAGCCCGTTTCGATAGGGCCCACAACATCGCTCGACATCGCGTACTTCGCAAACGAGGTGACCGGCAGCACGCCATAGGGCGTGCGACCGACGCGGAAGGCGGTCACGGGTCCGCGCGGTATCGCGTACTTGAGGACGTACTCGCGCGCGGACTCGATTTGGTCGGATGAGAATACATTGGCCATCATCTGCCCGAGGAAATAGCCCAAGGTCGCGGGCCAAAGCGCGCCCAACATGTCGCCGCCGCTTCGTGAGTCCCTACCGTCGGCGGCCGCGACATGATCCAGTGTCGCTGTGGGAATGCCCATCGCTGTGGCAAAAGCGACGCCATCACAACTCGGGTTGCTGGTGAGCGGCGCTTGACGCTCAGTGGCAAAGCTCAGCGCGTAGTTCGGATCTTTCCGACTAAACGCTGAAGGGGCGTCGGGCGTATTGTTCGTTGCCGAGCCCTGCGGGACGAGGGCGAAGCCATCAGTGTAATGGTGCGCGTTCAGCAGCGTTGAGAATGTCGACGGCGCGGCTGCATCGCTGCCGCGAGTGCCGTACACCACGATGCGATCGAAGCCGGCGGAGCGCTGCGTAGCGGTGAGCGGGATCTTGAGCGCCATGCCTGCCGCCACCGCTGTGTTGAAGTCGATCATCCAGGTGAGACCGGGATCGACCGGCGATCCTGGCGGGAAAGCGCCGCCGTTCGGAGTCAAGCTCACGGCCAGCGGCTGGGTGATGGGGCTGCCTCGAAACAGGCTGCTTTGAGCGCCGGAGATGAGCACGACGGTCCACGCATCGGGGAGTGCGTCGGCGATCGCCGGCTGCTCCCACGACGTTGCCCGCGTGGGAACGGAGGGAAAGACGGGTGCTGGCGTCGGTGGCGTGCCGCTCGGCACTGCGGCTACCGGCTGTTGAGTCAAATTGGTAGGCGTGAGCTGCAGCGCGATCCAAGCCGCTCGTTGCGGGGTGTACGCGGAGGCCAACAGGCGCCAGGGCGCTTCGGCATCATCGAGAGTTGGCGGTGGATTACCGGCTTGCCAGACAGCATTCCAATAAACCTCTCCGTCGCTGATCTCCTGCGCGGTGAGCGGTGGCTCGTGAGAGTTGATGGCGATCTGATCTGGAAAGATGCGGACCCAAAGTTCAGGGCGATTATCGGCCGCAATCTCGTCGACAAATCGGGTTTGGATGTGGACGGGCAGCAGCAACAAAGGCGTCTTGGCATCCAAGCCCGATCCACGACCGATCGGAATCCCGATCGGCGGAACGTTAATGGGCGGAGTAACTGGCGGAGTACTAACCGGCGGAGTGCCGACGGGCTGAGTTCCCGCGGGCGGCGTGGTTCCAGGCGGCGGCACAGCACCGGCCGGCGGCGTACTACCACCCGCGGGCGCATTGCCCGCCGGCGGCGCATTTCCAGCCGGAGGCGCCGTTCCGGTCGGCACTCCTCCCACTGGCGTTCGTCCGGGCGGGTCGGTGCTCACGGCTGCGGCAACATCAGATCGGCGTGAATCAGAATGCGGAAAGGCAAACGCAGCAAGATGTACGCGGTTTCGGCCGCATTGACGCCCCATTTGTTGTTCGTGTCATCGGGATCGGCGGAATCCGAGACGATGGCGATTTCCGTTGGCTGTTGAGTAGGCGTCAGAAACGCCGGGATGACGTTGTTCGCCAGGACCGCACGGAACACCTGCGATGCTTCGCGCCATGGGCTGTTGGCGATGATACTCGACGGCGACGGCGGCACCACGATCGGTCCCACAGGAACGAACTCAGGACCCGCGACGGCGAAGTTGGTCCAGGCCAGTTCGGACCAGTGGGGCACGGGCGACACATCCGGTGTCGGCTCGAGTCCAAAGCGCGGTTCGGACGGCTGCTCCTGGAATACAAAGAAGAAGCCTTCCGGCGATGCGACCGTGCCGCCCCACGCGTCTGCCGCGCTCAAGTTGAATCCCAGAAACGTCATGTCGGGAGACAGCGTGCCGCGAAACAGCGGGTAGCGTTCGTCGGTATCATCGAGAACCCTGGTGCCGTCGGCGCCACGCTTGGCCTTGCCGGCGTAGACGATGGCATTCGGATATCGCTTGAATAATTCGCCGCGCACGAGCAGCACCAAGTTGTTCGCGACAATGCCGGTCCGATTCTGGTGGTTGCCCAGCGGCACGGGGAGCGGCCATGTGTTGATCGGCGGGATGTCCTTCAACAGCTCGGCGAGCTTGGCGGGATCGGTGGGATCCGTGGGCTGCGGAACATAGGCGCTCACATCCCAGAACTGCCGGAAGTAGCTGCCGCGCTGGTCGGTCGGGTATCCGCTCCAGAGCAGTTGTCGCGCCATCTCATGGTTCAATCCCACCATGTAGCTTTCGATGAAGGTGTGATTGGCCTCCAGGAGGCCGACGGTGTTGGGCGGGATTTGTTCGACTCCCGGCAGCAGATACTGCGGATCTAGATCGCGCAGCGGTGCGTACATCGGCTGCGGAAATTCGGGTGCAGCCATGATGGGTTCCAAGGGATCGAGCGGCAGCCAATTCAACCGCGACGCCATGCTGATGAGGCCTTGCATTCGTGCCGGCACCGTCGTCACCGGATCGATGCGCGCGAGAATCGTCGTGCGTAGCGCGGTGATATCGAGGGACGGCGCGAGTGCCGGATTCGGCGGCAGCGCCTGCAGGTCCGCAAAAAGATCGCTCGCCGCCGTTCTGAACGCGGCCGCCTGAACAGAATCCGTCGCGCCTGATCCACTGGCCACCGGTTGCGGCGCTCCGGGCGCGGTGATTACAAAATCCGGTCGCGCCGGGACCTGGGTGACTTGCTGAGGCGTGAAGCTGGCAAATGGCGCAGGACTCGCCGCACTCGCCCCACCGGCCGAGGCAATCGCGGCATTGGCACTGGCCCAAACCCCGCCAACAACGGCGGCCGCGGCGACGACGAGTCCCAGTACGGCGACAACGCCGACGGTTAGTCCGAGGATGATCGCGGCGATCGCAAGGGCGATGACAGTCGCGAGCAAGATCCACGGCCACCATTTCACGACGAACTCGGCCCAGGCCGGTGTCGTTGTCGTTGTCGTTGAGGATTGATTGATCGCCGTCATTCCGCCCGGTGGCGCGGGTGCAGGGACAATCGCGATGGTGCCATCGTTTACCCGGCTGAGTAGGGTCGGAGCGGCGTCCACCGCCATGCCTAGATGTCTCGGCAGCTGGGCAAGTTTGCGAAACGCGCCGGAAAACATGCGCTCCGGAACCCGGCTGCCGCGAAGCACCGCCGTGATCGTCGTGGGACTGGCGCGCAGGCGCGAAAATAGCGGCGAGGTGACGTTGAGCAACGTTTCCGATTGCGCGGGCAGCAAATGTTGACGGTAGAGTTGCTGACTAGCCGCGCGCGCGAGTTGCGCCTGCGCCAACATCTGGTTGGCCTTTCGCACACCGGCGACTTGCTCCCATGCCGAGGCCATGAGCTGGGTGCGTTCGTCCTGAACGATCTCCGTTCCCATCCCTGCGCCGCTGCGGTTTCGCGGATCGAGATTCAGATCGTTTTCCCAGCCGACCGCGCTTCGATCGACGCTCTGAATCGCCGCCGCCCACCGACCGTAGATCGGTGGCGCGATCACAGGATCGGTCGGATTCGGATGCGCCGGATCGTCGGTGGCGGCGCTCGGTTGGTCGATCCACGTCTGCACGGCCGTTTGAAACGCGGTCTTGGCGGGATCCGCCCACGGCGTCTCTTGCGTGCTCACGCTGTGGAGTGCGCCATCGAGACCGAGCGGGGTCCCTGCGGATGGCACTCCCGGGTCCGGTTCCGATACATCCATCGGTCGCTGTCCTACTGTCGCCGGCAGGACCCTCGGCGTCAATGCCCTCACCAGCGACTCGAAATCCCCTTCGTCGCTGGTGTGAAAGTCGAAGCGATAGTAGTACGGCAGCGATAGCGGAAATGTCGCGCTCGTAGTCCAGGCGGGAACCGCGGTCGACACACCGGACACATCTTGTCCTAGTCCAACTTGCACGCCGATCGCAAATGCGGGGACAAGGAACGCGGTGTAAGACGTTTCGGGATCCAATCGCCGCGGGCACAGCAGCCGCGAGATCGCATTGCCGGGCGCGTTGGCCAGCGTGTCCGACAGCGAGTCATCGCCGCTGATCTGCACGTGCGCCCAATTCCAGGACGTGGATAGATCCTGCAGCGGCGCCGCGGTCAACACGCTGAGCACGGGTAACGGGTTTGGCGCGATCGACGGCAGCGTAAACTCCTGGGGTTGCAGCACGATCAGCGCGAGCCAAGGATGGAGGCGATTACCGTTCGGTGCGGCCGGCGTGAACAGCCAGGGAAAATCCGGCGCGTCGAATTCGATGCCACACAGATAGTTCGGCTCGAAGTTCACAGTGAACTGCCGCGGCTCGGTGCGAATCACCATGCGCGGATCGATTCCGGCGATATCACCCGGTCCGTATAACTCGGCTCTCACCGAAGGCGGCTCGACTGGATTGGGCGTCAAGCCGTCTTGGACCTGCAGGAAGAGTTGGACATTCAGGCTGGCGCGATCCGGCAGGGTGCCGGTGTCGGTGTTGGTGACGCTGGCGCCGATGCCGCGGCGCGCCCAGGCCTGGAAGTGATAGCGGCCGAGCGAGGGCGTCGTCATGCGGCGAGCTCGTAGATCGGCACGATCTGCAGCGAGCCGACGTCGTTGGGGTTCGCGGCCAGGTGCGATTGCATCGCCGCTTGCGCTTGGAAATACGTGGTGCCATCGCTGGAGGAAATGTCGGATCGTATGCTCAAGTCGGTGATGTTCGCGACGACGTACGGCGGGTCCTCGACAGTGACCGCGGCCGGTTGCGGTCCCGCTGTGTATTTCGCCATGCCACTGTTCTTGAGCGGCGAGGTGAACCCCGCGCCCTGTGCGCTCAACGCCGCATGAATTGCTGCCGGCATCATGTAATGGCCGGTAAACCGCGAAAATCCTAGCGGCGTGTCGATGTAGTATTCCTGATACGTGACCGTGCGCGCGCGGTCCTCTCCGCTCACGACCGTGGCCGACCCGATCGTTACGCCGGAATCATAGTCCTCGAAACTCGGCTTGCTGAGCTTATCGCTGTCACTCAGTGTCTCGAATTGGCCGATGGCAAAGTAGTCCTGAACCGACTGAATGGCCTCCGCCTGGGCGTTGATCTGCACGCTCTGAATGGAGAATTCATCGCCGTCGGAGGGTGTCGCGTTGCCGTATTTCGTGATCGGCAAATCCAGCGGCACAACTTTTTCTCGAACCGTCAAGGTACCCATGGGATGAACGCGCAGCGTCGTATCCGTCGGCTTCAGCGTCACCAGCGACACGCCCACGCTCGCGCCTGCGGGCAGCGTGGCATTCCAGTTGCGAGGATCCTTGAGCGCCGCGAACAAATCGGGCAGCACTGGCTTGGCGGGAATAGTCGCCTGTGTGCTATCGCCCCAAGTAAGATCAAGCGAGGCGCTGACTGTGAAGAACAGAATGCTGATCGAGGCATCGCCGTGGAAGTGCCAGGGGGTCGGACCGGAGAACAGACCATCGACATTGAGTCCGATGAGCGAGATCCCCTCGAAGGAGACGCTGAAGCCCGCCTGGAAATCGAACTCGAATGAGAACGGAGAAATGATGATCAGAACGTCGAATCCGAGATACCCCTGGATGGTAAATCCAGCGGCGGAGGCATACGCCTGCACATTGGCGCCGAATTGAAACGAGTTCGACGTGATGGCGTAGTAGTTGTTGGCGCTGATTCTCGGGTTATCGCCGTCGCCGATGCTCACTGAGCAGCGCGCCATCGGCCCTATGTTCAATCCAGCCGTATTGAAGTTCGGATTAAAGCCGCCCAGCGAAAATACGAAGTTCGGGTCATCGCCCCATGCCACCTCCAGCGCGAGGCTTCCCCCCATCGAGAAGATCAGCACGCGGGAGTCGTACAGTGTGCCTTCGATCGACAAGTACTTGGCGCCAAAATCGATGATTCCCAGCACCTCGATGTGCAGCTCGACGAGGGCCACATCTTCAGTGGGCAGTCCCGCATCGATCAGCCCGATGAGCGCGAGGACGATGGGGTCGGGCACGCTTAAGATCGCGCCAACGGACATGCTGATCAGCGTCGGCGTACCCCAGCCGAACTCCAGCAGCGGGCCGAACAAGTAACGGCCGTCGGCCGGCGGAAAGAAGCTGCGCATGTCGCTGATGATCTGCGGCGCGTTCGCGATCGGATTCGGCGGGAACATGATCGAATCGAGCGTATGCGCCATGAATCCGGCCTGCAGCGCATTGGTGTCCATCGTACGATTGACACCGCCAATTCCTCCCACCCCAATGAGCGTGAATCCGAAGCCGAGTTGAATGGGTGGCAGCGTGAAGGTGATGACGAACAGGAGCGAGAAGCCGCTCGATCCATCGGGCATCTTCGTATCCAGCACCGTGATCACGGTGATGCCGATGATGTCGAGCAACGTGAGCTGAATGACCCCCGCGTACTGGCCCTGGCTCGGATCGAACGAAATGTAGCCGCCGCCGGAGATAACACCGGCGTCGATAGACAGGCCTAACCCATTCGGCGGCTTGAATCCGAGCGCAAGGTTGGCAAAGCCGAGATTGCCACCACTTGAGGGAAAGCTCAGCGTACCCAGCATACCGACCCGATCGACCGACGCCGCGATGGGGCCGAGCGTGACGCCGAGCGCGGCGGACAATTCCAGTGTTATATCGCCGTTAGCAAAGCCACCCACGATGTAAACGGTTGATAATGTGACCGGCCCGAGAGAAAGGTGCAGGGGCAGATCAATTTCGAGTTGTGCGCCGCCGGTGAAATGCAATCCCGTATTGAGTCCCCAGGTCGCCGAGAACTCGAAGCTAGCCTGAATCGGTGTGCCGGAAGTCACATCGGAAAGAAAACCGTCCGCCTCCGACATGTCGATGACCAACTTTCCACCGGTCACTTGAATCTGAACGACAGAATCAATTGCGGCGGAGCCGCTACCTGCGTCCCAAGCTGCAGTTATGCCCCCGCCAAAACTGAATGTGTCGGTCTGCAGCCGACTCCCGCCGGTTTGTCCGATCAGAATGATCGGGTGGTCAGCGTCCGGTCCTTGGGCAATTAGATCGATCGTCATCTGCCCATTGAGATTACCGGATGGCGGCTTGAGACTCAGATTCGCGGGGGGAGTGATCGTGACTTGCAGACCCGCGGCGAAGGCACCCTGAGTCTTTACTTGAACGGACCAATTGCCACTAAGGGGCAAGTTCAGATCGAAACCGGTGGGAATTGCATAGTTCAGCGCGCCCGCGAGTCCCGGCGGATTGGTAGCAGAGTTGGCACGCAGTGAAACAACCGACGAGTTCAAAACCGGACCTGGTGTGGTAATTTGCGAGGGATTACCCAATAGACCAAAGGAGGTATTTAGCCGGGGAATCAACAAACTTCCGTCGAACCCGGAGTCGCCCCAGCCGTACAGGGTCTGCAGTAGTTTGGTTGGAGAACTCAGCAGGCCTTGCAGTCTCGATAGCTGCCACTGACGAGTGACGTACGCTGGATGCACGGGATCACCCGTCACTCCCGGATTCGGAATGTAATCCAGTACGCCCAGCAGATTTCCAATGCCGACCGTACTGGGTTGGACATTTTCAAGGTAGCTGATGGTTAAATAGCTCAGCAGTTGAACAGGAAGGTTCTGGGCAAATGTTGACACTTCCGCCGCGCTCAGCCCCGGGAGGCTGCCCGATAGACCGTCGAGTTCCGTGCCGATCTGGGTAAAAGACGAAATGATCGTACCGATTTGCTCGAGCAGCTTCACGCCATCTTGAAGAATGCCGGCGTCGTTGCCCGCATTGACGTCGTTCAACAACTGAGCAATGAGATTCGGGAGTGCCCCAGCCGCGGTACCGCAAGTATTGATTGCGTTGACGAAATTTGGTTGCAGGAGCTGCGGCGGAAACTGCAGCCCCAGTTCAGCGAAAAACGCGATGACATTTGTCGACGTGAGATTGGTTTGCAACGGCGCAAGTGCTTTGCCAATTGCCGACGCAAGAGTCTCGAGCGTGCCTGGACTACCGGCCATAGTCAGCTTCCCGGCGACGCTTGGAGGCTTGTCAGTATTTGCGAATACGTGAGTCCGGCAAACCGAGCTAGCCGGCTGCCGAGCCGCGAGACGTCACAGGAAAGCTCTGGGCTGGAGTAGCGAAGCAGGACGCGCTGGATTTTTGTCACGCATTCTTGCAACGACTGGCCGTTGATTTCGGCCGGAAAAGCCTGATCGTGAAATTTCGCGACTCGTAATAAAGATTGAAGCAGCAGTGGGCCGCCGTTTCTGCGCCAGACGGTCGATATCCGACGATTCTTGTCGATAAGACTTCGCAGTTCATGCTGATGCGACTGCAGGCTCTTTAGGAAATCGTTGCCGTCAATTGTCGCAGCGACCTCCGTTTGCGCCTTTGCAAGCGCTTGCATCTCGTCCGGATCTGCAAACTGCATCAGCGAGCCTTCGGGGATAGCGGCATTCTTGGTGAATACCGGGTCACCGGCGACCTTCGGTACTTGCAAGGTTACGCCGGCAGTTGTGGCAGTAACGACGTCGATACTCAAAGCCGTCATTACGTCTTGGATGTGACTCGCCAATGAATAGAGCGGTGTTCCGCCAAAATAAACTCCGACCACCTTCCCCTTGTCTGCCCCCTGATTGCAAATGATCGCGGAACCAGAGTCTCCCGGCTTGGCGAAGGGCGTATTCGCCGCATCGATGGCAAGCATGGCCAAAGCGTTCGTGTAGTTGTGGCATACATTACCGTTCGAGTCGTTGATAGAGCCCGAGTGGTTGACCGAAACAATTTGACCCGAGGTTAGTCCGGTTCGAAATCCTCGCTTTTGAATGGCATATACGTCTGGTCCGGTGACAGGAATTTCGCTGGCCAGAACCTCATGAGTTCCAACAATCGGTCCGATGTTCCACACTTCAGCCTGGTAATTGAGAGTCGGCTGGAGCGCGATCAATGCGCAATCGATCACGCTCTTGCCGACAAGCGCCGTCCCAATGATGTCGTTACAACACTTTGAACACGAATCGGCTGGCGTTGGCTGTCCGACCTTGCCGCCAATGTTGGCATCGGCGCTACAGCCGTAGAGAACGTGATGGCAGGTAAGACCTGCAACCATTCCCTTGGGAATCCCTGGCAATCCTCCTTGGGTGGTAACCAAGCAGCCGAGCGTCCCCGACTCGATCGATTCCGTGCCGCTCATGTCCTCGAATTTGCGCTGAATGCGGCACCCGCCGACCAGCGGGTCAAATGTCGATCCATCTTCCGTCGTCGGATGTGTACTGTCCCCCGATCGGCCAACGACTGGGACGGGGCGCTCGACCACGTCGGTTTTAACGCCACGAATCTGCGGAGGGATCAGCTGATCTGCGGGAACGGCGGCGATCGGCAGCTTTCGCGACACCCACACGATGATGCTGAGTTCACCCATTCGTTTGCCGTTGGTGAGCTTGGGACCAACGCCGACGGAGTGCACGCCGGGAATCGACAATAGTTGCTGCTCGATAGCAATCTTCGCCGCAAGAATCTCGGCGGCCTGCATCATCGCCGCACCGACGTCGTCGCACGAGGATTCCGCGCGCGCGGTGTCATTAATGCGTCCGCCTCGTCACGGCGGATGTCCTGGAACCGCTCGACGCGCCGCCCTTGTCGCCCAATCGCAGGATCGAACGGTGACGAAGACCTCCGATGTGTCTCACTGGATTCAGTGGGCCCGTTGCGACTAAGGAGGGGTCGAATCAAGTTGACACTAATGATGAAGACGGCGAGAGCCGCCCCGAATAACCACGCGCCGAGCATCAGCAAGAACATTGACACTAGCGCAAGCAACCCCAGCATCACAGATAGCAATCGAGTCGGCCAATCCGATCCCGCCGGAGCCTGAATGGAAATACGAACTCGCATCCTTGCTATGCTTCCGAAAGGCGGCGAAAGCCGACGCGAAGTGGCTCAAGACAGGCTTCCTTTGCAAGTGACATGAATGCACTGCAAATCACGAACGTTCTTGAGGGGCGTCTAATCATTTCGTCCTTGAACTGATCACCAACAACCAGTTAAAAGTAGACGCCTGTGGCCCTCAGGCTGTCAATCTATTTAGATTCGCCTTCTCGAGGATGCGCTAACCCACAACAATTTGTCCGCCGATATGAGAGATCGCTCATTTCCAGGTTTCGCGGCAGCGCGTCATGAATCTCTTGTGCACTGCCGCTACTTTTGGCGTGAGAATCTAATACCCGGGCGTCGATTACGACCGCCTCAGTCATCATCGGGGTCGGTGGGCGGTGTCTTGTCATTGATGAAGTGCTCGGCATTGAGCGCTGCGGGAATCATGTGAAAAGTCGTGGGCGATTGCGTGAGGGCGAAGCAATCGGAAAGATCATCGGACGCCGCGGCGTCCGCGTAGCCGAGTGACGGCAGGGCGAATGTGGTCTCGATGAACTTGAGGATGCTGCCGAAATCGTGAGGGGTATGAGAGATGTACGCGAGCTTCGCATAGGGTGAGACGACAATCAAAGGAACGCGGAAGCCGTAGACGTATCCCGATCCCCAGCTCACACCGTCATTGACGATTTTGGGAGCCACGTGGTCGTACCACCCGCCCCAATCGTCCCAGGTAATGATGATTGCGGTGTTGGCCCAATAGGGGCTGTTGCCAATCGAGTTGACGATCGAAGCGACCCAGGAGGGCCCGCTGCCGTCGTTCGTGAGCGCGTGATCGGAACTCTGGCCGCTCGGGATAATCCAGGTGACTTGAGCGAGCTGTCCGTTGGCGATATCGGAGAGGACCTGGGACTGCGGCATGATGACGTTGCCGGTCCAGCCCGGGCCGGTGCAGGTAAGTGCGCCGTTGATGGTTTGGGGCTGACAGATGTGACTGATGGCATCGGGCCCAGTCCAGATTGAACCGGCGGACGGCGCGTAGTAACGCCACGTCACACTCTTGGTGTCGAGTAAGTCGGTGAGCGTCGGATGCTCAAAGCAAGGATATTGCGGTGGGATGTTGGCTTCGCTGCCACTGGCATCGATCATCGCCACCGTCTCCGTCGGCGGTGCGAGGCACCCCGCGGGGCTCGGGCTCAACGTGGGATTTTCGGCAGCGAACAAGACGCTGGTCGCGGTGGGAGCCGACGTGCCGGAGATGATGAATTGATGCGCCGGGAAACTGGGACCTTGATTGGTTTGAAACATGCGGTCACCGAAGGTGTACTGCTCGGCCAACGCGAAATAGGGCTGGACGTCAGCCGGTGTCACATACATGTATTGCGGGTTGGGATGCGCCTTGGGCGGACAGGCCGCGGCTGGACTGCAGGGAATCAGATTTGCGCCATCCATCTTCCCGCCGTGGTACATGGAAACAAATGCCACGTGCGCGTGGCTGAGGTCGTAATTTTGCGGGTTGGCGCCGGTGGTTCCCAGATCGATCGGGCTGAGCGCGATGGTCTGGCCCAGCGAATTTAGGCC
>Ga0210398_10002007_pt1 | contig 20247 bp, 19 predicted proteins | sample IncBWC4OmetaG_FD_161047 | JGI IMG/M metagenome (GOLD analysis project Ga0210398, IMG submission 161047) | Forest soil microbial communities from Barre Woods Harvard Forest LTER site, Petersham, Massachusetts, United States - Inc-BW-C-4-O | ecosystem: Environmental > Terrestrial > Soil >...
AGCCGCAAGCCGCGCTGCGCCAACGCACGATAGCGCCGATGAAGGAGAGCACCAGCGCGCCTTTAATTGTGCGGTACTACGCGACGCGGTCGACGAAGCGAACAAGGCCACCGCCAACGCTGAGCGCTACGGGGTACACGAAACAGTCAGTCAAGCGATGCAAATAGACCGCGCGGAGGCGACACTGCAGAGCTGCCGCTGAGCCAAGTTGCTTGATTGGTGCAACAGCAGATAGCCACCGATCGTCGGTGGATCGCCAATGTGATCGGCAATACGCGGCTCGGCCCGCAGGGCTTGGGCTAGTTCGCTTGGGGCGCGACCTCACCACAGACCGACCTAGCCCCACAAAGCCATGGCATCGCAAACTCCCATACTATCGAAATATCCCGTCGGGACCAATCACGCCCCGGGGTCTGACAGGATAAGGCAGAATAGGATGTATACTCAGCCAACGTGAAAGCTGTGGAAAGGCATACGTGATTAACATTACAATGATTACGATTGATAAAATAGTTTGCCAAACGGTAGCGATGTCGATTCTCATAAATCAAAACTGCACAAAAAATCGCTCCCATAAGGCAGAGAGGCGGCTCTAAATACTGTTGAATAAACGAAAACATAGCTCACGATTTGTGGTCGATCGCGGCACCGCCGCCATAGGCTCGTATGAGCCCCTGGTGCGGGACCTACGGGATGATGTGAACGCGGCCTTGGCCTCTGCAAAAGCGGCACCGGGCATTGAACTTCGGAAAGAGCACGCCGAGTACCTTGCGCCCTATCCCATCGAAAATGGGGACAGCCACATTTCCTAGGTAGCTGAGCAGGTATCGTTCCCGGACTGTAGTTCTTCCCGCCGGGATCAGGATCAATCCCGCTGCCACTACAGTGGTCAAGCGTCACCTTGGTCGAGCGGTATGCCCACCTCTTGCCGGAGGGGCATGAGGCGGAAATCAGGGCGTTCCGGGGCGAACTTGGTCCGCTGGCTGGGCCAATGGCCAATTCGGCCGTTGGGCCTCTCGGTCGTCTAGCGGACCTGGTTGCCGCGCTTGATCCCGCCGAACTCCTGACGGGTGAACAAATCCGCGCGAAACTCGGGAACATCCTCCACGATGTCTTCGTGACGCCGGACCAAGAGAGCGCGGTTTCCCCCGCGCCGGATGTGAATTGATCAGGGGTGGCGCGTCGCTGTCCGCCAGCGAACATGAGATCATGGAACAGCAGGTGGAGAAAATCTCGGGCCTCGGCAGCCCGATGAACGATGCGTGGAGCGCTGAACTCAAGGTGCTGCAAGACCTGATCGAACATCATGTCGGCGAGGAGGAGAGCACCGGGTTTAGCTGCGCTCGCGACGAGTTCACCAAGGATCAACTCGAAGCGATGAGCGGCGAGTTCCAGACGCGGAAGGCCCAACTCGGTACCCGCGTCGCGTAGGGTACCCGATCGGTTAGAGAGGCCGCTCCGGCGATCGGGTCGGAGCGGTTCTCGCCGACAGAGCGGCCAAAGGCCGCGCCAAAACGTCCGCCCGTAGCGGCAGCAACGGCGCGATAAGGGGCGAGCAACGATAGGCTCCAAGGATCGGCAGGAACGAAGCACTCATCGCGAACATCAGCCGAGCATTCACTTTTTCGTCGACGGGATGACTGTGCCGGAAGCCGCAACGCCAATGTTGTGAGGCCGTGCCGCCGATCGTTGGCTTGCCACGAGCCCGAGACCACCAAACAAGACGACCATGAGGACAAGCGCGATGCAGATGCAACGGGCGCCCTGGGATTGCAGAATCGCGGAGGTGCCGACACGGACCGGCGTCTCAGCCGACGGGGCGATTAAATCGCCCCGTCGCGGTAGGTGAGCGATCAACTGGCTGGCAGTCGTTGCAGGGTCGAGATGCGACAATGGTCCGTCGGGCAATGACGCGATCAACGAGGCCAATCTGCGAGTTGCGGTTGTCCGTGGCAACTGAGCGAGATTTGAGGCCTCCTGCCACGGGTCGAGGTTGAGCCGTGCCAGTGCCGAAATGACACTGAGCACCATTCCATTTTTTTCCTCGCCGATCGACGCGAACAGAAAATTGTCGAATTTGGGCGTCAGAGCAAAAACCTTAGCGGCGCGGATCATTTCAGCCATCGAATGCCTCCACCGCCACCAGGCCGATTTGAGCGGACAACAAAAGATGTGAAGCGCGTCGCATCGGTCGGAGCGCAACGGTATTGAGACACGGCGGGCCGCGTTAGCCTCGGAAAGCGCGGCCCTATCTTGAGCCATCCGTCGCGCGTCCAGCTTAAACGCACCGATCGCCTGCTGAGATGCGCCTTCGTTTGGGCGAGCGCAGCGTTCATCGCTGCCCCCCTGGCGGTACCTGTTCGCGCGCGGCATGGCGCAACGGCACCAGAAGGTGGCGCTCCTCGTCCCACAACGCGAGCCGGAGGCACTTCAAGCTACGGAGTAGGGTAATCCGATTGGTGTCTTGGAATTCCGGGTTCTGGTGGAAGCACTCGCGCAGGCGATAGTTTGGAATCTTGCTGCAGATGTGATGGATATGGTGGTAGCCGAGATAGCCGGTCAGCCAATGCAATAACGCTGGCAGATCGTAGAAAGAGCTGCCCTTTAGGGCCGCTCTTTGAAAATCCCAATTTGGGCCAGTCGCCCAATAAGTTCGCTCGAATTGGTGCTGGATGTAGAACAGCCATACCCCGATCGAAGCGGCAGGCAGAATCACGGGGAAGTAGGCGAACAAAAAGGCACGCGGCCCTACCGTCAGCACCATCGAGACGACGATCGCTCCCAGGACGGCGTTTGTCCCGAGTATGCTGCCCCAGGCTCTCCTTTCCCGAACCGGGCTGCCGGTCGGAACGCGGTTGCGGATAATGAAAAAGTAGAATGGACCCAAACCAAAGAGCACGAGCGGGTGCCGATAAGCCCGGTACCGAAGGCGTCTCCACCGAGAGCACTCCCGGTATTCGCGCAGGGTCAGCATAGTGATATCACCGGTGCCGCGCCTGTCGAGGTTACCGGAGGTCGCGTGATGAACTGCGTGGCTGTCGCGCCAGAAAGCATAAGGCGTCAGCGTCACGAGCCCGATCGCTCGGCCCAGAAGATCGTTGGCCCGCCGCGAGGCGAAGAAGGAACCATGCCCGCAGTCATGTTGGATCGCAAACAGACGGACTAACAGAAAAACCGCCGGCGCTACGAGAGGAACGCTCAACCACGGATACCTTCCGGCCCCATAGATCATTGTCCCCATGAGGAGGAGAAATGGTAGTCCCGTATTGAGCAGCTGAGCCACGGCACGCTGAAGATCGGCGCGAGCATAGGGTGCGACGATCGCAGGCCATTTAGGGTTGACGCGATAGCCCGTCATGATTTCGACCGGGTGGCTGGCACTCACGCGCGAACTCCTTGAAGCTGGTGCCGGGCTTCAACCAAGGCGTCAAGTTGGCGGAGGACTTGCGGCGTGTGTCCAAAAACGGACGCACTCGGTCAAAGTTCCGGTCGCGGGATCAGCGCGAAAGGCGTCGTCGCCTATGCGGGGCCATCGAAGCAGCAACCATGCGCCAGCTCTGCGATCGCGGTCTTGAAAGGATCAGGTGAACGTCCACTCGAAGAGGCGAGCCTGACGCTCCTGGCTGAACGTAATCTCAAAGGCTGCGCCACCTGGGATCGAGGGATCGCATCGAAACCCCGCCGGCTGGATTTTGTGGCTGTCCAGCCAAGTGCGAGCTTCGCGCATGGCTTGGCCCAGTGACGTTCCGCGCCGTTCGATGCGAACAATGAGGGGAGATTTGAGCGTCATCTGGTATTCCTTTCGGGCCGGAGGGGTCTGCATATTCGCCGTCCTGGCTTAGAGCTTGTCGCACAAGATGTCCGCGACGGCGGGCGACGCTTCTTTCGGGCCTGCATTGGGATTTCGCTCCCGCCAGGCGCGGATCGCGGCCTCGACTGCTTTCCGCTCGTCGCGGGCGAAGGCCATCGCAGTGGTATAGGCGTTGTGCACGATCACGGAGGTATTGGCGGCCGTCAGCTCGTCCTCGGGAACGGTGCTGAAATTGATCCGTTGGGACATCTCGTTCTCCTTTTGCGCCTCGTTGTAGGCTGCGCCTTGAGGAAGACGGGTGAAAAATAGTTCCCACATACCAACCAGAGATATCTGCGTCCCATCAAACATAGAGGTTATTTGAAAGTAGGAGCCGAGCTAGGGAAGAATCTCCCGGAAATTGGCCGTGTTAACTGCGTCGACACTTCATCACAAAATGCAGGTATCAAATAATATTTATATTTTGCGGCTTAGTACATAGGAGTGTCCGATATCGTACTTATGTCTGTGCGCTATCAAATATAAAGAGACATTGCGGCGGCTATGTCCAAAGATGTACATATGCAGGGAGGAACTGCTCGACAAAGTCAGGGACGGATGCCAGCGGATGGTTTTGTGCCGGGCAACCGGCTACTCGCAGCACTTCCAGCGCAGGTTCTTGAACGGCTCGCGCCCGAACTCGAAACCGTGCCCTTGCGTAACCGTGACGTAGTCCAGCGGATCGGTCGGCAGGCTGAGCACGTCTATTTCCCGCACTCCGGCATGGGTTCGATTGTCATTCATATGCAGGGAGGCGTGAACGTCGAGGCCGCGACGGTCGGCAATGAGGGTATGCTCGGGCTCTCCTACGTGCTCGGCGACACGCTGGCGACCGAAGAAACCATGATCCAGCTTCCCGGCGAAGGATCGCGGCTACGGATCCGGGTGCTTCGGGAGGAGTTCGATCGTGAGGAGCGGCTCCGCACCCTACTGCTGCGCTATTCGCAGCTGCTTATGGGCCAAATTGCACAGGGCGCTGCCTGCAATCGATTGCATCCGATCGAAGCGCGTTGCGCTCGCTGGATGCTTTCCACATACGACCGGGTGGACGGCGACACGTTTCCGCTGACGCAAGATTTTCTCGCCCTAATGCTTGGGGTTCGGCGCGCGGGTGTCTCCGTCGCGCAGCATGCGTTGCAGCAAGACGGCTTGATTGACTACAGCAGGGGCCAGTTGAGAGTTCTGGATCGCCCTGGTCTGGAGGAAGTTGCTTGCGAGTGCTACTGCGTCATCCGCGACCGGTTTGACCGGTTCTTTGTATGATAACTACGTCAATTAGATAGGCGATCGTGATCGCGGTAGCACTCACAAGCCGCGATGGCCAAAGCTGAGTGGTCGAGAACCGTAACCAGCCCCCGCTGATAGCGGATCAGTCCCGTGCGTTGCAGATCGACCGCGACTTCCGTGATCCGAACGCGTCGAGTGCCAAGCATGATCGCAAAAAATTCGTGAGTTAGCGGCATCGCCTCGGTCTGTAGGCGATCATGCATCATCAAAATCCAGCGGGCGCAGCGCTCCTTGAGCGAGTGGAGCTGGTTACAGGCGGCCGTCTGACTCGCGATGTCGAGAAGCGTTGCCGTGTAGCGCAGCAGGACCTCGCGGACGGCTGCGCTCTGCTCGAAAGCCGTTTTGCAGTCGGCAACATCCATGCGCAACGCGGTCAAAGGGGCTTGCACGATCACGTGCTGACCCGACGTTTTTCGGCCCAGCAGGGCCGGCAAGCCGACCACGCCTTCCGATCCGATCATCCCAGCCTCGATGCTGTCACCGTTGGTCATTTTTGTGATGATCGAAGCCACGCCGCCTTCGACGAAGTACACGTGTTCGAGCGGCGCGCCGACCTCATAGATGATCTTTTGTAGCGGTAGCGAGATCGGATTAAGATTGGAGAAGAATTTCAGCAATCTTCTTGCGAAATTGCCGCAAGAAGCCGGTTCTGCTGGATTGACAGCATAACATGCGTCCGTTCGTCGAGAGCGGGAGCGCATGTATCTCTCAGCCGCTACCTATGCCCGGAGAAAGCGGCAACGATAGCTTCAATATGGCCTCGCCGAGGCCGCTTTACAAAAGTTTTAGGAAATATTAGCAGGCTGTATCGGAAGCGATTTTACTTCATAGCTCAGCCGGAAGCAGCCAGTGTCCAAATATGGACATCTAATCAAGGGCGTATTTTGTTACGATGAGAAACCCTTTTACCGTGCCGGGGTTTGGCTGACATGGAGTCACAGCAAGAAATTCAACGTGCGCGTGCCACTCTCGCGCGCCGCTTAGCGAAAGCGGTTACGGATCCTCAAATCCGCGAGCGGCTGGAAATGGCGGCGCGCGACTACGACCAGATGGCCGAGCGGCTGGCGAAAGCCGAACGACCGCACCAGTCATGACGGTGCTTAGGAGGGTGAAGCCGTCCTGTTAAGTCAGTCGTCGCGGGACGATCGCGGTGATCGCCACGATCAGGGCAACAGCGCGCGCCGGGCGGCCGAGGCGCTTTTTTCACCACGCACCGGGTTACCCGTTCAAAAAGCTGCACCACGCGGTACGCCGGTTCGCGATCTTTTGGTTACCGGACAGATATTGGCACGTTTTTGGGCCGGTGAAATGCGCCACGGGGTGGGTCATCTACTAGGTGGCTTTGTCGTATTCGCCATCCTCAGCCCCTTTTTGAAGGATGTTCCTCACGCGCCGCTCGCCTCCTGGACGATGGAGGGTCGATTGCGGACAACAGCATCGGACACGGGTGAGCCTCTTGCGCGGAAGCTCATCTAATCAATCACACGTCCCGATCAGCCCCGATATGGTATCTCATTCATAACGAACGCTATATTTTTCCATAACGACCGCGCCAGCTAAGCCGGAGGCGGGGTCGATACTATCCGGTTCAGCGATTAGCACGGGGGCGTGTCTTCGGGCGAGGCGCTAGGATACAAGTGGCCGTTTGGTTGTTTATTATCATCGCTTATCATCCGCGAGTTGTACCAAGCACCTGGAGCGCTCGATGCCTGTGGACAACTCGCCGGTTGATGTCACGGATACAGAGCGGGTAGTCCCACACTCCGCGACGGGAGCCGCTGCCGCGCCGGGTTACGACGCCTTCATTTCTTACAGCCACGCTAAGGACAAGGCGCTTGCCTCGTCGTTGCAATCGGCAATGCAGCGTCTCGGCAAGCCGTGGTATCGGCGCCGGGCGCTCAGGCTGTTCCGCGACGACACCAGCCTGACCGCGACCCCGCATCTGTGGCCGTCAATCGAGAAGGCATTGGGGCAGTCGCGCTTTCTGATCCTGATGGCCTCGCCCGAGGCGGCGGTATCGCGCTGGGTCAACCAGGAACTGGCATGGTGGATCGACCATAACGGTGCCGACACGGTGCTGATCGCGCTGACGGCGGGCGAACTCGAGTGGGACGAGGCGGCGGGCGGTTTTGGCTCGTCGAATACATCGCCGTTGCCGCCGGCGCTCAATGGCAAATTCACCGACGAGCCGCTGTGGATCGATCTGAGACCCTATCGCGACAACGCCAGCGCGCGTGACGACCGCTTCGCTGACCTTGCCGCCAGCATCGCCGCGACGTTGCATGGCCGGGCAAAGGAGGATTTGCTGTCGCAGGAGGTACGGCAGCAGCGCCGCGCCCTGCGCCTCGCGGGGACCGCGATGACCTTGCTGGTCGTGCTTCTCGCGGTGGCCGTTGGAAGCGGCTTCTTGGCATGGACGCAGCGTAATCGCGCCGAACACACCCTCGCCCTAGCGACCGAAACCGCCAACGGCCTGGTCTTTGACCTGGTGCTGAAGTTCCGCGACGCTGGCGTGCCGGCTTCGGTCATCGCCGATATCCTCACGCGCACCCGGCAATTGCAGGGCCAGCTCACCGCCAGCGGGGAAACCTCACCCGAGTTACGCCGCACCCAGGCTGCCGCGCTTAACGAGACCGTCGACATGCTGGTGGCGACTGGCGACACCAAAGGCGCGCTCGCCGCGGCACAGCAAGCGCGCGACATCTTCCAGGCGCTGCTCGCCACGGCGCCGGGCAGCACCGATTACCAGCGCGGCATCTCGGTCTCTGTCGGGAAGATCGGCAATGTGCTCCGGGCGCAGGGCGATCTGCCGGGCGCGATCGCCGCCTATCGCGAGAGCCTCGCGACCTCGAAGGCGCTGACGGCAAAGGACCCTAGCAACACCCAGTGGCAAGAGGACCTGACGTTCGACGACGAGACGATGGGCGACGCTCTCAAGGCCCAGGGTGATCTCGCGGGCGCGCTCGCCGCCTATCGCGACGGCCTCGCGATCGCTAAGGCGCTCGCGACGAAGGAGCCCGGCAATTTCGAGTGGCAGCGCGATATCTTGATCGGCGACAACAGGATTGGCGACGCGCTGGTGGTACAGGGCGATCTGCCGGGGGCGCTCGCCGTCTATCGCGAGAGCCTCGCGATCGCCAAGGTGCTGACGGCGAAAAACCCCGGCAATACCGAGTGGCAGCGCGACCTCGCGGTCAGCGACGACGACATCGGCAAGGTGTTAGAGACACAGGACAATCTGCCGGGGGCGCTCGCCGTCTATCGTGACAGCCTCGCGATCAGGAAGGCCCTAGCGGCGAAGGACCCCGGCAATAGTGGGTGGCAGGACGACCTCTCGATCGGCGACGACAGGATCGGAAAGGTGCTCGGGTTACAGGGCGATCTCGCGGGCGCGCTCGCCGTCTATCGCGAGAGCCTCGCGATCAGGAAAGCGCTGGCGGCGAAGGACCCCGGCAATACCGAGTGGCAGAACGGCCTCTCGGTCAGCGACGATGAAATCGGCGACGTGCTCAAGGCCCAGGGCGATCTGCCCGGCGCACTTGCCACCTTCCGCGACGGGCTCGCGACCAACAAGGCACTGACGGCAAAGGATCCCGGAAATACCGAGTGGCAGCACGTTCTCGCGATCAGCTACAACAAGATCGGCGACGTGCTCCGGGTGCAAGGTGATCTGCCAGGGGCCCTCGCCGCCTGTCGAAACGGTCTCGCGATCAGGAAGGCGCTGGCGGCGAAAGACCCTAGCAACCCCCAGTGGCAGCACGATCTGACATATAGCGACGAGAAGATCGGCGCCGTGCTCCAGGCACAGGGCGATCAGCCGGGGGCGCTCGCCGCCTATCGCGACAGCCTCGCGATCAGGAAGGTGCTGGCGGCGAAGGACCCTAGCAACAGCCTGTGGCAGCGAGAACTCTGGCTCACCGCCAACGAAATCGGCGACGTGCTCCAAGACCAGGGCGATTTACCCGGCGCGCTCGCTCTCTATCGCGACGCCTTCGCAATCGCCAAGATGCTGGCGGTGAAGGATCCCGGGATTGCCGAGCGGCAGCGCGATCTCTCGGTCAGCGACCAGAGGATCGGCAACGTGCTCAAGGCCCAGGAAGATCTGGCGGGTGCCCTCGCCGCCTATCGCGACGGTCTCGCGATCAGGAAGGTACTGGCCGCAAAGAACCCCGGCAGCATCCAGTTGCAAAACGAGCTGTCGGCCTCTGACGACGAGGTTGGCGACTTGCTTACGGCGCAACGCGATCTGCCAGAGGCACTCGCTGTCTATCAGGACGCCTTCGCAATCGCCAAGGCGCTGGCGGCGAAGTACCCCGGCAATACCGACCTGCAGCGAGATCTTCTCCTGTCATACGAACGGTTCGGCCTTATTGCCTACCTACAAGAGGATTTCGCTGGCGCGCTCGACTCCTTCGAAGAGGCAGAGAAGATCGCGCTCCAGGTGAAGGCAGCCAATCCTACCGCCGCCACCAGCACCGACGACCTCGACTGGGTGCAGACACACCTCGCGGCGACGCGCCAGAAGCTTGCGGCGGCGGGAGACAGCAAGTAACGCCGGCATCAAGGTCGACTCACGAAGGCCGCCACTTCGAAATGTCCTCGGTTGACGCTGAGGTGCGGCGGTCACGCAAATTGCAAACGGCAGCTCACCATCGTGTGCCGACCTTCCACTTAAGCTGTGCGAGGGTCCGTAATGGGGCATGAGAGGCAATACGCGGATGCAGGGGTGAGTGTCCGCTAACGACTGGATTAGCCGACCTACTGATCCGCTGATCTCAAACCAGCGCGGCCTCCGTGCGTAAATCTTGAATTCCGCACGGCGCGTAACACATTGAAAAATTTCTAGTTTGCTGGTGCGAAATATATGTGCATAATAGATCATGATTTTTGGATACGCCCGTGTCTCAACCGACGGCCAGAGCTTAGAGGCCCAGTTGGCCCACCTTCGTTCCGCTGGAGCGGACAGAGTATTTCAAGAGGTGGCGAGCGGAGCTAAAAGTGATCGGGCTCAGCTTCGTCGCACCGTGGCACGTCTTGAGGCGGGCGATGTGCTCGTTGTGACCCGACTTGATCGTCTTGCGCGATCGACCCGAGATCTCCTGAACACGCTGGCATCGATTGCGAAGAAGGGGGCGTGCTTTCGCTCGCTCGGTGATACTTGGGCAGACACAACGACCCCTCACGGTCGCCTGATGCTGACGGTATTAGGCGGCCTCGCCGAGTTCGAACGAGAACTAATCCGAGCCCGTATCGGGGAAGGAAGGGCGCGGGCCAAAGCTCGCGGTGTCAAGTTGGGCCGTCGGCCAAAGCTGACTCCGCATCAACAGCGCGAAGCTCTAGCGCGACGCGAGAGCGGCGAGCCCGTTACCGAGATCGCGCGCAGCTACAACGTCCATCACAGCACGATCTGCCGGTTAGATGGCTCAGGAGATCTTCGTCAAGCGCGCATCAGGCCATGATAGCGATAGCGATCGTGTTTCTGTCCTGCCCGCAATTACGCTTTGGCAGCCTTGGGCTTCGCTCATAGCAATAGGGGCAAAGCGGTATGAGACCCGCAGCCGGCCAGCGCCGTCCCGGCTGATCGGCCGGCGCATCGCAATCCACGCGGCCAGAAGGCGCGTGCGCCCTAAGGACTTCGATGCAGATACTTTGCAGGCAATCAACCTCGCGATCAATGATCAGTGCTGGATGAAAAAATTACCGCTTGGGGCGGTAGTGTGCACTGCAGTTCTGATCGAAGTGCTGCCGGTTGAGAGGGTTCTGCCGGATCTGTTCGGCGATTGCGATCCGGGACGATGGGCGTGGCGGCTCGAGGAGGTGACGCTGCTACAACCACCTGTTCCGGCTCGAGGTCTCCAAACTTGGGGTTGGCGGTGGGTTGTTCCTGTGGAAATGACCCAATGATCCCTTTTCGTGACAGGCGGCTCGCACGTCCCGCCCGAAGGCTCGGTTGGTCCGAGCCCTGCGCGCGCGGACACGCGCGCTTTTATAGGCGGTAAATACCCCTGCATCCGGGTTCGGGTCTCGAGGCTGCTGGGATTTTTTTCAATGACTTAGGGGAGATTCACGTGTTGCAGCATCGCCGGAATATACCGCGGTGAAGGCTCGAGAATCCTTCGCAGAACCTTCTCGGGAAGGGGAGTCGGCGGGGAACTCGACTGATGGGGGTCGACAGCTTCTTTCGGAGATCGAAGCCATGTCGCGCGAGCGTATCGAGCCCCTTGGAGGTGGCCTTGCCGGTCACCCGTGCGAGCTTTTCCAGCTTGGTCTCTTCGGCCATCGCCTACCTTTCCGGTTAGAACCGACATCACTCGATGTAACCACCTTAGATTAGGAATGGGCAGTCAAAGCCAGGGCGTATCTGATTGCAGCCCGAACAAGACACGCCCCGTACTCTCCATGACCCGTGGATGGACACCGATGTGCTGCGTTATGGCGTGCACGTCGCGAAACGCCCGTTCTAGCGGACAACTCGTGTAGAGCGAGCTTGCGCCGGCTCCCACATAAAGCAGGTCGACCGCCCGTACAGCGCTGGCGACGGCGTGCGATGCCGCAAGCCGGGCGTGTGCGCGCTCGTCCATTGGGGCTTCACCTGTTGCGCATACGCTCTTCCAGAGACGATCCAAGCTGTCGAATTGAAACAGGCGCGCCGAGCAGACGAGCGACTCCGCTTCCGATATGCGAACCTGCGCGCCGTGGTTGTCACAAAGCATTTGGGTAGTCCGCTGTACGACCTTTGCTCCCGCGATCTCGTGAAACGCCTCGATTGCACTCCGGGCAATTCCCAACGCCATCGCGCCGAGGCCAGGGATGACGCGAGAAAATGGCGGAAGGCGGTAGCGCAGTTCGGTCAACACATGGGCGTCGGTAAAGCCCGACCCGTATGCGAGAGGAGCAAATTTGTCATCTACGACAACATCGTGGCTCCCGGTGCCTCGAAGACCGCCCACCGACCAGGTATCGATGATTTCGCAGTCGTCGGCGGGCAGGATCATGAAGCGTGTTTCTGGTGTCCCCGCCGCCAGCCTGGGTTTCCCGTCTTCATGAATGACGCATAGAAGCACCATCCACGAGCCGAGTTCGCATCCGCTAACCAGAGACCACCGGCCGCTCACTCGGTAGCCGCCATCGACAATCTGGGCTTGTCCCGATGCGCGTGTGCTGTTCGCCGTCACGACTTCAGCGTCGGCATAAATCGTGCGCGCGACCTCTGGCGAGAGTTGCGTAGCCGTCCAATGGGTGTTGCCGTTCCACACGCACCATGCGACCGAGGCGTCCGCGCGTGCCAATTCTTCAAAAATCTCCATCGCCTGCGTCGGCGTCAGATCGAGCCCGCCGTATGTTTCAGGAAGATACAGTCGGAAGAAACCGTCATGGGCCAAGTCGCGGACAAGATCGCGCGGCAGTCGGCGAGACGTTTCGATGGGGTCACGCTCGGCGAGGATGCGCGTCCGCATTGAACGCGCGCGTTCGAGAAGTGGGGACGTGTTTTCACCGGCAACCATCCGATCCCCCTGTGGTACGCTAACTCACTCCCTCACTGACTAAGTCCGAAAAGCGGGGCGGGCCCAACCGACTTCAAGATAGCATGAGCGAGGCGCGATCATGGCGGGCGCGGAACCCCGCCCAATCTAGCCGGAGCGCATGATCCGGCCGACACTATCATAACGATCAGCGCTTAACTCCTTGGGGAGTCTATGCCCGCAGGTAGCTGCGGCATACCAGACGCACCCGGCGGGTGATCGTGTCCCGGACATGCTGGGGACTGGAGTCGATGCGCTTGCACAAACCCAGCGCTTTTTATCGGCGGTTACGATCGGGCTTTCCCGTGTGACCACTGCGCATTTGAGGAACTTTCCCGCCCCTTTGCGCGCTTTTTGCCCATGCTTAGGCGATAAATGGGCTCTAAGCGCACTTGAAATCGCCCCTTTCAATCTATTTTACGGCGATCAATTTGATCTATCTGCCTGAAAATGCTCCGCGCGTGCGCGCGCGTTACGCGTGCGCGCAAAGGCGGGAAATTCGAGCGGCTGGGTGTCCTGCTCAGTCGTCCCCGCCGGTCGTGCCGAACTTTCCGAGCCCCAGTGCTCGATAGATCGTCACGCGGTTCACGCCCAATCTCCCCGCCACATACGTGATCGAGACAGTGGGGTCTTCGAGCATTTTGCGAGCTTGTGCGATTTGCTTCGGCCCCAGCTTTGGCTTGCGGCCGCCCACTTTTCCGCGAGCGCGTGCCGCGGCCAACCCAGCGCCCACCCGTTCCCTGGTCAACTCCCGCTCCATCTCGGCGAGCGAGGCGATAATGTGGAAGTAGAAGCGCCCCGCTGGCGTGCTGGTATCGATGCCATCTGTGACGCTGCGAAACTCGACCTTGCGCTCTCGCAAGCCGTTGGTGAAGTCGATCAGGCTACGGATGGTTCGCCCCAGCCTGTCCAGCTTGTAGACGACCAGCGTATCGCCAGATCGCGCGTGGGAGAGCGCCGCTGCCAGCTCGGGCCGATCATCTCTCGCTCCGCTGGCGTGCTCTTCAAATATCCGTTCGCACCCTGCTTGGTTGAGCGCGTCCCGCTGCATATCAAGGTTCTGATCTGCGGTGCTGACGCGCGCGTATCCGATCAGCATGTGGTCGCGCCCTTCCGCAGCGTTGCATAAACCTTCGCGATGCTACGAAAGCGAACATTGATTTATCAACACGGTTTTTGAAACAACATAACACGGGTTATGCAACGCCGATGCTAGTCGCCCCCCGATTGGGATCGCCGTGTCCCGATATCCCCGCAAAGCACCGGCGGCGACAACCTGGATGCCGTCGAACACCTGAAACACCGCGGCGATGGCCAGGAGTTGCAAGGCAATGACGAGGGTGACGCCGTTCGCTGGATCCCGCAAATCGATATAAATCGCAGCGATGGCCTGTGGTGCAATCCAGATGAGCAATCCGCAGGTCGTCATGAGTACGGCGCCGACCGACAGTGCGACAACGCCGGCCTGCCGCGCGCCCCGTGCCGCTCCGGCTCCCAGCTTGTACGCAACCCGCACCGCCGCGCCCTGCCCGATCCCGAGCGGGATCATGAAGCTCAGGCTGGCGACGTTGAGGGCGAGCTGATGCGCCGCCAGAGCCTCGGCGCCGAACAGACCCATCAGCACGCCGGTGACTGCGAACACGCCGACCTCAAGGGCAATCATTCCGCCGATTGGCAAGCCCAGCCGAAGGATCGCGTGCATGCGTTGGCCAATCTGGCGTGGAACGCGCAGCGCCGTGCGTCGCGGCGCGATCAGCAGCAATACAGTCAGGCCAAGGGCCATCGCCCATTGCATCATGGCGGTGGTGTATCCTGCGCCCCTAATTCCGAGCGCAGGCATGTCCCAGTAACCGAAAATTAGCAACCAACCGAGCTGTGCGTTGGCTGGGACGCCTATCACAACCGCGACCAACACAGCGCGAGCGCGCGAGCTGGCGGCGAGCAGCGCGCGCAGCACCTCAAACGCGAGGAAGGCCGGTGCGCCCCAGCACACAGCAGCGAGGTAGTCGCCGAAATCGGCCGCAAGGGCCGGCGTGTAGCCAATTGCACGAAGCAAAGGGCCGAGCTCTGGAAGAAGGATGATAATCGGGATCGCGGCGATGAGAGCCATCACGAGGCCGGTGCTTGCGAGGAGCCCGGCCTCCTGATGCTCGTCGGCGCCAATTGCATGTGCCGCCAGCGGCGCGACAGCAGCCAAAATGCTCCGGCAGACAATGACGATCGTGAAGTACAGGCTACCGCCAAGACCAGCCGCCGCGAGCGCCGCACTGCTGAGATGGCCCACCATGATCGTGGTTGTGAGCCCCATCAGCATCTGCGCGACATTGGCCGCAGCAAGCGGCGCCGCAACGGCGAACAGCGCGCGCAATTCCGCCATGGCGAAAGGATTTCGCGACGAAAGCATGTAAGCGACTTCAGACTGTCCGACACTGGCGGAGGAACCAACTGTAGCAGTTGCTCCCGTCAGCGCCTTAAATTCCCACTGAACGGCAAAGGCTATTCCGGGCCGATCAACTCGATCGGCTAGGATAGAGGCGAACTCGCGCGGGAGGGAAAGGCCATGACACAGCCGATCGTTCATTTCGTGGGTAGTATACCGCTGACGGATGCAGAGACGGTGTTCCGCACACTCACCGCCGTGACCGGCCCACACCTGCTGCGCCTACCCGACGGCGAGACCGGCATCCGCAAGACCTGGATCCGCTTTCTGCAAGATGTGCTCGCGCAAAACCAAGCGATCGAGCATGCCAACGACGTGCCGCCGTTTAAATTCGTCCAGTGGGACGGCAGGGTGATCCGCGAGATCCCGCGCCTGCGTCTCAGGCCCGGCGCGGTGCCCAACCCCGCCACGTTCGACACGGGATATGCCGAGATGGCAATCGCCTCTTGGAACGTCTTCGAGAACCTGCAGCGCGGCGGCGTCATCCCCGCCGGCGTCAAATTCCAGGTCTCACTGCCGACGCCAATCGCGCCGGTCTACAACAACATGATCCCGGCCGACCGACCACGGTTGCTGCCTGCGCTGACCCGCCATCTGCTCGACGAGGTCGCGGCTATCGCCGCCGCGATCCCCAACGACCGCCTCGCGCTGCAGTGGGATGTTTGCCAGGAGGTGTTGGCCTGGGAGGGCTATTACGAGCCCGGCCCGGTGGACACCCGCACGGAGACGCTCGCCGTTCTGACGGAAATCGGCGAGGGCGTCCCTGCCGGCGTTGAGCTCGGCTACCACCTCTGCTACGGCAGTCCGGCCGACGAGCATCTGGTTCAGCCGAAAGACGCCGGTCTCATGGTCGAGATGGCCAATGCGATCAGCGCCAGGGTCCAGCGTCCGATCCATTATTTCCACTTGCCGGTGCCGAAAAACCGTACCGACGACGCCTATTTCGCCCCGCTCGCCAAGCTCACTCTGCGCTCCAAGACCCAGCTCTATCTCCGCCTCATCCACCACGACGACGCGACGGGCGATGCCTCCCGCCTCGTCGCCGCACGCCGCTATGCACGTGTCGATGGCGTCGCCACCGAATGCGGCATGGCCCGCGGCGACCCGGCGCGCCTTCCGGCCCTATTGGCTGCCCACGCGGCGATGGCGAAACTAAGTTCATGGGACATCGGTTCGTGATCTGGCTTGGAGTTTTGCTGCTCGGGTTGTTTGTCCTGCCGGTGCTGATCAGTGGTTGCCTGCCCGACCCCCGCGGCGGTGTGCCATGGTACGAAGCGCGCCGCGACCCGACTGGGCTTGCGCCCGACCCGGCGACGACACAAGAGGCGGTAATCCAGGTCTATGCGGCCCGAGCTGTCTCGTGGCGCGGTATCTTCGCGGTGCACACCTGGATCGTGGTCAAACCAACTGGCGCCGACCGCTATACGCGCTATGAGGTGCTTGGCTTTGGCGTCGCCGACGGCGCCCCCACCGTGCGCATCGATCGCATGGGGCCCGACAATTACTGGTTCGGGGCTCGGCCGCAGATCGTATTCGAAAAGCGTGGTCCAAATGTCGACGCGGTGATCGGCGAAATCCGTGCAGCCGTGGGGAGCTACCCTTATCCCCACGAGTACCGCGCCTGGCCAGGCCCCAACAGCAACACCTTTACCGCCTACGTGGCCAGACAGGTTCCTGAGCTGGGCCTCAGTCTTCCGTCTAATGCGGTCGGCAAAGATTTCCTGCCGGGCGGCGCCGTGTTTGCAGCAGCTCCGAGCGGGTCTGGATTTCAAGTGTCGTTGTACGGTGCGGTGGGTCTTATTCTGGCAATTAAGGAGGGGTTGGAACTGAACCTGCTCGGCCTCGACCTTGGGATCGACGTGCTCGCTCCCGCACTGAAGCTGCCGGCGATCGGCCGGGTGGGTCCCTGATCCGCATCTCAACGCCAGGCCGCATGCCCCAACGAACCCGGCGTGCGCGAGAATGACGGTTATCCTGGGTTGGCGACGTTGCCGTCTGCTCCCGACCGGCTTATCACAGGCGCTCCCCCTTGCGTTCCTCGATAAGAAATTCCACCGGCACCGCCGCTTTGATGGCTCCGCGACCCAATGTTGGCGCAGGAACCTCAGGAGTAAACGAATAGCGGATCGTCGAGGTTGGCCGCGGGGAACTCGTCCTTCTCCGCCCAGTAATCCTGTGTGTGCTGCCATTCGGGCTTGTTGCCACGCTTGGGCAACAGGTGCATGCCGCGCAACATGTAGCCCGGGTTAAAGTTCTCCTCGTCGATCCACGGCAGGAACGGCATGTCGTGGTCCTCTGGCCGCAGTGCCGGCGTTACCTGGCGGATGCCCCTTGCCCTCATGTGATTCAGCAGGCGGCACACAAAATCGGCGACAAGGTCGGCGCGCAGTGTCCAGCTCGCGCGGAAATAGCCAAACACCCAGGCCATGTTGGGAACGCCGGTAAACATCATTCCGCGATAAGTCACGGTCTGGGCGAAATCGAGCGGCTGGCCATCGATCCAAAAAGCGATGTCGCCGAGCACGCAGAGGTGAAATCCGGTTGCGGTGACGATGATGTCGGCATCGAGGCGCGTGCCCGATTTCAACTGAATTCCCGTCTCGATAAAGCGTTCGATCTCGTCGGTGACGACCGAGGCCTGGCCGTGCTTAATCGCCTGCAAAAGATCGCCGTCGGGGATGAAGGCGATGCGCTGCCGCCAGGGCCGATAACGCGGGAGGAAATGCTTGTCGATGTCGTAATCGGGCCCAAGATAGCCGCGTACCGCGGTCAGCAGCTCCTTTTTCACACTTTCCGGCTCGGTAAACGACCGGCGTGTGAACACGCCTTGCTCGTAGAGGATCTTGCGGCGGACGATCTCATGGATCCAGCTCTCGTCGACCTGCAACTGTCGCAATTCGTCGGCGATCTCGATCGCGTTGCGGCCGCAGCGATAGAAGGTGGGCGACCGTTGCAGCATCGTAACTTGCGCGCAATGATCCGCGATCGCCGGGATCAGCGTCGCCGCCGTCGCGCCGGAGCCGATCACGACGACCTTTTTGCCGGCGTAGTCCAGATCCGGCGGCCATTTCTGGGGGTGGACGACGCGCCCACAGAAATCGGCAAACCCCGGCCATTCGGGGGTGTAGCCTTCGTCGTGGCGATAATAACCCTGGCACATCCAGAGGAAATTCGTGGTGAACCGCACCGAATCGCCAGTGTCGAGACGCGTGCCTTCGACCGTCCACAGCTTGTCGTCGCTTGACCAGCGCGCCACATCGATCCGGTGCCGGTAGCGGATGTGCCCGGCAAGGTCGTTTTCCTCGATGACCTCGCCCATATATTTGAGGATTTCGGCGGCGCTCGCGATCGGCGCGCTGGTCCACGGCTTAAAGCGATAGCCAAAAGTGTAGAGGTCGCTGTCGGAGCGGATGCCCGGATACTTATGCGTCCACCAGGTGCCCCCAAACGTCTCCTGCGCTTCTAGCACAACGAACGAGGTGCCAGGGACTGTTTGGTCAGGTGATAAGCGCCACCGATCCCGGAAATACCGGCGCCGACGATTAGGACGTCAACGTGCTCCTCCGGCAACGTTCCATTTGTCGCCGAATGTGCTGCCTCGGTCATCGCTGGTCCTCCTCGAGCGCGCAGCGTACCCTCAACGCCACCCTGGAGAAAGCCGAGGCTGCTAACGCAAGCCAGCCCTGGCCAGTTGGGAGATTTCATGCATCGTTTTGATCCGTAATAGGAGGTTTTTCGACCGGTTGGGGCAAAAAACCAATCAAATCAAGGGAAGCGGATGGACTCTGACTCCGCCAGTCTAGGTTCGAATCCTAGTCCCCCAGCCAGAATAAATTATTGATAACGTTAAGTTTGATGATTCTGCGAGGCGAGCGGGAAACCGGCGCAGTTCCCTGCGGTTTTCGAGTGGCGCGGTGTGCTTCGCCGGTGAGAGACACTGCAAACGCCGTCACTGTGACTGATTCGGGCCGAATATCTCTGTCGGCCATTGATGCACCGGCGGAACTGGACGCGATGTGCATCGCTCAAGAGCCGCGCATCGGGAGAATAGGTCGCTAGGACCGAGTCTCGTCACCACGGCTGCGCGGTAGTGATGGCACGAAGCGGGATGGCTAAGCGAAGCCGAGTACGACGCGCTGCTCCCGCCAGCTCAAAGGGAGCTGCGGGTGTTCGATGAGCCGGGTTGCGGTGAGACCTTCGGGTTGCCGCCCGTCGAGAATGGCCGCGGTGATATCGGGCGCGAGATAGGCGAGGCGGAGGAGTTGGCTGAAGTAGGATCGATGCAGCTTTTCGCTTTGGGCTAGCTCGGCGAACCGTCCGGCCTTTTGATCGACCAGCATAGCGTGAAACCGGTGCGCACGACCGAGAGCCTTGATCAGGCTGGCGTCCGGCTTTCGGGGAGCGGACGGATCGACCTGGTCGATGATCATCCGAACTTCCTTGCCAGCGCGCCGTAGCTGGATCGGACAACACAAGGGCACGCTCGGCTCGTCCTCGACCGGTCTAGGCTGTTCAGCAGTCTGGTCGAGAAGGGCCACGAGCCGCCTTGGGCGCAGTTTGATGATCACGGTCTCAGCACCGACTTCGATCCGCTCGACCACGCTGAGCAACGTAGCGCGCATCTGTAGTCGCGCCGTCTGAGCCCATCCTTGAGCGAGTTCGCGCGCCCGCCCCATGAAGCGCTGTTGCCGCGAGGGTGTGGTGACTTGATGCTCGATGAGCTCAAAGACCTGGGCGGGCTCGGAGAGGAGCCGACAAAGGCGATCGGTGACGATCTGCTCGATCGCGGTCGCTGGAATGCGGCGCCCCGCATCGGCATGCGCCGCTCCGCCGATCAGTGGATGCGAGACGTAATAGCGATACCGTCTGCCGCTCTTGACGGCATGGGTCGGCGTCATGCGTTGGCCGTCGGCGTCGAACAACAATCCGGTCAGTAGGCTCGGGCTCTTCACCCCCACGCTGCTGCTACGCTCGACCGCATTGGCGGCGATCTGCCGTTGAACCGCGTCCCAGAGAGCGGCAGCGATGATGGCCTCGTGCTCGCCGGGATAGACTTCTTCTTTGTGGACGATCTCGCCGCGGTAGATGGGGTTCTTCAGCAGGGTGTAGAGCGCGCCGCGGCCAAGTGGCTTGCCGCCCCAATCACG
>Ga0210398_10002008_pt1 | contig 20245 bp, 16 predicted proteins | sample IncBWC4OmetaG_FD_161047 | JGI IMG/M metagenome (GOLD analysis project Ga0210398, IMG submission 161047) | Forest soil microbial communities from Barre Woods Harvard Forest LTER site, Petersham, Massachusetts, United States - Inc-BW-C-4-O | ecosystem: Environmental > Terrestrial > Soil >...
CACACCACCATCGAAGGTTGAGGTGTTCGATGCGCTTGGCCAACTCGATGGCGTGGTCCTCTCTGAGGAAAAAATTCATATCGTAGAACTGAACCGAGTCGGCGCCATATTCCGTCACGAGATGGGTAAGGATTGCAGCGGTACGTTCCGGCGACTCCATGCGCTCTTTGTTTCCGTATGCTGCATGGACACCGCAAAAGCTGCAGTTGAAAGGGCAGCCAATGCTGGCATGGTGGACAGCAGTGCGTTTACCGAAGAAAGAAGGCCGGAGATACTTCTCAACCGGGAGTTTGTGGAAGGGGGACCATGGAAATTCATCTGGTCCCTTCATCGGACGTTCTGCGTTATTCCGCGGCAGGCCGAAGATGTCCTTGTAAGAGAGCCCGAGGATGGACTCAAAGGTCCGCTTCCCACGTATCGCGTCGAGGAGTTCAAGGAAGGTATCTTCACCTTGCCCACGAACGATGTAATCGACATACCTGGCGTTAAGCGCAGCATCGGGATATACGGAAGGGAAGTAACCGCCCCAGACGATCTTGACCCGCGGATGCACTCGACGAATCTCTCGCGATGCCTCCATTGCTGCGACCATCTGCGGGCCGGGCATCACAGAGACGCCGAGCAACTCGACGCTGTGTTGTTCAATTAGCTGCAGAATTGTGGCGGTGGGATTGTCGTCCACGTTGCCGTCCACAATCTCATAGTCTTCACGGCCTTCAAGTACTGCAGCGATAGCCAGTATCGCGAGGGGAAGGCGGCGGTTGCGTGGTCTTGTAGCGCGCGGATTAAAGAGAACGATCATTTTAAGGCCTTGGCAGTATAGATTCGGAACCGGGAGGGCTCACGTTTGCCGCGTAGCTTTGCAAGCAGTGGACGCATGGCCCAGGAAACTCCGTAGTTAGGGGTATACGTCTGCCAATGGATGCCAAAGCATGTTTCCATGCGCTGCAGACGTTGATCTGTAAGGTATTCGAGGCTGTTGAGTGCATCGGATGGAAAACCATATCGCTCAGTGAAAGCCAGACGACGTTCAGCTACCATCTGCTCGCCGCTCTTCTCGTTGCTGTACCACGGAGTATCCGCGATGAGAACCATTCCGCCGGCACGTGTACAACGCAGCGCCTCGGCGACGGTCATCTCATAGTTCTCAGAGTAGTGGAATGAGGCGTTATAGATGACCAGATCAAACTCATCATCTGCGAAAGGAAGTACGTCGAGCTCAGCTTGGAAGCGAGGAAAGAGCGTCGAAAGATGCTTCCTGTAGTGTGCTGCAGCGCCAAGTCCATCACGGTCATTGGTCAATAGATCTACTGCAATCGGTGCGTGACCTGCGAGCGCAAGACGGTAGCTCATCCAGCCGTTGCCGGCACCGAGATCTAGGATTTTCAACGGCCTGTTGGCGTTTGGGAAGCTGTCGGGAAGAATCTTTCGTTTCACATAAAGAAACGTCTTGGCGCGCATAGCCCATTGCTGGCTGTTGTGACCTGACAGATCCCGATACGGTAGACCAAAATAATATTCCGAATCGGCGCTACCGCGGTTCTCGGCCGAACGTATAAATTGATAATCTTGGATGAAGCGCGAAAAATGAGTAGTTCGCTCTGGTAGCAGCGACCTCCAGATCCCTTGTTCGCAGGCTAACTTCAAACAGCAATCTGAGCAGCAAAAGGTTGTGTCCGCTCCACTCGTCTTAGGAAGATAACCTATCCATCCACTACAACGTGGGCACTGCAGACGCACACCTTTGCGTGCGTCGGTTGCAGGTACAGCGGCGTTTGGGCGACTCAAAATCATACCTGCACTCTCTCGAAGTGGAGGAGAACATGGTCGCCAACTACGCGAAAGCCGGGGCAACTAGCGATAAGGGTGTCGATTGAACGCAACAGGTTCAGCAGCTTGGGAAATCTTCGAATCAAGCTTTCAACATAAGATGGTGGAACGGCAATACCGATGCCCTTGACCGACTGAAGGACGAACGAAGGAGAAAATAGCTGTCGCAGCTGGCGTACTGTTGGATAGTGAACATCTACTGTATATTCACCGACCTTGGCGGTAGTATGCCCAGAGCATCTGCGAAATGCTTTGCGAAACTCTCCATGAAGAAGAAACCAGACTACTTCGGAGATGCAGAAACGCGTAGAGAGACAAATTAGAAGTGGAACTCCCGGAGGTAGCAGCTCTGCGAGATCCTCGGCAGTTCGTCTTAGGTTAACGACGCAGTTCAGTCCAGAGAAGTTCGAGAATGCTCCATCAAACAATGACGTTGAGCGCATCTCGCGCAGCCGCTCTGTGGGCAACACGCTGAACACCACGCTAGCATTCGGAGCTTCCATGCGAAGGCGTTGGTTGGCAATCTGAATCATCCGCTCCGACGCGTCACAGGAAACAACAGAGACGCCATTGCGCGAGAGAAAGAAAGCATCTTCACCGGTACCGCAGTTAAGTTCCAGGATGCGGTCGCCACGTTGGAAGATCTGCATGAGCTCACTCCAAACAGCATCTCGTTGAGCGCGGCCTACCAGAGATTTTGTAAAGAGGTCGTCGTACCCTTCTGCCAATTGGTCAAACGCTAAGATCGCTTGCGGCTGTGCCACTACGGTAGAACTCACGCTTCTACCTCCATGAGGGTGGAGTGCAGGCCAGCGCGGGCCAGTTGGATCTCGCGGCGGAGGCCAGCTGCGATGTCGGATTCTGCCGCAGGCGTCCCCGCAAGACGTGCGAGCTGGACTTCATCCTTTAAGAGTTTGTCCGCATAGCTATAAAACTTCTGCGAGTGACGGCCTTTGATCTTAATCTCGCGGTCCGAACTTGTTCCCCACGGCTTTAGTTGTACAAGACGATCGGAAATCTTCTTGTAGTAGGGCGTCCCTTTGATGGGATAAGAGACCGTCGTGAAGAAGATATCTGGTTTCGAGACGCTGACATGCTTGATGGTTGCCTCGATGTCATCTAACTCTTCGCCCTCATATCCCCACATGAGGAACATGCCGCTCTCGATCCCTCGTTCGCGACTCATTGCGACTGCCTGTTGTACCTGTTCAATTTTGACACCACGATCCATCGAGTCGAGAATGCGCTGGGAGCCGCTCTCGGAGCCGATCCAGATGCGGAAGCAACCAAGCTCGGCAAGGAGGTCAAGCATCTCCGCGTTGAGTCGATCGGCGCGGGAGATACATTCGAAAGGTACTCGCAGGCCCCGACGGCGCATCTCTCCCGCGTAGTCGCGAAGCCACTTGTGATTGATCGTAAAAACGTCGTCGGAGACCCAGACCATGTCAGGTGAGTAGGTTTGAAGCAGCCACTGCACCTCATCCACAACGAGTAGCGGATCGCGACGCCGGTGAGTCTGGCCGAAAACCTGATGACTGCACCAGCGGCATTTATAAGGGCATCCACGCGCGGTTATAAAGTTGATTGAACCCCTTCCATGAGCATCCCGCCAGGTCTTGACATAGCGGTCGATGTCGACGGCATGACGCGCAGGCCACGGTTGATTATCCAGATCGGCAATCTGGTTGCGTCCTGCGGTTTCGCACATTTCACCGGCAGGGTTGAGATACGCGAGCCCCGGGATGCTGGTACAGGAATCCACCGCGCCGGCGCGAAATGCTGCGAGCAGGTCTTGCATGGTGAGTTCGCCTTCACCGAAGACGACATAGTCTGCGCCTGCCTGAAGATACTCAAGAGCATATGCGCCTGGTTCAGGTCCGCCGACAATGGTCTTCCAACCTGCTTCGTGTGCCACCTTGAGTGTCTCCACGACATTGCTGCGCGTCATGAGATTGGCATAGATGCCGAGGACGGTCGGTGTCTCGGTTTGTAGATACTTGAAGAGCGCTTCTCGACTAGAAAAGGTAGTGTCGAATACGTCGACATCGAAGCCCTGTTTACGAAGATGAGAGCAAAGATACAGAATGCCCAATGGGGCATAGGGCTTTAGTATTTGAAGCTCTTTCGGATCCTCATATAGAAAATAGCCGTGGGTGAGAAGAAGTTCTGCCATCAGATTTGCCTCGCTGCTGAAGAAGTCAATATCTGAAGTGGAACGAACTTTTGGTTGCTTCGGCCTTCTCTCGTTTCTTCAAAAGAGAAGGTGGTCGCTTCGAGGTTTCTGCTTATCGGTTCGAGATCGTAAACTCTCTGCCAGAGAGAAGCTAAATCAATCTTCTGTTCTGACGCGGCTCCATCTTTCCAGGAGTCAACCTCTGCATGGAGTGCTTCTCTAAGTGCTTTGTAAAAAACATCCTGATAGGCGGCGCAAAACATCACACAAAGATCGTCACTGTCGGTCCAATTTCGCTTTGTTCCGATCTGCTCCTGGACGCGGTCATAAAAAACGGTGCCCGGAAGGGGGTAGGAGAACGAGATGCCTATATCATCCGGACGCGTGTTTCGGACAAGTTCGATAGTCTGCTGAATATCTTCCCATGTCTCTCCGGGATAGCCGAACTGCAGAAAGTAACATGCACGGATGCCTTCTTCAGAGATACGAGCCCGCGCAGCGATGACATCGGAGACACGTATTCCCTTGTCCATAGCATCCAGCATTTTCTGAGAACCTGACTCGACGCCCATCCAAATCTCAGCGCATCCTGCTCGCTTCAGGTCCGCGACTGTTGCCATTCGTGTCATCAGGTCCGCACGAGACTGAATTTTGAAAGGCAACGCGCATTGCATCGATTCGATCTCATCAGCGAACTCCCGCACCCAGTGATGATTCAGCGCGAAGACGTCATCTCCAAACCAGATGTGCTGAACACCGTACACGTCTTTCAACTCACAGATCTCCGCTGCGACAACATGGGCGGAGCGGATCTGGAACTTGTCTCCTGAAATTGGCTTGGCGCACCAGTTGCACCGGTAAGGGCATCCACGACTGGCGACAACGTTGGTGGAGAAATAGCCGTGGGCTTGAACCCAGGCGCGCCGATACGGTTCGAGACCGATGAGTTCACGAGAAGGCATTGGCAGGACGTTCCAGGACGCGTTCTTCGGCGTCCTGCCATGACTCTGCACGGAATTTTCCGCGGAGTCGAGATACACCAGGCCTGGGATGGCTAAATATTCATAACCAGAGAGTAGCGCAGAACAGAGTTCAACAAGCGTTTGCTCAGCTTCCCCGAGCAAGACGAAATCGATTCCATTGCGGAGATAGAGTTCCGCTTGATCGGTTGCATCGGAGCCATGTGCGATGACCACTGCTCCGAAATCTTGCGCCTTACGCGCGAGTTCCCAGGCCAGCTCCCGCATCCGAGTCAGACACATCTTCGACAGAAAATTAAAGTCATCTTCGTAGATCACCACAAGCTTGGGCCGTTGCTGTTCAAGCATTGTCGTGAAGCCGGGTTGGGGGTCCTCGAGCATAGTGTCGAAGACTGCGACGGAGATGTTCCCAGCCTTCAAGGCAGAGGCAGCATAGAGCGTACCCAATGGCGGGTACGGCTGCATCTTACGCACCTGTTTGGGATCGTAAGGGAGATGATAAGAATGTGTCAGTAGAACATCGGCCACAGATTACCTCCTCCTCTTTGTTGAGCTAGCACGCATTGGCAGGCTCCTTTGGAAGCTCCTGACCTGTTACCAACGACCGTCGGAGAACTATTCGCTCAGAAAGATTTGAGAGCCAAAGCTCCCAGGGGAAGAAATAATGACTGGAGCGAAGGCGCCAGCGGATTGGAGTCTGCACGACGAATCGAACAGCATGCCGGAGTCGCGAGTAGTTGCTCTGCTTTCGATCTATCTGACTGTTCAAAAGGAAATATTTGAGCATCCGTTGCAGCCGCGAGAGCTCCTTTCCTTTCAGCCAAGGCAGCATGTTTGCCCCTAGGGGCATCTCCATCCATTCGCGGAGATTCTTTGGTTCTGGAACCCCCAGCTCTCGAAGTTGCGGCCAGATTGGAATCCCCGGATAGGGTGTGAAGATATTTGGCGAGAAGCTGACGTTCGGGAACTGACGGCCGATGTCGCTCATCGTCTGGAAGGTGACGATGCGATCGGCCTCCGTCTCACCGGGATATCCGAAGATTAGGTTGAATGTGACGCGGATACCGCCAAGCTGAGCCTTGCGCGCAGTCTCGTACATCTCATCCACTCGTTGGTGGCGCTTGTTCATGAGCTTTAGAACCGACTCCGATGTAGATTCCGTACCGAAGCCCATGTGTGATACTCCACTGGCGCCAAGCAGACGTACGTCGTCCTCGCTCATACGGCAAAGAAAGTCGGTTGAGGCTTGAAAGGTCCATTTGAACTTCACGCCAGAGCCGATGATGCCGCGTGCAATTTCGAGCGCGCGTGGCAACTGGACAGGAAAATTGGAATCAAGCAAAGCGACCTCGTCGATGCGATAGCGAGTTACGAGATCTACCATCTCGGCAACAGTACGGTCGGCAGAGAGCGCGTTGAATCTTCGCTTGTAAAAGACCATATCTGTGCAGTAGTTGCATGCGTAGGGGCAACCGACGCTGGTCGCATACGCGAGCTTCCGAATGCCAGAGAGCTTTTCATAAGCGTCGAAGTTAGTGAGATCGAACGCTGGAAGAGGGAGCGAATCGAGGGGTTCTACTTTGCGATCGGCATTGTGGGTGCGTTTCCCGTTGTTTTTCCACGAGAGTCCCGCGATGCTGCCAAGCGATCTTTTCTGAGCAAGGGCTTGAGCCACTTCTACGATTGTGAGCTCGCCCTGCCCGCGGACAACCATATCCACGAAGCTCTCGCTTAGAGTCTCATCGGGCAAAAGGGAGGGATGCCATCCGCCAAAGATAATCGGGAGCCATGGAGTCTGGCCTTTGACCATTGTCGCAACTTCGATGGCGCCGCCGATCATCGGTCCGGTCAGCACAGAGATCCCCACGCACAGCGCGTCCACGCTTTCGCACTCGATACGTGTCAGGTAGTCAGGCTCAATCGTTGCGTCGACCATCACGACGTCGAAGTTTGCTTCGCGCAGTGAAGCGGCGAGCGCAAGCAGGCAAAGGGGCGCCCCGAGCGGTGGGCCGTCATACGCTGGATAAAAAAGGATGACCTTGCCCTGGGTCAGCATGCAGCCTCCAGCGCAACTTCATTAGGCTCGAGACGCTTCGCGTCTACAACTGGCTTGAATCCGGCCGTCTTTTCTTTGAGCTTATCGTTCAACCATAGTTCGACGGGAAAGCGATACAGACCATAGTCAAGGCGCAGGCGTGCAGGAAACGAGATGCACTTCTGTGCCAGCCTGGTAACACGGCTGCGCCTATCAACTCCTATCGGAATGCGGTCGAAGGCGATCCGCAAATAGTCCCGCATTACCTGGAGCTGCTTGTGATCTTTACCGTTGAGCCATGGAAGCTTTGTGTATCGCGGGAAGAAATCGGCCCAACCTTCGAACGTGTCCGGCGTCACAATCCCAAGCTCAGCAACCTTGCTCATAATAGGTGCGCCAGGATAAGGCGTGAAGATATTCGTCCAAAACTCCGCGCCCGGAAACTTCCGGCAGACATCCATGACGAAACTGATCGTTTCTTTTCGTTCCTTCTCGCCTTCACCGGGGAAAGCGAAGATGATATTGAACGATGGGCGGATTCCTGCCTGCAGACAGCGTGCTGCGCTTTCATAGATCGTTCCGAAGTCTTGAAAGTTCTTGTTCATCGCCTTCAATACCTTTGGCGAACCAGACTCCGCGCCTTGGCAAATCTGATGGAGGCCGCTGCGGTGGAGTAGTTTCAGATCTTCGAGAGAGAGGCGAGAGGTGAGATTTGTCGTCGCTTGAATGCTCCACTTGAATCCGGCGTCGGCACGCACAAGTCCCTCGGAGATAGCTCTCGCTCGGTCAAGGTCTACTAGGAAGTTGTCATCGACGATCCATAGCATCTCCAGGTTGTATCTGCGGCTAAGGTCAACGGTCTCTTCAACAAACTGTTCAGCGGGTAGTGCATTCCATTTGCGTCCATAAACACCAGCGTTCGTGCAGTAACCGCAGTTATAGGGGCAGGCAAGGCTGGAAGTGTACATGGCCCAACGTTTACCGCAGACACGTTCATAGGCATCGAAATCGGCAAGATGGTAGGCCTTTGAAGGCATATCGACGAGGGGCCTGAGAGGCCGCTCGGGTGTAAATACCAGCTTGTTGTCGCGCTTGAAACCGATACCAGCGACGAAGTCCGGCGCAGAATTGTTCTCAATATGGCCGACAAGGTCAAGCAGAGACTCTTCGCCCTGTCCGCGAACGACGTAGTCGATGTAAGGCGCTTCTAACGTCTGCGTCGGCAGTAGCGAGGGATGCCAACCTCCGAGAATGATCGGAAAGTCGGCATTCCACGCCTTGATGGCCTTTGCGATTTCGACAGTTTCGCGAATCATCGGTCCGGTCACCAGCGATATTCCGAGACATAACGCATCGCGAACCTCGTCGAGCACACGCTTCTTGTAGTTCGGCGTGATCGTAGAATCGATAAGAACGACTTGATATCCGGCACGGATCAATGGCGTCGCGACCGCTAGTATCCCCAACGGCGCCGTCGCGTCGGAGCTTGCGAAAGACGGGAAGAAGAAGACAATTTTACGCGACTTGGGCAATTCGAACTCCTCGCTCATTGTGGACGATATGGCTTGTAGGTTTTGTAGTTGTCATATCCATGTCAGCGATTTGTAAAGTTTTTTGTTGACTCCACAATTGCCCTGTTTGTTGGGTTAGAGTCAAGCCCAACAGGTGTTCCGATGTCATCAGTTTCAATCGATCAAACCGTTCTTTCGTATAGCAGGGAGCTGTGTTTTGCTGGCGCGCATTGTAAGTTGCGCACTAACTCTTGCGAATTAGCCAACGTACTCGAGCTACTTTCCATCCAGACAAGTGGGAGCAGTTCGAGTAGATTCGACATTCGGGTTGTCGTGAACGAGTTGTCAGACGAAGCTGCTAAACAGCCTCATTTTCGCGGGCTGCATCATGTCGTGACGGCATCGTTTGGTAGTTCAAATGTGTTTGTGTTCGATATTTTGCGTCGCACTATAAGCGCAACTATTTCGGGGGTAGTAGCACGGGACTCTCAGTTCTGGAAAGAAAAACTGATACCGATCGCTCTCGGCGTTCTTGGCGCTGCTATGGGCCTGGTCCCAATGCACTGCGCGTGTCTGGAGTCAGAGAACGATGGCTTATTGATCGCAGGTGCGTCAGGGGCAGGGAAGTCAACATTGTCGGTGGCCCTTGCACAAGGCGGCTTCAACTATGTCTCAGACGACTGGACGTACATGTCGCAGTGCGATGGAAGGCTCGTCGCTTACGGTACATCTGCCCCGGTGAAGCTTCTACCTGACGCCGTGAATCACTTCAAGGTCTTACAAAGTCGCAATTTGCAAACTTCGATGAACGGCGAATTGGCATATGAGGTCGACATTGTGGAAACGTTTGGTGCCCAGATAGAGCGAGGCTGCGAGCCGAGGTGGTTAATCTTTCTGGAAAGGATGCCGTACCCGGGCGGCGAATTTACTTCAATGTCGTCCACAGCAGCACGAAACTATCTCTATTCAAGCGTAGAACGGCTCCCGGTACAGTTGTCAGAAGCGGTGGAGATGCGAAGGAGAATCATCGAAAAGGTATCCCAACTACCTTCTTGGCGCTTTCGTTACGGTGGCGCTCCCGACTTCGCGACCAGACAGCTTCGCGAGTTTGTCGCTCATCGCAGAGAGGAGGTTTACGCATGACGGCGGAAACCTCCTGGCATCCTGATCTGCTTCGGAGATTTGTTGCAACACCGTATGTCTTCAACGGTAGTGTTGGACGGCAGCAACTCTGTATTCAATCGAACGACCTGGAGATCGCCCTAAGTGTCCGTCGCTCCTGCATAACGCATCGCTTCAAGGGCGGTTCCGACATTTTGCTTTGGAAGCTCATTCGCGATTCAGCCGCTCCGGAGGATGATGCTCAGATCCTAACCATCTCCGACGGAGTACTTAGGACGTTACACCTCGGCACTGGAACAGTTTTGATCTACGACCGCGAGAGAGCGGAGGTGCTCGGATTCATCTCACCGGCAGTGAAGACTCAAGAGCTCTCATCGTCGCTGATTCCGTCACTCCTTGGAACGTAAAACCCTGGCAGAGTTCCCTTCCGAGGCTTTTACAAAGAAGTGACAAACAGCACATTGCATGATGACAACTAAAGTGCAGCGCTCCACTAAGTTGAGGATGTGGCGTGTGTTCAAGTTACGTTTCGGTGTAAATGATGAGTGAAACTTCCAACTGTAGAAAGGTGATGTAGATGAAGCTTGGCATAATCAAAAAGAGAATTATCGGGAGATCCATAATCGTAGGGTCCCTTGCACTATCCGCGTTTGCCTCCGCTCAGGACGCTCCAAAGCGGATCGATGTTTCAGTAAAGCGATTCGCCTACGAACCTGCTGAAATCACTGTTAAAAAGGGTGAGCCGGTAGTTCTCGAAATAACAACCCAGGACGTGGCCCACGGTCTCAAGTTCAAAGAACTGAATCTGAATACAAAAATCGAGAAGGGCAAGCCGGGCGAACTTGCATTCACTCCAACAAAGACCGGAGATTTTGTGGGACATTGCTCGGTCTTCTGCGGCTCTGGGCATGGTTCGATGACGTTGACGCTCCACGTTACCGAGTAAACGATGCTAAGACCTGCCTCAGTTTCGTTGTTTGCATTCCTCGCTTTAGTGGTGGGATGTAAAGCAACTCCACCTGGCAAGGTGGAGAGCGGTGTTATGACTTGGACAAAGCACTCCTTATTTATCCGGAACAAGTCAGAACGTAACCCGCTACCGCCAACCGAAGCGAATATTGCTTCAGGCAAGGAGGCCTTCACACATTATTGCGTCGCCTGCCACGGCATGGATGGGCAGAATACGGGTGTTCCGTTTGCGGATAAGTTGTCTCCTCCTGTGCCTTTGCTTAGCTCCACCGAGGTGCAATCGTACACCGATGGACAGCTAAAGTGGGTGATCGATAACGGCATTTCTCCTTCCGGTATGCCGGGGTCAAAGGGGGTGCTAAGTGACGAAGAAATCTGGTCGACTGTCCTCTTTATCCGTCACTTGCCACCCGCAGGAAGTCTCGGGGACCCATCTCTGTACGACAAGTAGCATCTGGAAAAGATTCACTATTCACGTGAAAGGAGCACATTACAGATGGATCTTCAATTGGCAGAAGCTGTAATTGCCACCTTTCGTGAGGGGGAGGCTATTAGTCACTTTAATCGACTTTCACGATTCCCTTATCGCTCGTGGGTTAGGGTTTATGGTTGGCTCGACGCCAGCGGCCTTGCTCTTTATTTTTTAGATCGGCTTAAGACGCTAGAAATTGAAACCGCAGTTCCGCCGCGGGTGCTACGGCGGCTCGAAGAAAATGCTATCAATAACAGGGAAAAAACAGCTCGTATGTTCGACGAATTCGTTACGCTCAATCGCGAGTTCAAAGCTGCTGAAGTCTCTTACGCTAATCTCAAAGGGTTCACTGTGGTTCCCGATGCCTGCGCAGATATAGCTTTACGTTGTCAATTCGATCTCGATTTTCTGGTAGATGTCAAAGATATTCACCGCTGTGAGAGCATACTGACAAAGCGAGGCTACTCGTTAGCCGGTACAGGTAAAAATGTTAAAGAATTTAAGGCAGGGAGTGAACGCCTGCCATCTGTCCGAGATCTTTACAAAGCGAAGAGCCAGCGCAGCGTAGAAGTCCACTTCGTCAATCACAATGAGGCTGATGGCAGCCGTCAGTACGGCAAGCTATCTCGCGTACGGTCGACTAGATGGAAGGACTTGGAACTGCCGGCCCTTTCAGATCTAGACAAATTTATCGAGCACGCCCTACACCTACTCAAACATCTCAAAAGTGAGTGGACCCGTGCTTCGTGGATTCTCGAGTACGTTAATTTTGTTGCCTCCTATCAAGAAAATAGAGCGTTTTGGATTGAGGTGCAGAAAAACTTGGCATCCGATTCAGAGGTCAAAGTCGCGGTTGGAATTGCTACTCTGATTGCGGAACGGAGTTTTGGGATGGCTTTTGTTCCCGAGATACTGAAGTGGTCGGTGATAGAACTCCCCGTTCGCGTACGTCTATGGGTGGAGCGGTATGGAAACAGGGTTTTGCTGGCTAAATTTCCAGGTACCAAGCTATACCTTCTACTCCTGAGAGCTATTTCTGACAATGATGCAAGGCCAATTAGAAGGAAGGCCTTTCCTTTTCATCGACCGGCGACAATTAGCATCGAGCATGGAAATAGAAGCTTGATGCTACAGCTACACCAGTTTTGTAGTCAGGTAAGTTATTTTTTCTTTCGCTTGCGGTTCCATCTTCAACAGAGTTTTCTGTACAAAATCGAAGAAACTCGATGGAAACGCAGTGTCGCCTCATTGCATAGTTAGGTCTGCTGACTGAACGGCTTGATGTATTTGACGGAAGCAAGACGCAACAGCAGAAGGTCAGGGAAGGTCACGATTACCTAAGTGACAGGGCGAAGCTATAAATCGATTGCCCAAGATACTTCCGCCTCACGGCATCAAAGTGACTGATGGTTAGGAGATTCAATGACGGACCTAAAAAATGAGTCGAGAATCTGTTCGGATACTCCATTGAGCTGGTACGCACTTCATACTCGGTCAAGGCATGAGAAACGCGTTGCGGAACGCCTCAGTTCACAGGCACTCGAAACATTTCTCCCCGTACATCGATCTAGGAACACCTGGAAAAATGGCGTGCACGCAGACGTCGATTTGCCTCTGTTTCCTTGTTACTTATTTGCCCGAGCATCCATTCATGAACGGATACGCTTGTTGCAGCAGCCGGGAGTGCTAGGGTTTGCCGCCTCCTCATCAAGGCCGACCGTCATCCCTGATGAAGAGATTTCAGTACTTCGGGTTGCGACAGAGAGCCTAAGAGCTGAACCACATCCATACTTAAGCAGCGGCGATGCAGTACGTATCGTAGCCGGTCCACTCGCTGGTATGGAGGGAATTCTTACACGACGCAAACGGGAGTACCGTGTGGTTCTGTCTATTGAAGCCATCATGAGATCAGTTGTCGTCGAAGTTAGCGAATTCGAAATTGAGCCAAAGGGAAACAATCAGTAAGCAGTCTGAATGTAACTGTAAAACTGCGCGAGAACGGACAATATAAGTGATAATCTTCTCAAACTTTTTCAACCTAATAAGTCTTAAGCGAGGGATAGGAGTAAGTACTGCAATCCTTCTTTTTTCGCCGTTTGTAGTAGGACAGCAGTTGCAGGTACCAAGTCTTCCGTCAGCGATTCCGACGGCATCATCCTCTCCGCTATCTCCGGACGCGGCGGCTACAACATCCGCTGACGATGAGGACAGAGATCGAGCGAAAAGCAACAGCAATTTGAGTACCCCCAGTCAAGATCCAACGAGCGTCTTGACCGCAAGTCAAATTACAACTATTCTCCAAACTCGACCGGAGCTAATTGTCGATCTCAAGCAGGTGATGTCAGACTATCTGCAGCAGCAAGGAACATCAGTTCAGGCCGATTCCATCAGCGACGACATGCTGTACAAGGGGATTTCTGCGGACCCCGGATTGCGTGCCGCAGTGAGCATCTGGCTACGAGCGCGCGGATATGTAACCGATTCTGATTTTGACAGACAGGATTCGGACTTGAAAGGAGATGACAACACAACGGGCAACACTGATCCTATGGCCCGTAGTACTACGAATTCCTCGACGATTGGAGATGCCGGAAGCGTAGCCTCAATAGACACAAATCGAGCGGAAGCAAACTCAGCCGACAACCCAATCGGCTCACAGAAAAGAGGTATATCCCGAACAGAAAATAGAGACGTGCAATCAACGAACAAGCCAGATCGAAATAGCAGCACTGCAACCGAAGTAGTTCATCAAACGGCTCCCTATAATCTCCAGTCACTCCGTGATCTTTATTCTCAGGTGCCGGAGCAGGCTTCAAAGGTGAGGCGTTTTGGTTCAGATATGTTTCTCGGCCGAGGCTTGGCCACCAAGCAGATGTCCATTGATGTTCCGATTGGCCCCGACTACATTCTTGGGGCAGGCGATGGAATCATCATTAATCTCTGGGGAGGCGTCTCTCAAAGTTTCGCCAGGACGGTTGATCGTGAAGGCAAAATTGCTCTGCCTGAAGCCGGGACGGTTATGGTTGCAGGCTTATCTCTCGATCGAGCCCAGGACTTGATTCAAGGAGCATTGGGTCGACAGTATCGAGATGCTAAAGTTGCAGTGACTATTGCGCGACTGCGCACTGTAAGAGTGTATGTTGTTGGCGATGTACAGCGGCCAGGCGCCTATGATATCAGTTCGCTATCCACTCCCCTCAATGCAATTTACGCAGCAGGAGGACCTACCAGCGTCGGGTCACTCAGAATAGCCCGTCATTATCGTGGAAAAGAACTGGTCCGCGAGATTGATCTTTACGATTTTCTGTTGCATGGTATACGTCCGGACGTGGAAAGACTAGAGGCGGGAGATACTATCCTCATACCGCCAGTTGGACGTCAGATTACGGTTGTAGGGATGGTCAAACGACCGGCAATCTATGAACTGAGGGATGAGGCTGAATTATCGGATGTGCTCAATGACGCCGGAGGTTTACTGGCGTCCGCCGCGTTGACACACATCACCATCGAGAGAATCGAACAACAAGGACACCGGAGCACATTGAATCTGAACCTTCCAGAAGGAAGTACAGCAGATTCATTTCGCAAAACAATTGATGCGTTTGCAATTCAAGACGGTGATCGAGTTACCGTCGCTCCGATATTGCCTTACAGCGAGAAGACGATTTACGTGGAAGGACACGTAGTCAGACCGGGCAAGTTCCCATATACCGATAACATGATGTTGAATGATGTGCTTCGTTCTTATCAGGATCTATTGCCGGAGCCCGCTGAACATGGTGAAATCATCCGCTTGATGCCGCCCGATCTTCGTCTAGAAGCCATTGACTTCAATGTTCCGGACGTGCTGGCTGGGAACGAACAGATTCATCTGCAACCCTTCGATACGATTCGCGTTACTGGTCGCTATGAAGCGGATGCTCCCAAAGTTCATGTGCACGGAGAGGTGCTACATCCTGGTGAATACGCTCTTTCTCAGGGCATGACTGCGGCCCAACTAGTCCGCATGGCTGGCGGCTTCAAACGCAGTGCATTGGTCACCAACGCCGACCTGGCGAGTTATGTAGTGAAAAATGGGAGCGAAGTAGTAACTCAGCGGGGAACAGTCAAAATTGGTGCGGCAGTAAACAACTTCGACCATACGGCAGATGTTGTCCTTAAACCGGGTGATGTACTTACGATTCATCAAATATCAGGATGGAATGATATCGGATCTTCTATGACCCTCGCGGGTGAAGTTACCTACCCGGGATCTTACGGCTTGCAAGATGGGGAGAGGCTCAGCTCAGTATTGAAACGTGCCGGCGGGTTCAGATCGGCGGCCTACCCGTCAGGAGCTATTCTCATTCGCCTCCAAGTGAAGGACCTTGAGGACAAGAGCCGAAATGAACTAATACGCCAAATTGAGACGACGTCGGCCGGTGCTCGGCTCGCTCCGAGTCTTTCAGCCCAGGACGATGCAGCTACACTGCAACTACTAGTCCAGCAGCAGAAGGAAGTAGTAGCTCGTCTACGCAGCCAACCTGCGATCGGGCGTCTCGTCATCAAAATCAGCGCGGATATTTCGAGCTGGGAGGGCACCCCTGCCGATATCGAACTACGCAACGGGGATGTTCTTACTGTCCCCAAAAGGCCAGGATTCGTCCTAGTCACCGGACAAGTCTACAACGGGTCGGCGATCACTTTTGTTCCAGAAAAAACGGCCGGTTGGTACCTCCAACGTGCAGGCGGAAGCACAGAAGGTGGAAACAGAAAAGAGATACTGGTTATTCGCGCTAATGGTTTAGTTGTAGGTCGTCGATCTGGAAATTGGCATGATCCGAGCGTTCTTGATACAAAGCTCGATCCGGGCGACGTCGTTGTCGTTCCGCAAAAAGTTTTCGGTGGGTCGGCCCTCTGGAGAAATCTGTTCGCATCTGCGCAGGTCTTCTCTTCAGTTGGATTCGCAGCCGCTCTCGCATTGCACTAATTATTCTTCATGAACTCATATTTTCAATTCGACGCTAGCTATTTTCTGTCTTTGACAGGAGACTTTATCGTGTTCCGGTCAAAGCAATCTCTGAGGCCCGCAACTGTAAAACTCCCTGCTCGGTCCTTACCATCGTATCCCAAGAGACAAAAGGTGCTAAAAGGCGCCTACTGGTCAATCCCGAGATGTAGTCAATGCAGATAGAATCGCCACATCAGTTATCTCGGCTCCAAGTGCAGGAGAAGCATGACGTGCTATCGGCTGTGTCTGACGAAGCGAGTTGGATAGCAAACGCCTCCTTATTTTGGGACAACCGGCGCATGTTTTCTCGCGTTATAGGAATTATCCTTGTCCTGAGCATTGGGTTAGTTGTTTTATTGCCAAAAGAATATGAGTCAAGCGCACGGATTATGCCCCCCGAAACGGGAAGCAACAGCGCTGCGATGTTAGCGGCGTTAGTAGGAAGGGGTAATTCCACGGGATCTGGCAGCGGTTTGGCCAGTCTGGCGGGAAGCCTGCTGGGTGCAAAGAATAACGGAGCTTTATTTATAGCTCTGTTACATAGCGGAACTATCTCAGGGCACCTTATCGACCGGTTTAACCTGCAGCAGGTGTACCACAAACGGTATCGTGAGACGACGGCAAAAAGGCTGGCTCATCTAACTAAGATAACCGAAGACACAAAAAGCGGCGTGATTACAATTGTTGTCACAGACGAGAAGCGAGAGCGAGCGCGCGATTTGGTTCAGGCATATCTGGATGAATTGAATGCTCTCGTAGCTAGAGTCAATACTTCGTCGGCACATCGCGAGCGCGAGTTCATTGAGCAACGCTTGAATACTGTGCAGATCGAGCTTCAACGCGCTCAACTGGAGCTAAGTAAATATTCAAGTGAAAACACTACGATCGACATTAAAGAACAAACACGAGCTACGGTGGATGCTGGAGCGAAACTGGAGGGCCAGCTGATTGTAAGTGAATCAGAGCTTGATTCACTCCGCCAGATATATGGAGACCAAAATGTAAGGGTACGTGCGGCTCAGGCCCGTAATACTCTGCTGCGGCGCGAACTACAACGTGCCAACGGTCAAAACGAGCAGCAGAGCGAAGTGATCCCCACTGACGCAGCCCATCCGTATCCAGCTTTGCGACAGCTACCTCAACTAGCTGTTGAATGGGCGAACCTATATAGGACCGTTCGCATCCACGAAACAGTCTTCGACTTGCTCTCTGAGGAGTACGAGACTGCTCGAATCGAAGAGGTGAAGTCAATTCCGACCGTAAGTGTAATCGATTCCCCTGGATTGCCTGAGCGAAAATCTGGGCCTCATCGAACGCTAATCGTGTTGACAGCTATAGCTCTTTCTATCATAGCTACTGCACTGTTCCTGCTTGCAAAGCGCTCGTGGCTGGCAATGGATAGACGGGATAGGCGTAGGGTTTTGGCAGTAGACATTCTGCGAACGACAACTAAGCGAGTGAAACATGTGTCTTTACGACTCGGCTTTTCTGGCCGCAATTAATGAATTTGCGAATCCCTGATGTTTTCTGAAGGGCAATCGGATAAAACAAGCATTTTGTGGCAACAATCCAAGTCTGTTTGCTCTTTGCGCCGTCAGTCCCGAATTGTTAACCCTGGTATAAAAAATGATTGTTGAGTCGAAGTCGAGCACTTGGAACGAGAACAGAACGGTCGCGCCTCACGGCAAGCTTAACATGAAGACATTGCCGATGATCTCCATCGTAACGCCATCTTTTAACCAAGCGACCTTCATTCTTGAAGCTTTGCAGAGCATTCAGATTCAAGACTACTCGAACTATGAACACCTGATAATTGACGGGCTTTCAACCGACGGTACAGTCAACCTCCTGGAGGACTTGTCTAATACTTCGCAAGACAGCAGAGTGCATTGGCTATCTGAAAAGGATGAGGGACAGAGTGAAGCTCTAAACAAGGGATTTCGTCAAGCTAAGGGTGACATCATTGGTTGGCTAAACTCTGATGATCGTTACCTTCCAGGTTGCTTTGCCCGCATTGTGCAAGCATTCGAACAGAACCCAACTGTCGATATTATCTATGGAGACTACCGTGTAGTGGATGAATCGGGTGGCGTGATTCGGATAAAGCATGAGATAGATTTCAGCAAATTCATACTGCTATATCATCGTGTCTTATACATCCCAACTACAGCGACGTTCTTTCGTAGCCGTGTCTTTAGGGAAGATAACTGGCTTGACGAAAGCCTTCAATACGCGATGGATCTTGATTTTTTTATTCGTCTTGCAGAGAAGGGATATCAATTCAAGCACATCTCTGAGGTCTTGGCAGATTTTAGATTGCAGCCTTATAGCAAGACATGCAGCGCACCCGAAAAACAGCGATTGGAACATCAACAAATTGTCTATTCGGCAGCACCAATGCTTCGTAACATAGAGTCTCCGAGCTTGCGTAGTATCACGCTATTTCTATTACGATTTATGGCGGCTACTAAAAGAAGTCTTGAGAAAATGGTCCGCGGCTACTACTGGAGTCAGGGGAGCCTACCCCAAGGCCCTTATTTGCCGCGAGGTCGCAGATGACAACTGTGATTATCTAGATCCAAGTGAAGATGGCAGTGGTTTCCATAGCTCTGCTAACAGCTCGTAGACTTTTACGAGGAGCACGTCGCTAGATATATCTCGCCGCAATTTATAAACAGAATCTAAAAAGAACGTCGACAATAACGACCGGATGAGTCTATTAATGCCAATGGTAGCGGACGAGAAAGTAAACGTGTTGGGCGTAGGAGTCCATGCGGTGAGTATGCATAGTACTACTGCCATCTTAGACTCTCATCTCAGAACAGGCACAAAGGGCTATGTTTGTCTAACTGGAGTTCATGGCATTATGGAGGTGCAGCGTGACTCGGCCCTAAGATCAATCTTTGCGCAGGCCCTTCTTGTCGCGCCCGATGGAGTTCCAACCGTCTGGATGGGGCATTGGCAGGGGTTTCACAAAATGGAGAGAGTATTCGGGCCGGACTTGATGCTTGAGATTATAGGGCATAAAGAGTTTCGTGACCGCGTTCATTTCTTCTGCGGTGGGGAGCCCGGTGTTGCCGAGAATCTACGTAAAGAGATGACGCGTCGATTTCCTTGGGTAAAAATCGCAGGGACATTCACGCCTCCTTTTAGGCAGATGACCTCAAAGGAGGAGAGTGACTTCGCTGAGAAAGTTCGCCTGTTACAGCCCGACATCATCTGGGTTGGGCTCAGCACTCCAAAACAAGAATTGTTTATGGCGCGCTATCTCCCATTGTTGGATACAAAGCTGATGATTGGCGTCGGCGCTGCCTTTCTTTTTCACACTGGTGCGATCCGGGATAGCCCTCTGTGGGTCAAGCGTGCGGGTTTGCAGTGGGTACATCGACTCATCCAGGAACCTTCACGGTTGTGGAAGCGTTATCTTGTGAACAATCCATTGTTTATGTTTCTAATTCTCCTCCAGTTTGGAGGCTCGAAACGTTACAAGCTTGAACCGAAATCGGAGCTTGAGCAATCGTACGTTTATGAACCACACTAACGATATGAGAGCTATTTGTGGTCTCCAACATCCAAGCGCGACAATTGACAGTTAATATTCATGACAAAACTAACCTACGATTGTTGATGGACACTTTGATCTAACATGTCTTGCCCTCGTCTATGAAAGAATTGTCGATCCAACAGAGCGTCGCATCCCAACTGTTTCGGACGGCTCTTTAGGAGAACGGGCACTGAAAACTTCGCATATTTGTCGGGAGCACTGTAATATGCATTCGTCAAATGGTGGATATTCAGAGGCAAATGACTTCGCAGATACTATGTATAAAAAGCATGCCGGAGATCGGTACGAACTACGATCTGGAAAGTTGGATTCCGGATTGTGGCTCCTGCAGGATATCTTTGCTCGACACGACTCGTGGAAGCGACTAGGATCGCTACCACAAGGAACCTTTAGTTGCCTTAATTATTTGTCGACTCGACGGTATCGTGTTATAAAGCGTAGCTGTGACGTCGTGGGGTCACTCGTTTTTTTGACAATGTTGCTTCCGCTAGGCATCATGGTCGCCATTTTGATTAAATTTGATTCTTCAGGGCCGGTCTTTTTTCGGCATCGTCGAATCGGCCGTAATGGTAAGTATTTTGTCCTATGGAAGTTTCGG
>Ga0210398_10002010_pt1 | contig 20243 bp, 14 predicted proteins | sample IncBWC4OmetaG_FD_161047 | JGI IMG/M metagenome (GOLD analysis project Ga0210398, IMG submission 161047) | Forest soil microbial communities from Barre Woods Harvard Forest LTER site, Petersham, Massachusetts, United States - Inc-BW-C-4-O | ecosystem: Environmental > Terrestrial > Soil >...
GTCGGGCTCGATGTCGACCGGCTCAAGCGCGATATGGCGACGCCCGAGATCGCCCTCCAGCTGAAGGACAATCTGGCGCTGGCCGACATGCTCAACATTCACGGCACCCCGGCCTTCATCGTCGGCGATCGGGTCGTGCCGGGTGCGGTCGATCTCGGCACCTTGAAGACCATGGTCGCCGACGAGCGCCAGCAATAGGGCTCGGGGCTCCCGCCCGGTGCATTCCCGGCCCAGCGTTCCCGGCTCGGCGCATTCCCGGCTCAGCGCTCGGCGTCGGGCTGGTTGTCCGGGTGGGCCGCCTGGAACGGGCCGAGCTTCATGCAGCGGCCGACGATCCTCGCGATCGTCGGATAGGGCGTCATGTCGAGCCGATAGCGCTCGGCATTGACAGCCTGCGGCACCAGCGCCGCATCGGCCAGACCGGGCCGGTCGCCATGACAGAAAACGCCGGTGCGGGGATCGCCGGCGAGCAGCGATTCGAGCGCCTGAAAGCCGGCGTCGATCCAATGATTGTACCAGGCGGCGATGTCACTCTCGCCATGGCCCAACGAGTGCGTCAGGTAGCGCAGCACCCGCAGATTGTCGATCGGGTGGATGTCGCAGGCGACGATGCCGGCGAGCGCGCGCACCCGCGCCCGATCGGCCGGGGCCGCCGGCAACAGCGGTGGGTCGGGATGGGTTTCATCGAGGTATTCGATGATCGCCATGGATTGGATCAAGGTGAGGCCGCCATCGTCGAGCGCCGGGACCAGACCCTGCGGGTTGACCGCGCGGTAATCGGGCGTGGCCTGATCGTTGCGCCGCAGATGGATCGGGACCGTCTCATAGGCGAGGCCCTTCAGGTTGAGGGCAATGCGGACGCGAAACGCGGCCGAGGACCGGAAAAAACCGTAGAGCTTCATTTGGCCCCCTTTCGCTGAAAATCGGCCGTCAGGCCACGCTGCGGATCGTAGCCGATCCCGTCCGAACCAGAGAAGCCCGGCGCCGCATTGTTGGGGGTTTCGATCGACGATGCCGTTTACCGGGCATACGCGATAGAACTCAACGGTGCGATCGGACTTGTTAAATTTGGCGCGCCCAGCGCCGCCCCGGACAAAGCCGGACCGCCCGCTGTCGGTCCTCGCCCGGCGAAGCGCCGCCGGATTGGCGTTTTCAGCGGCATTGTGGGCGCATCCGGCACTGGCCCAGAGCGCACCCACCGCAAGCAGCGGCGCCGCGGTCCCGCCGGCGCAAACCACCCCGCAAACCACCACCCTGCTTCCGACCGTCGAAATCGTCGGGGTCACGCCGCTGCTCGGCTCAGGGGTCGATCGCAGCAAGGTCCCAGCCGAAAGCAATGTGGTGACCGGCCAGGACATCACCCGCGACGGCAATGCCGACGCGCTGCGGGCATTGAACGAGACGGTCCCGGGCGTCAGCCTCGACGCCGCCGCCGGCAATCCGTTTCAGCCGAGCCTGTTCTATCATGGCTTCCAGGCCTCGCCGTTGCAGGGCAACCCGCAGGGGCTCGCGGTCTATCTGAACGGCGCACGGTTCAACCAGCCGTTCGGCGACACGGTCAACTGGGATCTGATCCCGAGCCTCGCGATCGCGCGCATGGACCTCGTCGGCTCCAACCCGGTGTTCGGGCTCAACGCGCTCGGCGGCGCCCTGTCGGTCGAGATGAAGAACGGGTTCACCTATGACGGCACCGAGATCGATCTGCTCGGTGGCTCGTTCGCGCACGACCAGGGGGAATTTCAATACGGCATGCGCAGCGGCAATCTCGCCCTCTACGCCGCGGCGAGCGGATTGCACGAGGGCGGCTGGCGCGACCTGCAATCCTCCGATCTCGGCAACTTTTACGGCGATCTCGGCTGGCGCGGCGATCGCGGCGAGGTCCATGTCAGTCTGACCGCAGCCCAGACCCGGCTCAACGGGCCGGGAACCTCGCCCGTCCAGCTGCTGGCAGTCGATCCCGCGGCGCAATTCACCGCGCCCAACTTGATCACCAATAAATATACCCAGGTAAATCTGACGGGGAACTACGATCTCTCCGACAATACGTCGCTGCAAGGAAATATCTATTATGATTATCTGCTGCAAAAAACCTACAACGGCAATGTCGCGGATGCCGCGCCGTGCGATGACGGATCGGGCTTTCTGTGCGTGAGCCCGGGTGAGTTCGCGACCGGCCGCAATGGTGCCCCGATCGCCGATTTTCTGAACGGCGGCCCCTATTCGGATCTTGATCAGCAGTCGACCAACACCAACGGCTACGGCGCCTCGCTGCAGGCGACCAACCGCAAGGAATTGCTCGGGCGCCCCAACCAGCTCGTCGCCGGAGCAAGCTTCGACGGCGGGCAGACCCTGTTCGGCGCCAGCACCGAGATCGGCGGGTTGTCGCTCTCGGATCGGGTGTTCGCCGGCCCCGGCGTCACGATCGACCAGGTCGACGGGTCGATCGCCCCGGTTCGCGTCGGCGTCGCCAACGCCTATTACGGCGCGTTTTTCACCGACACCTACGACATCACCCCGCTGTTGGCGGCCAATGTCGCCGGACGCTACAACCTGGCGCAGATTGATCTGAATGACCAGATCGGCACCGCGCTCACCGGCGACCATACCTATGGCCGGTTCAACCCCTCGGCGGGCCTCACCTACAAGATCCTGCCGGCGCTCAGCCTCTATGCGAGCTGGGCCGAAGCGAACCGGGCGCCGACCCCGGCCGAGCTCAGCTGCGCCAGCGCCGCGAGCCCGTGCAGCCTCGCCAATTTCTTTGTCGGCGACCCCAACCTCAAACAGGTCGTCGCGCACACGGTCGAGGCCGGGATTCGGGCCGAGGCTCATCCGTTTGCCGGCGCGCGCCTGTCGACCGATTTCGCGCTCTACCGGACCACCCTCGCCGACGACATCTGGCTGGTGAACAGCCCGATCGAGGGCCGCGCGTTTTTTCAGAATATCGGCGCCACCCTGCGCCAGGGTGTCGATCTTGATCTGAAGCTCAAGACCGATCGCCTGCTCGCCTGGATCGCCTATTCGTACATCGACGCGACGTTTCAGACCGGCTTTACCGAATCGAGCGAGAACAATCCCGGCGCCGATGCCAATGGCAACATCCAGGTCCAGCCCGGCGACCGGCTCCCCGGCATCCCCAACAACCTGTTCAAGCTCGGCATCGATTACAAAGTCACCGACGCGTGGACGATCGGCGGCACCGCGATCGCCGCCGCCGGGCAATTCCTGTTTGGCGACGAGGCCAATCTGACCTCGCCCACGCCCCCCTATTTCGTGCTGAACCTGCACACCAGCTTTCAGATCACCCGAAACCTCCAGCTCTTCGGACTGATCGAAAACGCCTTCAACGCGACCTATTACACTTATGGCACTTTTTCCCCGACCTCGTCGGTGCCGCTTGTCGAAGCCCCCGGCGCCACCAACCCGCGCAGCTACAGCCCGGCCGCCCCGATCGCCGTCACAGTCGGCCTGCGCGCGACGTTCTGATCCAGGTCGGCTGATCAACGCCGGGTGGCGCTAACCGAGGCTGCGCGAAGGGGCGTGGGCGAAGGCTTCGGCCATCGCCGCGAAAGCGGCTGTCGGCTGCAGTTCGGCGTCGAACGGCAATGGCCGCGACGGCAGCCCGTCCTTGCGCCATTTCGCCTGGTTGGTCTGGCGGCGCACGATCCAGCTGTGCCGGTCGGAGAGGCCCCAGGTCACCACCATCTTGACCGCCGGCTCGTCGAGCGCCGCATCGAGAAACCTGCGGTAGGTGTCGGCCACCAGCCGGTCGCGAATGGCGAAATCAGAGGGCGCGTATTGGTCGGTGACGTCGAGCTCGGTGATCTGGACGCTGAGCCCGAGCCCGGCGATGTCGGCGAGAAACCGCCGCAGCCGCTTGGGCGAAAAGGGCGGCCCGCCGGCCGCCGTCAAATGCGCCTCGATGCCGACCGCGTCGACCGGAGTCCCCGCCCGCTGCATCCGCTCGAGCAGATTGAGCAGCACGGTGCGGCGGGTTTCCTGCTCGGGGGTGTCGAGCTCGATATCGTACTCGTTGACGACGAGCCGCGCCTTGGGATCGGTTTCGCGCGCGGTCCGATAGGCGAGGTCGAGATAGCCCGGCCCGAGTGCCTCGAGAAAGACCGCCCGGCGCAGGCCGTCCGGCCGGCCGTCCTTGGGCTCGATCGGCTCGTTGACCACGTCCCAGCTGTGGATCATGCCGCGATAGCGCCCGGCCAGCGCCCGGATCCGGTCGACCATCGCGCGCTCTTGCGCCGCGCGGCTCGGCAGGGCGAAAAACCAGGAGGGCGTGCGGAAATACCACAACAGATTGTGGCCGCGCAGCGCCAAGCCGCCTTCGACCGCGAACCCGGCGATCGTGTCGGCGCCGCGGTAATCATCGTCTCCCGGGGCGCCCTGATTGATGTCCTGCCACTTCATGTCGTTCTCGGGCACGACGAGAGCGGCCTGGCGCAGCACCAGTGCCACAAAAGCCGGGTCGTGGGTGATCTGGGCGGCCGAGATCGTGGTCCCGTAGAGGAGACCCTTTTGCGCGGCCAGACGGCGCAGTTCCGCGCTCTCGGCGGCGGCCAGTGCCAGCGCGGGCGCGGCGACACCGCCAGCGATGCCGGCTCCGAGCGCCGCCAGGCCGCCGGCGAGAACGCGGCGACGCTGCGGACCATGGGAGTCGAAAGCTCGGCCGTTCACGGCGGCGGCGCCTTGGCGATCGGCCGCGCCGGCGCAACCGCACCGCCGTCCTTGGTTAAATGCTCGAGATTGGCCAGCGCCGCCATCGCTTCCGGGCTGCCGGGGGCGACATGGCCGACCGCTTCCCAATCGCGCCGGGCGCCGGCGGCGTTGCCTTCGAGGCGGCGGATATTGCCGCGCTCGAGCAGCGCGGCCGGCGAATCGGGCGCCTGCGCCAGCGCCTGGTCGATGTCGGCGCGCGCCGGGTCGAGGCGATCGAGGGCGCGATAGGCCGAGGCGCGGTAGATCAGCGCATCGACCCGCTCGGGATGGGCTTTCAGCACCCGGTCGAGATCACCGATCGCGCGGTCGTAATAGCCGGCCGAGGCCGCCGCCTCGGCACGGTCGATCAACAAATCGGGATCGGCTGGCTGCAACGAGAGGGCCTCGCCCGCCGCGGCGTAGGCCCGCACCGGGTCGCCGGCCAATAGCCAAGCCTGCGCCGCCTGGTCGAGCACATCGGCGCGCAGCGCCGCCGGCGCCTTGGTCATCGCCCGGGCCAGCTGCTGCAGGCGGGTCGCCCCTTCCTGGTACTTGCCGAGCGCGATCAGCGCGACCGCGGCACAGTGACCGGCCGGATGCGCCCCGCCATGCGCGAGCCAGGTCTGCGCCAGACTTTGCGCGGCATGCGGATCCTGCCGGGTCAGCTGCATGCAGCGGGCATAGGTTGCCGCATCCGCCGCGGCCGAGCGCGGCGCGCCCGCCGCCGCCGCGGGCGGCGCGACCGATTTGCTCGGCTGCTCGGCCGCAGTCGCCGTCGCCAGCAGCAGCGGCATCAGCAACAGAGAAAACCACGCGCTGCGAGCCGATCGCCGGATTGCCAGCATTCCCCCTCTCATCGCACGGTTCGCCACGTCATCCATAGCACAGCGCGCCGTTGCCGCGGCATTGGGCGAAGGATTACCATCGGCCGCTGCGGATTTGCGGCTGCTGGCCGCGCAAATTTTGGGTCGTGCAGATTTGGCTTTCGGCGTCGATCGCCCGCATCCGGGCGGGCTCGGCAATGTCGCGCTGGCCTTCGCCCACCGCAACGACCGCATCGGTGCGGCCGGGAACGGCGCTCCATGAGCGCGCCCGGAGGTCGCCTGTTCTGCTTCGGGCTGGGCTACAGCGCGCTATCCTTGGCCCGCCTGCTGGAAGCGGAACGATGGACGGTGAGCGGCACAAGCCGCAGCACCGAGAAGGCGGTGGGTCTCCGCGCGCGGGGGTTTGCCGTCGAGCTGTTCGAGCGCGGCCGGCCGCTGCCGGCGGCGGCGATGGCCGGGGCGACGCATGTGCTGGTATCGGCGCCGCCCGATCCGGCCGGCGACCCGGTGCTCGACCGCCACGGCGAAGACATCGCCGTCCTGCCTGGGCTTGCCTGGCTCGGCTATCTGTCGACGACCGGGGTCTATGGCGACCGCGGTGGTGGCTGGGTCGATGAAACGAGCGCGTTGCGCCCGAGCGGCGAGCGCGGCCGGCGGCGGGTCGCGGCCGAGACCGGCTGGCTCGAGCTGTGGCGGCGGCGCGGGGTCCCGGCCCACATCTTCCGGCTCGCCGCGATCTACGGCCCCGGCCGCAGCCCGTTCGAGGCATTGCGCGCCGGCACCGCCCGCCGGATCGACAAGCCCGGCCAAGTGTTCTCGCGCATTCATGTCGAGGATCTGGCGCGGGTGCTCGCCGCCTCGATGGGCCGGCCGCGGCCCGGCGCCGTCTATAATTTGTGCGACGACGAGCCCGCGGCACCGGAGGCGGTGGTGGCCCACGCCGCCGCCCTCGTAGGCCTGCCGGCGCCGCCGTTGACGCCGTTTGCAGAGGCCCAGCTGTCGGTGATGGCGCGCAGCTTCTATGACGACAACAAGCGGGTCGACAACGCGCTGATCAAGCGCGAGCTCGGGGCGGTCCTGCGTTTCCCCGATTACCGCGCCGGGCTCGCCGCGATCCTCGCCGAGGAGGCCTCCGGGTTACCTAACCAGGCTTGCGGCTTGCCTAAATAGCCGCCATCCGGCAAGTTTGCGACCAATTCGACAGCAACCGGGCGAGCGCCCGGTTTGGGAGGAAAGCTGATGACCGCTTACAACGTATTGATGATGGGGGCGTCCTACGGCTCCCTGCTGGCGACCAAGCTCTTGTTCGGCGGCCATCGGATGACCCTGATATGCCTGCCCGCCGAGATCGAGGCGTTCAACAGCGAGGGTGCGCGCGTGCGCATGCCGATCCGGGGCCGCAAGGAGCCGATCGAGCTCGACTCGCGCAAATTGCCGGGCAGCCTGCGGGCGGCCGGACCCGGCGACGTCGACCCGGCCGACTTCGATCTGGTCGTCCTGGCCATGCAGGAGCCGCAATATCGTTCGCCGGGGGTGCGCGAATTGCTCGATGCGGCGGCGCGCAAGCGGGTCCCGTGCATGTCGATCATGAACATGCCGCCGCTGCCCTATCTGAAGCGCATTCCGGGCCTCGCCGCCGACCCGTTGAAGCCGTGCTATACCGACGCTGGCGTGTGGGACAATTTCGAGCCGGGGCTCCTGACCTTGTGCAGCCCGGACCCGCAGGCGATCCGGCCGCCCGGGGAAAAGATCAACGTGCTGCAGGTGACCTTGCCGACCAACTTCAAGGCGGCGCGCTTTGCCGCCGAGGCGCCGACTGCGATCCTGCGCCAGATGCAGGCCGATATCGAAGCGGTGCGCTACGACCCGGGCGACGGTCACGCGATCGAACTGCCGGTCAAGCTCAAGGTGCATGATTCGATCTTCGTGCCCTTGGCGAAATGGGCGATGCTGCTAACCGGCAATTATCGCTGCGTGCGCCCGGAGGGCTCGATCACGATCAAGGACGCGGTGCATACCGACCCCGAGGCCTCGCGCGCGGTCTACAATTTTGTGTGCGGGGTGTGCGAGAAGCTCGGCGCCTCGCCGAACGATCTGGTGCCGTTCGAGAAATACGCGGCGGCGGCGCGCGATCTGGTGCGGCCGTCCTCGGCGGCGCGCGCGCTCGACAATGGCGCCCCCAATATCGAGCGCACCGACCGGCTGGTGCAGACGATCGGCGGGCAATTCGGCATGCGCAACGCCACCGTCGACCAGACCGTCGCGACGGTCGACGCCCGGCTCGCCGCCAACCGCAAAAAGGCCGCGGCCTGATCTTCCCCCGACCGAGACCGCCGGCGTCCTTCTGCGCAAGGGCGCCGGCGCTATAGCGACCGACCGCACGGTTTCTACCGGTTGACCGGCGTAATGTTGCACTGCATCATATGGGCGGCCGACGGCGGCATCGAGCGTCCGTCGCCCTGGTTGCGCGAGCGAAAGACCGCGGACAGATCCAAGGAGTTTGGCAAGGGAGCGCTTGAAGGCGGTTTTGGGTGCTGGCGGCACGGCGCGCCGGCAGCGGATGCAGCACGGCGGGAGATGTCTGCGATGGCCAAAACCACCGATTTGCCCGATACCAATTTACCCGATATCGATTTGCCTGAGGGCGTCGTCTTTCGCGGCGCGATAAAGCCCGGCTACGAAGCGCTGCTGAGCTCCGAGGCGCTGGCCTTTGTCGCCGGGCTCGAGCGCAAATTCGGGGCCGAGCGCCGCCGGCTCCTCGACCGGCGCGCCGCGATCCAGCACCGCCTCGATGCCGGCTGGAAGCCCGATTTCCTGGTCGAGACCAGGGCGATCCGCGACGGCGACTGGCGCGTGGCGCCGATCCCGCGCGACCTCGCCGACCGCCGCACCGAAATAACCGGCCCGACCGACCGCAAGATGGTGATCAACGCGCTCAATTGCGGAGCCAATGTCTATATGGCCGATTTCGAGGACGCGACCACGCCCAGCTGGGACAATCTGCTCGAGGGGCAGGCGAATTTGTGCGATGCGGTGCGGCGGACCATCGCCTTCGACGATCCCGAGACCGGCCGGCATTATGCGCTGAACGGCAAGACCGCCGTTCTGTTCGTGCGGCCGCGCGGCTGGCATCTGCCGGAAAAGCACGTGCTCGTCGATGGCGCGCCGATGTCGGGCGCGCTGTTCGATTTCGGCCTGTTCTTTTTCCACAACGCCAGGGAATTGGTGGCGCGCGGCACAGCCCCCTATTTTTATCTGCCGAAGATCGAAAACCACCTCGAGGCCCGGCTGTGGAACGCGGTGTTCGTGCATGCGCAGGCGGCGCTGGGCCTGCCCAACGGCACCATTCGCGCCACCGTACTGATCGAAACCATCCTCGCCGCCTTCGAGATGGACGAGATCCTCTACGAGCTGCGCGACCATTCGGCCGGGCTCAATTGCGGGCGCTGGGACTACATCTACAGCACTATCAAGAAATTCGCCGCGGACCCGGCCTGCCTGATGCCGGAGCGTGGGCAGGTGACGATGGCGAGCCACTTTCTGCGCAGCTACAGCCTGCTACTGATCAAGACCTGCCACCGGCGCGAGATCCACGCGATGGGCGGCATGGCGGCACAGATCCCGATCCGCGACGATCCGGCGGCCAACGAGGCGGCGATGGAAAAGGTGCGCGCCGACAAGCGCCGCGAAGCCGGCGACGGCCATGACGGCACCTGGGTCGCGCATCCCGGGCTGGTCGGCATCGCCAGAGAGATTTTCGACCGCGAGATGCCGCAGGCGAACCAGATCGCCCGCAAGCGCCAGGACGTTCATGTCGACGCCGCCGATCTGCTGGCGGTCCCCAAGGGGACGATCAGCGAGGCCGGGTTGCGCCAGAACCTCAATGTCGGCGTCGGCTATATCGAGGCCTGGCTGCGCGGCAGCGGCTGCGTTCCGCTCTACCATCTGATGGAGGACGCCGCCACCGCCGAGATCAGCCGCGCCCAAATCTGGCAATGGATCCGTCACGGCGCCAGGCTCGACGACCGCCGCACCATTGACGCAGCACTGTGCCGCACGATCCTCGACGAGGAAACCGGCAAGCTGCGCGAGCTGGCCGGCGAGGCGGCCTATCGCCATGGCCGCTACGCGGACGCCGCCCGGCTGTTCCGCGAGTTGATCGAAGCGCCCGAGTTTCCCGAATTCCTGACCATTCCCGCCTATGATTTGATCGTCGCCGAGGGCGCATAAAAAGCATTCCCGAGCCCTGTCGCGCCCTCGATCGCGTCAAAGGGCGGACGCGATCGTCAAAGCTCCTTGACGCTGAAGCTCCGGCGACTAGGCTGCCCCAGCGGCGCCGAGGAATGATAGAGGACCGCGGGGTGGCGAACGAGACGCGGGTAGAGCATCGGTTTGCCGTCATCATGTGCGCCGATGTCGTCGGCTACTCGCGGCTGATGGGGATCGACGAAGAGGGCACGCTCTCGGCGCTGCAAAGGGTCCGCCGCGATCTGGTCGACGCCAGGATCGGCGAGCACAAGGGCCGCATCGTGCGGGCGATGGGCGATGGCCTGCTGGTCGAGTTCGGCAGCGTCCTCGACGCGGTGCGCTGCGCGCTGGCGATCCAGCGCGCAATGCCAGAGCACGGCGCCGCAACCCCGGCCGATCGGCGCATCCGGCTGCGCATCGCGATCAATATGGGTGACGTCGTGACCGACGGCGATCTCATTCACGGCGACGGCGTCACCATCGCCGCGCGGATGGAAAGCCTGGCCGAACCGGGCGGGATCAATGTCAGCCGCGCGGTGCGCGACCAGGTGCGCGACCGGTTGCCGATCGCCTTTGAGGATCTGGGCGAGCACGAGGTGGCACACATCGTGCGTCCGGTCCGCGTCTTCCGGGTTGTCTCGGCCGCCCCGCCGGCGGCAGCCGAGGCCGGCGCCGCCCGGCGAACGGCTGCCGCCCCGGCTCCGGAGCGGCCGCCCCCGGAACGTCCAGCGGTCGCGGTGCTGCCGTTCCAGAATTTGGGCGGCGACGCCGACGCCGAGTTTTTTCTCGACAGCGTCGCCGAGGATCTGATCACCGAGCTGGCGCGGGCGCGATGGTTTTCGGTCGTTGCCCGCAATACGAGCTTTTCCTATAAGCACAAGGGGGCCGACGCCAAGCAGCTCGCCCGCGAGCTCGGGGTGCGCTATGTGGTCGAGGGCAGCCTGCGCAAGGCCGGCAACCGGGTTCGGGTCAGCTGCCAGCTGGTCGAGGCGGCGAGCGGCCAGCATTTATGGGCCGACCGGTTCGACGGCACCCTCGAAGACAGCTTCGACTTGCAGGACAAGATCACCGAAAGCGCCATCGGCTCGGTGGCGCCGGTGCTGCGCCTGGCCGAGATCGAACGCGCGCGGCGCAAGCCGCAGGCCAGTCTCGACGTCTACGATCTGACCTTGCGCGCGCTGCCCCCGGCCTTTGCCGAGACCGCGGCCGACAACCAGACGGCGCTGCAGCTGCTGGCCGAGGCGCTGGCAACCGACCCTGGCTACCCGACCGCCAACGCGCTCGCCGCCTGGTGCCGGCAACAGCGCCATCTGATGAATTGGCCGGGAGCGCAGCCGGACGACCGGGAGGAAGCTAAGCGCTTCGCGCGCCTGGCGATCGACGGTGGCGCCGATGTGCCGCTGGCGCTGGCGGTCGCCGGCGCGGTGCGCGCCGCGCTGACCCGCGATCACGATTTGGCTCTGGCGGCGGTCGATCGGGCGGCGATGATGAACCCCAACGCTGCGATCGTCCTCGGCTTTGACGCGGTGACGCGGTGCCTGTGCGGACATTACCCACGGGCCATCGAGCACGCCGAAAAGGCCCTGCATCTGAGCCCGCTCGAGCCGCTCGTCTATCATGCCGCCTTCGCCCTGGCGCTGGCCCGCCTCTTGACCGGGCAGGCCGAGGAGGCGGTGGCGCACGCGCGCCACGCGATTGCGGGCAATCGCAACTTCGCTTTTCCCTACTGCGTCCTGGCTTTGGGCTTGGCCCGCCTCGGCCATGCCGAGGAGGCGGCGCAGGCGGTGCGCCGGCTGGCGCAGATCGCCCCCGGCTTTCACCTCGGGTCGCTGCGCAGCATCCGGTTTGCCGACGTGGCACGGCTCCAGCCCGATCTTGATCTGCTGCGCGCGGCACACCTGCCCGAGTGACCGCGAAGCGCAGCCGGGCGCGCACGGTCCGGCGCCGATCGCTTGTATCAGCCGCGCGGCTGCTCTGTTAACATTTCGCCAATCGCACGCCTGTGTGAGCTCGCTCACAAGGTAGGGACGATTTGCGGCGTATCATCGCCGCAGGTTGGGATAGGTGTGCCTCCATCGTGTCCGAGGAAACCAATTCACGAGCACGGCGCCGTCTGGCGGCAATCCTGGTCGCCGGCCACAGCCGATTGTTTCCCGGAGACGAGGTCGAGGGCTTCGCCGAGCTGCGGGCGGTTTTGACCGAGATCATCGCGCCGCTGAGCATCCAACACGGCGGAAAGATCTTCAAGCAGACCGGCGATATCGCGCTGATCGAGTTCGAAAGCGTGGTCGATGCAGTGCGCTGCGCCGCCGCGCTGCGCCAGAGGATGGACGAAAAGAACCGCGGCCTGGCGAACGAGCGGCGGATCGCCATGCGCATCGGGATCAATCTCGGCGACATCATCGCCGAGGGCGGGGACGTTTTTGGCGACGGCGTCAACATCGCGGCCCGTCTCGCCACCCTGGCCGAGCCGGGCAGCGTCTATCTTTCCGAGAACGTTCACGACCAGGTCGCGGGCAAGGTCGAATTCGACTTCGAATATCTGGGGCCCAAGGATCTGAAGAACATTCGCCAGCCGGTTCGCGTCTTTGGGATGGGCCGCGCGCCGGTGGAACGGCCGCCGGAGCACAAGCCTAGCGAAGCTCCAGCCGCGACCGGCGAGGCGCCGTTCGACGACCGCAGCGCGATCGCGGTACTGCCGTTCGTCAATTTCAGCGGCGATCCGGAGCAGGAGTATTTTGCCGACGGCATCACCGAGGACATCATCACGATGCTCGCCGGCTGGCGCGCCTTTCCGGTGATCGCCCGCAATTCGACCTTCACCTACAAGGGCCAGCCGGTCGACATCAAAAAGGTCGGGCGCGAGCTCGGCGTGCGCTATGTGCTCGAAGGCAGCGTGCGCAAATCAGGCCATCGGGTGCGGGTCACGGCACAGCTGATCCGGGCCGACACCGGCCACCACATCATGGCCGAGCGCTACGACCGCGACCTGACCGATTTGTTCGAATTGCAGGACGAGATCACCACCACGATCGCCGGCGCGATCCAACCCGAGCTCCTAAAATTCGAACGCGATCGGATCGCCGACCAACCACAGCACAACGAGGACGCCTACGCGCTCTACCAGCGCGGCGTGTGGCACCATTACCGCCACACCAAACCGGATAATGTCGAGGCGCAGGCGTATTTTCGCCGCGCGCTGGCGATCGATCCGCACTATCCGCAGGCGACGGCTGCCCTGGCGATCGCGGTCTGCAATGCAGCCTATCTGGGCTGGACCGCGGAGGTCGAGCACAACTATGTCGAATCCTATGAGCTGGCGCAACGCGCGGTCACGCTCGACCCGCGCTATCCGAACGCGCACTTCGCGCTTGGCCTCGTTGGGATGTGGACCCGGCGCTCCGATGGCGCGATCAGGGCCTTCCAGGAGGCGATCAATCTCAATCCGAGCTTTGCCGCCGCCCATGTTCTGCTCGGGCAGATGTATCTTTACGGGGGCGAGCCGCAGGAAGCGATCCGGCTCGCCGAAAAAGGCATTCGTCTCAGCCCCAGCGATCCGCGGCTGTTCATCTGGCTGCCGGCGCTTGCTGGCGCGCATTATCAGCTGCGCCGCTACGAGGAAGCGGTCGAGATCGGGCGGCGCTCTTGGACGCTCAACCGGAATTGGCCCGGTGGCTTGCGCTATGTCGTCGCCGGCCTCGCCCAGCTCGGACGAATTCATGAGGCCCAGGCGGCACTCGTCGAGCTGAGGCGGTTAAACGCCAATCTGGCCTTTGTCGAAGGCAATTTGAAACGGCTGTTCAGCGACCCCGCTGCGGTCGACCATATCCTGGATGGCCTGCGCAATGCCGGGTTCGAATAGCGGATACGGGTGGGAGGCGAGAGGTTACGATCGCATTATGCCCGCTGGGAGCCCGCGTCGGAATTATTTACAATATTCGTTGGAATATCATGAGAATTTGGCCTGTTTGACTGTTCCAGCGGGACGAGCTTGTCGGAATAATTTACAGCTTGGCTCCCGACCCTCTCGACTTTTAGCCTAAGCTTATGATTTAACATCGATGGTACAAATTTTGCTTAGTTTTAAAGATCGGATCGAGGAGCAAGCGGCGATGCGTAAGCCGGCAACAATTCTAGCAGCACTGGGTATCGGCATCGCCGCAGCATCGCTCGGAGCAAATCCGGCGTTTGCCGTTCCGATCACCTACACCGAGCAGACGGTGGGCTCGGGGAGCCTCGATGGGGTTGCGTTCACCGACGCCACGGTGGTGCTGACGATGATCAACGATACCGCCAACGTCACCGGCGGACCGACCTTCTTCACAAATGTCGGGACGGCAACAGTAAGCGTGGCTGGCGCCGCGCCGGAGACCTTCACCAACACGATCGAGGTCTTCTCCAACCAAGCGGCTCCCGCTAGTGTCGGCTTCGCAGATCTGGGGGTTTCCTTCGATATACTCGATGATGTCAGTGCTTCTTTCGCAACATACGAACTGACGACCGAGATTGGGCCGATAGTAGGCACGCCTGATATCAGTCCTCCCATTTTTTTCCCGACGAACAGCGGGGCGTTCCAGCTGAGCAGCGTTACCGGGAACGTGACGTTCACCGCGACCCTCTCAGCCGTGCCGGAACCCTCGGCGCTGGCGCTGCTGGCTGCGGGGCTGGCTGGCCTCCTCGGCGTTGCCCGCCGTCGGCAAAAGTCCTGACCAACAGCCGCGAGCCGTCGCCGCAGCCAACGCGGCCGGGGTCTGCAGACGGTTCTGTTGACTGCAAGCCGGACCCGGCCTACCCCGCTAGGGGCATTGGACCGGGGCGCCTTGGAAGTAGCATATCTGTCCCCCTTCCACGCTTGGACTGGCGTCCTCGACCCCGGTCATTGTCGGGTTGTCAGGGCATTGGCCGGAAGCAGCGTTGCCCCCGGCGCACGGCAGGCTGCCGGCGGTGGCGCCGGTGAACGCAGTCTGGTCGACGATCTGCGGCGGAATCGGCGCCGTCAGGTCGGGGCTCTGTGAGTTCGCCGTCAGGGTTGCGGGAGCGACCCCGCCGTTGCAAGGGCCGAGCGCGCTGGTGGTGGAATACCCGTCACTGAATATCAATGTAATATCGGCGCCGCACAGATTAGCGTTTGTGACGGCGGTAGTGAAGCCTTTTGAGAACTTAATATTATCTTTTGTGCCAGCGCCTGGGAAGTTGAACTCCATGATTAGGCATTGCGCAGAGGCGGACGCGCATTCGTTATATACGGGGCCCAGATTATAAGCACCGCTATTGTTATTGTCGTTGTCCGGGTGGGGAAAGTCTGCATCCTGTAAAAGGTTCTGCCGAGATTCAGAGATGATATGGAATTGCCTGTTGAACTGGAGTCCCGAGGGCAGCATGAGAACCCAGGCGAGCAGAGTCTCGTTCGGCCTACCGTTGGCGGCGCCGGTCACGTTAAAGGTTATCGTGCTGCTGTTTGGTGGATCGCTCGCCGTCGTTGTCGATTGCGGGATCGGGTTAAGAAACCCGCTCATCAGCACCTCTGCCTGCTGCGGCACCGGAAGAAGCGGCCCCTGCTGTGCCTCAGTGGCCACCTGATCGGCCATTTTATTTGCCACACTCGGCTTGCCCGAACACCCGGCCGGCAGCGGGGGTGTCGCAAGCACACAGGCGACCGTCGGTTCGGTGCGCAGGCTCCCGGTCGTCATCAGGTTGGCCATGCAGGCCGGATAGCTCGGATCGCACTCTCCAACGAACGGACTGGCCGGGATCGGCGGCAGCACCCCCCCATCCGGGTTCGTGACGGAATTGTAAGGGTCGTAAGGCCCCGCTCCGAAGGTCGTGTGGTCGAGGCCGAGATCATGGCCGATCCCGTGCGCGAGCGTGTCGATCCGGGGCGTCAGCGGGAAAGGCGGGAAAAAGGTGTTCCCTCCAATGGCGATCCCGTTGTTGTTGATCCAGCTGAAGTCGTAGAGCTGGCCCCCCGCTTGTTGTGGCGGCGGGTTGAGCTTGGTGACGAAGAACATGTTGATCACGGTCGGCTGCGCGGCCAGCGGAGCCGTCGGCGGCGTCGCCGGCGGCGGGTTACCGGAAATCCCAGGTTGCTCCGACAGGGTCAGGAAATCTTGGCTCTGAAAAATGGCGGTCCCGGCGGCATTCGTTGTCTGCACAACATTCAAGGTCTGGTAGGTCGTGCCATTCGCCTTCAACGGCGAATTGTACTGCACAATATTATTAAATGTGGCATCGACGCCGATCTGGTTCAACAGCGCCCGGGTGATGTTTACGCCTCCCGTGGCCGGATTGGAGGCTCCGGTGGTCGGATTGACCACGAAGCCGATCGGGTTCGTGGTTTGGTTCTGGTTTGTCGGCTTCCCTGTGGCACTCGTCGTATTGAATGGAGCGCAGCCTGTCCCGGTGTTGGAACATACATCGATGGGCTGGACCACAACGTAATGGGTGACGACCGGGACCGACTGGGCCAGCGCCACGCCCGACGCGAGGCAAGCAGCCGCCGACAACAGGAAAAGCCTCACTGTTCCGCCCGCATGCCGGTCCCTGTCACCCATCGTGCGTCTCCCCTTTTTTAGCCGTTCGCGGATGCGCCGCCCGCACTCTTACAAAGAGCGTGCCCAGATACAAAGAGCGTGCCCACCGACAAACCAAAAATACAAGAAAAATGCTGTTAACCAAAACCAATCGTTGCGATTTGGCCGGCGCGGCCTAGAGTGGGCCAAAGCTTGGATTCAATCAACCGTTAGGCAGGAAGGCGTCCGATGCGCCCGTCGTTCAGATCTTCAGCGATATCTCGGATAGCGCTCGCGGCATGCGCCATTTGGATTTATGGTGCCGGGGCGGCGTGGGCAGGCGGCGGGGGTGAAAGCTTGACGAGCCTCAATAACCTTATAACCGGTCTCTGCGCGTTCTTGAACATATCGTCCTGTCCGCAATTCCCGACGATCACCCAGGCGGTCCTGGAACTTGCTGGGCTGGAAATCACCCCGCCCGAGATGGTTCGCGCCCTCAATAACGTCCCGCCGGGCAGCAATGTCGACGCCGGCAACGCTGCCGCGATCCCTCCGATCACATTTCCGCTCACCACCGCCACATCGCCCACTTTGTCGGACCTGTTGTCGACGCTGACGCCGCTCGCATTCATCGATTCAGCCGACAAGCACTTGGATAAATCCGGCGCCGAGAAGAATAACGGAACTGCCGCGGCCGCGCAGCTTTATGATCCCGACGCAGACACCTTCCTCTACGCGGTGGCGAGCGGAACTTCGGTCGCGCTTTCTGGGCTGACTATTCCTGATACATTCTATTTATTCTATGATGATCTGTCGCGATCAAACGCGAACTTCTCGCAGGGGCGAATTGCCGCCAAGTTCTCGCTGCCGTTGACGGTGTTGAACAGCGACGGCATGACAGAGCGTCCGGTTGCGGCGACCCTGCAATACATCGCCCCGAGCCGGGGTGGGCTGCCTTGCTCGGCCAGTACCGTCTCGGGCAACTTCTCAGGGAGTGGAACCCAGACCCTGATGGCGGGGCAGGTCGGCGTAAACTGCGCTGTCGTTTTTTCTGCGTCGCCGACTTCGCCAAGGGCGCATGCGATCTTCGAAGTGCAGATCCCGCTCCTCGTCACCGCGGCGACCGACCCGGGGCATTTCTGGTTCGCGCAATTTTCGACGAACGGCCCGTTCAATCCGAGCGTGCCCAGCGCCTTCTTCAGCGACGATCTCGGCTTCGCTCCCGCTCCGGGTGTTTTGGGAGCCAATGGAAAATATATTGGAATCGCCCCGAGCGCGGCGCCGCTGTGCACCAGCGTATCGTGCCCTGTGGTGACCCCGCCGCCCCCGCCGCCCGGCATCTTCGCGCTGTGCGCCGACCTTCCGCGAAACGGCAACGGACAGGCGCTTGTTCCTTCGGTGGCGGCGTACTACGCGATCTCCACGGCTGGCGAGACGCTTCTCTCGGCGGCGCTTCCGGCGACATCCACCAGCGTGTGTCCGGCGCTCTGAAAGAGTGGGCGAATGCCCGGCACGGGTCGAGCGCAGCATGATGCAGCGCTAGAACGCGCGAGGGGGCGCCCTTGACCCTCGTCGTGCTCCTTGGCAGCCTGCTCGTTGTTGCCCTGTGGGAATTCTGCCGGTCGCGGCGGCGGCGCGAGTTCCCGGCGCTGCGGCGGCGGCTCGGCAACATCGGGTTTTGGCTGGCGAACCTCTTGCTTGTCGGCGTCTTCCTGGGTTCACCGCAGGAGACCCGGGCCGGCATCGAGGCCATCTCAGGCGTCGGTCTTCCGGTATGGCCGATCGCCGATGCCGGACTGAGCCTGGCGGCCGGTTTTCTGTTGCTCGATTTTATGCGTTACGCGGTGCATCGCTGCGAGCACGCGGTGCCGCTGTTCTGGCGGTTTCACGCGCTGCACCATTCGGACCCCGACGTCGATGTGACGACAGCGGTGCGCCATCATCCGCTGGAATATCTGCTGACCTCGGCGGCTTACTGGATCGCCCTGATCGTGCTCGATGTTCCGGCCGGCGCCGTGCTGATCCACGGCAGCGCGGTGTTTACTATCGCGGCGGTTCAGCACGGCAACATCCGCTTGCCCGAGCCGTTGGAGCGGTGGCTGCAGCCGGTGCTGATCACCACCGACCTGCACCGCGTCCACCACTCGGTGCTGCCGGACCAGGCGAACGCCAATTACGGCGCGGTGCTGTCGATGTGGGATCGGCTGTTCGGAACCTGCGTCCGATTGACGCAGGCGCAGCACGAGGCCATCATCTTCGGGGTCGCCGACCTGCCGCGCCGCGATTGTCTGAAGCCGTCGACGATGCTGAAAACCCCGTGGCTGCTGCCGCGCTCGAGGCAGGTCGCGGTCGGCTAATCGGCGCGGGCGGCGGTGCGGGTCAGCATGTCGGCTTTGCGGTTCAGCGCCTCGATCAGACCGTCGATGCCCTGGCTGCGCAAGATCGCGGCGAATTCGGAGCGGCGGGTCGCCAATTCGCTGATCGTGCCGTCGAGATAAATGTCGGCGATCAGCCAGCTGCCCTCGCCGTTCTGGCGCATCAGATAGTCGACCTCGACCGGGTCGCCGTTGGCCTTGACGATCCGGCTGCTGACCAGCACGCCGGAGGGGGCCGGCTGCTCCCCGGTCACTTCGAGCTTTTGTCCGTCATAGCTGTCGAAGCGGTCGGCATAGATCGCCGAAATATAGCGCCCATAGCTGTCGGTAACCTGCTGCTGCTGGGCTGGGCTCAGCCCGGCCCAAGTCGGGCCGACCGACAATCGCGCCATCAGCGGCAGATCGAAACGCTCACGGATGACCGGCTCCAACTGCGCAAAGCGCCCGCTTTCACCGAGCGTCGAACCGCTTTTCATCGTGCCCAGCAGGCTGGCATAAAGGCTCTGAACCGTATCGCCGGCCCCCGCCGCCAGGGCCGAGCCGTGGTCGGAAACGCAAGCAAGAGCCAGCATCGCGGCCAAGCCCAAGGCTTTGCGCCCGAACTGCTTCGTCGCCACGGGCCTCCGCAAGGCCGCCGGATCTCTTAATGAACTGCCCTTGATCATGACCGGATCTCTGTGCATCATATGCCCTGCTCGTCTAGGTGCGTGCGGCGCAGCAAGTTTCAAGCGCATGTCTGAGCTGCGACCGATTTGTTGCGACACGACGAAGCTGGGCTTGCATCCCGGTGAGAGCCGACGGCGGCGCTGCGCCGAGGTGGACGACCCGCTCCTGCCGCAGCCTTATCGACCCAGCGGGGCCGTCACAGCGGATCATCGCCCGCCGCTCCACCGCTCTTGCAAAAAAAGCCGGTGAGGCATGCAATCGCCGTTTGACCTGCTGGCGCTGCTGCTGGTGCTGGCGGCGATCTTCGGCTATCTGAACCATCGGTTTCTCGGGTTGCCGCTGACGGTGGGGCTGCTGCTGATGGCCCTGCTCGGCGCGATGCTGCTGATCGCCGCCGGCGCCGCGATGCCGCAACTCGGGCTGAAGCCCGCGCTGCGCGGCCTGCTCGCGCAGGTCAATTTTCCGGTGGCGCTGCTCAACGGCTTTTTGAGTTTTCTGCTGTTCGCCGGCGCCCTCGAGGTGGATTTCGCCGAGTTGTTCGGGCGCAAATGGACGGTGCTGGCGCTGGCGGTGCTTGGCACCGTGCTGTCGACCGGACTGATCGCGGTCGGGCTGTGGGCGGTGCTGGCGGTCCTGGGCATCGGCATCCCGCTCGCCTGGTGCCTGGTCTTTGGCGCGTTGATCTCGCCCACCGATCCGGTTGCCGTCCTGCTGGTGTTGCGGCGGGTCGGCATCCCCCGATATCTGCAGGCGATCATCGCCGGCGAGAGCCTGTTCAACGACGGCATCGGGGTGGTTCTGTTTTCGCTGCTGCTGTCGCTGGCGGTCGGCAGCGGCGAGCAGGCGCACGGCCCACTGCGCGTGGCCGGCGAGTTTTTTTTGTCGGCGGTCGGCGGCGGCGTCCTCGGTCTGGTGCT
>Ga0210398_10002011_pt1 | contig 20222 bp, 17 predicted proteins | sample IncBWC4OmetaG_FD_161047 | JGI IMG/M metagenome (GOLD analysis project Ga0210398, IMG submission 161047) | Forest soil microbial communities from Barre Woods Harvard Forest LTER site, Petersham, Massachusetts, United States - Inc-BW-C-4-O | ecosystem: Environmental > Terrestrial > Soil >...
AAAGAAGCGAGCGCTCAAGGTTCTCGATGTCGGAGCTGAGGCAGAAGGAGCAACGATTTATATCGCTTACCCCGAGCATCTGCGCTCCTCCGGGAAGATTCGCGCTCTAACTGCCTGGCTCCGGCAGTCCATCGGCGACCCCGCCTATTGGGATGCGCATCAGTAGCCACCAGATGCCGGCGCCCCCTTCCGACGACGCGTAACAGGCTCAACATTCGCGCGCGGCTCGAGGCCGGTCAATAGCACGTCCATGGCGGCACGTAGATCATTCGGCGTGAATGTGGAGGCAGAACCGGATGCTGAAAGCATGGCGGCTTCGGCAAATGCACCAGAAATCAGTGCGGCGACCGCCGACACGTGAAGCGGGGCGGCACTCGGACCGAGCGCCGCGGCGACCGTACGCTGAGTCATCTTCCCGAAGTATTTGTCGTCGATTTCGCGCCATCGCGGCCAGCCGAGAACGCTCGGCCCATCAAGAAGCAGCACTTGTCTGACGCGAGGTCGATGGCAGGCCTCGACGTAGGCACCTAGCCCCAATCGCAGCATGTCAACCGGGGTGTGCGCCTTGACGGAGACTGCGGCCACCTCTCGGGCGAGGCCCGCCTGGATCATCTCCAACACATTCGTGAACACGATTTCCTTTGATTCGTAGTGGTGGTAGAACGCACCCTTTGCGACACCTGCCCGCGAGACAATGTCGTCGACTGTCGTATCGGCGAAGCCGCGAGTCTCGAACAAATGCTGCGCGGCCTTCTCAATGGCGCGCATCGTCGCTTCTCGACGTTCTGCTTGCGTCGGCATGAAATGATCGTACACCTCCGGTGCAAGCGATGGACCGTTATTGATATACCGACCGCTAGTCGTTATCATTGCGGACGGTAGGTTTGTTTTTACCAGCCAGGAGACCGCGCAATGACGCTAGCCCGATACGTCCGTCCTGTGCTGCTTGGAGGGTTTATTGCGGGTACCATCGATGTGGGCGCGGCTTGCCTTATCAACAAGCACGCTCCCCTTACGATCCTGCAAGCCATCGCCAGTGGTGTGCTGGGTAAATCGGCCTTCCGTTCCGGCCTGCCCGCAGCCGCCCTCGGCCTCGTTCTGCAATGGGCGATGTCGGTCCTCATCGCGACAATATTTGTAGCGGTCGCTCAACGCCTGGTGATTCTCAAACGCCGTTGGTTCGCAAGCGGCCTGGCTTACGGCGTCGCAATCTACTTCGTCATGAATTTCATCGTCGTGCCGCTCTCTGCCGCTCCATTTACGCCAAAGATAAAGCTTCCTAGATCCATTGAAGATCTATTAGCCATGCTTCTCTTTGGACTTATCATCACTTACTTCGCGCGCCAGGTGGCGACCGGCGTGGCCGTCTCACCACCCCCTAAGGCGTAGTCAGTGACTGCGGGGCCGACACCGTCATTTGTCGTGGAGGGTGTAGTGCCGAACGGTGGGCTCGAGTTCAATCAGGAACGAACGATCAAAGTCGTAGTATTTCGCGACCTCATAGTCCTCTCCGGCAAACCGCTTGATTGAGTCGATATCCTCCCAGAAGGTCAGCATATCGAAGTGAGCCACCTCCCCTTCCACACGATGAAGACAGAAGGCGCCGCGGTTGCCGACGGTGGCTTTGTAATCCGGAAGCGCCACGGTGCGCATGCGTTCCAGATATTCGGCGCTCTTCTCGATCGGCACGATTCCGTGCCATATTCGCGCGATCATGCGATTTCCCCGCTGAACAACGGCGACTGCAGCAGAGTGAACACCGGATAGTTGTAATGTGTCAATGAACGGGAGGAAACGCATGCAGGCCGCAAGTATCGGCAATCGTTCATTCGCAGCAACAATGGTGGCTCTCGGCATCCTTGGCTTCGTGTACGGCGACTTTGCCATGGTTTGGCAAGAGGTTCCGAATTGGGTCCCTGGGCGGGAATTGTTGGCTTACCTGTGCGCGGCGATCATGTTGTTGTGCGGTGTCGGGCTGATGTTGCCGAGGACTGCCCGACTCGCGTCCGGCGTCTTGCTCCTCTATCTGGTGCTTTGGCTGCTGTTGCTTAGAGTGCCCAAGGTACTGGCGGCGCCAGGGGTCGTGGTTGCGTGGTCGGGTTGCGGCGAAACCGCCATTTACGTGGCCGCAGGATGGGTCCTCTTCGGGGGCATACGCGGCGCAAGGCTGCTATACGGCCTGGCGCTGATTCCGTGCGGGCTTGCTCACTTTGCGTACGCGAAAGAGACTGCCGAATTCATTCCAGAGGCATGGATTCCCTGGCACTTGGGTTGGACGTACTTCACGGGTACAGCGTTCCTCGCCGCTGCCATTGCGATTCTCTCGAGAGCGCGGCCGGCAGCGCTGGCGGCGACGCTTTCCGCCGTCATGATGGGCGTGTTCACAGTCATGGTTTGGATCCCTCGGGTTTGGGGCGCTCCCCACGAGCGGCTCCAGTGGACGGGCCTTCTCATCTCGTCCGCGCTGGCCGCGGCTGGATGGGCAGTCGCTGATTCCTACCGCAGAACGACTAGCGGCTAGTCAGCACGGCATCCGCCACCAGCGGTAAATCGCGGGACGATCCCCCAACGAGCACCGTGTACCTGCCCGAAGCCCATTCCCACGCATCCTTCTTCACATCGAAGGTCGCCATGGCCAATGGCTCGAGCGCAACGGTGACCACCCTTTGCTGCCCGGCGGGCAGCTCAACACGTTGCCAGGCGGCAAGCCGGCGGAAATGCTCCCCGCTGGACTTGGGTAGTTCCACATAGACTTGAGCAATCTCTGTTCCGCTGCGTGCTCCGGCATTTTCAAGCGTAAATGTCGCGGTTCTTGTCGCCGGCTCCACATGCAAATTCGTATACCTAAACTTCGTATAGGAGAGTCCGTAGCCGAAGGCGAACAGCGGCTGCTTGCCTTCGGAGTCGAACCATTTGTAGCCGAAGCGCACCCCTTCCTTGTAGTCGGCCGCCAGACTTTGCCGCTGCTGACTATCGGCGGCCCAATACCCTTGGGAATCCCCGTTGGCGCCGCTCTCGGTCATGCCGAAAATGCGCGGGTGCGGCAGGTCGCTCTCGGATTTGGGAAAGGTGATGGGCAGCTTGCCCGAAGGAACGACACTCCCGAAAAGGAGATTCGCGATTGCCTGGCCGCCGGCAATTCCGGGATACCAGGCTTCCATCACGCCGGCCACATGGTCGATCCACGGCATGGTCACGGGGTTGCCCGTAATCAGCACGACGATGGTGCGCGGATTGGCGGCCGCCACCGCCGAGATGAGTTCATCTTGTCTGCCGGGCAGAGACAGGCTGGGGGCATCGCCCGACTCGCTCATGTATTGATCCGCGAACACGATGGCAATGTCCGAGGCCTTCGCAAGCGATGCCGCCGAGGCAGCATCCATGCCCGCATCGAATTGCACACGGGCACCGCCGGCATGTTCCCGAATGTACCGCAACGGCGGTGACGGAAAGTACACCGCTTCGCCCCACTGGGTCGGCGTGGCCGGACTGATGGCATTGCCCCCCGGTGCATCGACTTGCGCCGAGCCTCCACCGGAGAGTATCCCGACGTCGGCGTGCGCGCCGATCACTGCAATGGAATGCACGGTGGCGGCGTTCAGCGGCAGGGTACCGTCGTTCTTCAGCAGAACGATGCTTTCTTCGGCGATGCGCTGCGCGTCTTCCCGGCCTCGAAAGGGGTCGACCACGCTGCGCGGGCTCGGCGGGTGGTCAATGACGCCGGCGCTGAACATCGAGCGCAGCACCCGGTGCACCATGTCATCGAGGCGTTGCAAGGGAACCCGACCGGAGGTGACCGCCTCCTTCAGCGCGGCGCCGAAGTACTCATCGCCCGGCATTTGCATGTCGAGCCCCGCCAGCGCCGCCTTGTCCGTGGAGTGCGTGCCGTCCCAATCGGAAACCACGAAGCCGGGGAAATGCCAGGCCCCTTTCAGCACATGATTCAGCAGCCAATCGTTCTCGCACGCCCAATCTCCGTTCACCTTGTTATAGCTGCACATCACGGAGGATGGTTGGCCGATGCGAATGCCGATTTCAAAAGCCAATAGATCGCTCTCGCGGGCGGCCTGCGTCGAGATGCGAGCGTCGACAATCGTGCGCCCGGTCTCCTGATCGTTGAAGGCAAAGTGCTTGATATCGCCCATGACTTGGTTGGCTTGAACGCCGCGGATGACATGACCCACGGTCACGCCGGCGAGCAGTGGATCTTCGCCGGCGTATTCAAAAAGCCGGCCGTTGCGCGGATCACGCGCGAGATTGACGCCGCCGCCGATCGACTGATTGAACCCTTGCGCCCGCAGTTCGCGCCCGATGACGTCTCCGTATAAATGCGCCGCCTCCGGATCCCACGAAGAGGCGGCCGCCAGCACCGACGGCAGCAACGTCGCGTACCGGCTTTGTGGGGCGGCCATTCGAACACCCACAGCCGAGTCCGCCTGTTGCAGAGACGGAATACCGAGACGCGGAATTCCAAGGACCTCTCCCGCACCGCCGTTGTTGTCGGGCGGTGTGGGGCTGCCCGCTTTCAAGGGTCCCCAACCGATGCCGTGCACCAGCTGAATTTTCTCATCGAGGGTGAGCTGTTTCATCACCGCCTCGGCCCGCAGGTCGGGCGGCAGCGATGCGTTCATCCATGAGCGGGAGGGTTGCGTCGTCGCCGGCTGCGACAAACACACGCCGTGCGCGGCCAGGAAAATGACCAGGCCGACGGCCGCTGAACGCGAGCTCATGCCGGCTCCCTTCTCGCGCGCCCTCCTCCGTGTGTTTGATTGAACGCAGCGGCGAATTCCTTGTACCAATACCCGCTTCGCTTCAAAATGCGAGCCTGCGTCTGATAATCGACGTAGTAGATCCCAAAACGCTTGGTGTAACCCGCGGCCCATTCGAAGTTGTCGAGCAAGGACCACAGGAAATAGCCGCGTACATCGACACCCTGACCGATGGCGTCCGCGATGGCGCGAATGTGAGATTCGATATAGGCGCGCCGGTCTTCATCCTTAACGACTCCGTCAATGACCAGATCCCGATAGGCCGCACCGTTTTCGGTAATGAGCAGCGCCGGCAGGTCGTAGTCGCGGTCGAGGCGCGTCAGCAATTCGGTGAAGTTCGCCGGCGCCACTTCCCAGCCCATGTCGGTGACGGCCACGCCTTCGCGTGCGGTAGAAAAGGGTCGCCCCGCCGTGGATATGATGGGGTGGTAATAATTTACGCCGAGAAAGTCGAGCGGTTGAGCGATCAATTGCGCGTCCCCAGGTTGGACGTCCGGCGCGTCGGCCGCGAGAAACTCCAGAACATCCGCCGGATACTTTCCGCGCAGCAGGGCGTCCATGTACCAGCGAACCAGCAAGCCGTCCTCGCGTGACGCGAGCAGGATGTCGGCCGCCGAGTCGGTGGCGGAGTAGACCGGCGAGAGATTGAGGACGATGCCTACCTCGAGATTGCTGCGCGCGCTGCGCATGGCCTTCATGGCCAGTCCATGGCTCAACAGACAGTGATGCGAGACCTGCATCGCCACCGCGCGGTTCTTGATTCCGGGGGCGAAATGTCCCAATTCGTGACCGAGCGTCGCTGTGACCCACGGTTCATTATGTGTTGCGAATGAGCGTACCCGATCGCCGAGACGCTCCGCGATGAGGGCCGCGTATTCCGCGAATCGGTAGGCCGTGCTGCGGTCGGCCCACCCGTCGTGTTCGCGCTGCAACGCGGCCGGCAGATCCCAGTGGTAGAGCGTCGCGAAGGGTTCAATGTTGCGCTCGAGCAGCCCGTCAACGAGGCGGTTGTAGAAATCGATGCCGGGGCCGACGACCGCGCCGGATCCCGTCGGCTGAATTCGCGGCCAGGAAATGGAGAAGCGATACCCTCCCACGCCGAGCCCGGCAATCAAGTCGAGGTCCGACTCGAGGCGGTTGTAATGATCGCACGCGATCTTTCCGTCGGAACCGTCCGCGATGACGCCGGGAAGGCGGCAGAACACATCCCAGATCGAGTCGCCCTTGCCGTCGGCGGCCGAGGCGCCCTCGATCTGAAAGGCGCTGCTGGCGACACCCCAGACGAAGCTCGTCGGGAAGCGCCTCGAAAGCTCATCGAGAGAGTTGAAATCGTTCATTTAAATGGCTGTCTTTTTGTTTCTAAGGAATATCCGGCGATTCGCGCCCACCTTCAGCCCTTGCGCCCGTTACGGTCCGTGGACTCGCGGATCACGAGCTCCACAGGAGGAGCATCGAAGCGTGGCCGGCGTCCGGTGATGAGCTGAAGAACTGCCTGGGCAGATCGATCGCCTAGCTCCCCGATGGATTGTCGTACGCTGGTCAGCGGCGGCAGGCGGTAGGCCGATGCCGGCAAGTCGTCGAAGCCGATCACCGATACATCGTCCGGCACTGAGAGACCTTTGCGGTACAGCGCAAGGCAAGCGCCATAGGCCGTTTGGTCGTTCACGCAGAAGAGTGCGGTGAATTGGGCTTTTGAGTCGAGCAGATTGAGCGTTGCCCGCACGCCGCCTTCCTCGTGCCAGTCGCCGACACCCACCAGCTTGGGATCGAAATCAATCCGGGCGTCCTGCAGCGCTTTCTTGTATCCCTCGAACCGCTCAACCGCGTCGGGATGGTTTTCGGACCCGTTGATGAAGGCGATTTTGCGGTGGCCACCTTCAAGCAGGTGCTTCACCGCAAGCATCGCGCCATGCCGGTCGTCGATCTGCAAGCTGAACAGCCCCGGCGCCCGCAAACGCCGGCCGGTGACCACGATCGACACCTCCTTGGCGTAACTCTTCAGCTTGGCATCGCTGAGACGCCCGGCGAAGACGATGATGCCGTCGACCCCGCGCCCGATAAATTCCCGCATGCACCGTTCTTCGTCCTCTTCGTGCCAATTGCCGCTCATGAACAGCGGCGCATATCCGCGCTGGCGCAAACAGGCCTCGATGCCTCGCAGCCCTTCACCGTAGAACGGGCTGTCAATCGCCTGTGCAACCACGCCAATGGTCAGCGTCCTGCCGAGGGCGAGTCCGCGCGCCGAGGCGTTCGGTCGAAAATCGAACTTCGCAATGGCCGCCTCGACGGCGTGCTTGAGGCCGCTGCTCACGTTGACCGTGCCGTTGATGATCCGCGACACGGTGCTAGCGGAGACGCCCGCCTCGCGTGCAACCATCCGAAGCGTCGCCGACTGGCGCGGCCGGGGCCCGCTTTTGCCGGGGGTGGGTGCTGAAGGAAGTTTAGATTTCATCTCGTCATCCGCTGTCTGCTCTTGCCGAAAACCGAATTCATGGACGTGCCAATTCCTGCGTTCACGAGGCCAGCGCCTGTTTCGGCTGCGTGAGAATCCCTTCCAACTCCTCGAGTGTCTTCCCCTTGGTCTCGGGCGCCAGCATCACGATGAACAACAGACCCGCGGCGGCCACGAGTCCGTACGCGAGAAATGTGCCCGAGGGTCCCCAAGTCGCGAGCTCCATGGGAAAAAGCAGTGTGACGCTGGCGCTGACCAGCGAGTTCCAAAAGCCGACCACGGAAATTGCCGCGGCCCGCTCTTCATTCGGGAATATCTCGGATAGAAGCACCCACATCACCGGTCCCAAGGAGATCGCGAAGGAGGCCACGTAGGCGATGATGGCAATCAACACCACGGTTCCATGCGAGCCGTGCACCGAATGAAACGCCCAGCAGATGGTCAGCAGCGACAGGGTCATTCCGACGAGCCCAATACCCAACAGGGGTTTGCGCCCCAGGCGATCGATGAGCCAGATGGCCACGAATGTCATGCCGACGTTCACCAGGCCCACGAGCACCGATTGCGCGAAGGATGTGGAGAGCTCGCCGCCGGATGACGCAAAGATGGTGGGCAGGTAGTAGAAGATGGCGTTGATGCCGGTGGCTTGCTGAATGAAGGCGATGCCGAGGCCGAATATCATGACCCGCTTGAGCCGCCCGGTCAGCAACTCGCGGATGCCGAAATGCCGCGATTTCTTGACGAGATTCGCCTCGATGATCTCAAACTCACGAACAGCGGTGTCTGCGCCGTGAACCGCGGCGAGTGCGGCCCGCGCGCCGGCCGTGCGGCCCTTGCTCAACAACCATCTCGGGCTTTCTGGCACCAAGGTGAGCAGCAAGAAATAGAGACCGGCGGGTACTGCTTGAACGCCCAGCATCCATCGCCAGCTATCCGTGCCCAGCGACAGCAGGAAGTAATTGGAAAAGAACGAGATCGAGATGCCGATGACTATCATCAATTGATTGAGGGAGACCAGCCCCCCGCGGCTGCGCGCGGGCGCCATCTCCGCGATGTACACCGGGGCCGTGAGAATGGCCGCGCCTACTCCAAGACCACCGCATATGCGCGCCGCGACGAACACCGCAAAGCGGGTGGAAGACGCCGCCGCCAAGGAGGACGCGAGAAATAACACCGCCGTCAGCAGCAGCACGCTTCTGCGCCCAAAGCGATCGCTCAAGGGCCCGGCCGCCAAGTTGCCGGCCATCGCGCCCCAGCCGAGACAACTCACCGCCCAGCCGAGTTTGAGGCTGCCGGCGGAGCCCTGGAGACCGAAATACTCGCGAATGAAGGGGACCGCGCCGGAAATGACGGTCGCGTCGAATCCGACCAGAAAGCCGCCCAGCGCCACCGTCGCGGCAATACGCACGATCTTGAATTCGTCACCTGTCATTTAAATGCCTGCGGGCCCGGATATGCCCGATCGACGTGGCGCCAGCCCTCAGGGAGCTGAAATCTGCGACTCATATTTCTCCCCCACCCAACAACGAGTCCGGAACCGGCCTTTTTGCAACCGGTTTCAGGAATGCTGCGTGCACAAGGCCGCCGCTGTCAAGGGCAAAGTGCCCTGTCGATCGCCTGAGCTATGATTTAAGGGCTCCAGCCCTCTTGCATTTTAAAATCGGCAGGGGCAGAATCGGCCTGCAACCGGTTTCAGAAACCGCTTGCATAGAATCGACCATCGACGTCGGCACATAGAATAAACAGGGTCCCGGGAACCGGGAGGGAGACTACATTGAAGAATTCCAGCCGTTCGCGCGCCTCGAACAGGGCGCTGCATCCGTCATCGCCCATGCCGATGAAACCCCTGGCCGTTCTGATAGCGATGTACTGCTCCGGAGCGATGGCCGACCCCACGCCGGCGACCGACACCACGGCGGCACCGACGGACAGCCTCGGGGAGATCGTGGTGACCGGCCTGCGCCAATCGCTGGTGACCAACGAGACCATCAAGCGCGACACCAACGGGATCGTCGACGCCGTTACCGCCGAGGATATCGGCAAGTTTCCCGACACGAACCTCGCCGAAGCCATCCAGCGCATTCCCGGCGTGACCATCGACCGCTTGGACAATGAAGGCACGCGCGTGACGGTGCGCGGCTTCGGTCCGGAATTCAACCTGGTCACTTTGAACGGCCGCTCCATGCCGGGAAATCTCGCGGTGGAAGGTGTGGCGGGTAGTGGTGCCGTGGGTGCTGCAACCGCGACGCGTTCCTTCGATTTCGAGAATCTCTCCGCCGACGGCATTTCGGGAATCCAGGTGTACAAAACCGGCCGGGCCGATGTGCCGAGCGGCGGCATCGGTTCGACCATCAACATCACTACGGCGCGTCCATTCGATTTCAATACGATGAAGGCGACGTTCACCGCCAAGGCCACCGATGACACGTCGAGTCAAGTCGGATCCAAGGTCACGCCCGAATTCTCAGGGTTATTCAGCGATACGTTCTTCGACGATCGGGTGGGCTTCCTCATCAACGGTTCCTACTCCAAGCGCAACAGCCAGGAGCAGAGGGCCACTATCGACGGCTGGCTCGAGAATCAATTCGGGCCCGGTGCCGGTAACTCGCCGACATTGGCATTAACCAACAACAACACGAATCCCGACGGCAACAATTGGGCGCCGCGCAATGAAGGATGGGGAGTGGAGGATCACCAGCGCACGCGAGTGAATGGTCAGGCCGTGCTGCAATTCAAGCCGGTTGATTCGCTGGTCGCGACCATGGATTACACATATTCCTTCTACAAGGACCTGAACCAGTCGCACACCTACGGCGCCTGGTTCGACTATGGCGGCAGCCCCTACAGCGCCGTCATCAACTCCCAAGGTACGGTGACCAACCTCGTCGACACCGGCAGCGACGACTCGTATAACTCGAGCAACGATGAAACCTTGAACCAGAACGGCTCTGCCGGCATCAACTTGAAGTGGCAGGCTTCCGAGAACATCGTTGTCAACTTCGACGCTCATCATTCCACGGCCGATTCGGGCGGCGGGGCCTTGGGCACCAACAATTTCGGTATCATGGGTCAGATCCCGGGCTCGACGACGTCGCTGTACAAGTGCTTTACCATGGGTCCCGCTTTTCCGACGACCGGCCCGGGCGCCCCGTGTGCTGGAATCCCCGCGGCTTTTAACCAAATTCCCAGCACTTCTTGGATCTACGCTCCCCCGTATACGCAGAGCACCCTCGGCACGAACACCATCGAGCCGCTGTTCGGCCAGTACAACGACACCATTTTCAACACGACCATCGAGGAGGCCCTGCTCAATGCCACGTGGAAGAACAGCGATTCAGGCAGCGGCTTGAAGAGCATCGAGGCCGGCATCGATGTGAAGCGCATGACCACGGAGGCCGAGGGCCTCACCAGCGGGAACTACGCCTGGGGATACTACAATCCCGCGGAGCAGGGTTTGATCCCGGCGAGCTACTTTACCAAGGCGTCGAGCTGCGGCATTCTCACGCAGTTCAGCGGTGGCGGCTGCGCCATTCAGGTTCCTTATCAATATATCTTTAGCTTGCCCGCCATCGTTCCGATTACGGAACGCGGTGTGAAGGGAGACCCCAACTTCCCGCCGTACACCTGGGGTCTGACTCCAGCCGGTGGCGCAATAACTCCGACCAACGATGACCATATCAGGGAGGACACGCCGGCGCCGTTCCTGCAGATGGATTTCGCCACGACCTTCGACGGCATGCCGTTCAAGGCCTTGGCCGGAATCCGCTACGAGACGACCCACGTGACTGCGCAAAGTCTGGAGAAAGTTCCGACTTCGATTCAGTGGAACAATCCCACGGAATTCAGCACGAACTATGCGGCCAATGCCACCTACAGCGACGTCAGGAGCTCCTATGCCGAGTTTTTGCCGAACTTGGATATGAGTTTGGAGGTGGTGTCGGGTGTGTTGCTGCGCGGGTCGTACAGTAAGACCATCGCCCGATCCGATCTGACCCAGATGATTGGCACCACATCAGTGACCAACTCGCCGAAGCCGGGCTCGCGCACGGCCACCGAGGGCAACCCGGGCCTGCTGCCCTACGAGTCGAATAACATCGACCTCGGGGCGGAGTGGTATTACTCGAAGGGCAGCTACGTGGCGGCCAACTGGTTCACCAAGCATGTCACGAACTTCTTGACCGAGGTGACCACTCAGCAGTCTCTGTTCGGCATCACGGATCCGAACGCGGGAGCGCTGGCCACTAAGGCGATCGCCGAGCTGACGGCCGCCGGTAAGGTCGCCAGCGCGCAGAACATATTCGCCCAGATAGTCACTGACACTGGATCGCCGGGTCCATTCCTGGGGCAGCCGGGCGACCCGCTGGTCATTTGGGATGTGACGACGCCGACCAATGGCAACAAGACCGATATCCATGGATTTGAGCTCTCCGTGCAGCACCTATTCGGTGACAGCGGCTTTGGTTTGCAGGCCAACTGGTCTGTACCGACCGGCGGCGCCCCCTGGAACTCGGAGACGATCAATTCTCAGTTCGCACTGCCGGGCTTGAGCCGTTCTTACAACTTCGTGGGGTTCTTTGAGAAGTGGGGCTTCCAGACCCGCGTGGCTTACAGTCATCGCGGCGCGTTCCTGGCCGCATTGAACCAGACCGACCAGAACAACGAGCCGATATACACGGCAGCCTATGGCCAGCTCGATATGAGCGCAGCCTACGACATCAACCAGCACTTCTCCGTGATCTTCGACGGCATCAACCTCACGTCAGCTGGGATGCATCAATACGGCCGGTTTACCGACCAGTTTGTTTCTGCTACCGAGGGTTTCGCCCGCTACCAGGTCGGCTTTCGCGTGGTGTACTAGTTCCATCAGCCTCCGAGGCCGCCTCCATCGGGAGGCGGCCGTCGCTCGCTCGAGTGCTTGGGTGGATTCGAGTGCTTAGGTGGATTGGCGATTTAGATTCTTGAGCAGAATCGCGCGGATGCGTTCCGCCTTCGCCGGCGTGAGGTCGCCGAAAAGCCCCTGCACCTGAGGCGGCAGATGCTCGAGCGCCGGGCCGTCCGATTGGAATATCAAATAGTCCAGCAGGGCTTTCCAGCCGCGCCGCTGCGAGGGCGGAAGACCTTTCATCGTCAACAGGCAGTACAGCAGCGCGTTCGACGGTGAGTCGAAGTACTCCGGAACGTCGCGCCACCAGTAATTGACGAGTACATTGAAATTCTCGAGCGCCTCGACATTGTGCCACCACAGTGCGGGGATGTAGACCGCATCGCCGGGGCCGAGCTCGGCGACTTCGGCGGCCTGCACCGCCTCGGCATAGCGGGGAAAACGCACGAGGTCAGGATTGCGGATATCGACCAGAGTGATGGGCTGACCCGCCGGGGTCAGGTCGAGCGGACCCACGTAGAGATTTCTGATCTGGTCCGGCGGAAACATTGTGAAGCGGCGCCGCCCGCCCACGACACAGGCCAGGTTGTCGATGTTGTCGAAATGCGCCGCAACGCAGGTGCGGTTTCCGATCCAGATCGACTCGCGCACCGACTCGGCGGTAATCAGGCTGCGGACGTGATTGGCATTGGAAAACCCGGGAAAATAAATCGGCAGCGATGCGGAACCGGAGTACAGCGCCGGCGCCGACTCGTTCTCCAACTCGCGGCAAAGTCTCTCCAGAACATCGCTGAGCAAGGCGCGTTTGGACTCGAAATTGAATCCGTCCAACGTATCGTTATAGAAGAATCGCCCTTTGATGGATGCGGGTCCTTCGAACAAGGGTGCGGCATGGCCGCTGTAGAAGTTCTTGAGATAGGCGGTGAGCGAGTGCGCCGATTCAAGGCCCGCCTGGGTCGCCGGCCACGCCCGCACCAGGCCGCGCAGTATCGCCGGACGGTCACGAGTCCTTATCGTGTCCTTGAATACGGCCGCATCGACGTCTACCCATTCCTCCGCTTTCTTTGGTTCGAGTCGCATACCGTTACCTGCGGTGAAACGATGAGTCCCATTGTACCGCGACTTGGGTGTAGCTCCTGCGTCGTGCGCCGACGAAGGCGCGAGAATGGGCGCTATAATCTTCGGACTGGCTGGAGAAGAAAGTGGTCAACCGAGTAGTGCTCAATAATCAGATTCACCGCGATGTTCGCATTGCCGCCACGCGGCCGACGCGGGAGAACGCAGAAGTCAACGCGGTGAGCGTGATCCCTCGAGAATTTCCGCGGCTCCTGGCGCATTATCCGATCTTCTACACCAAGAACACGGAATCCGGCCGATTCGAGCCTTCCGCGCTGCTGGGCTTCCAACCTCAGGAGAACTTGTTCTTCGTGGACGGCCGATGGGATGCTGCCTATGTGCCGTTGCAGATCCAGCGGCAACCGTTCTCGCTGATCACCCGCCGCGCGGAAGATTCTGAAGGAAAGCCGCCCTCTCTCGACGTCGCGCTCGATCTGAGCCAGACCGTTCAATCGCAGGAAGGTGAACGCCTGTTCCTGGAAGACGGTCAGCCGACAAAGTTCTTGCAAGGCATCACATCGATGCTGTCGGCGCTGGTTGCGGGAGCCAGGGAATCTTACGAGTTCACCGGCCGGCTGGCGGAGCTGAACTTGATCGAGCCCGTACAGATCGACATCGAGTTCGTCAACGGCGGCGAGACCAAATTGCAGGGTCTCTACTGGATCGCCGCCGCCACGCTCAAGGCATTGCCTGCGGCGCAATTGGCGGAGTTGCGCGATCGCGAGTTTCTCGAATGGATGTACTTTCAGATGGCGTCGATCTCTCACCTGTCGGGTCTGGTCGCCCGCAAGAACCGGCTACTTACCGGCGTGACCGCGTGATCACCCAAACCGAACCGCACCCCGTTCGAAAGATTCTGATTGTCGGCGGGGGCACCGCCGGTTGGATCACCGCCGGAGTGCTCGCGTCGCGTTATCCGCGGCGAGGGGACGGCGGGATTTCGATCACGCTCATCGAATCGCGCCAGCAGCCGCCGATTGGCGTCGGCGAGGGCACCTGGCCGACACTTCGTGCCACCTTGAAACAGATCGGCGTGACCGAGACCGATTTTCTCCGTGCCTGCGACGCATCATTCAAGCAAGGGTCGCAATTCGTGAAGTGGACGGACGGCGGCGATTCGGACGCCTACTACCATCCCTTTACGCTGCCGGTGGGCTACGAAGAGCGCAACCTCGCTGCCTACTGGCTGGAGAATCCGCAAGACCAAAGTTTCGCGGACAGCATGTGCTTTCAGACGAGTGTCTGCAGACGCGGCCTGGCGCCCAAGCAGATCACGACCCCCGAATTCACCGGCTTGGCGAATTACGCCTACCACCTGGACGCCGGCAAATTCGGGCCCTTTCTGCGCGACCACTGTATCGAGAAGCTCGGTGTCGGGCATGTATACGACGAGATCGTTCGAATCGAGTCCACGGAGACAGGCGACATTTCGCGGGTGCTGACCAAGTCCGGCGAGACGCTCGCTGCGGATCTCTACATCGATTGCAGCGGGTTTTCCTCACTCTTGATCGGCAAGCATTTCGGCGTGCCGTTTCTATCCAAAAAGGATGTGCTTTTCATCGACAAGGCATGGGCAGTTCAAATTCCGTATCCGACTGAAGAGGCCGCGATCGTGTCCGTGACCGTGGCCACGGCGCAGTCGTCGGGCTGGGTGTGGGATATCGGACTCACGACCCGCCGCGGCGTGGGACATGTATTTTCCAGCGGCCACGTGTCGGATGAGGGCGCGCTCGAGGAGCTGAAGAACTACCTCAGCGCCCGGGGCGATCTGTCGCCGAATTTGAGCTTTCGAAAGATCGACATCAATTCGGGGTACCGCCAAGAGTTCTGGACTCGCAACTGCGTTGCGGTGGGACTTTCGGCCGGTTTCATCGAGCCTCTGGAGGCATCGGCCATTGTCATGATCGAGCTTTCCGCCAAATCGATCGCCAATCTGCTGCCGAGTTGTCGCGGCGGCATGCAGCAGGCTGCGCGGATATTCAACGATACCTTTCGCTATCGCTGGGAGCGCATTGTCGATTTCCTCAAACTGCACTACGTGCTGAGCCGGCGCACCGACTCGCCATTCTGGATCGATAACAGAGCCCGCGAATCCATTCCGGACAGCCTGCGCGAGTGCCTGGAGTACTGGCGGGATCATTGCCCGTGGCATGAAGATTTCGCGCACCGGGAAGAGGTGTTCTCGGCGGCGAGCTATCAATACATTTTATACGGGATGGGATTCAAGACTTACCCCGCGCCCTGGCTGCTGAATGACCGCGACCGAAACCTGACACGGGACAAGATGAACGAGGCCGCGCAATACACCAAGGTCCTCGCCACGTCGCTGCCCGGCAATCGCGATTTGCTGTCGAAAGTGCGGCGATACGGCCTCCAGAAAATCTGATGAAAGCTCCGGTGCTCATGGCAGATCGACCGTCACGCGACGCTCAGATCGAACGGCTGCGCGAGAAGGGCTTTGTGGTGGTGCCTGGATTCGTTCCGGCAGATGCACTCAAGGAGCTCAACGAGGCTGCCCGGAAACAACTGAGTGCCCGCGCCGATCCGCTGGAATATGAAGCCGATCTGCAATATCCGGGCGCACCGCTGTCGCGCGCGGCCCAGGGTGGCGAGACCGTGCGCCGCTTGCTGGAAGCCTACGGCCGTGAACCCCTGTTCGCCCGGTGGAGCAGAGCCCCCGATTTACGCGATTGGATGGCAGCCTATTTCGGTGAAAGCGTTCTGATGTCGCGGGTCCATCACAATTGTCTGATGACCAAGCATCCACGATATGGGAGCCTGACGAACTGGCATCGCGACATTCGCTACTGGGCGTTCGAGCACGAGGACCTCGTCTCCGTCTGGCTCGCGCTCGGTGAAGAGCATAAGGACAATGGCGCCTTGTGGTTCGTGCCGGGATCACACCGAATGGTGTTCGAGCCCGATCGGTTTGACTCGGCCAGGTTTTTCCGCACGGATCGCGCGGATAGCGCCGAGATTATCGCGACCGCCGAGTCGCCGCGGCTCGAGCCCGGCGATGCGGTGTTCTTCCATTGCAACACCCTGCATTCGGCCGGCAGGAATCTCAGCAACGCTGTGAAGTTCTCGCTGGTCTACACCTACCATGGTCGAAGTAACGCCGCGGTGGAGGGCACGCGATCGGCGTCGAAGGCCGAAGTCCCACTGGACTGAATCCGCTCCCTCAATACTTGGAGTAGGTGGGCTGGGCGCTGCTTAGCGATCGGTCCCCCAGATCACCCGCCCCGCCCGGATGGTGTCGCGAACACGGGCGAAGGCGGCCGGGTCTTGTGCGGGGTCGGCATTCAGCAGGACGAGATCCGCGTCCATACCCGTCGCGATCCGCCCCTTGTGTGCCGCGAAGCCGAATCGCGCGGCCGGGGCGGTGGTGAGGGAGACCAGGATCTGCCGCCATCCGAGGGCGCCTGACATCAGCCGGTATTCCTCCGTTGTGTCGAAGGCATCGGTGTAGCCGACGTCGGTGCCGAAGAGAATCTGACCGCCGGCGGCGGCGTAGTCCCTCACCTCAGACGTGATCATGGAGATGGCTTGCGCAAGATCGGCCGAGCTTTCGCCGGACTTCTTCGCCTCCACCTCGAACAGCGTCATGGTCGGGGTCAACGCCATATTGTGTGACCGCATTCGGGCGATCAACTCTGCCGACCACCCGCCGGGAACGCCTCCGCCGTCCATCGCCGTGGTGTGGGCCAGGACATCGACTCCCGACTCGATCGCCACGTTGAGCCCGGCAAGGTTGGAGGGATGGGCGAAGGCAACTTTGCCGCGGCGGTGTGCTTGCTCGACCACGGCCTTGGCGATGTCGATCCGCATAGGCAGCACGCCGATCTTCCCGCCGACAATCGCCCCGGCGAATATTTTTACGCCGTCCGTTCCGCGATCGAGTTGGCTCGACGCTCGGGCGGCGGCCTGTTCCGGCGTTGAGACCTCTTCGTCGGCCATCCCGTGCGCTTTCATATAGTCGCGCACATAGATCGGCGTTCCGTCCTTGGGGAAGAAAGGATCACCGACGGTCAGGATCATGGGACCGGCGATTTCCCCCGAGTTCACGCGCCGGCGCAGAGCCAAGGTGCCATCGGTGGATGAGGCGACATCGAACACACTGGTGAAACCCCATCGGGTCAGCATCGCTTCCAAGCCGGCCCCGAGTGGGTCCGCCTTGGCGGTTGCGGCGTTCAACTGGTCCGGACTCATGAAATGGATGTGGCTGTTCCAGAAGCCGGCCGTCAGGACCGCGCCGCGGGCATCGATTACTCTGGCTCCCCGAGGAACCGGTATTCCGGAGCGAGAGCCCACGCGGACAATCCGGCCGTCACGCACAATGACGACACCGTCGTCGATCGGCGCGGCATCGGGCGCGGGGTAGATCCTGGCGCCCACGATTGCAAGTTCGGCCGCGGGCTTGGATGGGCCGGCAACCGCATCAACGCCAACGCCTAAGCCGGCAGTCAGTCCGATGAGCGCGTACAGGCACAGCACCTGGCTTCGAACCCTGCCCCTTGGAAGGCGCCGAAATGGATACGGCCTCACGCTGTTCGACTGCACGGCATTGCCTCAATGTATACTTATTTGATCGCCAACGCCGGGCTCGGCGATTGTACGTCCCGGCGCTATTTCTGCTGAGCGGATTGTGCGGCGAGCCGTGCGAGTGCGCCGGTCATCGCCGAGGCGCCTGCTTTCATCATGGCCGCGATCCCCTCGGCCGCTTCATGCGGTAGGACATCGGCCGTCCAAACCACGCGGCTGCCGCCGACTTCCCGGGGATACACTTGTACGGCCGCGTTGTAGTGGGTGACCCCCGAGGACCCGCCCTGCGCGGTCCATGCCAAACGACGCAGATTGTCGTCAACGGAGACGATCGGCTCGACTACGACCAAGCCGTTGGCGAATGTCACCCGACGTCCGCCTGGAACGAGTTCGGTGGCGAGCACAAATCCCGGTACCAGGCGGGTATGGAGCGACCCTACGTCGCGAACTGCGTCCCACACAGCGGAAGGCGATGCATCAGTGGTTACTTCGACTGCTACGGTTGTCATGGGGGAATCATAGTGCTTGGCATCGCCCCAAGACTTGGGGAAAATTGCTCTCATGGGCATCCGGACTCTCAAACAACGTATACCGACGCCGGACACACCGTCTCGTGGTCCGCCGCGCTCCGCACCAATCGCGCATGGGGAGCAATGGTCGCTCGCGGAATATGTGTGCGGCGCCGGCCCCCACGACCGGCCCTTCGAAGAACGGCATCACAAGGTGTCCATAGCGCTCGTCACGCACGGGACGTTTCGCTATCGCACGAGCACCGGTGAGGGGATGCTGTATCCGGGCGCATTCTTATTGGGCAATCCCGGCGCCTGTTACGAGTGCGGGCATGAACACAGCAGCGGCGATCGATGCCTGGCATTGGCTGTGTCGCATGATCTCTTTGCGGAGATCGCCTCGGCTGCTCCTAGTGCCGAACGCTGTCGGTTTCGCCGCCCCACGTTGCCGGCCATTGCAGATCTCGCATCGATCTCCGTCTCACTCCAGCGTGCGAGCGAGGGGAAAACACCGCTCGCGCTGGAGGAATTGGTGTTGACCACCATCGAAACCATTGTTCGGGCCGCGGGGACGAACCACACGCCACCCCGCCGGGTGCGGTCGATGACGATGGGGAGAATGTCGACGGTAGTTGATTACATTGACGCCCATTTGCGCGACGAGTTGAATTTAGGCGACCTATCCGCACTCGCCGCACAGAGCAAATATCATTTTCTGCGTTCGTTCAAACAGGAGTGCGGCATGACCCCGCACCAATATGTTCTCGGCCGCCGGCTACGGGCGGCGGCGATCGCCTTGCGCGCCACCAATACGCCCGTTTCGCGAATTGCGTTTGATCAGGGATTTGGGGACCTGTCGACTTTCAATCATGCCTTTCGCCGGGTCATGGGGGTCGCGCCGACGGCATATCGGGGCACACGCAAAGGCGCGAGAGGAACACGGCTGGGTGTAAGCAATATGTGAGCCGAACTGTATTCGCTACATCACCTCAAGTACAATTGCATGGTCAACTGCATCAAGCTTCGCCACCACTTGAGGAGATACAGATAACTGCATGAACAAGTCCAACTCGTCTTCCATCCCGACATCGCCACGCGTCACCCTTAAGCTCAAGACCGTCGCACGCAAGTCCCCAAGAGAAAGCAAGACCTCACCGATCCCACCGCCCCAGAACACCAGCAAGCTGAAGCCCGGCGCTCACTGGGCGGACGAATACAAGGAGCGCATGCAGAGGGATATGGATGCCTTAGCGCGCTGACTAATCTCACTTTTGAAGCTCCCATCCCATGGCAACCAGAAAGGTCAGCTCGACAGCCGCCCGCGGCCGCAAATCGGCACCCAAGCGCGCTCGCGGAAAGCTGGCTCCGGGCGCAAGCGCCCGAGGGCTGGATGCCGCCGATGTCACCATCGCCATGGACAGCGCAGAAATCGCCGATCTCGTCAGTCTGGTACGGAGCGCGGGTGGCGCGCCTATCGGAGGGTATCGGGATCCATTGGGCGGGCGGGCGCTCGTGCTTGCCTCCCTGCCGCTAAACGCGGTTCAGCCGACCCCATTCCAGAGAGATTTGTCGCCGACCCACGCGAAGCGGCTGGCGCAAAAGATCGATGAAACCGCGGTGTTCTTGGATCCGTTGATCGTCGTGCGCGGCGAGGATGGCCGGCTGTGGACCCCCAATGGCCGTCATCGCCTGGCTGCGGCGAAAGTCCTGGGGCTAAAGCAGATCACTGCATTGATTTCTCCCGATGAAACGTTGGCCTATCGCATTCTCGCCCTCAACACGGAGAAGGCTCACAACTTACGCGACCGCAGCCTCGAGGTCATTCGCATGGCCAGAAGTCTCGCGAAGCGCCACCCCACTTCCAAGGAGGTCGAGTACGGACGGGAATTCGAATCGGCCGAATTGCTGACTCTCGGCGTGGTGTATGAAAAGTCGTCCCGGTTCGCGGGCGG